>Ga0070740_10005276_pt1 | contig 12077 bp, 5 predicted proteins | sample Coa_R2_FD_67286 | JGI IMG/M metagenome (GOLD analysis project Ga0070740, IMG submission 67286) | Surface soil microbial communities from Centralia Pennsylvania, which are recovering from an underground coalmine fire - Coalmine... | ecosystem: Environmental > Terrestrial > Soil > Unclassified ...
CCACTGCGCGAAGGATGCCGATTGCACGGGCGGCACGAAATGTTTGGACAGCAAGGGCAAACCGTGCGAGGGCGGCGCCTGCATCTGCCAGACGGCCGGCATCTACACCGGCGTGTGCGGGCAGACCAACGTCAACTGGACGGAGGCGATGAACCTGATCAAGAGCGGAAGCTCGAACTTTCTCGATATCTTCAAGAACGCGTGCCCTTCGGCGTATTCGTTCCAGTACGACGATCAGGCGAGCGACTGGGCATGCTACAGCACCGCGGATCAGGTGGTGAACTACATCGTGACGTTCTGCGGGATCGGCGGCAAGGGAAGTTGACCGCGGGGCGGGCGGATCAGGTGATCGTGACGCCCTGGCTTTCGAGAAAGCCGATGATAAGCAGGCCGGTGGCGTAGCCGGCGAGTCCGATTATCGCGGCGGCTTCGCACACGCCGCTTGCCACGCAGGCGGCGATCGCCGCGATCACCTCGATTGCGAGCAGGATTCCCAAGGCTATCAGGAAAGCCTGAAGCGCGGCCATTATGGCTTCGGCGGCCGCGCTGGTCGGATTCTCGTAGCATACGCATCCGTACGTGATCGTTCCGGACCATCGGCAGGTACCGGGCTTTCCTGAGGTGGGATGGGTGCACGAGCCGCTGCAATTGCCCTTGCTCTTTCCGGAGCAACTGCTCTGCATCATCACCGAAACGGGCCATCGCTGGAGCGACGGGCCGGATGCGCGGCCGGCCTCCGAGCCCGTCCCCTGCTGGACGGTATGGGCAAGCTCGTGGGCGAGAAGGCGGCGGCCGGAATTCGTCTCGGGGGAGTATTTTCCCGCGGCGAAGACGATGTCGCCGCCGACCGTGTAGGCCTGAGCATCGAGAGCGCGCGCCGATTCGGCCGCGGAAGCGGAAGTATGAACGCGCACATGGCTGAAGTCGCGATCGAAGCGCGACTCCATGAAGGAGCGCGTGGCGTCATCGAGGGCATTTCCGCCGCCGCCGATTCCGGCCTGGACGGTGGATGCGAGGTCGCCGCGGGCGGCGAGCGAACACGCGGCGCACGCGCGATGGAGCGATGCGCCATCGCGCATCGCTGAAAGATGCGGGGCGCCCTCTTCCGTCATCCTCATCACCTGGTCAGCCGCCCGCTCGGCTTCGAGTTCGGAAGGATCGCCGGGACTGCTCACGGTAAGGCTGGGCTGGGCGGCTGCCCGGCCCATCGCGTTTTCCTCGAGAGAGGGACCGCCGAGGCATCCGCAGGCCCGCTGGATCGCCGCAGCACGTGGTCCCGCGCCCAGGGCGATCGCGCCCGCGTTCGAGTTCCGGCGCATCAGGTGGTCGGATGCCAGTGACGAGGACGGCGGCCGACGGGAGGAATCGGGATCAGCGGAGGTCCTTCGAGCGGCCAGGGCGAAGCTCATAGACGAAACCTGCGAATCATACTGTAGTGCGGGGGCGCGGGCATGGGAAATACAATTTGTTCAGAAAGCCCACAGGATGAAGCGATGGCCGCGGTCGGCGGCCGTCCCCGCCATGAGAAACCGCCGCGGCGAGGCGCCGTGCAAGGCTAGGGCGGAACTCCCCGATGCTTGTGGATCTCGTCGGCGGCATCGCGGTACTTCGGCGCCAGGAACGCGCTCACGTCGGGAGTTGCTAGCGCGATCAATTCGACCATCTTCTTGATGCGATCGAGCAGCGGCAGCGCGATGCTCGCGGCGGTCAGGGTGACGGTGGCGCCCGGGCCGCTGCCGGGCGTGCCCGGGCCTGCCGACCATGAATCGCTCCCGCCCGCCGCGGCCTTGTTGATCGTGAGCCGGCGGACGAACACCGCCTTGCGCATCTGCACGTACCGATCGTGAATCGACGCCATCTTCGAGCGATCGTCAGCGGTCGGCTGGGTAAACGGGGCCGCGGCGCCGGGGTCCGTGAGGCCGAAGATCGGACCGATCAAGTGCATCGTCTCGCGATTGAAGGCATCGCCGGGCTGCGTGGCCCATCCGGCGGCGGGAGGCAGCGATCGATTGATCGTGTCGTAGAGGATCTGCGTGTCGAAGTCGGTGAGCAGCAGCCATTTGTCGAGATGGGCGGCAGCTTCGCGGACCGCGCGTTCCTCGCCCGCGCTCGCACCGCCGCCGACGATATCCTTGACGGCGGCAGGAGGTCCGATATCGACGCTGCCGGGAACGTCGATAAGGCGGACGAGGACCACATAGCTGTCGGTGTTCTTCTTCGCGTCGGCGGTCGGCAGGAACGGGAAGCGGCGTTCATTGCGGTAGGCAAGGTCCTCAGTCTGCATCACGAAGGTGCCGTGCGATCCCTCGTGAACCAGGAGCTCGACGTTGTCATCGAGGGTGGAGGAGGGATCGAAGAACGACGGGCACAGCGTCATCACGGCGGAGCCGCCCGCTCCCGTGTTGTAGCCGGCGCGCCCGCCGCCGCATCCGGGATCGTCGCACTGGTAGTGGCATGCGCGATGCGTCTTCATCGCGCCGATATGGAGTTTGAGCTGATCGAGCTTGGTCTTGATTCCCGGGGCTTCGGCGAGTCCGGCGGCTTTGCGTACGGCCGGATCGGGATCGGTGCCGCCGAAGAGATCGCGCAGGAGGTCGGGCGTTGCGGATCCCGCGGCGCTGAGCTTGGCCGGCGCAAGTTCATCTGACGCCTTCTTGACGATCGTCTCCGCCTTGGCCTTCGCGTCGGTGAACTTCTTTCCCTCGGGGGTGGCGTCAGCGGGGCACGGCCACACCTTGGTTCCGCAGCTCGGCGGCACCTTGGACGGCGCCGCGGCCATCCCGACCGGCGTCGATGAGACTTCGACCTTGCGAACGGTCCGATACTCCGCGATGCCGGTGGTGGAGACGGGCGCGGGCCGGGCACGCGTGCCGGTGTGGGCGGGATGGGCATCGGGGCCGGCGGGCTTTGCGGTGGTCAGCTCCGTCTCGACGGCGTCTCCGCGTTTTTTGGCAAGGTCCGCGGGCGTCTCCTCCTCGCTCTGCGATGCGTTCAAGGTGATGCTGGAGGCGGCGCCGAAGTCGGTGATTATATCCGGGATTTTCTTCAACTCGCCGGCGTCGATCATGGCCGAGTTTCGCTCGAAGTAGATGTTGTGTTTATCGGCGGGGTCGTCGATCTTGCCCCGGATTTGAAAATCGGTGGCAGCCGGAGCCGCCGGAGGCGGTGGCGGGGGAGGCGGCGGAGGAGGAGGTTGCCGCTGAATGATCCCCGAAACGCGCCCCATCGGGGCCTGGGCCTGATCCGCGCTTCGCCGGACGCCGGTTCCCTGCTGGATCGTGTGAGCGAGTTCGTGAGCGATGAGACGGCGGCCCGAAATGGTCTGCGGAGCATAGGCTCCCGCACCAAAGACGATATTGCCACCGACGGTGTAGGCCACGGCGTTGAGGGAGCGGGCGGAATCCGCGGCTTCGCGTGCGGTGTGGATGCGCACGTGACCGAAGTCGTGGCCGAAACGCGACTCCATGAAGCTGCGCGTGCCGACGTCCAGCGGATGGCCTCGGGTGGCGACTGCGCGCGCGACGACGGCGGCGGGATCGTGCGCGGCGGCCGCGCACTCGTCGCACATCCGATGGATCGGGCGGGGGGAGTCGATGCGCGAGAGGTGCGAGGGAGCGCCAGTGGACGGCGCGTTCATTCGCATCACCCGATCCGCTGCGCGATCCGCCTCGAGCTCCAAGGGATCGCCGGGATTGCTTACGGCGAGGCTCGGCTGTACCGACGCGCGAAGGCGATCGTCCGCCGGCCCTCCGCCGCATGCGCATGCGCGATGAACGTGTAGCGGGGGAGCGCCGAGGGCGAACAGGCGCGAGGATCGCTCCTGCTCCGCCGCGCGCGCCGACGCTCTGCCGGCAGAGCCCTGCGCGGGGGCCTTCTGGCCGGGTCGCGACTGACGCGCTGTGGCGGCTCCCATCCGGCCTTCATCCCTGTCGCCGCCGGATCACGCGCACCACCAGAATCGCGTTCGCATCCGTGATCGGAAACCCGGCTCCCGGAGCATTCGCCGGCGGATACGTCATCCGCACCGGCGTGGGCGCGGTCGCATCCAGGTGCGAAACCATCTTGACCGCCGCGGCGGTGCGGTTGTCGAAGGCCTCGGCGGAATCGCCGCTTCGAGACAAAAGGATCGACGCGGTGACGCCGGAGTTGGCAAACGCCGCGTTGAAGGCGTTGACCACGTTGGTGTCCGTGACGACCTGCGCCGCGCCGCTGCCGGAGGCGGTTGCGATGCCGAGATCGGTGAGGCGCCCGACCAGGTCAGGCGTGAGCTTGCCCTCGTTGGCGGCGGTCACCACGTTCTTGAACACGTCGGCATTGGTGGCGTACGCATGCACGCGCTCGATCGAGGAGCTGGTCACAAAGAGCATTATCCCGTCGGCGGCGGGAGGAACCGCGTTCTCGGGAAACGGAACGATCGAGATTTCGCGGGCATGCGGATCCTCGTGGCTGTCGGCGGCGATCGCTCCTTCGAAGGTTTTGATCCTGGCGATCTGCAGAACCCCGTCGGTTTCGTCCCGGGCGCCGGCGGCGGCGAGATGGATAGTGTCGCCGGGGCTCATCTGCCGCCAATCGGATTCGGCGGCGGTGAGGTCGGAGAGCGCGATGGCGGAATTGCCGCGGAAGCGGACGATCAGGCGAGTGCGATAGATTTCGGCGCGAAGCAGCTCCCTAAGCCAGTTGCCGAGCGCGACCGGATCGGTGAGATTGGCGCTAAGATCCTCGACATATCTTTGCGCATCCTCGGCGCTCCTGGCGCGGATATTGACGACCTGGTAGCTGCGCGGCGGAGCGACCGGGATGGGAGCGACGTCGAGAGCGCACCGTTCCTCGCGCCGCCTCGTGAACATCACCCAGTCGCGCACCGCCCGAATCGCGATTTCCTTCACGGCGGGACCGCCGGCCGGAAAGAGTTCGCCGGATGCCTGCTTTTCGAAGCCGGGCTCGGATTCGATCAGCGCGGCCTGGACGATGTCGAGTCCGTTCTGCGCGAGAATGTGATTCGGATTGGAGGGGTCGACCACGCCCGGATCGCTCAGCAGGTCGAGCTTCGCAAGAGGCGCCGGACCGGCCCCCGCCGCGCCGACGAGGGACAGCGTGTAGGTGATGTGCGCAGCGCCGGCGTAGGTCTTTTCGACCATGTATGACACGTTCGAGCCGGGCGACTGCAGGGTCAGAGTCACCGCTCCGTTCTGGTCGGTCCCGGTGTAAACGAGTTTCGCGTTGAAGTTCACATGCGAGATGAACAGGATCTCGGTCTCCTGGTGCTTGGCCTGATCGGCCTTGAAGGCGCCCAGCGTCATCAATCCGTTCAGAGAGCCGGTCAGGGTAGTCGCACCGGCCGAGACCGAGTCGATCGCGAGGCGTCCGTTGAACATCATCTCGTAGGCGACCGGGGCCGCCGGATGCGATCCGATGAGCAAGCGAGCGCTGACGGGCGTCTGACTGCCTGACGAAAGCGATTGAATCCGCTTCTCGGTGCGAGAGGTCAGCCAGAAGCCGTCGGCGGATTCCGCCGCGGGAGCGGCGGCGGACGGCACCTCGGCGGCGGCGCCGGGGGTTTCGGCTGCCGGCGTCGGCGCGCGCATCATGAAGCTTCGCGCGGTGGTGGCGGCGCGCGAGACGCGCGCGGCGAGATTCACGGTGTTCGCTGCGGTGCTCGCGACAAATTCGTTGGCGGAAAGATTGGGCGTGATCGTCACAGTCTCGGCGCCCACGTCTCTCCTTCCCAGGGCGGCGGCGATGTCGGCGAAGCGGACGGCGGCCGACTGGCTCACGCCCGCGCCGGCAACATAAAGCGCCGACCCTCCCGCATCCAGCGATTCCTCGCGGCCCGCGCCGCGGTAGGCAAGTCCGCCGGTCTGCTGGGCGCTGTAGGTCACGACCGCATCATAGAGTCCGGTATCGGCGGCCGCCCCCTCCGCAATCTCTCCGTCGGGGACGATGATATCGACCCTGGGCTTGTTGGATGGATCGTCGAGGCCCTGAAGCAGGGAGATGCGCTCCATGTGCTGGGCCTTTTCGACCTCGTGAGCGATGTAATCGGCGCGGGCGACGCAGAAGCGCAGGTCGAGTCCCTCGCCCAGCAGCGCGCGGACCTGCGCGTTGACGCTGACGTTCGTCCCGTTCATCACGGGCAGGTACCCCGCAGAGGGAAGCTCGATGATTCCGCCGCGGATCAGGATGCGGTCGCGGGGTTGGGTGAATGCCCCGGCGCCCTGAAGCACGTTTGAGATCTTTTCCTGCAAATCGCTGACGCGGGTCAGCGAGAGCGAGAGCAGCGCCGGGCGCTCCGCCGTCGAGAGGGTTGCGGCGGGAGCGGAGGTCCTGAAGTTGGCGAGTCCCGAGCGGAGCTCTTCGATCAGCGTTCTTGCCTCGTGAAGGGCCTGGCGTTCGTCCGCGCACGGGTCGGGAGTGCGGCCTGGCGTCACGATACCTTCGAACAGCTCGGCGAGTTGGCACTGGAACTGAAGAATCTGCGCCAGGAAAACGTTCCACGGCCGCATCATCATCTTCCATTGCCAATAGCGCCGCGCCGGCGCATCCATCCGCTCCCGCCTCACCGTCCAGGCATCGAGGAAGATCGTTCTAGCGCCGGATCGCGCCACGATCGCGAGCGGCACCTCGCAGCACGAGCTGTCGTAGCCGGCGCCAAGACACCATACGTGCGACAGAAGGCCCGCGCGGGAGATTGCGGCGGGATGCTTGAGGACTTCATCGGCGAAGTACGAATGCGCGACCTTGGATCGGAGATAAAGATCCGAATCGATCGCGACCGCCTTCGAGGTCGGGAACGGCGTCACGAGCTGCAGGGGGATGGCGCGGAGCACGATTCCGTCGAGCCGGTAAGGACGGTCGGTGCTGGTGACGCACGCCTCCTCGCACAGCCTGCCGTACACGTCGGCCTGTCCGCACAACGCTTCGGCGGAGCAGATCGCGATCACATAGATGTCGCTGATCGGCACGACCGTGGTCGGAGGCGGAGCGGCGACTTCGATGCAATCGCTGAAGTCGCCCGGACCCGCATTTCCGCCCGCCTGCGGGGGCGGCTGGGGAATCTTCCTCGAGGCATCGATGAGAGCCTGGATGCTCTGGGTGGCGCTCGCCTGCATCAGGAGCACCCTGCCGGAGGGATCGATCGCGAGGCCGGGGCCCACCTGGATGGTGTCGCCGGAGGCGAGGACGGTATCGAAGCCGTACACCACGCCGGCGCCGAGGCCCTGGTTGGAGAGGGCGACCAGCTCGCGCAGATAGCGCTGTTCGAGGTCGAAGTCGCCGGCGCGCAGGAATTTTCCGTCGAAGTAGTTGAGGCGCTTGAGGGGAGTGGACGGATCGATGAGGGTCACCCCGCCGGTTTCGCCCACCACCAGCAACTGGTTGCCATTGCCGCTTGTACCATTAGAGGCCATCGCTAGCTCCTGATGAACATCTTCACGAAGTCCACGCCGTCGTCCGCGCCGCCCGCTCCGGGCGCTCCAAGTGGAATGTGATTGTCGGCGGCAAGCAGCGGCGTCGGTCCGGCGCCGGCCGCGATCAAGCGGACGATGTTTCCAGCCGGGGATTCCTTTAGATCGACCTGGATGTCGCCGTTGGCCGCGAGCGACACCGACTTGATATCGACATCGCTCCATCCGTCGGTGTCGTCGTAGGTTGTCACCGAGAACGCATCCTGCGTCACCGACGCGGCGGCGATCGGCCTGCTGGTCTTCAGGGTGATCGATTTCGCGCCGAGTTGGGCATTCGTTACGGTGGGGCCCGTGGGCGCGGGAGGCGGAGGCGCTCCTCCGCCCGCGACCGCCGTGAACAGCGGACCGCACAGAAGTTCCTGGATCGTCGCGGTGGCGATGTGAGAGGGGCGCACCGTCACCACGGGAACCGGGATCGGCGAAGCGATCGCCCAATTCCCGCCCGCATCCGGCGCGACGACAAGGTCGGCTACATCCGCCAGCACCAATTCGGTCGGATCCTCGGGGAAAATCGACGCGGGTTCATCGGCGGCGGCGGCCTGCGGCTTGAGATCGATCTCGTCGAGCGCCGCGAACTCGCGCAGGGCCTGGAGGTAGGCGGCCGGCTGCTGAACCGCGGGCAGCGCCTGGATCGAATCCCTGCGCGCCTTGACGTCAGCGTATGCCGGCGCATCGGGCTCGAGCTGAAAAAGCACGCGCAGGCGATGGTAGCCGCGATCCCTGGGCTTCGAGAGGCCGGGTCGCAGAAGCAGCTCCACGGTCTCGAACACCCGCGAGTAGGCGGTGTCGGTCTGCGCGCCCGCGCACGGCTCGACCATCGCCGGCACCGGCCGCGTGAGGCACGCCTTGAACTTCGCGACCACGTGCACGCTGAACTTCTTGCCGCCGTTGCCGGTGTCGGTGAAGGTGAAGTCGGGATCGTCCTTGTGCGCGGCGTACCATTGGCCGACGTCGAGGCAAGCCTGGTGATCGAGATGCAGTTCGTGGCCGGCGGCATCGAGCGCGAGTCCGGGGTCCACAGCGAGTTCATTGCGCGCATTGAAGGAGACATTGAGGCCCCAGACGACGCCCTCGCGATGGAGCCATGCGTTGTGCAGGCGGATTTTGCCGCGCGGGTAGGCCTGTCCGGTTTCGAGGTCATCGACTCCCAGCAGCATCCCGAAATGAAACTGGAGCGCCAGGAAGGGGTTGACCGGCAAAAGTCCGTTTTCGGCTCCGGCGGCCGCCAGTTCGCATGCGGTCTTGTCGACGATCGTTGCCATCGTCCATCTCTCCTAATAGCTGTCGCCGCGGACCGCGCTCAGCAGGCGGGCCGATATCGCTCCCTGGGCTGAGTCGAGGCGCTCCCGTCTGAAGGCGGCTGCGTCGCCGAGATAGTCGACGCGGCGGCCGGCGATCGCCGCGGCTCCGAGCGCGGTTACATAGTCGCTTTCCGTGTTGTTCATCGCGGTGGCGAGCGCGCCGCCGTCGGTCGCGGCCAGTTCGTTGAGCGTGGCGAGGGCTTCCTCGTAATCGACCAGCGCCTGCCATGCGTCGTCCGGGATGACCGCCTCCCAGGCATCGAGATCCTTCTTGTCGGCGGCCGCGAACGCGGCGAGAGCGTTCTTGAAGTTGTTGCGCGCGGTGTCGATCGCGGTCCGCTTGGCGGCGATGTTGGGATCGGTGGCCAGTGTGTCGACGTTGGCGCCGATGGAAGTGAGAATCTGCGCCTGGAGGGCGGCGTCGGCGGTGAGAATATCGCCGTAGTCGCCGTCGAGGGTCTCGGCGGTCGCCTCGGCGGCGGCGCCAGCGGCGGTGAGCGCGGTCACCTGCGATTTCTCGGCATCGGTAAGGATGTCGGGCACGGTGCCTGTCGCATCGAGCTCGATCGCCTCGAGCGCGGCCATCACGGTCTTCGCCTTGGCGAAGCGATTGGCGGCATTGGCGACGTATTCGGCGAGAGCATCCTGGGCCCGCTCGAACGCGATCCGCTTTTGAGCGGCGGCGCCGTCAAGTCCGCCGTCGGTGGCGTGCTCGTTCGCGAGCGCATCCATCGCATTGTCGAGATCGGTGCGGAGCGCCTTGAGGCGGTTGACGCGCGAGTCGTGGCGCTTGCCGGCGATCGCGAGGAGCTTGTCGGGAAAGTTCTTTGCGATGCGGGTCTTCGCGTGAGTCACGGTCGCGCCGGCCAGAAACGCGGTCGCATCGTTCTTGAGCGTCGAAAGGGGCGCGGCGGCAACCGCGGCGCGGTACGCGTCGCGGCGCGATGCGTCGGCCTGGGCCGAGGTCACTGCCGCCTGGGCGGAGGCGACGCGCGCGGCGGCCCGCGCGAGCGAGGCCGCCGCGGAATCAAGCGACGCCTGAATGTCGCCGATCTTTTCCTTGCCGTCCAAAACGGAGCCCTGGAGGGAGCGCTGCGTGATCAGCATCTGGGTGATCTGCGCGACCAGTGCGTTGGCATCGGCGGGAATCGTGGTAACGGCGAGCTTGGCGCGCGCGGCGGCGATATCGGCCCCGGTCTTGTCGAGCGCCTTCTGATCCGCGGCGAGCTGTGCGGCCGCGGCTTGCATCGAAGCCTGGGCGGCGGCGAGATCGTCCTGGGCCGCTTTCTGTTCGGCCTGGTAGATCGCGAGCTGCTGCTGCCAGAACGTTAGCAATGAGTCGGCCATAGTCCCTCCTATTCAGGTGCGAAGTGCTCCCGCCGGCAGGCCCGGGAACGATTTGGCGGATTTCTCGTACTCGCGCCTGACTGCTCCGACCAGATGGTTGCGGCTGATCGGGGTTTTTGCGGCGGCGGCCAGAAATCCGGCCGCCACGGATGCGTTGCGGATCAATCCTCCGACGATCGGATACAGAGAAGCGAGTTCCTTCAGATCGACGTCGTCGGCCAGCGGCGCTTCGGCCGGCAGATGACATCGCCACAGCGCCTCGCGCTCGGGGGCGGAGGGCTCGTCGAAGTCGACCACGAATTCGAGCCTGCGCAGAAAGGCGGGGTCGATATTCTGCTTGAGATTCGTCGACAGGATTGCGAGCCCGTCGAAGCGCTCCAGGCGCGAAAGCAAATAGGCGGTTTCCAGGTTCGCATAGCGATCGTGCGCATCGGACACTTCGGTGCGCTTGCCGAACAGGGCGTCGGCCTCGTCGAACAGCAGCACGGCCTGGCATCGCTCGGCCGCATCGAAGGCCTCGGCCAGGTGCTTTTCGGTTTCGCCAATCCATTTGGAGACGATCCGCGAAATGTCCACGACCATCAGGTCAACTCCGAGTTCACGCGCGACCACTTCCGCCGCCAGGGTCTTGCCGGTCCCTGGCGGCCCGGACAGGAGCATCCGAACCCCGCGCGCCCCCGGTCGCCCGGCGAGGAACTTCCATTGATCGAGAACGACGCCCTGATGGACGAGCCTTTGGATCGCTTCGGTAAGCTGCGCCTTGCGGTCGGGGGGCAGCACCAGATGGTCCCATCGCGCGGTCGGCCGCACGAGCTTGACGCCGGCGGTCAATCGCAGATTGGAGCGCACACGCACGCAATCGGCGACCCTTTCAAGCGCGTCGGAGCAGTCCTGAACCGGGCCGCGCGCGCGCAGATCGTCGGCAACCTCGGCGGCCACGTGGGGCTCAAGCCCGTAGCGCGACGCAAGCGTCGCGGAACAGCGCGACAACTCCGGCAGGATTAGCGTCCACATCCGCTCGCGCGACGGGTAATCAAGATGGTCCGCGACGATCCTCAGGACCGGACGCCGCGCCTCCAACGCCGGCGCCGATGCGCTCGCGGCACAGATGATGATCGGACCCAAAAGCCCGGACAGATCCGGCATCGATGGGAGCGCGTTCGCGTCGGGATTAACGAGCTTGAAGATCGGCACCGCGCCGCGCGCGCAAGCATGGGCGAAGGCCAGGCGGACGATGCTCGCGGGCGTGGACGGCGTGATCTCCGCCGCCATCCATCGGCGGTTTGCCGATGCGACGAGCGCGGACGCGCGATGGGCGGCGGTGCCCTCCGAATCGGCGAAAACCTCGATGAGCACGGACTGATTGCGCCGAAGCATCCGATTCGCCTCGGTCGCCTCGTCCGAGCTCATCCATCGCTCGAGTCCCGCGGCGGTATCGTTCAGGTCGAGCCGGTGAATCGAGGGCGGAAGAACATCGAGCCCGCACAGGACCGGCCATAGCCCTTCTCCCAGCGCGAGGCCTCTTTCAAAGAAGGGGCCTTCTCCGCGAACCACGATGGCGCCGGCGCTCGCGGCTGCGCCGCCTTCGATGATGCGCCTGAGTGCGGTTCGATCGGCGAGCCTGCCGCCCGCAAGTTGCGCGGCGAGGCCGATGGTCGCGTACGGTTCGTTCTGGGGATTCAGGCTGCGAAGCACGCTGGCGTAGCCCTCGTGCTCCTCGGGCATCGCGGCCAGCAGAATCAGATCGATTTCGGAAGGCTCCAGTGAAAGCGCCTCGACCAGCCGGTCGATTGGATCGGCCGATCGCGCGTCGGCGGGCGGACGCGAGCGGGAAACGGATTTCCCATCCGCAGCGGCCGCATCGTACATCGCGTGGAGAAACGCGTGCGCGCGGGAGATCTGCTCGTCGCTGGAGGCGGGGGACTCGGCCAGAAGATGAGCAAGTCTTCCGCTCATGATCGCGATT
>Ga0070740_10005277_pt1 | contig 12075 bp, 14 predicted proteins | sample Coa_R2_FD_67286 | JGI IMG/M metagenome (GOLD analysis project Ga0070740, IMG submission 67286) | Surface soil microbial communities from Centralia Pennsylvania, which are recovering from an underground coalmine fire - Coalmine... | ecosystem: Environmental > Terrestrial > Soil > Unclassified ...
CCAAATTACGCTACATCCCCTTGTATTATGTGATATGGAGCAGAAGGCAGCTCATCAGGCTCATAACCTGAAGGTCATAGGTTCAAGTCCTATTATCACACTATATTTTTTAATTATACTGCTCGATAATAGCAATCACAGGTAAATGAATAATTTCTAAAAAGATGGAAGGATATATACCAATTAATAAGATTAATAAAACAAAAGGAAGAAGAATAGAAAATTCTCTAAGAGAAACATCATTAAATGGATTAATATAGTTAATATTGATATTTCCGAATGCGATACGATTATAGAGCCATATAGCATAAGCAGCTCCTAATATCGTACCTAAAGCTGCTATAACAGAAGCAGATGTATTATTTTGAAAAACAGCCATTAATATTAAGAATTCACCAATAAAACTACTAGTTAAAGGTAAGCTAATATTAGCCAATGTAAAAAATAACAACATTGAAGAAAATATAGGCATAGTGAGAGTAATACCGCTATAATAGTTGATAATTCTTGTATGATGACGATCATACAAGATACCGATGCATAAGAATAACGCGCTGGAAACAAACCCGTGGCTAAGCATTAGGATAATAGCACCTTCTAAAGATTCAATGCTTAATGCAAATATACCTAATGTAACATAATTCATATGTGCAACTGATGAATACGCTATAATTTTTTTGAGGTCAATTTGTCGAAGCGTAGTAAGTGATGTGTAAATAATAGCAACTATACTTAGTATATACACCAGAGGCATGAAATAAACACATGCATCAGGAAATAAAGTTAGTGAAAATCGTATAAAGCCATAAGTACCTAATTTAAGTAATATTCCTGCTGGTATAACTGATCCAGTTGTTGGAGCCTCAACATGTGCTTCTGGTAACCATATATGCACAGGTACCATAGGAACCTTAACAGCAAAAGAAATAAAAAAACCTAACCATAATAAAAGCTGAAAATAATATTTAAACTCTGTTAACAATAAAACTGAAAAATCAGTAGTACCGGTTTCAAAATAAATGACTAATAACGCTAGTAGCATCAATACAGATCCAAATAGTGTGTATAGAAAAAACTGAAAAGCGGCATGTATTTTACGTTCACGAGCACCCCATATACCTATGATTAAAAACATAGGTATTAGAACACTTTCAAAAAAAATATAAAATAACAGTATATCCATTATACAAAATATATGCATCATTAGAGACTCTAATAATAGGAACATTATTGCATATTCTTTTATATGTACTTTTATACTATTCCAACTAGATAATATACATATAGGTGTTAAAAATGTAGTTAGTAATAAAAAGACTAAAGAAATACCATCTATTCCTATATAATAACTAAGATTTAAATACTCAATCAATGATATTTTAACCATGAATTGGTAATCTATGGAGTTATTATCAAATAATATCCAAAGTATAATTGATAATATAAATGTTAATATTGTTACGTATAAGGATAATAGACGTATCTTTGTTTCATTATTAATAAATAATAGTATAAATATACCAAATAAAGGAGAAATTAGTGTTATAAATAATATGTTTTCTATTAATAACGTCATTTTTAATATTTACAAATTCATTATATATTTATCTTAATATATTACCAAGCACTTCTATATTCAAAATTTCTATATTGCTGAGCTACGCTAAGCTCTTGATATACAACGTTTTTTATAGTATCATCATATATTACCTCACTATATCCACTTAATGGGAAATCTTTTCTTAATGGAAAACCATCAAAGCCATAATCAGTTAAAATTCTTCTTAAGTCTGGATTATTTACAAATAGTACGCCGTACATATCCCATACTTCTCGCTCACTCCACATTGCATTAGGATATATAGCTGTAATCGATTCATTATAAGATATTTCATCTATATATGTTTTTATGTTAATTCTAGTATTATATTTTAAGCTCAATAAATGATAATTTAGCTCGAACCTGTTCACTCTTTCAGGATAATCTATACAAATAATATCAATGAGTACTTTGAATAAGGTATTGCTATTATTTTTAAGTATTTTCAATAAATTAAATAAATATATATTTGATACTAAAAGATATAGCTCTTTATAGCCATTTTTATGTGAAGTCTCAATAATGTAATTTACATATTTCGGTGCTACGTTCGTATATAAAATTAAACCATGGTTAGTATTTTTATTCATTTTTAGAAATTACAATATTTATATATAAAATATAAAATCTATTGTGCCTTCTTTCCACCGAATATATGAACCTGTCTTGTTGCTGCAAATTCTCCAAATTTATGTCCAACCATGTCTGACGTAATTTTAACTTTAATAAATTTATTTCCATTGTATATGTTCACAATTTTATTTACATAGTTAGGATATATTACAGACCTTCTAGAATATACTGTAGTTATTTTTTTAATTTTTTTTTTTACGAGAGAATTATCTATAAATGCCCCCTTCCAAGATGATCTATTCACTATAGAAATGTACATTATGTATATATATACATATATTAATATATTATTAATAAATAATTAACTAATTAGTGTAGATTAATTGAATCATTTAAATAAATACAAGTTGGTACAGTGAATACGTAGGCTTGTAATATAGCGATACCAATTTCAAGTCCAGTGATAAGGAAAACAATTATTAATGGAATTAAGTGAAGTATATAAAAAATCCCACCAAAAGAAAGCATCGACCACGCAAACCCAGCTAGAATTTTAAGTAGAGAGTGCCCAGACATCATATTAGCAAATAATCGAATAGCTAAACTGAACGCACGAGATACGTAAGATATTAGCTCTATTACTACTAAAAATGGTCCTAAGGCTACAGGAGATCCTGGTGGTAAGAAGAAACTGAAGAAATGCAGTCTATGGTGTACGAAGCCTATAATAGTGACTCCAATAAATATAGATAGCGATAGGAAAAATGTTACAATTAAGTGGCTAGTAACTGTAAAGCTATAAGGTATCATACCTATTAAATTACAAACTAATAAAAATATAAAAAGAACGAAAATAAATGGAAAATATTGGTTACCTTTTTCACCTACATTTTCATATAACATATTGTATACAAACTCATATATGCTTTCAACTACGGCTTGTTTGCGAATAGGTACTATTCTATTTCCAGAAATAGCCTTATTAAACCCAGTAGTGATTAATAGGAATACTATTAACATCATAATAGTAGAGTTAGTTATGGATATGTTAAAGCCAAATATTTCTATAGGAATAATAGAAATTATTTGAAATTGTTCTAGAGGAGAATATAGCATAATTTAAATACATTTAATAAACACATATAAAATTATTATGTATTTATTTCTTATCGTCTTAATAATATTGGGATAAAAGGACTCGAACCTTTGATAACCAGCTTCAAAAGCCGGTGCCTTACCAACTTGGCGATATCCCATATATAGGTGAGTAGATGGATTTGAACCATCATTTACAAGGTCACAGCTTGCTACTCTAACCACTTGAGTTATACCCACACATATTTAATCTAAGTAAGTATATATTTTACGTTCTAATATTATTTTTCGTAAATATATCATAGCAAATATACATGCAATAAAATAAAAAGCTATTATCGTATATAATATAGGTATTAGCATTGATATATGAATATTAGATTTTAATTGTGTTATACTTGATGCTTGATGTAAGGTATTCCAATAGTTAACAGATAATTTTATTATTGGTATGTTTATGAAGCCAATAACAATAAATACTGATGATATTTTATTATTGATGTCTTTATATGAGAAAGAGATTATAGTGTTAAGTATGTATATAAAAAAAAGCAATAACACAAAGGTAAGTCGAACATCCCATACCCAATATGTTCCCCACATTGGCTTACCCCATAAAGAACCACTAATAAGTGTAAGTAATGTAAATATTGTACCAGTAACTAATCCAGAACGCGTTATAAGATGTGCAAGTGGGTTCTTATTTATGAGATATAATATTGCAGAAATGGTAATTAATATATATACTGATATTGATATCCAAGCAGAAGGTAAATGAACATAAATAATTAGGTAGTTATACTTCTGTTGCACATCAAAACTTGCAACTATAGATACTATATAAATAGATGAAGTTAAAAGAATTGTTATTAGGCCGATAAAGTATATATATATATTATTACTAATATTAAGTATAAAGCTTGGCTTGCTGAATGTAAAATAGTCATTATTTGTCATTTTTTGGATCTTACTAAAGATAATATATATATATATAATGTATAAAAATAGTATGTAAAAAATTATAAATTTAGGACATTACACATTAATATTATCACTTATATATAGTTTATATATAGTGATATATTCATTTAAAGAAAATAAAAAAGAAGTATCTATTAAAAATAAAATAGTAATAGGTGAAGCACTAAAGATAGTATTTATAACATTATCACTTACAAGTATGCTATACGCATATATCATTACAGATTATACAATATTAAATATAAAAGCAAATTCTCATATATCCTTACCTATCCTATATAAAATTACTGGTTTATGGTCAAATCATGAAGGATCTATATTATTATGGCTTTTTCTATTTGAAGTCGTAAATTTTACATTGATACTAGTTAATGATCTAACAACCTCCACTGTTCTTTATAAATATGTAAGGATAAAAGAATTAATATCACTGTTTATCTTAATGTTTATATTATTTACATCAAATCCTTTTATATTTATAAATGTGTATGCGATAAATGGATCGGAATTAAATCCGGTACTTCAAGATATAGCCTTAGCTATACATCCACCACTTATTTATCTAGGTTATGTAAGTACGAGTATCGGGTATATTTCAACAATATTGATTCTAATTCAGAAAAAATTATATAATCAATTATATAAACAAATTAAAATTGGCACTCGTATAGCATGGATATTTCTAACAGTTGGTATAATGTTAGGAAGCTGGTGGTCATATCATGAGCTTGGATGGGGTGGTTGGTGGTTTTGGGACCCAGTAGAAAATGCATCATTATTACCTTGGATCTTATTAACAGTCTTAATTCACTTACTTAGAAAAACAAACAATACAAGGCAAATATTAATATTATCAATCTTTGTTTTTATTTCTAGTTTATTTGGTGTATTTTTCGTTAGATCGGGAATATTGTTATCTGTTCATTCTTTTGCAGTAGACTACTCACGTGGGTTATTAATTTTAAGTCTTATAGTTTCCCTGTTCATCATAAGTACTTTCTATTTATCAATAAATGTATATAAAGTTAAACCGAATATATCATATACATTTAGTTCGACTGATAATATTGTTGTGATGAAGGCTATCTTATTTTATATAGTTTTCATACTTATTACTATTGGTACTGTATTACCTACAATACTGCATTATTTATATTCTATTGACATTTCAATCGGAGTTTCCTTCTATAACAAAGCATTAATTCCATTATATGCTATATTATTGTTTTTATTGGCTATTCTATATGTATATAAAAATAATAACAGTAGATGTTTAAATAATAATATCTTTTCAATAGGATTATTAATATCATTAATAGTAGCAATTCTATATTATCATATATACGAGTATCTTTTAAATCTGTTATTCTTTTCTATTTTAATATATTTATTATTTTTGATTCTTAAATACTTTATTACATTTAGTAGAATTAATTCCATTTTTTATGCCCATACAGGATTTATATTATTCGTACTTGGCATTGTTATATCAAGTACATGGCAAATGGAATCGATGCAATTACTTTTACCTAATGACTTTATAAAAATAAAAAATTTATTCTTTTACCTAAGAGAAATAAATTATATTGAAGCTAGTAATTATTTTAGTATGTATGGCAATATTTTAATTACAGGTAATCATTTAGACTATACTGTAACATTCCCTGAAAAAAGATACTACTTTAATAAAGGTATATATATTACTAAATCTGTAATATGTTCAAATTATTTCTCAGATGTATATACAGTAATTGGTGACGGAAATACTTCTACTGGATGGTATACTAAATTTTTTTATCGCCCATTAATGTCTCTACTTTGGGCAGGCTCTTCTATTTCTGTATTTGGAATAGTCATATCTCTTTACTACCACCTCTATCATAAATACAATAAAGATGCGTTATGGTTTTAAATCTACTTATTTTTTATTTTCTTAATTTTTTTTGTTCTTTTTTTTATTAATGTTATTTTTTTTTTAATTATACCTGGGAATTTTCTGTATATATAATATGCATTATAGCTATTTAAATACTCACTAATAAATGGTGAACTGTTGATGATTGAATAATAATTGTTTGCATTATTTATTTCTTTTCCACTTATTTCTAAGATGTTAGCTAGATCATTGCTTTTTGAAATAATATAATTGTTGTTTATTTGACTAAGATCACTAAATATCCCTTGATAAAAATTAAACAATTTGTTTCTTAATTTTAAAACTTTAGCTATATGAGGTAAAGCTTTATGTTTTAATACTAAGTATAAGCTCGAGAAAACAATAAATGTCCAAAATAATTGCGATGAGTATGTAGCTAAATCAAGTTGAGGCATAGTTATATTGATCTAATGTTTTATATAATCTTATTAGATAATTTTAATATGCATTAAATATATATATTTATCCTTTTTTTAAATAACTTAGAAAATAAGTTATTTTCTTTTAAAGAAAACAAAGAAAACAGTAAAAATAATTAGTGCAATATAACGAATATCAATATTAATATTATATAGACTATTTACAATTAAAATAGCAATACTAGATGTTATACCTATAAATATAAAAAATGCATAATTGAAAACATAACCTGATTGAATAGTTGATAAACGATTAGTTATATTCATCAATAGTGCAGCTATCCCAGTAGGACCAATAAACTCAATGAAACCTCGATCAAATAATTTAAATGTTATATGATAACCAAAAGACAATAAAGGTATAACTATGAACTTGTTATATATAACATCGAAATAGTATTTTTTGTTCCATAATCTGTATATGAAGATACCGAGAGCTGAAGTACTTATATTCATTATTAATAGATTATATTTAGAATATATAAAATGTGCAATAACTGCTCCCAGTAAACTTAACAGAACTGGTATATTTTTTACATAAAAAGGCAAGAATTCAGATTGTAGTAGTATTGTGTTTTCTGGTAAGTTAAATAAAGCATTACCCCAAAAGTCTGTACCCATACCTATAAACATATCCTTTGTCAGATATCCAATAAAAATACTTCCTAAACCTAGGATAAATAAAGGAATAATCATTCTTAAAGGTGCTTCATGTATAGAACTTACTACGTTTTTAAACGCATTCGTTTTATTAAAGAAGGTTAGATATATTAGCCTAAATGAATAATATGCCGTAAATAAGGCAGAAATTGAACCAAGCCAATACGAGAAACTTGAATATATATGAAATTTTGCAAAAGCAAATTCAAGAATAACATCCTTAGAGTAGAATCCTGTAAGAAATGGAATACCCATTAATGAAAGAGATCCTATAAACATCGATATATACGTAAATGGTAATAAATGGACTAATCCACCCATTCTTCGCATATCCTGTTCATCACCTATAGCATGAATAACAGAACCCGCACTTAAAAATAACAGCGCTTTAAAAAAGGCATGATTCATGAGATGAAAAATACTTACAGAATAGCATGATAAGCCGCATGCAAATATCATATAACCTAGTTGGCTACAAGTAGAATATGCTATAACTCTTTTTAAATCATTTTGTGCAACACCTGTCGTCGCAGCGAAAAAGGCAGTAAGCGCACCAATTATTGTTATAAATGTTAATACATTTGGTGTATATTCAATTAATGGAGAAGATCTAAGTAACATAAATACTCCAGCGGTTACCATTGTTGCGGCATGTATTAATGCAGATACTGGTGTAGGTCCTTCCATTGCATCTGGAAGCCATGTGTGTAATCCTATTTGCGCGGACTTACCTATAGCACCTATAAATAGAAGAATGCCTATGATGGTAAGAGCGTCAAGTTCTACTCCAAAAAATAGGATTTTATTATTAATCATCGAGCTTACTGTTCCAAAAACAACCGCAAAGTCCGTAGACTTAAATACATATTGTATTGCTATTATACCCATTATTAGACCAAAATCTCCTACTCTATTTACAATCATGGCTTTTATTGCCGATTTATTAGCTTGTATTCTAGTGAACCAGAAATTAATAAGAAGGTATGAAGATACTCCTACTCCTTCCCATCCTATAAACATTTGAAGATAGTTACTTGATGTTACTAGTATGAGCATTGAAAATGTAAATATGGAAATATATGTGAAAAATCTTGGTAAATGTGGATCATTCGACATATATTCTATGGAATATATATTTACAAGTAATGCAATGGTTGTTACAACTATTAGCATGACAACTGTCAAACTATCAAATAATAATCCAAAATTTAAATTAAATAATCCAGATTCTATCCACTTGAATCCATTTATATAACAAAGAACTCCTTCGATACCCACCTCGTAAAAAGCCATTATGGATAATAATGCACTAGAAAATAAGCAATACGTTGTTAGTATAAATGATCCTTTCGAACCTATTAGTCTACCGGCAACACCAGTAATAAATGCACCCAGTACCGGAAAAAATAAAATTGTCGTATACATCTTCTCTATTTACTTTTTAATCTTATTAGTCTCTTTACTGATTATTAAGTACTTTCTAGTTAAATAGACAATAATAGGGATAGGTAATGCGTGTATTGAAGTATTGATGAAGAAAACAAGAATAATAATACTATGAATAGAAATGTGATAGATATAATGATAGCTGAATTTCTATCGATACTATTTAAATAGACATATATGACGGATTTATCGAAATAGATAATTCTTATTAAATAGATATAATAAAAAGCAGCGATAACACTAGTCAATACACCAATGACAGCTAATAAATACATATTGTCATTAATTGCTGAAGAGAATACATATAACTTAGAATAGAATCCTGCTAAAGGTGGAATACCAGCTACAGAAAATAACGTGATGGCTATATTAATAGCTAACATTGGATTATTTTTAGACATATTAATAAGCTCTCTAATATATTTAATCTCCACATTACCTACGTGGCTTCTTAATGACATAACTGCTGAGTATAGGTTTATAGTCATAATTATATAAATAATCATATATAAAAACATTGATTGAATAGCCTCGATAGAAAATATACAAAAACCTATAAGAACATAACCCATATGCCCAATGGCACTATATGCTAATAGACGTATTATTTTAGTTTGATATAATGCTAATATACTAGCCAACACCATGGAAACGATCGAAGAAGCTATTAACATAAAATTTAATTGATTTATGATGTTATAGAACACTAATATCAATGATTTAACTACGACTGTAATAAGAGCTATTTTAGGAACTATTGCAAAATACGCTGTTACAGATATAGGAGATCCTTCATATACATCTGGTAACCATACGTGAAATGGAGCAGCTCCTATCTTGAATAAAAACGATATTAATATCAATAAAAGACCTATATATATTATTATGTATTGAACAGCATCAACATCTTCTATGAAAAGTTTATAAAACTGCTCAATATTAATAATACCTGTAATTCCATATAAAAGTGAAAATCCAAACAATAAAAATCCTGATGAAAAAACACCAAGGATGAAATATTTAAAACTAGCTTCTGTCGAATATTCTGAATTACGTTTCATTGAAGCAAGTACGTAGAACGATAATCCCTGAAGCTCTATAGATAGGTACATCGAAATGAAGTTATATGAGCTTATTAACAATAGTATTCCAGTTGTAGAAAGTAATATTAATAACATATATTCAAAATTTCGAATAGCTGAGAAACGTAGATAATTTAATGATATTAATATTGATGTTATAGTACCTAATAGTACAATTATTTTTATTGCTTTTGTAAGATCATCATTAATAAATACACTATTGTATGTTATCGTAGAATAATATGGACTCATTAATAATATTAAGACAGCTATTGTCAATGTGAATAGTGATAATATAGAGATATTATTCAGAACTATTAGTCTATTAGTAATGAGTTTATTATTATAGACAACACCATAGATGACCAATACAGAAGTAATTAATAACATAAATATTTCAGGTGTTATGGCTATAAAAGTATTTAAACCAAAGTAGGTCATTTAACAATTTATTTAACCTATTTATAATACATAAAAAATAATAAGGCTTATTAATAAATTATAAATATACATAAACATATTTATAATTTAAATAAACGTAATCGTGCTATATTTCTACTATCTTTTGGTATATTTGATATTAACATGCGATTATAAAGTTTATTTGTATAAATGTCAAGATCTGTTTTCAATTTATCGATATCTAAAGTAAATAATATCTTAAAGGAATTTTTTTTTGATGTTAAAAAATTTATTTTATAGGTAACAGGATGTATACCCTTTCTCATCGTTATTAGTATGGTATTTTATTAGTCCATTTGAGAATTTTTTCAACTCTCTTCGATAATTGTGCTCCTACTGCTATCCATGCATATAATCTTTCGCTGTTTAAAAGAACATAGTTGTATTTTTTATTGATAATTCCTATTTTATCAATATTTCTATATTTATTGTTTTTTAGGCTAAATACACAAATATGTGAATAACTATTCTTATTTCTAACAACATTAATTTTTATGTTCATCGTTCATCTTCTCTTTTCCGTCACCAACTTGCCTTATGAATTCCAGGCAGTAGTCCACTATGGGCGTATTTACGTAAAATAATTCTAGATATTTTAAAATCTCTATAAACTGATCTTGCTCTGCCAGTTATAATACATCTATTTTTAACACGAACTACTGAACTATCTTTCGGCATCCTTGTTAGTTTCAACATAGCATTTAATTTAGTATGTCCAGAAATACTGCTATTGTTTATTATCGCTTTAAGATAATTTCTCTTTAATTCATTTTTTCTAAATAATTCTCTTCTTTTTTTGTCTTTCTCTACAATATATTTCATTGTTTTATTGGTATTTGTAGGCTAGAAAGTAGTTGTTGTATAGCAATTTTACTTGGATTACTTACAAGGATATTTATATTTATTCCATAGTTTTTTTTTATATTATTAGATTGGTACTCTATTTCTGGAAATACGCTAATATCTTTTATAGCTATTGTTATGTTTCCAATATTATTTATATTTTTATCACCTACTCCTCTATATTCTCGTATTCGTGGAAAAACAATTCTAACTAGTTTATCTAAAAAAAAAAACATGTTTTCACCATGAAGTGTAACTTTACAAGCTATATACGTTCCTTTTTTAAGATGAAATGATGCTATTGAACGTTTAGCTTCTATAAGAATTCCTTTTTGTCCAGTAATTTGTTCTAGAGCAAATAATGCACTATATTCATTTTCTTTAGTACGTATGTCCATTATTACCTTATTTATCTCTGGAATCATCATTATATTTTTATATTTATTTTTTAGTAATAAATCTGTTCTAATTATATTAGAGTAGTATTTATCTATTCTTGTCATCTTTTTCAAAAAAGCGTTTTATTTTATCAAAATTTAAAATTAAGATCAAAGCTATTACTAATATTAATAACTTCATTAACCATATTTTATATATATATATATATATATACGTTATTTTTTAATATTTTTTAAAAAACATTAGAATGCAAATAATATTAAGAACGCCATCATCAATGCAAACAATGCGATAGCTTCAGTTAAGGCGAATCCTAATATTGCATAAGTAAATAATTGTTTTTGTAAAGACGGATTACGCGCCATAGAATTAATTAATGCTGCAAAAACAGTTCCTATTCCCGCACCAGCACCAGCTAATCCTATCGTTGCTAATCCAGCTCCTATTAATTTAGCAGATTGAAGTAACATTTTCTACTTAACGCATATTGATTGAAAAAAAAAACTCTAATTAGAAAAATTCTTATTTAAGAATAAAATAATTTGAAGTAAATGTAATTATAGATTAAATTAAATATAT
>Ga0070740_10005281_pt1 | contig 12066 bp, 10 predicted proteins | sample Coa_R2_FD_67286 | JGI IMG/M metagenome (GOLD analysis project Ga0070740, IMG submission 67286) | Surface soil microbial communities from Centralia Pennsylvania, which are recovering from an underground coalmine fire - Coalmine... | ecosystem: Environmental > Terrestrial > Soil > Unclassified ...
AATTGTGCGTAGCAGTGCATTCATCGTTGAGATTCTTCCTCCCTCCGGTCGTCAGAATGACGACATAATTGATTTTCATTACTTATGATTGACCTCGATCACCGCCTGCAGGACCAGCTGGACGAAATCACTGCAAACACGCGCAACCTGGTCCAACCCGAGCGACTGGCTATCAGCGAACAGGCAGTAACTGATCTTTTTTCGAGCGGCATTGAGGAGCAGATTCTTCCCATCAGCGCAAAAGCTCCGGAGTTCGCGCTGCCTGATGCCTCAGGACGAATCGTTCGATCTTCTGATCTGCTTGCCTTAGGTCCGCTGGTGATCAATTTCTTTCGCGGACGCTGGTGCCCCTATTGCATGACTGAGCTCGAAGCCTGGCGCGATCTCTATCCAGTAATTCGCGATCGCGGAGCCTTGCTGATTGGCATCTCACCCCAGACAGCACGCCAGAGCGACTTCACCGCCGGTCAGCATGGAATTCCCTTCCCGCTGCTGTACGACTCGCACTGCGATGTCGCGCAACACTTCGGAATTGCCTATAAAGTTCCGCCTTTCCACCAGAAATACTTCCGCAGCATCCTGGTCAACATTCCATTTATGAACGGCGATGAGAGCTGGCTGCTCCCTCTGCCGGCCACCTATGTGCTGTCCCAGGATGGAACAGTCCTCTATGCAGAAGCGCATGCTGATTTCCGCGTCCGTCCGGAACCTGGCGAGGTCCTGAAGCATCTGCCGAAACGTTAATCACCCAAAACTCCCCTAAATGCGAAACGCCAGTGAACAGTTTGTCCACTGGCGTCTGCAATTCAGTAGCCCTCCCCCAAGTGCTACTCAATGATTAAACTTTACTGCCGCGCGGCTTCGCCAGCTATCCCTATTTGGTTCTGTCTGAGCAACATTTCGTAATCGGGCAACAAATTACTGTCGATACTTGCAAATTCTTCTTATCCCGGATAAGGTTGGCCCTTTGCCAGCACTGCTTCCAGGGCCTTGTCATATCCATATATGTCATGAAAGAAATGCACGCTGCCGTCCTCCTCAACAACGGCTGTCACATAGAGAATCAGGACCGGGACCGGCGTAGTGAGATTCACCTGCTGGTTATCAGGGCCGGACTGCATCGCCTGCTGCACTTTTTCAAGTGTCCACGGCGGCTGGTTGCGCAGCAGATAAGCAGCCAGTTCTGCCGGCTTTGATACGCGCACACAGCCGTGACTGAAGTCGCGTCGCGACTGCGAGAAGAGCTGCGGCGCTGGCGTGCTGTGCAGATAGACGTTGTGTTCATTCGGGAACAGGAACTTTACCAGTCCCAGCGAATTGCTCGGGCCGGGTTTCTGGCGGACAGTCACCTTTCCCGCGCGCAGCTGCGCCAGCACATCATCGCTGATGGGCCCATCGGTTATGACTTTGCCGCTGAATTCCGTTACTTCAAAATTTTTCTTGCTGACGTAGTTCCGGTCGCGGGCAATTCCAGGAATAATTTCGCTTCGCAGGATCGAAGTCGGGACATTCCAGTAGGGGCGAAAGACAATGTACTTCATGTCTTTCGCGAAGACCGGCGTCTGCGTGCGCATCGCACGGCCGACAACCACATTCATCTCCAGAGCGACTTTCTGATTCGGCCCAAAGGCGCGCAGGATGAATTCCGGAATGTTAGCTACCACCGGAGGCTGTGGAAACTGCGGCGGCAGCCAGCGCCAGCGCTCCAGCGCATCCTGCAGTTGAACGACACGCGCGGCGATAGGCGTGTTCAGCAGGCGGACGGTGTCCTTATCGAGTTTGCCGGTTACGGCGATCCCGTGACGCGACTGGAACGTCTTGACTCCATCGATGACCGGTCCGGTGTAAGTGGCCGAATTGACATCGACTGGCGTATCTGCGCGGAGATCACCAAAGAGCCGCAGGCGCTGTATAAGCGGACCTATTCCGGCATATGCGTCACCGGGAACTACAGTTTTCGTGACGTCCGGCACGAGAGGCCCCTCGCCCTGTAAAGCAAGCTGCTGATAGTGGCGCAGGGCGTCTTCTGTCCGGCGATAGCCGTCATAGGGCGGCTCTACACCATCAAGAACCCTCTGCACATTCTCTGCATGAATCACTTTCGTAGTGACGAACTGCGGCAGGTCATACTTCTTCTGTTCGATATCAATGCCGAAATCAAAATGCTTCGGATTGACGCGACCGATGTGCAGATCGGAAATGTACCGCATCACACCCACGGTCAACGCCGCATCGAAGCGCGCGAGCGTGTCCGCTGTAGGCGAGCCATCGAGAGCTTGCAGGCGATCCTTCCAGCGCGATGCATCATAGTCATCCGGATTCAGGCCTTTCTGCTGGCTGGTTTCGAGCGCGTGGATAACAGCAAGTGCCTGCGTCGTAGGCTTGCCATTGCTATTGAGCCAGACAGGAACGAAGTTCGATGCGTCATAGATGTGCTCGAAATGAAGCCGATAGTCTGTGAAATTGGGCCAATGCAGGTCAGAAAGGTTTCCGCTGGCAGCAATTTCATGCAGACGCGCGGAAATTGCTGCGGGATCGATGCTGCTTGTGCTCTGCGCTTGCGACGGGTTTGGAGTCTGGGAACGGCATCCACTCGCAGCAAAACAGAAAGCAAGAATCAGGATGCTGAGAACATTTCGACGCGCTGAAATGAGCATGGCCTATTAAATCATTGACGGCAAGAGGGAGGCGCTTGTTGAGTTCCGAATCAGGCGATCGTTGCAGGTCATTGATAAAGCAGCACGACCTCGCGACATTTCTTTGTATGGAAGAAGAGATATTCGGTATGGCTCTTTAGCGCTCCGGTCAGGTCTGGCATTGGTGCGTTTCTTATGCTCGCGTAGATATCATGATAGAAGCATGAATTCTGCAAATGGCAGCCCGCATCCTTCTCCCGAAGACACATATTATGCAGCAGTGGATATGCTTGCGAATGGTAATCTGCGCGGCGCGGTGACTGCGTTCCGCCAGTGTCTTGCTGATGATTCCACCATGCTTGACGCTATGCATGGGCTGATTCGCGCTTTGAAGGATCTCGGAGAAATCGATGCAGCCATTGACGCAGCATTACGCCTGGCAGAGATTGATCCGGATGATGCTCTCGCCCACACCAGCTTATCCATTCTGTATCAGGCCAAAGGAATGATTGCGGAAGCTGAGGCAGAAGCTACAAAGGCGAAGCTGCTGGGATGGAAGATGGAACTAGGGCGGCAACGCGAAGATAGGGGCGGTAGAAGATGAAATCAGCGGCTGCATTGCTGCGAAGCATGCACGCAGAGCTGTTCCAGATTTATGGCCCTCAGGGCTGGTGGCCTGCCGAGAGCCCGCTGGAAGTAATTGTTGGCGCATATTTGACACAAAGCACGGCCTGGAGAGCTGTCGAGAAATCAATTGATAACCTGCGCGCGCGCGCCGTCCTCAGCGTAGAGGGTTTGCGTGAAATCCCGGAAGAGGAGCTGAGAGAGCTGATTAAGCCCTCGGGTTTTATGCGGCGGAAAGCTGCTTCCATCAAGGCGTTTATTCATTTTCTCGATCGAGAGTATGCAGGATCGCTGGCGCGGCTTGCTGCGCAAAATGCAACACAGGCTCGGGAGCAGTTGTTAAGTCTACCAGGAGTAGGGCAGGAAACAGCAGACGCGATTCTGCTTTACGCGCTTGGTCAACCCATCATGGTGGTAGATGAATATCTGAGACGACTGGTTACGCGGCATGGGCTGATGCATGAGAGAGCCAGCTATTCGGAAATGCAGAAGCTTGCGCACGATGCATTTGTCGATGACGATGCTGCCTCTTGCGCGCAGCACTTCAATGAGTTTCATGCTCTGGTAGTTGAACTGGGCAAACAACACTGCAGGCGGCAAGCTCAGTGCGACGGATGCCCGTTATCGAAAGCGGCTTTTCATCCTCCGTTACCTTCTACTGAAACGATGCAGGAGAAACAGGAAGCCAGAAAGTGAATACAGCTCCGCGTCCGGGCCCGCTCTTTACTTCGATTCCTCCAGCATGCGCCGTAAGAATCGCCTTTGCAATGGCCAAACCCATACCGCTTCCTTCCACGCGATCACGCTGCTTACTGCCGCGGAAAAACTTATCAAAAACAAATGGCTGCTCTGATGCTTCGATCCCCATGCCGTGATCTGCGATATGCACAAGCAATCGTTTATCCACTAACTCGGCTGTAATTTCGATCGGGGATTTCGCGGGTGAATACTTCACGGCGTTCTCAATCAGATGACGCAATACGCGCCGCACCAATTCCCGGTCCATGGGGACCGGGGGAAGTTCTTCAGAAATTCGCACATCGACAACGCGTCCGCGAAGACGCGGCTTTTCTTCCTGCAAAACAGCATCGACTAATTCACGCACATTTTCCGGCTGCGGACGCACGTGAAGACCGGCGGAATCCAGCTGGGCCATTTCGACAGCTTCGCCAATCAATCGATCGAGCCGCAGACTTTCTTCGTCCACCACTGCGTACATCTCTTTTCGTTCTGCTTCCGGCAACGCGGGATGCGCTATCAATGTAGTCGCAGCAGCGCGTATAGCAGTTAGCGGCGTTCGCAGCTCATGCGTGACTGAATCTAGTAATGCGCTGCGGAGACGCTCGCCTTCGCGCGCTGCTTCCATGTGGCTTGTGCGCTCCAAAGCTTCGGCGCGTTCCAGTGCAATGGCCACAAGTCCGCCGATTGCTTCATACATCTCCGACGCATAGGTGCCGCTCCCAAAGGCGAGGGCCCCGGCGGAATGCATCCCGAGGACAAGGGGAACGACATACATCTCATCCATCCGGCGCATCCCCGACTCGGCATGCTGCGCTGCTATTTTCAATTCCATCATCGGAAGGAGCTGGTTTTCAGGATCGGAATAGTACGCCGTGTCATGTCCTGCGACATACAGGGCAACGGCCCGCAGATTGAAGACCTTTGCAGCAATGGAAGGCGCAGCACGGGCGAGACCGCGCAGGTCTTCATGCAGCAGGAGCTGCTGGCTGAACTCGTACAAACGTTCCACTTCGCTGCGCTTCTTCTCAGAAAGCTCCCGCTGCTTGCGTTCGCTCTCCGAAAGATGGCTGACAAGCACGCCGGTTCCAAGAAACACGGAAAGAGTTACCCAGTTTTGAGGGTCCGCAATCGTGAATGTCCCTATTGGGGGAAGAAAAAAAAAGTTATACAGCAGAGTGCAAATAATCGAAAGATAAACGGAATGAGCCAGGCGCCATCGCGTTGCCGCAAGAAGCACCAGCACAAGAAAACTGAGAGCAACAGTAGTGATATTTACGTGAATTACCAGCCGGAACAACGCTACCAGCGCACAGGCCAACAGAGTGGATACTGTGTAGCGCAGCGCGGTATGGCCATTGTGCTTTTGCATCTTAAGCGCGATGATACTGTAACGAAGTATGGCTGAACGAGTCCTGGTTGTTGATGACGAGATACAGATCACGCGCGTTCTGCGCGCCGCGCTTTCCGCTCAGGGATATGATGTGCGCACGGCAAATGAGCCGGAAGAAGCGCTTCATCTGGTGCAGGACTGGATGCCTGACCTCATCATCACCGACCTGATGATGCCGGGCATGACCGGCGTTGAGCTTTCCCGCACTGTTCGCGCCAGAAGCGGAGTGCCCATACTGGTGCTTTCCGTTCGCGACCAGGAGCGCACAAAAGTTGAAGCGCTGGATGCAGGCGCGGATGATTACGTGACCAAACCCTTCAGCACGCAGGAACTGCTTGCGCGGGTCCGCGCCCACTTGCGGCGCGCTCCGGAACGCTCGACAGATACCACGATTGAAGTGGGCGATTTTGTCGTTGATACCGCAGCGCATAGCGTGACGGTGAATGGCAAATCTATTCATCTTACCCCGAAGGAATTTGATCTGCTTCTGCATTTCGCTCGAAATGCGGGCAGAGTCCTTACACACCGCGCGCTGCTTACTTCCGTATGGGGAGCGCAATCTGCGCAGCAGCCAGAATACCTGCGCGTTTTCGTTGGGCAATTAAGAAAAAAACTGCAGGGCGATTCGGTTAAGGAATACATCCAGACAGAACCGTGGGTAGGCTACAGATTTCTCCCTGACGGTACCGAGCGAATAGACACCCTTACGACTTCCTTATAAATCCCTTACACCCGATTTAGCGTGCGACGCATTTACTTAGACAAGAGCCGCTGCAACAGGCTCGATATGCGCGCGTGAAAGGGGTTTTGATGTGGGACTTTCTGATGCTGTTCTTCACTCTGCTGTTCTTTGCCGTTGCATTTCTCTATGTGCGCGGATGTGAGCGCTTAAGGTAATCGATCATGAGCCTGCTTACATTAATCGCGCTTGCCGTCACGGTGGTGATGATGGCTTATCTTGTCGTAACACTGCTCTATCCGGAGAAATTCTAAAAATGACAGCCAATGGGTGGCTCCAGTTCTCCATTTTCTTTGCGTTGCTGCTGGCGCTGATGCGCCCGCTCGGTATTTATATCGCGCGTGTGCTTGAAGGCGAGCGCACGTTTTTAGATCCTGTTCTGCGTCCAATTGAGAGAGCCATCTACAAACTCTGCGGCATACAGCCGGACGAAGAGATGACGTGGCGCGAGTATTCTGTCGCGCTGCTTCTCTTCAGCCTTGTCTCCATGCTGTTGACATATGTAATTGAGCGGATGCAGCATTTTCTCCCCTGGAATCCCCAGCATCTTGCCGGCGTTGCGCCTGATCTCGCATGGAACACTGCGGCATCGTTCACCACGAATACAAACTGGCAAGCCTACACGCCTGAGACGACCATGAGTTATTTCACTCAAATGGCCGGTCTCGCGTATCACAACTTTCTGAGCGCCGCCGTAGGCATTGCCGTTGCCATTACGCTGGTGCGTGGCATCGCGCGCAAGGAATCCAGGACGATCGGCAACTTCTGGAAAGATACGACTCGAGCGGTTCTGTATCTTTTGCTTCCTATTTGCCTCATCTATGCCGGCGCTCTGATTGAACAGGGTGTTGTGCAGAACCTGAAGTCGTATACGACCGCAACTACCGTTGAGCAACCCAATCAGACACAGACAATTGCACAAGGTCCGGTTGCATCGCAGGAAGCGATCAAGATGCTGGGAACAAATGGGGGCGGCTTTTTTAATGCAAACAGCGCGCATCCATTTGAAAACCCGACCCCATTTACGAATTTTCTGGAGATGTTTTCCATCTTCATCATTCCGGCGGCATTGACTGTCACGCTCGGAAAAATGACGGGGTCGCCGGGTCATGGATGGGCTGTTTTCGCCTGCATGGCTGTGTTGTTCACTGCTGGATTTGCTGTTGCTTATTGGGCTGAAGCGCAGCCTCATCCACTGCTGCATGGCGCCGATCAACGCGCAGGCGCGCTTCAATCCGGTGGAAACATGGAAGGCAAAGAAGTGCGCTTCGGCATCTCGCAATCAGCACTGTTTGCCACCGTTACGACTGACGCCAGCTGCGGCGCTGTTAACTCCATGCACGATTCGTTTACGGCTCTCGGCGGAATGATTCCGATGGCGAACATTATGCTGGGCGAGATTGTCTTCGGCGGAGTCGGCGCGGGACTTTACGGCATGCTGATTTATGTCGTGCTGTCTGTCTTCATCGCCGGGCTGATGGTAGGTCGCACGCCGGAATACCTGGGCAAGAAGATTGAATCGTACGACGTGAAGATGGCCATGCTTTATCTGCTCATCTTCCCTCTCATCATCCTTGTACTTGCCGCGGCCTCGGTGCTCATGCCGAAAATGGGACTGAGCAGCTTAAACAACAATGGCCCGCATGGCTTGAGTGAAATTCTGTATGCTTTCACGTCCGGAGCGGGAAACAACGGCTCTGCATTTGCCGGTCTGAGTACCAATACGCATTGGTACAACCTGAGTCTCGGCTTCACCATGCTCGTTGGCAGATTTCTGATGATGATTCCGATGGTTGCGCTGGCAGGCAATCTGGCGAAGAAGAAGAGCGTTCCGCCTTCGCCTGGAACATTCCCTGTGAACACAGGCTTATTTACGGTGCTCCTTACGGGCGTGGTTCTCATTGTTGGCGCTCTTACCTTCTTCCCGGCATTGAGCCTCGGGCCGATTCTCGAACACCTGCTGCTGCACGCAGGACAGCTTTTCTAGAGCAGCGGAGAAAGCAATGGCAGAAAAAAAGAGCCTCTGGAATCCAATAATTTTGCGCCAGGCAATCATTGGCGCATTTGCGAAACTCGATCCACGCATCATGGTAAAGAATCCTGTCATGTTCGTGGTGGAGATAGGCAGCGTGCTGACCACGGCATTGCTGATTCAGGATTTGATTCGGCATCAGCCGGGATTCTCATTCGATCTACAGATCACGCTGTGGCTGTGGTTTACCGTGCTCTTCGCCAATTTCGCCGAAGCTATGGCAGAAGGCCGCGGCAAGGCCCAGGCCGATACATTGCGCAAAGCAAAAGGCGAAACCATGGCCTATCGCTATCGCAAAGATGGAAGCTTCGAAGCAGTTTCCAGCTCCCAGCTTCGCGCCGGCGACATTATTAAGGTTGAGGCAGGACAGTTCATCGCGGGCGATGGTGAAGTCATTGACGGAGTCGCATCGGTGGATGAATCCGCGATTACAGGTGAATCGGCCCCGGTAATCCGCGAGGCCGGCGGCGACCGTTCGGCTGTCACAGGAGGAACGCGCGTCCTCTCCGACTGGATCAAGATTCGCATTACTTCAAATCCAGGTGAAACGTTCCTTGATCGCATGATCGCGCTGGTCGAAGGAGCAGAGCGGCAAAAAACACCGAACGAGATCGCGCTAAGCATTCTCCTTTCCGGACTGACGATTGTCTTCTTGCTCGCAGTAGCAACGCTGCAGCCCTTTGCTGTTTACTCACATGCGCCACAAACAATTTTCGTTCTGGTTTCGCTGCTTGTCTGCCTGATTCCCACTACGATTGGAGGCCTGCTCTCAGCCATTGGAATCGCAGGAATGGATCGTCTGGTGCAATACAACGTGCTGGCCATGTCAGGCCGCGCGGTAGAGGCTGCGGGCGATGTGAATACGTTGCTGCTGGACAAGACAGGAACCATCACGCTCGGCAACAGGCAGGCAACGGAATTCGTGCCCGCACCGGGCATCAGCACGGAGCGCCTGGCAGACGCAGCCCAGCTGGCATCATTCTCTGATGAGACGCCGGAGGGGCGTTCCATCGTCGTGCTGGCGAAAGAGAAATACAATTTGCGCGGACGCGATCTGACCGGCATGCAGGCAGAATTTGTTCCATTCAGCGCGCAGACACGCATGTCCGGCGTGGACCTGCCGGGAATCATGATTCGCAAGGGATCTGCCGACGCCATTGCGCGTTTTCTTGAACAACAGGGATCAAGCCTGCCCCGCAAAGTAACAGACAAGGTTGAGGAAATTGCACGGCTTGGCGGAACGCCTCTGGTGGTGGCAGAAAACAGCACTGCACTCGGTGTTGTTTATCTCAAAGACATCGTCAAAGGCGGGCTGAAGGACCGCCTGGCGCGGCTACGCGCAATGGGCATTCGCACCATTATGATTACCGGCGACAATCCGTTGACAGCTGCGGTGATTGCTCGCGAAGCAGGGGTTGATGATTTTCTCGCTGAGGCAAAACCGAAAGACAAAATGGACCTCATCAAGCGCGAGCAGGGCAAGGGAAAGCTCGTCGCTATGACCGGCGATGGCACCAATGACGCGCCTGCGCTCGCTCAGGCCGATGTGGGCGTCGCCATGAACTCCGGCACGCAGGCCGCCAAAGAAGCCGGGAACATGGTTGACCTCGATTCAAACCCAACCAAGCTGATTGAGATTGTAGAAATCGGCAAACAGCTGCTGATGACGCGCGGAGCACTCACAACGTTTTCCATCGCGAATGATGTCGCCAAGTATTTCGCGATCATCCCCGCGATGTTTGCTGGGGTCTTCCCGGTGCTGAATGCATTGAATGTGATGCATTTGAAAACGCCTCATTCTGCGATTCTGTCGGCAGTTATATTCAACGCAATCATTATCATCGCGCTCGTGCCGCTTGCTTTGCGCGGGGTGAAATATGAACCGAAATCTGCTCAGGCATTGCTCCAGCGAAACCTGCTTATCTACGGTGTAGGCGGCGTGATTGTGCCCTTTATCGGTATTAAGCTCATCGACATTGTCCTGAACGGGCTGCGTCTGGTCTGAGGTAAATATGAAGCCATTGATAATTTCGATTCGCTATACGTTGATCACGACGCTTCTGCTGGGAATCGCGTATCCGCTGGTTGTCACCGGCTTTGCGCGTCTTGTTTTCCGGGACAAAGCAGATGGACAGCTTATTTCGCGGAATGGCCAGATCATTGGCTCCAGAATTATTGGCCAGAACTTCAGTAGCGACAGATATTTTCACAGCCGTCCGTCAGCCGCGGGCAGCGGTTACGATGCTACATCCTCTGGCGGCTCGAATCTCGCGCAGTCAAATCAGAAGCTTGTCTCGCGCATTCAGGACGACGTGGCGAAATATCAGCAATATGGAAACAGCCAGCCTGTTCCAATTGATCTGGTAACTGCATCCGGCTCCGGGCTTGATCCGGATATCTCACCAGCAGCGGCATTGTTTCAGGTCAGACGCGTGGCTGAAATTCGTGGGATTTCGGAGGATTCTCTTCGCAATTTAGTCCAGGCGCATATCGAACCGCGACAGTTTGGCGTGCTCGGAGAGCCCCGGGTGAATGTGCTTGAGCTGAATCTGGCATTAGACCAGTTGCAGAAGCAGCCTTAGGTACGAGCCTGCTCCAGCACTTCACCAACAACCGACGCAGCTGTTTGAAGCTCCTCATCTCGCGTCAGACAATCCGGACAAAGACGCAGCCATTGCCCGCGAGCATCTGTGATGACCCCATGCCCAGCGAGCTTCGCAGAAATGGCAGACGCATTGTCGAGGCGTACTGTCAGGAATGCGCCGTGACCTGCGTCGCCTCCGATGGCCTCTATTCCGGCATCCCTCAGATAATTTTTGAGCTTTGTTAATTGTTGAAGGCTATAGCTGCGCAATCGATCCACGCCCATAGCCAGCATAAATTGCTGGCCGCTTCGCGCCTGATAATAAGTCAGCACCGGCGGAGTAGATTCGAGAAACGCATCTCCGCCTGCGCGCAATACCGGCGGGTCTGGCCGCTCATAGCCAAAAGTATTCTCTCGCGCAAACCATCCTGTATCGAGCGGTCGCAATCCGCTCGCTAAGACGTCCGGCGAGATGTATAGATAACAGGCTCCTGGGCCACCGCGCAAATATTTGTAACTCCCTCCGATGGCAAAATCAGCCTGCATTACCGCTAGATCCACAGGGATAACGCCGACTGCGTGGTACACATCTACAAGCAATCTCGCGCCTGCGGCATGGCATGTCTCGGCAAGCAGTTGAAGATCATGGACAATCTGTCCGGTCATAAACATGACCTGCGAAATAACGACCAGATCGATTCCAGGCTTCAGGTGCTCAATCATGCGAGCCACAGTGAAATGACCTTCTTCATCCGGCTCAATCCATTTCATCTCGATGCGGTTGAGCGCGGCATATTGCTTCAGGATGAGGTCAATGGAATCGAATTCGCCGCGTGTGCTCAGGACGTTTGGTTTCCCTGGAAGAGCATTGAGGACGGTGCGAAGTCCCTGCCCGGCAGAGGTTTTCGGCACAATACAATCCGCACGCGGAGCACCGATCAGGTTTGCAATTCTGCCGCGAAATGCTTCCTGCTCGGCAAGCCATGCATCCCAGGCATCGCCCAGCTTGTTTTCCCATAATGCGATTCCTTCCTGAACGTCTTCCGCCATGCGATCAAGCGGCCTGCCGAGAGAGTGGTTTGCCAGATAAATGTGCTCGCTTGCAAGCGTTCGGGAGAAAAGCGAAGCAATGTGCTGCTGCACAGCTGTTTCCGTCAATGGGCCGGAAGAAAGCTGCGCTACTACGTACTGAATCGATTGATTCATTTCTGCTTCAGTCCGGTGCGTACGGCGAACAGTTCGGGAAAGAATGTCAGATTGAGCGCCTGCTTCAGAAATCCCACGCCGGAAGAACCCCCTGTTCCGGGGCGGAAGCCGATG
>Ga0070740_10005283_pt1 | contig 12064 bp, 20 predicted proteins | sample Coa_R2_FD_67286 | JGI IMG/M metagenome (GOLD analysis project Ga0070740, IMG submission 67286) | Surface soil microbial communities from Centralia Pennsylvania, which are recovering from an underground coalmine fire - Coalmine... | ecosystem: Environmental > Terrestrial > Soil > Unclassified ...
AGACGCTGCGGTTCGACAACCTGGTCGCGCGCATCCGGCTTATCCGGCTTTCTTCCCAGCCCTTTTCCCAGCTTTGGAGTCGGCACGTTGCTACTCGGAAAGGATTTGATTGATTTGACCGCGCACCACGTCCGGCTTCGGCAATTTCACATGAGCCACTGTCGCGTGGGTGCTGGGCAGATCGGCGATAATATCCTGTCCCACGCCAATCAGAACGGATGCCACCGCTGCAAGCTTCTGCCGATTTCTGTCGCTCGTCGGCACTGCGGACACAATCGCATTCAGATTGGCGTTGGCATCCGCCAGCAGCGCGCTGATGCGCTGCGCCACCGTCATCGCGCTAGCCGCGTTCGCCCGATATCCCGAAATCAGGGTCTGCGCCAGTTGGTAATCACTCTGCGCTGTTTTGGCGGCGCTTACGGCCTGCGGGTTCGAAGTCAGCAGCGAAACAACGCCCGGCATGGCGTTCACCGCAATCCCAATCAGTTGGGCAATGGTTTCGACCTGCGATGCCGTGCACGCCGCCACGGTGAGCGCTGCGCTTAAAACTCCGATCATCCCAAGCTTCATTCGATTTTTCTCCTTTCAAATCCTGACTGATCCATGTAGGCGCGTAATCGCAGCGTGTCCTGCAAGTACGCATCGATACGCGCCACCAGGACGCCGAAAACCACGCCCGCGCTAAATATGCCGATCAGAACCGTCATTTCGGCACCGGCGATTGTTTGAGATACATCGCCGCTCCCACCACCGCGCTCACCAGAGCCACGAGTCCCAGCCGATGCAGGCCGCCCGCTTGCGAAGGGTCAAACCTCATGGGATCAGCAATGAGCACACTGATGGAATTGGCCGCGCTCGAAATCACAGCCGCCGCCAGACCCTTCAGCCAGATTTCAAGATTCCCCATAACCCACACTCATGGAATCAATCGAGTGCGATCTCCGGATCGCTCACTCTGAAATCTCCAATCTCAGATTTCAGATCGCTGACCGCGAACTTTTCGTAAAGCCCCATGCGCAGAATCCCGCGCGGAATGTAGTCGGGATCGTAAGTCTTCCCATTCGGCCGCCCCGTGTTCCACGCATCCAGGAGCTTTTCCGACTGCTTTGCCGCGTCAATCGCCCAGCGCCGCGCAAAGCTCTCAAGAATCGAGATCGATTTGATTACGTTGAATTCCGGCTCCGCGAGATCCCGCGCCGGCCGCCCCGTGCCCAGCGTGTGATAGCCCATGATCTGCGTCAGCCCCCACGACGTGGCCATATCCATCAACTCGTCGTAGCTGAGCGACTGAATGTCCGAGAGGGTGATCGATCCCCAGTAGGGAATCCGGCCCTGGGAAACCTTGACCAATTCCGCAAAGACCTGCTTTTCGAGGCGCTTCGCATCCGCATCGCCGCCCGATTCGTTGGCGATCAGCGCGGCGAGGAAGCTTTCTGATATTCGCGATTTTGAATTTGAAATTGCGCTGCCGATCAGCGTGCCCCACCGACCATGGATATAGGCCATCAGCGCTTTTTCTGATTTGAGTTGGCCGGGATTCAGTTCCAAAGACCCCTCGCGCACACTGACTATGCGCGAGCGGTTGGAAGAATTACAAGGGGGGCAGGCCGCTAGCTTGCAGCGGGCAGCAAGCTAGCGGAGAGAGGGGCTTGTAGGGGTGGGAGGGAAATCCAGTTTCGACTGCGTCCAATGGTCATGCCGGTACCTGGCGAACTCCGCCCGATAAAGCGTTGCAGTGAGCTCCTGTGTTTCGCGCGTCCGAATGACCGTTCGACATTTAGAGTTAGGACAGCGCCGCTCGCGCCAGCGCGCCGAACCGCGAAAGAAGCTGCGGACCACTTTCATCTTCGTTTTGCAGTTTGGACAATCCATCCGAAATCTCAAATTTCAAATCTGGAATTCTGAATCACACAGCTTTCTGCCTTCCGCCTTCCTTCTAACCAACCGAAAATACGCCGCCTCCAGGGCCGCGCCGCTATAAGTAGGAACCACTTTCATCACCGGCCTTGCGCCCCGTTCCCACGTCCGGCTGAAAACGCCGTCTTTCTCCCACAGCGTAACCTGCGCTTTTGGCTTGGGCGATTTCGCGCCAGGATTCGATTCTGTGCGTTTTCTCCGGCGGGGTGCTATCTTGGTATCACCCGAGCCGAGTTTTTCGATTTGTAACTCTGTTACAGAGTTATAAATCGACATTTCTGAAGCAGATGGGATTCTCTGGAGCGGTCTTCGGATGTTCTGTGCCGTCCATCGGCACTTTTTTGAGCAATACTTTTGAGCATATCCTCGGCGCCTTTCGACTTCAAATTCCACCCCGCACTTCGGATTCGCGCAGACCATCCGCCTCCTCTCCACTATCCGTCCATGAAGGCATTGAAATAAGATTACAGGTACAGTACCAGGCAACGCTGACGCTTTTTAGCGCTCTCCGCGTAATGGCGAGCGCGCAGCGCGAGGCGCGTATCAATCTCATTTTTCTTGCGCAGGGCATCCGGCGAAATGGCTGCGCACCGATCACATAGCCCGTGCGTTGGGTCTTCCTGCGCCTGAGTGCTATCCCACGGGCCGGATGTGATCTCCTGGCATCCGGGACAAAGGTGAACCATTTTGCCGCTGCTCCGAAAAAAATTTAAAAAACACTTGACAATCACCTATACCATTGGTATAGTTAAGCTGCAATTGAAATGGGTGGCGTCCGACGCCAGAGCCTGGTTACCGCCAGGCAGGAGAAAACAGTGAAAAACCAAAATGGATTCGAATACGGCATTCCAGCACTTTCCCCGAAGCAGTTTCATCCCTCCCAAAGACTCTATGTGGAGTCAGAACACGGTAAGTCTTTTTTCACATACGACCCCATGGATATAAATTTGCACGTTAAAAATCGGACTATCGTGACCGTGTTTAGCTGCGATGATGACGGCACCTGCACGGGCAATGTTGTTTTTTATGGGCCCGCCAAGCAGGCTGCTTTAACCATCGGCGGAGCCTGCACAATCGATAAGTTCTGATCTTCGCTGAGCGCCTCTCCGCGCAGGCGGAGCGTCCCGGATGGTCCCGGGGGCCGGTACGTAACCCGGCAGACCACCTCGCGATGAAAAACCTGAAATCACTCCGAACCAGCCTCGGCCTGACGCAGGCGCAGGCGGCAAAAATCATAGGCGTTACATCGAACACCTGGGCGCGCTGGGAGCGCGGTGAGCGCGAGCCCCGTGGTCCGGCCAGGCGTCTGATCACGCTCCTTCCTAAACTGAAAGAGACTTCCGGCTCGCAAACCTCTCGCGCACGACGCTGATCTCCACTCCGTCCCGCCGCGCGATGCGGCTCATCAACTCTTCGATCTCGGCATGCGCCTGGCCCGGCGTGAGGGATCCCAAATCTCCAGTCTGAAACCTCATCTTCAGCCGTTCCGCGAGCAGCCGCTCCCAGGCCGCGCCAAACAATTCCGCCGCCAGGCGCGCAATCAGCATCGCGCGGTATTCAGCGACGCTCCCTGAATCCTCCCGCAGTTTGCGCAGCAGCGCCTTCTGCTCGCCGCGCATCAACTGGCTCCAACTCGTAATCTCCCGCCTGTTGCGCAAAGTTTTATTCGCATACCTCAGCCGCGCCTCGCGCTCATCGCAGTCCCAGCCGAGGCCCGGCGACACTTTACGCCACTCGGCAAATAGCGCTCTCATCATCGTGTTCATTTTCGATTTCCGATTTTCGATTGACGATTCAGTTTCCACAGCCGCCTCGCTCATCACCCATCTACCTTCCGCCTTCCGCCTTCCGCTTTCTGCCTTCCACCTTCTGCTTTCGTGCCTGGCAGCAGCGACTCCGATTTGTTCATGGCTCAATGACTCAGTTCCCAAAAAGTCTCATCTGCCCGGCCAGCTCGCGGACGTAATACTGCTTGCCAGTCAGCGCCTCAATCGTCCTGAGTTGGTCAATCGCCTGATTGAGCAGCGGCCTGACGGTCGCCGCAAGCTCCTGCGGATTAGTGATCATAAAAAATCCCGGCGGCTCCTGGCGCGATGAGCCGATCTTGAACCCCGCGCGCCGCAATCGACGCACGCTCGCCTTGATTCCGCGCGCAATCGATGCACGCTCGCCTTCGCTTTGAGACCAGTCATTCGGCCAGATGAGCTGCGCAATTTCTTCAATCGTGATCGCCTGCGCGGCGCCGCGCCGCGTCGAAATCAGTCGCGCAATCTCCCGATCTGCCGGCGAAAGCGCGAAGTCGCCGCGCGCCATAATATCCCGAACTGCCTCAAGCTCGCCCATCGAATAACTCAACGATTCAATTCCATTCTCTTTTTCCAGTACTCCTCAACCATTTCATCCGCGCTCCGCTTTCCACCTTCCGCCTTCCGTCTTCTGTCTTCCAGCGGTTTCCCCCACTCATCGAGTGGCCCACGCGCATATTGCGGCAGCGTGCAGATCCAGGCATGCGGCGGCAGCGCCAGGTTGACCCCGCGCGACGCAAAGCGGTTGCGGCAGCAGGCGATCAGGATATTAAGCGGCCACTTCGGGTTCTCATCGAGAAAATCTTTCAGCGCTTTCGCCGCCCGACCCGGCAGAGGCATCGGTAGCTCGCCATTGGCCGCGCGATACAGCCTGTCGATTTCACAGAGCAGTGTGTGATGCCTCGAATCCGGGCTGATCTTCATCATGCGTAGCCTCTTCGGTTAAACTCTTCCATCTCTCGAGCAGGCACAGTAGGGTCTCATCAATCGGCTCCATCAGTTGCAGTAGCTGTTCCTCACCGATCTCTGCGAGCTGCTCCATCACCGCGCACTGCCAGATTTGAGTCAGCCTGACCAGCTCGTCGAAATCAATCTTTTCCCCGGTCATTCCGTACCTCTAAAAAGAACTTGTCGCGCTGCTGGAGCGTGATCCCGTGCGCCGCCATGCGCTCAATCGTGCGCTCATCGGCATCATTCGAGAGCGCCTCGCGGATCGCCTGGCGGTTCGCCTCCAGCTTCACGCGCACGTAAATGCCATCATCAAACGTTCGCAGCCATTCGAGCGCGTATTCCACATTTTCAATCCTCACCTCCGACGGCTTCGCGCGATATCCCATCACGACACCCGCATGCTCATAACTGCGCCTGTCGCCGCCTGCCTCGCGCGGCGCGAATTCTTTTTTGTGCGCGCTGGCAAATTTCCGCAGCGCCAGTTCCAGGTCCGCCCGTTCCGCTTCCCGCTCGCGCGCGAAATCCTGATACTGCTGCTCGATGCGCTGAATCATGGCGTCCGCGTTCGCCCGCTCGATGCGGAGTTCCGCATCCAGCCGCGCCACGCGCTCCATCGCGCGATCCACATCCTCCCAAGTGGCGATGAGCGATTTGCGATGACCATTCCTGTCATTCAGATCCAAGCGAGCGCTCGGATTTTTAGTCTGAGTATCCATGCTGACTCCTCATAAATTCGGAAATGATCTGCATCGCGCAGCTCTCGCCGCAACAAATCTCCTCATTGGGCGCAAGGTATATCTTTTCCTCAAGCGGCTCTATCGCCACGCGATTTTCAGAAAAGCTCACAAGCCACCATCGATTCGCTTTGCCTTTAACGACATGACACTTTGCGCAAAGCTCCTGCCTGATAATGGGCATACGTCCTCCATGAACCGATGGCTCAGTGAACCAGTAAGATCGCTGTCCCAAACCCCGCGGCAAAACACAGCGCCGCCGCCATCACAGCCATCATGCCGCGTCGTAGACGCTGCGCTCGCGCCCGCCGCAGGTGAGAGCGCAACAACTCTTCGCTGAGGCAATTCAACCGACCGCCGACCACGGACAACTGACCCGTCAGTTCATTCACCGCGCGCCAGTACGCTTCTTCAACCGGATGCATCCGCCCGGCGTCGATCTCCCGCTGCCGCATTTCCGCAATCCGCGAACGCTCGTCGATCTGTTCTCGCCATGCTCTCCAATCCATAGGGACCTCCTATAATTTCTTCGCCAGGCTCGGAAAATATTTCGCCGCCCCCGCCAGCGCCGCGAGGTTTCGCTTCACACTGTTCGTCTCCGCAATCGCCTCGGCATTTTCAAGAAGCGCTTCGGCGAACCCCGGCGAGCCTCCCACCAGCTTCCAGAGAAAATCAAACTCCTCATCGCTCACCTCATAGCTCATAAATTCCAAGGTCTGCCGCAGTTCGGCTTCGCGCAGCGGCTTCTGGTCAAAGCGCGCTCGGATGCGGCGAAACAGCCGCTCGTGCTGCCGGTTGATCTTTTCCGTCAGCACTTCGTTGCCGACCAGCAGCATCGGCAGCCGCGCGTCATCCCACAGATCGCGCAGCATTTCAAAACAGTCCATGCGCAGCCGGTCGGCTTCGTCGAAAATCAGCAGGTAGGGCGATTGTTTCGCCCGCTCGACAGCCTGCTCGTAGAGCGCCGCGCTGTTCGACCAGTTGCGCCCATGCGTTTTCCAGGTCTGACCCGGCTCAAGCCCGATGGCGCGCAGGATCGTGTACCGCGTCGTGATTTGCTTACAGGCGATCACGCGATGCGGAAAGGGCAGCGCCCGCTCGGCATATTCAATCGCCTTCGTCTTCCCCACGCCGGTGGCCGCCGTAAACGTGATGATCCACCGCTGTTTCCACGCCCGCGTCGCCATCGCCGTGAGATTTTTGACCACCGAATTCACCAGCACGCTCTGCGGCAAAACTTCAAGTACTGTCGCCATGGGTCGTCGCCTCCAACTCGCGCTCGATAATCCGAATCAGTTCATCCAGTTTGTCGGCCCGCTTCGCACGCGGCTGGAACTTCAATAAGCGGCTTAACGTCTGAAGCTCCTCGCGCGTCACCATTCCTCGCCCGATCGCCCGCGCCGCAAGCTGCCGGTCGGCGTTCGCCAGCTCCGCCGCAAAGACGAGGCTTGCGGGGCGCCGCAGCGACTTGAGGCGCTCCCACGCCCAGCCGCCTATGGTGCTTTTCAGTTCCTCAGCCTCAGCCTCCGTCAGCCCCTGGCGCTGCACAAATTCCGCCATCACGATTTCTCGCGCCGCAAGCAGCCGCCGCACCAGGTCGCTCCGCCTGTCATTCTGAGCGGAGCGAAGAATCCCCGCATTTCGCTTTTCACGGCTCTCTCGCCTTTTGTTTCTCATGCTTCAATGTCCGCAAAATCAAGCGGTTGAATCTGGGCGATGGTCGATGGCTGATTTTCGATGGCCTCGTCCTTGTCATTCTGAGCGCAGCGAAGAATCCCTGTATGGGCTTCTGGAATCGTCAGTCGACCATCATGAATCGGCAGTTTTTCCGCCTGGCGCCCGACGCCTGAAAGCTGCATCTCCATTGGCTCAATCATTTTCCCTGCGAGCCTCAGCAGCCGCGCTTTCAACTCCATCTGTCGCGCCAAGTTGTCTTCATCCTGCGTTCCCACCCGCTCGCGCCGCGCGGCAATGATCACGGCTTCGCCCTTGACCGCCGGCAGCACGGAAATTTTTGAGTGATCATGCTGCAGACGAACAACTTCCCGACGCTCACCTTGAATGAGCAATAGCGCTGGGCTTGAATAGCGTTTGCCATCGCGCAGGGTGATAATCCCACCTGTTTCGACGAGTTCCTCGTAAAAATGCTCGGCGGTGTACCACGCAATCTCTTCATCTGTCAGCTTTTTGAATCCCTGGGGCGGAATGTTCTGATGGAAAACAGCACGCGGCGACAGTCCGTTCATGTCCGTGCCCTGGCTCTCATGATCGCGCCAGGCCTCCATCCACTTATTGATGGCGAGCAGGGCCTCGTCGATGGACAGCAACGGCGTTGAGGGTCTCCGACCACTCAACCATTCCTGGTGTAGCGCAAGCTGAGTGTCGCCCGGCGCCATCGCACGTTCATCGGTATTTGCGCCGATCCAGCCCGGCAGCGTCCGTGAGCAATCCGCCAGATAGCGATGAAACCGTTCCAGCCGGTTGCCCTTCGGGTTTTTCTCTCGCGGCTCCGATTTGCGAATCCCCAGCCGGTCGAGAATCCCGTACCAATTCTGAAATTTTAAATTTGCAATTTGCGATGGATTCGCCCGGCCGCCAAACGTCCCGCCCCGAAACCGCCCATGATCACTGTGAATCGCCCCCGGCACGCCGTAGTCGCGCAGTAGCGCAACCAACAACTCAATCTCATCGTTCTCTGAAATCCCGCGTCGCAATTCAACCTCGCTGCCTGACACCAGCTTCCAGCAGAGCGGATACATCGAGCGCTCGTCATAAAATGTCAGCAGCCACCAGCGCTTCACGATCTTCGGACGCATGGGATGATAAGCCAGAAAGTCGCACTTCCATTCATCCGTCTCGACGCGCTCCAGGGATCGGAGATCCTGATAGGTGCGATCCACGTACCCACACGCCGCCTTCAACGCCTCCTCGCCCTGCCGCGCCGCATGCGCCAGAGGATTCAATCGCTTGATGTACTTCAGCACCGCGCGATAGGTGGGAAACTCATAGTGATCTTCATTTCGCCAGCCATCGCAATTCGCCTTCTCATGCGTTCTACGCATCAGCTCACGGTAGATTTGTTTAGGGTTGAGTTTGAGGACGGTGTAACAGTACTGAATTTCGTATTTCTGCCAGTCCTGCAGGCAGAGTGGATCGCTCGGTGCAGGACCCGGTGGTTTGTCGAGCAGCGCCAGGAGTGCCCTGGGATTCTTCCTCACTTCATCAAAATCAATCCCGCCTTCCGCTCCCAACACCTCGCGCACCCGCCGCGCCCAGCGATAAATCGACCGCCCGCTGACGTGATATTTCTTTGCCTGCTCGTTCACATACAACTCGCGCCGCTTATATCCCGCTGCGCGAAAATCCCCATTCATCGCGACGCGTAGAATTTCAAAGCGTCGGTTGATCAGATCCTTCTTCTCATTCGGAACTTGGAGGGTCGCAAGCTCATCGGAGTAGAACAAATCCCTCTGGGCAGGTGATCTCAGTGTAGGCGGCGACTCACGGTCCATACCCTCAGCCTTCGCCGCGCAACTGGCTGGCTGCTGATAGGGTTGCCCCACGACTGCCGCGCAGTCGCATTCACCATGAGTCGCCGTCTGCACTGAATTGACGCTTTCAAACCACTTCCTCTTCGCCCGCTCCGGCACCGCCGCCAGTGGAATGAGCCACCCCTTTCGTCGCCTGAATTTCAAATGCCCAATCTCAGATTGGCCGCCATCCACGGCCATGAGTTCCCCGGTTTTAATCCGGTACCGCACCTCCCGCACAGTGATCCCTATCGCGCGCGCGGCCTCAAGCGTCGTCAACAGCGTCAATCTTCGCCCTTCAGGCATCTTGCTTTTTTCCACCTGACACATAACTCGTCCATATCCTGTTTAAAATTGTTGATGTCCGTAATATCCGGTTTCCTGCGCTACTTACGTCCATCGTGTTTAAAACCGTGCAGGTGCTCTAAAAGCAGCCTAAACTTGTCGGCATTAAAGGAAACGCAGTCCAGGAATGTCGTGATATTAATAAATTCTTTCCAGTGTTCGCTGAGCAGGCTGTCAAATCGTTCGAGGATCAGCCGGAATAATTGCGAGTCGCTCATTCCGCAGCGCTGCGCGATCTCGCGGAACCTCCGCGCCAGGTCTTCATCCACCTTGCCTGCCACGGTCACCAGCAGCTTTCGCTCTTCCACCGCCTCCTCTCCTTTCTCTTTTAAATTTCAAATCTCAGATTCTCTTGATCGCTCGAATCAGTGTGATCCCTGTCGGCGCCGCGCCACAAAAAAAAGCGAGCGCGGGATGATGTCTCAACACCATCACCGCGCCCACCATCGCGCCCGCAACCATCAACGCCGCCACGCACTGCTTCATCAGTCCCCTCTCAAATCTCCAGTCTCAAATTCTGAATGGCCGCCGGCCTCTGAAATCTTCAGTCTCAGATTTCAGATCACCGCTGACTGCCGCGGCCCGGCCATCATCTCTTCCCGCACCGCCTGCGCGGCCAGCTCAAACGTCGTCTCATGCGCCATGCGTCCAAAGTACTCGATGATCGCCTCTTCAATCCGCTCGCTCGGCGGCTTGGCGCCATGCAGGACTTCGGAGACGAAAGAGCGGGATACGCCAGCCATCTTCGCAATCTGGATCGACGCGCCGCGCACGCGAAGCACCCGCTTCGCAACGCGCGGCGGCAAAGTTCTTTGTTTTTTGGTAGACTTCATAAGTCAAAATGTTCGTGAACAATGTTATCTGACTAATATGACGCAGCAAATATGACACGTCACTTTTGTTATGTCAAGAGAAATGTTTACAGAAGAAAAAGCGCAGACTGGAACTAGAATCGGAGATGCTATTCGCTACTTTAGACAGCGAAGAATTGAGTGGTCACAGGAGAAGTTAGCACGCTACTTGAATGTAAGTTTAAGACAGGTGCAACGTTGGGAAAAGGGCAGCTCCACACCACCTACGGATGTATTTTTAAAAATCATCCAATTGCGGCCCGACGCCGAGACCTTGGCGGCGTTCGGCATCTCAGTGCCAGCCATCGATCAGGAGCAGAATGTGGACGAATTGAGCAGAGAAGAAAGACGGAAGCGCAGCCAGGAGAATTTCCGGCGCGCCGAGGCCGCGATCCGGTCCCTTGCGCGCATGAAAGAGGAAGGGAACCGCTCCGCCGCCGAGGGTCTGCGCGCTCTTTCCGAAATCATTATTCGCGCCGCCGGCATTGTGACCGATCCCACACTGACAAAGGGTAGAAAGAAGACAATGCTCGTGGAACTTTTAAAGGAGGTGTCGCGCGCGGATTTATAAATCTCGTATTGACACCTATGATACAATCAACGCCGAATTTACCGAACCAGTGGGGGGTGAAAAGGTGGAGTCGAATTGCGTTGATGAAATGGTGATGGGCTTAAACATTCTGAGTGATGTATCAGATCGACTCGTTCTCGCTGGAAAGGTTTTAGAGGCCGTTGCCGTGCTTTCCGAATTTTTCGAAACAAACGCTTCCGTCGTTTCCGAGTCCCTGAATCTAAAATTTCCAATCTGAGATCAAAGTATGGACTACACCGCCAGCTTGATCGCGCTCGCCAACGCCGTCAGCAACCGTTGTTCCTGATAGCTCTAAAATTGCCCACACTTTCGATTGGAGGATATGTGTATAAATCATTCCTTATGATTGCGCTGTTTGTAACTGTGTGCTCTCCCGCGTTTTCTAGACATCGAAAGGGACAGCATCCTGAGATCTGCAAGCTGCGGTCTGTTTTTATTGAGGGAAACTCTGAAGCATCAAATCTGATGCGCCGGACGATTGAAGATCGGACCTGGTTGAAACTCTCCAATTCACGTTCAGCAGATGCAGTACTCAGTGTCTCTCAGTCGCAGAGTGAAAAGAACTTTCCGGTGAGAATGGAGCGAACAACAGTGAGCGTCACTTTGGCTAAACCAGATGGAACCGTTCTGTGGACTGACTCGAGAGATTTCACTGAGGGAGTTTTCAATTCCGGAGCAGGATCCGCTGTAAAACTTATTCTTTCTGACCTCAACAAAACTTCCGGATGCAAGGGAGGAATGTAAGACCTTATTCACGAAATATTGCGAGTGCTCGCAAGATTTTGAGAATTATATATAAAAATTACACTCGGTTAACATAATCTATTTTGAGACATTGATAATTTTTCGACTCAAGGCTAGTCACATAGTCAAAATAGAGAAGCAAATATAAAGCGAAACAAAAATCCATTCCCAAATTATATGTATATTAATGTCAATCACTTACAAATATATTAATCCAGTTTTTTGGGCCGTTCCGAAATTCGTTCCCTAATTTGATATGTAGCCTATCTAATAAGTCTTTTATTTTCAATGTTCGTTCAAAAATTTCTGTTTATCATATAGTAATTTATGTGGCATTTCGCCACACTTAATTAAGGAACAACCCATCACTTACTGACACGAACCTGTGAACAGCCAAAATTTCCACATCTTTAAAATCAACAACTTACAACTTTATACAACTATCTCCAACTGACACCAACTTTAAACTTCTATATTGGATGCGGCAAAGGGGGGAGATCAGGTTGCGCAAAGGCTCTGTCGTGAAGCAGGGCAGGACCTTGCTGAATTAGCCTGGGTGCTTCTCAAACGCCTGGGTTCACGTTGGCAATCCATC
>Ga0070740_10005284_pt1 | contig 12064 bp, 9 predicted proteins | sample Coa_R2_FD_67286 | JGI IMG/M metagenome (GOLD analysis project Ga0070740, IMG submission 67286) | Surface soil microbial communities from Centralia Pennsylvania, which are recovering from an underground coalmine fire - Coalmine... | ecosystem: Environmental > Terrestrial > Soil > Unclassified ...
CTGCTGCGCTACGGCATTCCCGATTTCAAGCTCGAGAAACGAATTGTGGAGCGGCGCGTGGAGCAGATGGCGGCGGAAGGGATCACGTTCCAGACCTGCGTGCATGCGGGTGTTGATATTGCCGCCGAAGATTTGCGGAAGGAATTTGACGCCGTCCTGATCGCCATCGGCTCGACTCGGCCGCGCGATCTGCCTGTGCCCGGCCGTGAATTGAAAGGCATCCATTTTGCGATGGAGTTTTTGCCCCAGCAGAACCGCCGGGTGGCGGGCCTGCCCGTGGATCCCGCAGCAAGTATTACTGCGACAGATAAACGCGTGGTCATTATCGGAGGCGGCGATACGGGCGCCGATTGCCTCGGCACCTCTCACCGCCAGGGGGCCGCTTCGGTTCATCAATTCGAATTGCTGCCGCAGCCCCCGCCCAGCCGCAGCCCTAGCACTCCCTGGCCGATGTGGCCGATGATGTTGCGCTCGGAAAGCTCGCACGAAGAAGGAGGGATCCGGGAATGGAGCGTCAATACCAAGCGGTTCACCGGCGATGAGCGCGGCAATGTCAAAACGCTGCACGGCGTTCGTCTGGAGTGGAGCGCCGGCAACTTTAAAGAAATCCCCGGATCGGAATTCGAGCTTCCCGTAGATCTGGTCTTGCTTGCCATGGGATTTCTAGGGCCAGTTCAGGATGGTCTTGTGAAGGACCTCGGCTTGAAGCTCGACGAGCGGCAGAATATCGCGGCGGATAAAAACTACATGTCGAGCGTTCCCGGCGTATTCGCTGCCGGAGACGCACGCCGCGGCCAGTCATTGGTCGTATGGGCGCTCTCGGAAGGCCGCAAAGCCGCCCGCGCCATCGATCAATATCTGATGGGGGAGAGCAAGCTGCCGGCCTGAAGTCTGGCATTCGCGTGCAAGTCTGACAACAGCGCTTCGGGTTCCCGCGTAAGCGTTGGAACACGCATGGGAAGCCCTCTTTGCCGCAAGGTGAGAGGGATGTATGATCGCCTCTGACGCCCTGCGAATCGGCGGTTCACAAGGCGCGCAGCATACCCCGGATTACGCCCTTCCATTGCGGCTCGAGCTGAAACAGAATGCGAGGGGCTGTCATACACAAGGGCAGAAGGTTCCACCACCATCTGGACCGGACGCCCTGCAAAGCCAGCAAAGCGAGTAGAGGGGACATGGTCCTGCCGAATTCATAGCCGCCTGACCAGATGTCGCTTTTGCCCGCAAACAGAACCGGCAGAGCTGCGCAAACGATGGCCGCTTCGAGCGGGCCGAAGGGCGCTTTGGCCGCCATCGCCGCCAGCCGGACAGCCAGAAACAGCGCGGCCCAAATTCCCAGGAGACCGATGTAGTCCAGAGTCGCCGCTGCCACAAGCCATCGGCCGGTGAGGGCGAACTGCACCGGCTGCAATGTCCGGCCGATTATGCCGGCCAACGGATACACCGAGCCCCACACGGTGAGATCGGGATCTGTCCTTTGATGCACGAAAATGACCCAGCCGAGCCAGGGTAGAGCGGCCAGCAGGCTGTACAGCGCCGGCCGCCACTGTTTTCGAATCGCAAGAGAGAGGCAATATCCGAGAATCAGAGACACGCCGGTCTCTCGTGCCAGGGGCGCCAGCGCCAATATGAGCAGAACTTTGCGGGATGGTTCGGCTGCTCCATACAGGGCGAATCCTGCACACAGGGCCAGCAGGGCGATGTCGATGGTCATCCGGTCGATCGAGGTCAGCACCCCGGGAATCAGCCCGAAACAAAGGCCCCAGCCGGGATTGATTCCGCAGCGCTCGCAAAAACGGCTGGACCAGTACACGCCGAGAAAAAAGAAGCCGGCGGTGACCGCGAAGAAGGCGGCATCCACGCTCTCTGGCCGCCCGGCGGCGAGAAGAAATGCCAAGCCCGGAACCAGAATGCGGCGCCATCGCAGCCTCGGGTTGTCGACGTGTGCGCGGATGCCGGTTCGCAAGAGCGGATCATGCGCAATATAGTGATAAAACTGCCCGTCGTAGCCTATGCTGTCCGGGAAAGTATAGATATTCTCTTGAGCGAGGCTTGGCGGGCCGGCGTTGTAAGAGCCCGTGTAGAACAGCGCAGTCCAATTGCCCTGGTAGTTGTAATGAACGGTCAAACATTGCCAGATCAGGACGGCGGCCGTTCCCAGCGCGGCGCCCGCTAGGCGCGCAATCGGCTTCTGTCGTTCCACTCAGCGCAATCTAGCACACCGGCGGGGGCCGGTGATCTGCGGATTTTCACCATTGGCGCAGGCGCCGCGAGACGCGAGAAAAGCGCCGTTCCGGCTTCTGCGAATCAAGGCGCGGCGACAGGCGTCCAACGCCCGTCTTCACAGGATTTCAAGACGGCATCCAACACCGCCTGACACTCGGCGCCGGCCCGGAAGGAAGGCTCCCGAACTTCTCTCTGGCGGATGCTATCGACAAACTGAAAATCCTGGTCATAACGATAGCCCCACCGCGGGTCATCGGCGTGAATATCGCGGGGCGAGCCCGGCAGCTTCAGGAATTCCTGCGGCGCCGGCGTGCGTTCCAGATTGGCCGCCGCGTCGCGCGCCCGCTCCCCGATGCAGAGCATCAGCGCCCAAGGATCCTGCATGGAAAAGGCCGCGCCGCCCCTGGTCCCGTAAATTTCGATAAACATGTTTTCGGTGATCTCGTCGCCGCGTCCAGGCGCCGCGCGGGAAATCTCGAATGTGGCCATTGCGCCGCACGCAAATTGCGCCAGAAAGCCGATCCAGTCGTCGACGTCGGAGTAAAAGGACCGTCCGGCGGCGGAAACCGCTGCAATTTGGCCGGCGAGAAACTGGGCGATGTGTATAGCGTGAGAGCCGATGTCCGCGAGCGCGCCAGACCCCGCCAGAGGCCGCTGCGATCGCCAGCCGGTCAGATGTTCCGAGAGCGCCATCAGGTAGGCGGCCCGCACGCTGCGGATCTGTCCCAGTGCGCCCGTTTCAATCAGATGCTTCAGGTATTGCACGCCCGGCGCGTAGCGGAACGTGAACGCGGTCATGTGGACCAGTCCGGACTTCTCGGCGGCTGCCAGCATTTCCAGCGTCTCCCCGTGATTGAGCCCCAGCGGCTTCTCGCAGAGAACGTGCTTGCCGGCGGCCAGGGCGTCCAGAGTAATCTGCCGATGCAGGTGGTTGGGCGTTGTGTTGATGATCGCGCCGATATCCGCGCGGGCAAGCAGATCCTGGTAATGCTTTGTGACTGGAATGCCGTCAACCGGTTCTGATTTATGCTCGCGGGCGATACCCGCAATTTCGACTCCGTCGATCCGGCGCAGGGCGGGGATATGGACGCCGCGGGCCACTCCGCCCGCTCCAATAATGCCGATTTTCACAGGTGTGAGGTCCATTATAGAGTGAAAAATCAATACTACACTATGCGCGAGCCCGGCGCGCCGAAGGCCGCTCGATTGCGCGGCAAGCTCCCGAAGCTTCCGGCGAAACTCACCCGCCCTAATGTTCTGCGATTTTTCTCCGGCTGCAATTCTCTCTTTGCTATGTTAGGGCTTGACCGGAGGGGATGTGGCGAGGAAGCCGGTACGCGCTGAGCTTGCGCTCGGGCTGCTGTTTGCGATCAATCTTTTGAATTTTTATGATCGCCATATTCTGGGCGCCGTAACCGAACCTATCCGCCGCGAGTGGGGTCTTACCGATACACAACTGGGCTGGCTGGGCGCGGCTTTTATTCTTCTTTATGCCGCGGTCGGAGTGCCATTCGGACGTCTTGCCGACCGGTTCAGCAGGAAAGCGTTGTTGACCGCCGGGCTGTTCTTTTGGAGCGTGCTGACCGCTCTTTCCGGAGCCGCCGCTGGCTTTTGGTCCCTGTTTGCAACCCGCTTAGGGATGGGGATCGGGGAGGCCGTTTGCGCGCCCGTTGCGTCGTCGCTGATCGGCGATCTGTATCCCGCCTCGAGGCGCTCCTGGGCAATGTCGGTCTTCATGCTGGGCTTGCCTGCCGGCGCCGCGCTGAGTTTCTTCGGCACGGGAGCCATTGCCTACAGCTTCGGATGGCGGGCGGCATTCTTTGTGGCAGGCGCGCCGGGGTGCATTCTGGCGCTTTTGATAAGGAAGCTCCTCGCCGACCCGCCAAGAGGGGCTGCCGAAACTGTGAATGTGGGCGCCCGGCGCCGGGCCGGATCTGCGTTTTTGGTGGTTCTGAAAATTCCAACCATGTGGTGGATCATAATCTCCGGCGCGCTCCACAACTTCAACATGTACGCGCTTGCGCAGTTTTTGCCGTCTTTTCTGATTCGCTCTCACGGGCTGGACCTCCGGCGGGCCGGCTTCGTCTCGGGCGTCATTTTCGGCGCGGCGGGCGCCGCGGGACTGCTTTTGGGAGGGCGTTTGGCTGATTATCTCGCCCGCTCCCGGGCGAATGCGCGCCTGTGGCTCGGTGCAGTCTGTTTGTTTGCCGCCGTTCCGCTTAGCCTCGCCGCCCTGGGTCAGCAGCCCGGCAGTCCCTATCGATTTCTCCTGTGGATGCTGCCGGGCTGCGCGCTTCTGTACGTGTATTACTCCGTGGTTTACTCATCCATTCACGACGTGATTGAGCCATCGCTTCGCGGCACTGCCATGGCTATTTATTTCCTGGCCATGTACGCGCTCGGCGGCGCCGCCGGGCCGGTCGTTACGGGCAAGGCCAGCGACTTGCTGGCTCGACGCGCCGCACGCGCCGCGGCGCTGTCTGAAACGGCGCGGGCCGCCGGCTTGCACCAGGCTATGTACCTCATCCCCGCGCTCGAACTGCTTACCGGTGTCGTGTTGTATCTCGGTTCCCGCACAGTCGTCCGCGATCAACGCAATCTCGCCGAATGGATGGCCGGCGCGGCGCAGCCGGTTGTGCGCTGAGACCTCTCCGGCTGCGGTCTGCGCGGGCTTGCTCCGACTGAGGGGTTGCGTTGTGGCGGTGATGCTTTATCCTGGAGTTCTGGCTTCATGGGCGAATCCACTGGTGAGCAGGAACTGTCCGCCGCGCTGGGGGGCGGCGCGGAACTGGCCAGCGGCCCCGCCGTCCCTTCGGGTGTTGCGGAAGGCGTTTCGGGCGAAGCCGCGGTGCTCCCGCAGAAGGGGGTTCGCCAGGTCTTTCGCGCTCTGCGCCACCGGAACTTCCGGCTGTTCTGTTTCGGCCAGATCATTTCACTCTGCGGCACTTGGATGCAGAATGTCGCCCAGACCTGGCTGATTTACCGCCTGACGCGCTCCGAGTTTCTGGTGGGCCTCACGTATTTTTGCCTGCAAATCCCCGTCTTTGCCTTGGCGCCCTTGGGCGGCATCGTCTCAGACCGCAGATCGCGCCACCGGATTGTGATTGCCACGCAAACGCTCTCCATGGTCCAGGCCTTCCTGCTCGGCGCTCTCACTGTCTCCGGCCGCGTGCAGGTCTGGCAGGTACTCGCCCTTGCCGTAGCGCTGGGATGCATCAATGCGTTCGATATGCCGGCGCGGCAAGCCTTCATCGTCGAAATGACCAGCAAGGAGGACCTGCTGAACGCCATCTCTTTGAATTCTTCGATGTTCAACGCGGCCCGCGTGGTCGGTCCCGGCATTGCCGGGGTGCTGGTAGGCTGGCTCGGCGAGGGCGTTTGCTTTCTCCTGAACGGCGCCAGCTTTATCGCCGTCATTATCAGCCTGTTGCTGATGCGCTTGCAGCCGTTTGAGCGCTCTGTGGCCGACTCGCCCTGGGATCATCTGATCCAGGGGTTCCGCTACGCTTACCACACGCTGCACATTCGGTACCTGCTTCTGCTGTTAGGCGCCGGCACGCTGGCGGGCGTGCCCGCTCTGGTGCTGATGCCGTTTTTCGCCAATGACATCCTGGGAAAGGGCTCGTGGGGTCTTGGCATTCTGCTCGCCGGCATGGGAATCGGGGCCTTGATCGGCACGCTCGTACTGGCCGGCCGCAGCACCAGCGATGGCCTGGTTCGGGTAATCTTGGTGGGCTCGTTTGGATTGGCGGCGAGCCTGATCGCGCTGGCCGTCTCCCGAAATTTCTATCTCTCCGTTGCGGTGATGGTGGCGCTGGGCTTCAGCACGCTGCGGCAGATGGCGGCCACGAATACGTTGATTCAAAGCCTGATCCCTGATCACTACCGCGGCCGGATCATGGCGCTCTATACGGTGACCGTGGTCGGGCTTGGCCCGTTTGGCAGCTTGCTCTCCGGCGCTGTGGCTCACCGCTTCGGCCCGCCGGCCACGGTGGCCGCGGGCGGTGTGTTCTGCCTTGCCGCCGGCTTACTATTTCGCGCGCGGCTGCATCAGTTCCAACGATCGATTCTCGAGGTGAATCAATGAAAAAGCGGCTCGCGCTGCCGTGGCTTTTGCTTGCTGTACTTCTGGCCGCGCTCATCCACCGGCCAGCGGCGAGCGCTCCCCAAGCCGCCGCTGACACGCAAATTACCGCGGGGCAGGAAGCGCAGCTTTTCTCCCGCATCGATGAAATCTTCAATGAAACCAGCCAAATCATGGGCCTCAAGATCCGCCGGAAGGTTCCACGCGCAGTCATCAGCCGGGAAAAAATCCGGGAATACATCGAGCAGCGCATGAGCGAAACGCTGCCGCCTGAAGACTTGCGGGTGGAAGAGATCGTCCTAAAAAAATTCGGCTTCATTCCGCAGGACTACGATCTGAAGGCCCAGACGGTCGATCTGCTTACCGAGCAGGCGGCGGCATTTTACGATTTCAAGGAAAAGAAGCTCTATCTCGCCTCCTGGACCCCCTCGGGCATGCAAGACGTTGCGCTGGTGCACGAGCTGGCCCACGCCCTTGCCGATCAGCACTTCAACCTGGAGAAGTTTATTGAAAAGAGCGGCGACGACGATGACGCATCCACCGCCCGCGGCGCCGTGGTCGAGGGCCAGGCCTCCTGGGTGATGACGGAGTACATGCTCCGGCAAATGGGAAAATCGCTCCGAGATGCTTCGCAGCTTGCCGCCTCCGCGCTCGAAGCGACCGCCGAGGGCGCCAAGGAATATCCCGTTTTCGGCAAGTCTCCGCTTTACCTCCAGGAGACTTTGATGTTTCCCTACACCCAGGGAATGCTGTTTCAACAGGCTGTGATCCAGAAATTGGGCCGCGAGGCATTCACGGAAGTTTTCAAGCACGCACCGGTGAGTACGCAGCAGGTGCTCCATCCAGAGCGCTATTTTGCCCGCTCCATGCCCAGCAAGCCGGCTTTGCCGCGGGCAGAATTGCCCCCCGGATACAAGAAAATCGCCGAGGGAACGATGGGGGAACTGGATTTCCAGATTCTGGTCCGGCAATTCCTGGGCGAAGAGGAAGCCCGCGACCTGGCTCCGAAATGGAGGGGAAGCCGCTACGTCCTTTGGGAGGACAAAAAAGGACACCGGGACGTGCTGGGCTACGCGGTCGAGTGGTCGAGCGACGCCGACGCCAGCCGCTATTTTCAGGATTACCGCAAGGTTTGCGGCCTGAAATGGAAGCACATGACCGTATCCGGCAGTGAAGGCCATCAGGCGACCGGAGCCGGCGACGACGGACGCTTCGCCTGGTCGCAGCACGGAGCGGTTTTTACAAGCGTAGAGGGTATGCCCTAAGCCGCGGCGCCCCTCTTCATTTTGGCGGGATCTGCTTAACCCTGCCGCGTTCCGATTGTGACAAGGCGCCGATCGGGGGTTGAACTTCTGGAGAGCCCGTATCTAGAATTGTTGTTCACATGCCTCGCCAGGTGAGATTCGAGTTTGCGCCGTTGACTGTATTCTTGTTGTTCGCCGCGCTCTTGCGGGCCGGCGATGTGCCCCGCCCGGCGCCGCCTTTGGCAGTCAAGACTCCTACTGGAGAAACGATTTCCCTTCCTAGTATGCGCGGCAAAGTCGTGCTGCTCGAGTTCTTTCAGACTACCTGTCCTCATTGCCAGCACACGGCGGGCATTATTGAGCCGATCTATAAAGAATGGCGTTCGCGTGGGCTCGAAATTCTTGCCGTGGCCATTAATCCCGGAGCCATCCATCTGATTGACGATTTCCGCCGCCGCTTCGCCGCCACCTATCCAATCGGGGTGGGCGACCCTACGATGGTGCGGACGTTCGCCGATATTTCGGCGGTACAGAGTTTCTTTGTGCCTTATGTTTTCATGATCGACCGTAAGGGCGTTATCCGCGCCGAACACGGGGGCATGGACCAAGCTTTTTGGTCCCACCAGGAAGCCAATTTACGCGACGAGCTGGACGCCCTGCTTAAAGAACCGATTGGGAAGCTACCCAAAAAATAGCCTTCGAGAGCTGCTGGAAACGAGCATATCCAGCGGCGCGCGGTTTCACTTCGCGCTGGGTTAAGCCTGGTTCCGCTCAGGAGATTGTCAACCGCTGTTCTCAAGGGAAGCCAGCGGCGTCCCGCCTGCCAACGCCTGGCCCGCTTGCCATGCGCCTCGGCTCCGGACTAGGATACATTATTGTTATGTTGCGTCTTAGTCGATTTTCCAAATTGGCGGCTGCGGCGGCAATCCTGTTGGCCGGGTTAGCTTGGGCAGGCGAGGTCCCGAGGCCGGCGCCACCCCTGACTGTGAAAACTTTGCGCGGGGAGCCGCTCTCGCTAGAAAGTTTGCGGGGCAAGGTTGTTCTTCTGGAGTTCTTTCTGACAACGTGCCCGCATTGCCAGCGTACGGCGGGAACGATCGAACCGATTTGGCGTGAATATCGCTCGCGCGGTCTGGAGGTCCTGGCAGTGGCAATTAATCCGGATGCCGCTCAGCTCATTCCGGACTTCCGGGCGCGCTTTGGCTCTACGTATCCGATGGCCCTCGGCAGCAGCGATCAAGTAAAAGCGTTTGCCGGCATCTCGCCTGTGAAAACCTTTTTTGTGCCCTATATTTTTCTCATCGACCGCAAGGGCGTGATCCGCTATGAGCACCCCGGCGAAGATGCTGCCTTTTACCAGAACGAGAACACGAATATGCGCGCCGAGGTGGACGCGCTGGTGAAGGAAGGGGCGCCCGCCCGGAAATCGACCGCCAAAGCTGCAAAGAAGGGCTGAAACGGCGAATGAAAGCCCGGCTTGGGATGATCCCAGCCGCACCGAGCAGCGCCTTCTTTTCACTTTCACTGACAACATCTCGCATCTCCTGAGGCGTTCCCGCCCGGGGCCCTGGACATCAGTTCCGCCCATCTCGTATATTTGCCGAGATCTCCGACGCGGAAAGGTTGACACATATGAGCGGGCCGTCTCTGGTGGTTCTCACACTGCTGTCCATCGTCCTGCTTTTAGCATTGGTGCTGGTGTTGCGGTTACACGCGTTTCTGGCCCTGCTGATTTCGGGGATGGCGCTGGGAGCGGCTGCGGGGCTGCCGCTGCGCAAGGTGCTGTCTTCGCTTCAATTTGGCTTTGGCGACGCGCTGGGGTTTATCGCCGTAGTGGTCGGGCTGGGCGCGATGATCGGCCGTTTTCTCGAAGTTTCGGGCGGCGGCCAGGTTCTCGCGGACTGGCTGCTCCAACTGTTCGGCCGTGAGCGGGCCCCTTGGGCCGTGCTGGCCACGTCGTTTCTGCTCGGTCTTCCGATTTTCTTTGAAGTCGGCTTCATCATGCTCGCGCCCATCATCTGGAACCTTGGCCGGGAAACCAAACGATCATTGCTTTTTTACGGCCTGCCGATGGCTGCGGCGTTGACCACCGTACACGCCATGGTTCCTCCGCACCCGGCCCCCTCGGGAGCGGCTCAACTCCTGGGCGCGGATCTCGGGCGTACGATCCTCTATGGGGTCGCCTTCAGCGTCCCGATGGCGATCTCGGGCGGCATGATTTACGGCGGCTGGATCGCCCAACGCATCTTTGTGCCCGTGCCCGAGCACATGAGCAGGCCCGCCGAGCTTGTCGCGGACAATCACGAAGAACTTAAGCCGCCTCGGGTGGGCCTGGTATTGACTGCGCTTCTGATTCCGGTGGGCTTCATCTTCGCGGCTTCCATCAGCGACATGGTCGCCCCGCCTGCCTCGCGCGTACGGCAAGCGCTTGGATTTTTCGGCCATCCTTTCACGGCTCTGATGACCGCAACGCTGTTTGTGATGGTGTTTCTTGGGGCCCGCCGCGGCGCCAAACGCGACCAGATTGCGAAGCTGGCTACCGAATGCCTGGCTCCCACCGCCTCGCTGCTGCTGATCATCGGCGGCGGCGGCGCCTTCAAGCAGGTCATCGTGGATTCAGGCGTCGGCAAGTATGCGGGCGAGCTGCTCGCCGCTTCGCATATTTCGCCGCTGGTAGTGGCTTACATTATCGCGGCGTGCCTGCGCGTCGCCCAAGGGTCGGCGACGGTCGCCATCGTCACCGCGGCCGGCATTCTGGCTCCGATTGTGAAAGGAATTCCCGGCTACCGGCCCGAGATGCTGGTGATGGCCACTTCCGCGGGCGGAACCATCCTGTCGCACGTCAACGACGCCGGTTTTTGGATCGTCAAGGAATATTTCGGTATGACCGTGCCGGATACCTTGCGCACCTGGAGCGTGATGAAGGTCGTCCTGTCGCTGGCGGGGTTCGGGTGCATTTTGCTGGCGCAGGCCGTGTTTTTTTAGAGAGCCGGCGTCTTGGATTTTGGCCCCTCGAAGTCTCGCCCGCAAGGCGCTTCAGCGCTCCTCCCCGTACCTCGCCCGTGCCAGGGTCATGATGGCGAGGCCGCCGCAGAACAGCCATATCATGACACGAAACGCACCATCCAGGGTGAGATAGGCGAGTAGCGCCAGAATGGCATAGGCCGCCAGCGCCCACCATAAGCGTGTGTTTCTCAGCCGCGCCTCCTCCGCCCGGAGATATAATCTGTTGGTTCCCATTGTCTCATGTCCCCGGATCCCTCCACGCCGCTGATGCGGCAATACAATGCGATCAAGCAGAAATTCCCGAACTCGCTGCTGCTTTTCCGGCTAGGGGACTTTTACGAGCTGTTCTACGAAGATGCCGTGATCGCTTCCCGGGAATTGCAAATTACCCTCACTTCGCGGAACCGGGAAAGGGGAGTGGTGATCCCGATGTGCGGCGTGCCGTATCACGCGGCCGAAAGCTACATCGCCAGACTGATCGCCCGCGGTCATCGCGTGGCCATCTGCGACCAAATGGAAGACCCGCGGTTGGCCAAAAAACTGGTCAAGCGCGAGGTAACCCGCGTCATAACGCCGGGCACAGCCAGTGATTTCAACCTGCTGCGCTCGAAGGAAAACAACTATCTGGCGGCCGTCGCCCGCCACGGGGAGACCGTCGGCCTTGCCTATGTGGATGTCTCGACCGGAGAGTTCCGGGCGACGGAAGCCCCCGCGGCGGACATCGAGTCCATGATCGAGCAGATCGGAGCGCGCGAAGTGTTGTTTCCCTCTCAGTTGCCGTTGTTCGCCCAGGCCGCGCCGGGCGAGAGAGACTCCATCTCGCCGGCTAAACGCTACCTTCGCACGGAGATCGACGATTGGGCGTTCCAGTTCGATTATGGGCGGCGCTCCCTTTGCGAGCACTTCCACCTGCACTCGCTCGATGGCCTGGGGCTGGGGGAGTGCCGAGCCGCTGTTTCCGCAGCCGGCGCTGTTCTGCACTATCTCCGCGAGACGCAGAGAGCGGCGCTTGATCATCTCGAGCGGCCTGTCTTTTTCCGGCAGCGCGACTATATGGTGCTCGACGCCGTGACCGTGCGCAACCTCGAGCTGCTGGAGCCGCTTTTCGGGGGCCCGCCGGAATCTACGCTGCTTCACGTGCTCGATCGCACGGCCACAGCGATGGGCGCGCGGCTGATGCGGCAGCGGCTGTTGAAGCCGTCCGTGGACGCGGAAGAGATTGAAGCCCGCCTTGAGGCCGTGGCCGAATTGAAGAAGGAAACGATTCTTCGAGGGGAACTCGAGCGCGATCTTTCTCAGGTGCAGGATGTCGAACGGCTGCTGGCACGGGTTACGCTCGGATCCGCATCGCCCCGCGATCTGGCCGCTTTGGGTGTTTCTCTTGCGCGCATCCCTCTGTTGCGCGCCTTTGTGGCCCGCCTGCGCTCGCCGCGCATGAAAAATCTGCATGAGCGGATGGACGAGCTGTCCGACGTGGCCGGGGCCATTTCCACTACCCTCGCGG
>Ga0070740_10005287_pt1 | contig 12060 bp, 10 predicted proteins | sample Coa_R2_FD_67286 | JGI IMG/M metagenome (GOLD analysis project Ga0070740, IMG submission 67286) | Surface soil microbial communities from Centralia Pennsylvania, which are recovering from an underground coalmine fire - Coalmine... | ecosystem: Environmental > Terrestrial > Soil > Unclassified ...
CCGTCCAAGACGCGCAGGACGCGCTTGGCGTGCGAAGCGACGTTCTCGTCGTGCGTGACCATGATGATCGTGCGCCCGCCGGCGTTCAACCGGTCGAACAGGCCCAGGATCTCGGCACTGGTCTTGGAGTCCAGATTTCCGGTCGGCTCGTCGGCCAGCAGGACGGCGGGATCGTTGACGAGGGCGCGCGCGATGGCCACGCGCTGCTGCTGCCCGCCGGAAAGCTCGCTGGGCTTATGGCGGGCCCGGTCCGCCAGGCCGACTTCGGCCAGGCGGTCCATCGCGGCGGCGTTGCGCTCCTTGCCGTTCACGCCGGCATAAAACAGCGGCAGCGCGACGTTCTTGAGGGCATCGGTTCGGGTGAGCAGGTTGAACCCTTGGAAAACGAAGCCCAACTTTTTTAAACGGATCTGCGCCAGCTCGTTGTCGCCCAGTTTTGAGACGTCGACGCCGTCCAAGAGATACGTGCCCGACGTCGCGCGGTCCAAGCAGCCCAACAAGTTCATCAAGGTCGATTTTCCCGAGCCGGACGGGCCCATGATGGCGACGTATTCGCCTCGCGCGATCGTGAACGTGACGCCGCGCAGCGCCTGCACCTGCATCGCGCCCATCTGGTACGTTTTGGTGACGTCGCGCACGTCGATGACCACGTCGCGTCCGTCAATCGCTTTATTCATAGCGCAGCGCTTCTATCGGATCCAGGGCCGCGGCGCGGAACGCCGGTGCGGTGCCGCAACCCAGGGTGACGACCACCGTGAAGACGATCGTGGTCAGCGCCGCTTGAAACCATGGGATCGGCGGCGTGTAGCCGGTCAATTTGGCTATGGCCAGAGAGTTGACCGTCGTACCGATCAGCAGCCCGAATGCCAGCCCCAGGCCGCATCCGATGCCGCAGAGCACGAGCGCTTCGATGAAGAACTGCCAGAGGATCTGCGAGCGCGTCGCCCCGATCGCTTTGCGAACGCCGATCTCGCGCGTACGCTCGGTCACCGAGACCAGCAGAATGTTCATGATGCCGATGCCCGCGACGAGCAGCGATATCGCGCCGATAAACGCGACCACGAACGTCATCACGCCGAAGATGCCGTTGATGCCCTTGGTGAGCTGCGCCTTGTCGAAGGTATTATACTCGAGCCGCTGGTTGCCGCGCAGCCGCCGCAGTTCTTGGATCGCCGCTACTTCCGTGACACTCATCGACGAGGGATCGTTGACGATAATGCGCGCGGCGCCTACGCGTTCGCCCCGCACGTAATCCCGCAGCAGCGTCGTGTACGGCGCCGAGACGTCGCCGCTGAAATTCAGTTGGATGAGGCCCTGTCGCGGGGCGGCGAGCACGCCGACGACGACGTAGCGGTGATCGCCGACGTACAGGCTTTTGCCCACCGGATCGGCGCCGTCCGGGAAGAGTTTCTTGAAAGCACGATCCGAGATGACCGCGACGTGCCGCTCGGCCGCGATCTCGTCCTGCGTGAAGCGGCGTCCGAATTGCAGCGGCGCATTGCTGAACGGCTCGAGCGGCTCGCCCGCTATGGTATAGCGGGCTTGCAGGTGTCCGTTGCGCACGAGGTCGCTTTCGTCGACGAGCGGGATTGCCGTTTTCACGTTGGGCATCTGCGCCAGCTGGAGAATGTCCGAGCGCGTCACGGCGGCTTTGAGCGCATTGGCCTGCGTCGTGCTTGGAAAGACGATGAAGGAGTCGTCCGTCATGTTGCCCAGCGCGCCGTTGAGCGCGCCGGACATGCTCTTGCCCAGGACCTGGATGGCGATGACGGACATGACACCGATCACCAAACCCGTCACGGTCAGCAGCGAGCGGACCTTGTTGCCGAAGATGACGCTGAGCGCTTCCTCAAAGTGCATCATGGCAATTGGCTCACGAGCGCAGCGCCTCGATCGGATCCATATTTGCGGCTCGCCAAGCGGGATACATTCCGAAGAGCATTCCGACCGCCCCTGAGAAGGCGATCGCAATCGCAACGATCAGCACGTAGGGAATGATGACGGTTCCAATCGTTTTGCTGATGAACTCCGCTCCGCCGATCGTGATGAGCAGCCCCAGGAGCATCCCGGTGCCGCCGCCGGCGAGCGCGAGCAGCAAGGCCTCCATGAGAAATTGCAGCGCGATGTCGTTGCGGCTGGCGCCGATCGACTTGCGAATGCCGATCTCGCGCGTGCGTTCCGTGACCGAGACGAGCATAATGTTCATGATGCCGATGCCGGCGACGACGAGTGCGACGCCGCCGATTGCCGCCAGACCGGTGCCGATAATGGCCAGTACCTTCTCGAACGTCTGCACCTGCGCCGCGCCGTTTTGGACGAAGTACTGCGCGTGCGGACCGTGTATATGCTGCAGTGCCTTTCGGGTGGCGGCGATGACTTCGTCGGCCTGCGCGGCGGATTTCGGATAGACCAGCAGGTTGTCGATGGGGCCGGGGTCGATCGCGTGAAGCGTCGAGTACGGAATCGCAGCCGTATTCGATCCGGCGAACGTGTTGAAGAACGATCCGCTCAGCGGCGAGTACACGCCGATGACGGTAAAGCGACCGCCGTTGATGCGCACGTCTTTCCCCGTCGCAGGAACGTTCCCGAAAAGCGCCTTCTCGACGTCGGGGGTGATCAGCGTCACGTGCGCGGCCGACTCCACGTCGTCCAAATTGATGTGACGCCCTTCCTGGAGCGCGCCGGTGTCGTAGCGGTCGCCGTCGGATTGAACGTCCAAATACTGCTGCTTGCTGCCGTACCGCACGAGCCACTTGCGGTCCGAATAGGGCAGGACGTAGTCGGCGAGATCGCCGAGTTCGGCGCGCACTCGCGCCGCGTCGCGGTACTGCATCTGCGCGAACTGGGGATAGTTTTGCGTCGGATCGACGATCGCGATGATCGGCAACTGACCGAACGAGGCGAAGGTCGCCGCGATGCCGCTGGTCGCGCCTTTGCTGATGCCGAAGACGGCGATGATCGAGGCGGTGCCGATGATCATCCCGAGCGTCGTCAGGAAGGAGCGCGTGCGATTGCGCCAGAGCGCAGCGGACGCTTCGGCCGCGTACGCGAGCAGCCGGGTCACGTAGAGGCGGGTGCGGGCGGCGGCGAGCCGGAGGCAATGCTGACCGGTTGGCGGTCCGTAAGGCCCGGAGTCTTTTGCGCTACGATCGTGTCGCCCGCAACTATACCCGAGACCACGATCGTCTGCGTGTCGCCGGATGCGCCGGTCCTGACCAAGGTCTTGCGCGCAATTCCTTTTCGGACGACGTACACGTACTGCTTTCCGTTCTCCGAGACGATGGCGTCGCTCGGAATCAGCAGTGCATTCTTGACGTCGGAGGTCACGATGTCGACGTCAACGGTCATGCCGTCGCGCAGATAGCTGGGCGAGCTGTCCAGGCTGATAGTCGTGAGCACCTGCCGAGCGGTGCTCGACGCGTCCGTCGACTTGGTCGCGACCGGCGAGATGTCCGCGACGCGCCCGGCAATGTGTTTTCCGGGGAAGTCTTCGCCCGAAACCACCGCGCGCTGCCCGACGTGTACGTTGATGATGTCTTGTTCGTCGACCTGGGCTTTGACCGTATATCCGCCGCTCGCGGCGATCGTGAACAGCGCTTGACCAGCGGTAACGGGGTCGCCGGCGCGCAAATTGGTCAGCTGATCGTTGGGCTGGGTTGCGACGGACTGGATGACGCCGTCGAACGGAGCGGTGATGCGCGTGAATGCGAGCTGCTGCTGGTTGGCCGAATTGACGATCGCCATCTTACGCGCGTTGGCTTCGGCCATCTGCACGCTGTCCTGAGAGTATCCCGTCACCGCGCCCAAGTGTTCTTGCCGCATGGCCTGATCGTATTGGACCTGCGCCTGTTCGAGTTTGGCGCGGTCGGTGTCGACCTGGTTGCGCGCGATCGCCTTATTCGCGTAGAGCGCGGCATCGGCGTTGTAGACGCGCCGTGCCTCGTTCAGGTTCGAGAGTGCGGTCTGCACGTCGGCGTGGTACGTCACCTGTGCATTTTGCGAATTGGTGCGCGCGGTCTGAATGCTCGCTTCGGCCTGCTCGTAGTCTGCTTGCGAGCTGGCGGCGTTGGAGGCGAGAGTGGGATTCTCGATCGTGGCGAGCAGCTCGCCGGCCGAAACCGCATCGCCGGCCTTGACGTTGATGACCCCGATGTTCCCCGCGACGAGCGTGGGAATCGTGGCCGTGCGCGGCCGCTGGACGACGCCGTTCTCCGGCAATTTCGTCTCGAAGACGCCGCGTTTTACGGTGACGGTGTGCACGGCCATTTTGGCGCCGCTCGAGCCGTGAAAGTATTTTGCCAGCGCGAGCACGGCGCCCACCGCTAGAACGATGCCCAGTAATATCGCAAGTCGTTTCATCGGTTCCTACAGGTCGGCCACGGCGGAATGAGGGTCGTAAATGCCGAGCGCCACGCGAAGTTTCACCACAGCGTCGGCATAGGCAACGCGCGCGTTGTACAAGTCGGCTTGAGCCGAGAGTGCGGACTGTTGACGCTGCTGCACGTCCACGAGCGTGATGAGTCCGTGCGCGTACTGCAGCTGCGCGACCCGCGCCGCCTCGACGGCGTAGCGGCTCTCTTGCTGTGCCGACGCAAGTTGAGCCAGCGCGGTGAGCGCCGCGCGGTACTGCTGGCGCACGTCGAGCTCGACCTGACCGCGCGCCGAGTCCAGCGCAGTCTGAGCGACGGCGATCTGCTCGTTCAAATTGCGGTGGTTTTCGGCCCGCGTGCCCCAATCGACCAGGGGAAGCGTGATCGTCGAGGTCACGCCGAGCAGCCAATACCCGGGCGTGCCGCGCGGTGCGTTCGCCTGCGCCGCCAGGGTGGGCGAAAACTGGTTTCCGATCTGCGCGAAGGTCTGAATCTGCGGATAGAGATCGGTATCGGCCGACCGCCGGTTGGTCCGGGCAATCTGCACGCCCTCGAACGCCGACGCAACCTCGGGCCGGTTCGACTGCGCGATGCGCATGAGCGCATCGAGTCCCTGCCCGGGCAGCGGCGGCTGCGGCACGTTGTCGGGAATCCCGAACTGCGTGCCCAGAGGTGCGCCGATGCTTTGCGCCAGCGACTCTCGCGAGTTTTCCGTATCGGCCTGGGCGGACTCGAGCGCATAACGGCTGCGCGCTTGCGCCGCCCGGGCGCTCAACACGTCGACACCGGCGGCGACGCCGGCGCTTTCTTTGACTTGGGCGACGCGAAGCAACTCGGTCTGGTACGCCAGGTCGCCTTCGTCCAAGCGGACCGTTTCGTATTTGCCCGCCAAGCCGAAGTATGCGTCCGTTACCGAGTCGGTGATCTGCTTTTGGGTCTGCGAGAGGTTTGCGCGCGCTTGTTCAAGCTGCTGCTTTGCCAGCAACGACTGAAAGAATGCCAAACCGCCGTTGAACGTATACGTGGTTCCGAGCGAAACGCTGTTCTGCGAGAAGATCGATTGCCCGGGCGCACCGATGATGGAGTAGTTGGAGTAGTTTTGCGACTTCTGCATCTGATTCTGCAGCTGTCCCTGCACCGGCGGCAGGGTCTGCGCGCGAGCGCGCACGTATTGGGATTGCGCTTGTGCCACCAGGCCTTGCTGCTGCGCGATCGTGACGTTGTGGCTCATCGCGTAGTCTATCGCTTGTGCCAGCGTCATCGCCAGCGCCAACAGGTGCATCCGCTATCTGGCGAACAACGCAATGAGCGCGCCGCTCACGACCAGGACCGCGACGCCGCATGCGGCACCGATGGCTTTTGAGGTCCGCGCAACGTAGATCATGGCCATCGCTACGAGAACTGCGCTCCAAATACCCGTGACGTTAAAGGGCGCCAGAAACGCGGTCATTTTGAGACCGGCGCCCGGCACCAGCCAGGCCAAGCTCGGCATTGCCCGGTAAGCGTCGGCCATCGAGCCGTAGCTCGAGGCGCCGCGTACCATCGCAATCAGGCCGTTGATCAGCGAGTAGATACCGAACGAAACGATGCTGATATTCACCGAGGCGCACCACAGCTGCTTGAAACCGGCATCGCCTCTGCCGATCGCTTTGAAGATCAGCATGACGACCGCCGTCAGCAGGCATGCGATGAGCAGCGTGATCGGCGAGAACAGCCACGACCACTTCACGAACCCGAGTGCGATATTGAGCTGATTCTGCTGCTGCTCGGGCGACATGCCGGCAAGCGCCGGGTTCGCGGCGACTTGCGCCGGCCAGCTCATCTGAAACGCGTGAACGGTCGCGGGGGTCGCCAGATACTGGCCGATCGCGCCAAGTACCGCACTAATGAGGAGAGCCCATCCCCATGTGGGCGCGGTCCGCAGCGTTTCGAACGCCTCCCGCGGCGCCGTGATAACGTTCAGGGCGGTGTTCGCCCCGTTGACCTTGGGAGCGGTGGACGTGGAAACACTCATCTGCGTCTCTCCTGCTTCGTCGCTCAAAGAAAGCGTGCCGCCCGATACTACGGACAGCACGCTTGTTTGTTTCGCGGCAGGACGGCCCTCTAACCCTTCGGCCGTTTTTAGGATTTCAGCAGTTCCTCGACGGGTATTCGCCGCTCGACGGCGCGACGCACGCGGTCGAGATGCTGCGCACGAAGTTCGAGCAGTTTCAATTGAAGGATGATCTTCGCGCGGCGCAGGGCTCGAATCGAATACAGGTCGCGCGCGGTCGTGGAGGCGGCAGCGGGAGCCGGTTTTGGATGCGGACGTGCCGGCGCGGGGCTTGCGGAGCCCAGGGCCAAGGTTAGCGCCAACGCCGCGGAATAACGGAAGTCCATGCCCGCCATTCACGCGATCGGCCCGCCTGGGCAACACCCGTCCGATGGTTAACGGCCCGGCCAGCGCTCTGGTCGTTCCCGCCCCGCCGCCGGAACCGTTCGTGCGCATCGTGCCCTTGGGCGGCTGCGGTGAGATCGGGCGCAACATGACCGTAATCGAGACGGCCAACGACATCGTCGCCGTCGACTGCGGTTTGATGTTCCCCGACGAAGAGATGTACGGGGTCGATATCGTCATCAACGATTTCACGTACCTGCGGGAGCGCGCCGGGAAATTCCGCGCGCTCTTGGTCACGCACGGGCACGAAGATCACATCGGGGGCATCCCGTACCTGCTGCGGGAGTTCAACGTGCCCGTCGTAGGGACGCCGCTGACCAATGCGCTGATCAAGGCCAAATCGCGCGACCACAAGATGATGGGCGAGGCGCAGTTCGTCACCGTGCAGCCCGGAGAACGCGTGCGTTACGGCGAGATCGAAGCCGAGTTCGTTCACATCAACCATTCCGTCTCGGGCTCGTGCTCGCTCGCCCTGCGGACGCCCGTCGGCACGATCTTCCATACCGGCGACTTCAAGTTCGATCAAACCCCCATCGACGGAAAGCCCGCCGACTTTGCCGCCATCGCGCGCATCGGCGACGAGGGCGTCCTCTGCATGCTCTCGGATAGCACGAATGCCGAACGCCCGGGGCACACGCTCTCCGAACGCATCGTCGGCGAGGCTTTCACGAACGTCTTTTCGCACGCGAAGGGGCGTATCATCGTCGCTTCTTTCGCCTCAAACGTCCCGCGAATCCAGCAGGTGATCGACCACGCGATCCTCTTCGATCGCAAGATCGCGTTCTTGGGGCGTTCGCTGACCAACGTCGTACACTTCGCGTCGGAACTCGGGTATTTGCGCGTGCCGGCCGAACGCACGATCCGCATCGAAGAAGCCGACGCGTATCCGCCCGAAAAAGTCGTGGTGATGACGACCGGCTCGCAGGGCGAACCGATGAGCGCACTCACGCGCATGTCCGTCCGCGATCACGCAAAGTTCAAGATCGTGCCCGGAGACACCGTCGTCATCAGCGCGACGCCGATTCCCGGCAACGAGAAAGGCGTGTACAAGACGATCAACAACCTGTACCGCCTAGGTGCGACCGTCGTGCACGGCACCGACGGAAAATCGCACGTGTCGGGTCACGCCTCGCAAGAGGAGCTGCTGCTCATGCTCAATCTGGTGCGGCCGGAATTCTTCGTTCCGGTTCACGGTGAGTACCGCATGCTCGTGCAGCACGGAAAACTTGCCGCCAGAACGGGCGTCGATCCGCAGAACGTCTTCGTCGTCGAGAACGGCGACGTGCTCGAGTTTACGGGCGAGTACGGCGACAAGATCGGCAAGACGTACGGCGGACACGTCTTCGTGGACGGCTCGAGCGTCGGCGACGTCGGCGAAGCGGTGCTGCGCGACCGGCGTCTGCTTGCCGCCGACGGCTTCATGATGGTCGTCGTCACGATCGACAGCGAAGAGGCGCGCGTGATCGCCGGCCCGGATTTGGTCTCCCGCGGCGTGTTCTACGTGCCGGATTCCGACGGCGTGATGGAGGAGCTTCGCGGCGAACTGGTGGCGCTGATTCAAGAGGTATCGACCGAGGGCATTCGCGACGTAAACACCGTCAAGGAGCATATCCGCAACGGTCTGTCGCGGTCGATTCACGCGCGCTACAAGCGCCGGCCCGTTATCGTTCCCGTCGTGATGGAGGTGTAGATCGTGAGCACGCGCAGAGCATTTTTGGCCGCCGCGGCATCGACGGCGCTGGCGGGAGCGGCGCCACCTTCGCCCGGACCGACGCAGTCGCCTCCGCCGCCGAAGGCGCCGAAGGTGTCGGCCGCAGCCCGCGCGCTGGCTGAATCGATGCGTACGTTCGACCGCGCGCTCTCCTCCGGCGACGTCGAAACGATCGCGCGCAACATCGACGGAAATCTCAAGCTCGGCGCGGCGATCGATCCGAAAGGCCGCGCGCTGCGCAACTGGGACGAACCGGCCACCGTGTTCGAGGCGACGGAATGAACTCCGAAGACCTGGCCTTCTCCGACGCGACGGCCATCGGCAAGGCGATCGCGCGCAAAAGCCTTTCGTCGGTGGAGGTCACGAAGCTCTATCTGGATCGCTTGGAGCGGTTCGGCAAGACGTACGGCGCCGTCGTGACGATCATGCACGAACGCGCCCTGCGCGAAGCTCGGGCTGCGGACAAGGAAATCGCAGCCGGACGCACGCGCGGACCTCTGCACGGCGTGCCTTACGGCGTGAAGGATCTGCTCGCGGCTGTCGGTGCTCCGACGACGTGGGGCGCCGCCCCGTACCGCGATCAGGTCTTCGACTACGATGCCACTGTCGTCAAGCGGCTGCAGGCGGCGGGCGCCGTCCTGTGCGCGAAGCTCGCGATGGTCGAACTGGCGGGCGGCTTCGGCTACAACGAGGCCGATGCTTCATTTACCGGGCCTGGGCGCACGCCGTGGAACCGCAATTATTGGAGCGGCGGTTCGTCGAGCGGACCCGGCGCGGCGACGTCGGCAGGCCTGGTCGGGTTCTCAATCGGTTCGGAAACGAACGGCTCGATCATGGTTCCGTCAGCGTACTGCGGCGTGAGCGGATTGCGTCCGACGTACGGCCGCGTGAGCCGGCACGGCGCCATGGCGCTGATGTGGACCTCGGACAAGCTCGGCCCGATCTGCCGTTCCGCGCGCGATACCGACACGGTGCTGCGCGCGATTGCCGGCGCCGACGCCAACGATGCAACGTCACGCGACAAGCCGTTCGGCGGCGTGCGGGGCCGCAGGCCGAAGCTCGCCATCGTCAAGGGCGCGACGGCCAAGTCGCAGCCCGAAGTCGTGCGCAACTTCGAAGCCTCGCTGCACGTGCTCTCCGAGTCTTGCGATCTCGTGCCCGACGTTCCGCTGCCCAAGGGCGATTACACCGACGTCTTTACCGCAGTTTTTAACGGCGAGTGCGCCAGTGCGTTTCGCGACCTGATCGAAAGCGGGCGATCGCGCGAGCTGCAGTCGCCTTCCGACAAGCTCGGCGGTTACGCCGTTTACGGTTCGCTGGCGGTGGACTACGTGGACGGAATGCGGCTTCGCGCCCTGTTGAACCGCGCGGTGGTCCGAGCGATGGAGCCGTACGACGCGATCGTGCACCCGACGCTTTCGACCGTCGCGCTGCCGATCGACTTGCCGTTCGACAAGGCGTATCCCAAGTATCCCGGCGTCCTCGACATGGGCAGCGTCGGCAACCTTACGGGCCTGCCGTCCATCAGCGTTCCGAACGGTCTGGGCGAGAATCACTTGCCGACCGGCCTCGCCCTGCTCGGCAAAGCCTGGGGAGAAGCGACGCTCACGCAGATTGCCAAAGCGTATCAAGCGCGCACGTCCTTTCATCTTCGAAGGCCGGCGCTCGTTACCGCTCCGTAGCCGCGCGTGATCGCGGCCGCATTCGGTCTGTTGTCGGCGGCGCTGTACGGCGCCGCCGATTTTTTGGGCGGTCTTGCCGCCAAGCGGAGCTCCATTTTCGCGGTCGTCGTCATTTCGCAGGGCGTGGGTCTCGTGCTGCTGGCCGCCGCTCTCCCGTTCTTCCGGCCGGTTTTCACCGCGCGCGCCGCCGGCTTCGGCTTTGCCGCCGGATGCTGCGGAGGTGTGGGCGTAGCGCTGCTGTATCGCGCGCTTGCCGTCGGGAAGATGGGCGTCGTCTCGCCGATTACGGCAGTGCTCGCGGCCGCAATGCCGGTTGCAATAGGGGTACTGGCAAGGGGCGAACACCTGTCGATTCGGCAATCGGGCGGAATTGCGATCGCACTGGCTGCAATCGTGCTCGTGTCGCTGACGCCCGGCCCGGCGGGGCGCCTGGAATTTTCGGGCGCGGGCGTCCGCGAAGCCGTCGCTGCGGGCTTGGCGCTCGGCGGCTTTCTGATTCTGCTCGCGCTGGCGGGAGCGCGCGCCGGAATCGTCGCGCTGCTCTGTGCGCGCTTGGGATCGACGCTGCTGCTGTTTGCGTATGCGCGCGCCGTCGGCGGCGTGTTGAAACCGCAGCGGGCGGCCCTTCCCGTGATACTCTGTGCGGGCGCCGTCGACGTCTGTGCGAACGCGTTGTACCTCTTAGCCGCGCGCTACGGTTACCTGGCCATCGCTGCGGTGCTCACGTCGTTGTATCCCGCATCGACCGTCGTGCTTGCGCGATACGTGCTGAACGAACGCTTGGCGCGCATTCAGAAAGTGGGGTTGGGCGCGGCCCTCGCGGCGGCCGCGTTGATCGCGTCTTAGTTACGCGCGGCGTTTGAGCTGCGCGAGCTGCGAGGCGTGGATGTAACGCGCGAGTTCTTCGCGGGTTAAACCGTCGACGTCGACGAGTTCGGCATCGTAGGCCGGGCGGCGCTGCGAATCGACGACCGGAGAAACGATGCGGGCGCGCACGTGCAGCTGCACGAACGGGCGGCGCAGGTATCGCCTGGGGACGCGGCGGTATCCGAAGGCGCCCGGAACGAGCTCGTCGTCTTTGCCTTTGTGCACGTCGAGCACGGCGTCGGGGAGCCGGAAGCTCAGCGACAGCAGCTGACCGGCCTTGAGCGGCTCGTCCGCCCGCAGACGCAAGGCGTTGCCGGTCACGTCGCACGCCGCAGCTTGGCGGGGCAGCGCGCGCGAATCCTCGGTACGGTACGTCACGGGGAAGTCATCCGGCACGCGATAGCCCGTGAACTGCGAAATATCCACGAGCGACGTGTCGTAGCTGCGCGCCGAAAGCGCGCGGCGCTGCAGCATCGCCGACTCTTTTGCAAGCGCGTCGGCCTGGTTCTCAGGCAGCGCCTCGAGTGCGACCGCGTACTCGAAGCCCACGCCTCCGTTGCGCGGCGCGTACTGAGCGGCGATCACGCCGCTGATCGTCAAGACGGCACCATCGGCCAGGCGCCAGTCGAAGGAGATGGCCGTACCGCGCTCCATGCGCAGCCACGAGCGAATTCGCGCGCCTGCCAATGCGATGTGCAGCAGCGTGCCGGCGATCGGTTCGGCGATGCCGCGCAGCTTGAATTTGATCGGCACGTCAAAGGCCGGCGCAGCCACATCGGCATGCGGAATCTCGACCTTCGGTTTACCGTTGAGCCAGGCCATCGATGCATAGCGTACTATGGCCCCCTTGGTTTTACTGCCCGTTTACGCAATCTTAATTGCGCGAAGTCGCCTTTCCGGGCGCTAGAGCGTGGACCAAATGTCCAGTTTACGCTTGACCCGCTCGATGACCGCGTCGGTGAACTCCGTCGTCCCGGTGTGGCCCCCCAGGTC
>Ga0070740_10005292_pt1 | contig 12049 bp, 4 predicted proteins | sample Coa_R2_FD_67286 | JGI IMG/M metagenome (GOLD analysis project Ga0070740, IMG submission 67286) | Surface soil microbial communities from Centralia Pennsylvania, which are recovering from an underground coalmine fire - Coalmine... | ecosystem: Environmental > Terrestrial > Soil > Unclassified ...
GAGCGGCGAAGCATGCGTGCGCGCGCTCGCCGCCGGCGCCGACACCCTGCTGATGCCCGCCGATCCCGATGCCGCCATCCGCGCCGTGCTCGCCGCCGAGCAGTCCGGCCGCCTCTCCCGCCAGCGCATCCGCGAAAGCGTCGCGCGCCTCCTCGCCGCCAAGGAGCGGCTCGGCCTCGAACGCAAGCGCTTCGTCGACGTCGAAGCCCTCGCCGACACGCTCGACGCCCCGGAAGCCAACGAAAAGGCGCTCGAGATTGCGGGCCGCGCCGTGACCCTCGTGCGCAACCAGGGATCGCTCGTGCCCCTGGCCGCTCCCGATGCCGCGTGCTTCGTCGTCATGCCGGAGGGCCGCTACTCCAGCGAAGGCCAGGTCTTTACCCAGCAGGTGCACAAACGGCTGCCGCAGGCGCGCCTCGCCACGCTCGATCCCAGCATGCCGGCCGCGGAGATCGATGACGCGCTCGCGCGCCTGACGGATTGCCGGAACTACGTGGTTGCCGCCTTTGCGTCCGTGACCGCGGCGCGCGGCTCGGTGGGCCTCGCGGGCGATCTTCCCCGCGCCGTCGGCGCCCTGATCGCCACCGGAAAGCCCGTCGTCCTGATCGCGCTCGGCAGCCCGTATCTGCTCCGCAGCTTCCCCGATGTGGCCGCTTATCTCGCCACGTTCAGCAACGTCCCGCCTGCGGAAACCGCCGCCGTCCAGGCGCTCTGGGGTGAGATTGCCATCCGCGGCCGCCTGCCCGTTTCCATTCCGGGAATCGCGCAATACGGAGATGGCATCCCGGTTCCGGGAGTCCGGGTCAGCGGATCGGCGCAATAACCTTCGATAGCTCTGGGCCCGCGTCTCAACCGCGCTATACTTGGCTCTCCATGGCCTTGTTCTCGCTTCCGCCGCAAAAGGTCGAAATGGTGCTCCTGGCGCTGCTGGCCCTTGCCGCGATTTTCGATATCCGCGGCCGCCGCATCCCCAACTGGCTGACGCTTTCGGGCGTGCTGCTCGGCTTCCTGATCAACACACTGATCGGCCCGCCGGAGGGCGGCTTCCTCTTCGCGCTCGAAGGATTTTTGGCCGGTTTCGGCGTTTATATGGTGCTGTACATCCTGCGCGCGATGGGCGCCGGCGACGTCAAGCTCATGGCCGCGGTAGGCGCGCTGGCCGGCTGGCAGCGCTGGTTCGGTATCTTCCTGATCACCGCGATCGTCGGCGGCGCGATGGCGCTGCTGCTCGTCACCCTCCGCCGCCGCCTCGGCAAAACGCTCTGGAACGTCGGCTTCATCCTGAGCGAATTGGGGCACGGCCGTCCCGCTTACGCGGGCAAGGAGGAGCTCGACGTGCGCAGCCCGCGCGCGGTCGGGCTGCCGCACGGCGCCGTGATCGCGATCGGCACCGTCTTCTATCTCGCCGCCGCCCTCCGCCTGAGCCGTTAACTCCTATCGCACCGCCGCCCGGCAATCCGCGCGGGCAATTCTTTTACTGTGGCGGCAAAGTGAGAATGTCGTGTTTGGGCAAAGTAGAAATGTCGTCTTGACGGTCCCAAGCTGTAGGGATGCAGGAAGGACAACTACTGATGACGCAGGCCGATCGTGACCGACTGGTCGTCCTGAAGAAGGCCCAGCAGCGGCTAATCACACAGCCGCAGGCGGCAGAGGAGCTGGAGATGAGTGTCCGGCAGGTGCAGCGATTGCTCGCGGCGTTGAAGACGGGTGGGGACCGAAGCGTGGTGCATGGGCTATGGGGCAAGCCGTCGAACCGGAAGATCGACGAAGCCGTGCGGGTTGAGGCGGTGCAAATCTTGTCGAAGCCGGTCTACGCAGGATTCGGCCCCACGTTAGCGGCGGAGTATTTGCGCAACAAGCATGGCATCGAGGCGAGCAAAGAGACGGTGCGGCAATGGATGATCGCAGCGAAGCTATGGCGCAGCCATAGGCAGAAAGAGCCGCAGATTCATCTGTGGCGACCGCGGCGCAGCCGGTTTGGTGAGCTGGTGCAATGGGACACCAGCGAGCACGATTGGCTGGAAGGGCGCGGGGAGAAGCTGTACCTGATGGCGATGATCGACGATGCGACGAGCCGGCTGTGGGCGCGCTTCGTGCGACATGATTCGACCGAAGAGAACATGCGGCTTTTGTGGGCATACCTGGAGAAGTTTGGGCGGCCGCTGATGTTCTATACGGATAAGGCGAGCCTGTTCCGGAACAACCAGAAGCGGCGGAAGGAGGAGCCCGGCGTGGACCAGGACCCGGTGGACATGCCGCCGACGCAGATCGGGCGGGCCTTGCAGGAACTGGCGATCGGCTGGACGGCGGCCCATTCGCCGCAAGCCAAAGGACGGGTGGAACGCAATTTTGCGACGGCTCAGGACCGGCTGGTCAAAGGGATGCGGGTGGCGGGGGTGAAAACGTTGGAGGAAGCCAATGCGTACCTGCTGGATGATTATCTGGCGTGGTGGGAGCGGGAGATGACGGTCGAGCCCGCGAACCCCGACGACGCCCATCGGCCGCTGGAGAAGAGTCAACATCTGGCCGCTTCGTTGAGCTACGTGGAGACACGCCAGGTGCGGCCCGACTACACCTTGCGCTGGGATGGGAAGTTGTATCAGATCGAGCGGCGGGCGGTGGTAAGCGGATTACGGGGAGCTACGGTGCGGGTGGAGAAGCGATTGAATGGATCGTTGGCGGTGCGCCATGCAGAGCGATATCTGCCGATTGAGGAAGTCGCCGTAGCCGAGCGGCCGATACCCGCGACGTCCCGCAAAAAGCCACCGGCGCCCTCGGGCCCACGGGGAAAACGATGGAACAACGATCTGCTGTTCGAAAAAGGGCCTAAGCTTTGGCAAGCGATCCAGGCATCCGGCCATCGCCCGGAGGTGGCCGAATGAAAGGGGCAGCGGCCAGCCTTGCGTTTTGCAGGCATCGCGGAATCTATCGGTCCGATGGAGACCAAATCCACTGTAACCCGAGGGTGGGGTGCCGCCTCCCGTTGGTCGGCCCCCGGCCCCCGGTAAAAGACGCGACGGAAGGTGCGCGTCTTGGCTCATCGTCCGCGATGAGTTCCGGCCGGCTATTCCTCGATCGGGTTGCTCGCCAGCAGAGCCCGTCTCCGCTTCACCGGCAGCCCGAGCGTAACACGCACTCCCGGTACGCTAGGGCCAAAGACGACGTTTCTACTTTGCCAGGAGCACGACATTTCTACTTTGCCTTGACATGCCGTGCAGGCAACTTGCAGGCGGCGCATGGAGGGTATATAGTGCCCGAAACATCCAGGGAGGTTGCGATGTTAAACGGTTCACCCAGGCTGTGGCTTCCGTGTCTTCTCCTGATGCTGGCCGGGACGGGGCCGGCGCAAAAGGCAACCGGGGAAATCCGTGGGGCGGTGCAGGATCCCGGCAATGCGGTGGTACCCAAGGCGTCGATCACGGCGAAGGATACGGCTACGGGCCTGGTCTTCCGCACGGCGTCGGGCGCGGATGGCTCGTACCTCGTTCCCAACCTGCTGCCGGGCACGTACACGGTGTCCGTCTCGGCGCCGGGATTCCAGACGGCCGTGGTGGATAACATCGTCGTGGAAACCGGACGCGCGACAGAGGCGCCGGTCCGGCTCGCGGTCGGAGCGGTCACGCAGACGGTGGAAGTCAGCGGGTCGGCGGTGGCGCTGGAGACGACCTCCAATCAGGTGGCGACGACCGTACGCAACGACTATATTCGCGAACTTCCCACGAACGGGCGCGACGTGTTCCAGTTCTCCTCGCTCTCCGCCGGGTACGCGGCAGGCACGTTCAATGGGCTGTTTCAGGGCGCGATCAACGTCAGCCTGGACGGAACGAACGTGGGCGACACGCGCTACAAGAGCACCAACGGCGACGCTTCGCTGGTGGCGCTGCGGCTGGATGCGATCGAGGAGGTGACGGTCTCGACTTCCGGTCTGGGCGCGGAGGCCGCCGCGGGCGGCGCGATGACGTTACAGTTCACGACGCGGCGCGGCACCAGCCAGTATCACGGGAGCGTGTTCGAGGAGGTCCGCAACGATTTCTTCAATGCCAACGACTTTTTCGCCAACATGAAGGGCCTGCCGCGCACCAAGCAAAAGCTCAACGATTTCGGCGGCAGCCTGGGCGGTCCGCTGAAGATTCCCGGCATTCCCTACCTGCGGAACAAGCTGTTTTTCTTTGTGAATTTCGAGGATGCGCCGGTGCCGGGCGCGATCACCAAGACGGCGACCACACTGCTGCCTTCCGCTCAGAACGGCGACTACACTTACAAGGGGACCGACGGCCAGCTCCACACGGTGAACGTGCTGGCGCTCGCGGCACAGGCGGGGTATCCGTCGCAGATCGATCCCTCCGTGCAGAACGAGCTGAGCACGGTCAACGCCTCGCTCGCCAAGGGCACCGTGCTGCCCATCGCCAACAATTACTTCCAGCAAACCATCAACTGGAAGGTCCCCAACGGGTACAGCGACGAGTATCCTACCGCGCGTCTCGATTACCAGGCGACGGATAAGTGGGCCTATCATGTGGCCTGGAACCTGCGGCACCACCACCAGGATCCGACCGGCCCCAATTATCCCGGGCTCGCCATCCAGCAGGGCGAGAGCAAAGAGACGCACTACGCGCTCTCCAACGGCCTCGATACGACGTTCACGCCGTCGCTGTTCAACTCCTTCAAATTCGGCGTGCAGAGCAGCATCATCGGGCTGAACATCGACAACGATATTCACCAGTGGGCCTCGCAGGGCGACCGCAGCATCAATTTCGGCAGCGGGCTCAGCCCGATCATTCCCAACGCGCACCCGACCATCCGCGGCAATCCGGCGTTCACTTACTCGGATGAGCTCGATTGGGTGAAGGGGAAGCACACTTTCAAATTCGGCGCGAGCGGAATCTATACGCGGTTCTACGAGAACGATTATTACGGCAATGCCGGCGTGCTGGCCTATTCGCTCGGCGTTTCGACCAACGATCCGATCAATTCGCTTTTCGTGGCCTCGAATTTTCCGGCGATCCAGACTACCGGCCTCGGAACACCGGCGCAGCTCTACGCCACGCTGACCGGGCGCATTTCGAGCATCACGGGCACGGAGAATATCGACGAGCGCACGCGGCAGTACGAGAAGTTCGCGCCGCTGGTCTATCGGGTGAATTATGCGTCGTGGGGCACTTACTTTCAGGATTCGTTCCGGGTGAGTCCGGTGCTGGCGCTGAATTACGGGTTCCGGTGGGAGTTTACGGGCGCGATGACGAATACGAACAACACCTTCATGGCGCCGACAATCGAGGATATTCTGGCGCCGTCGAAGGGCGTTTTCCAGCCGGGCGTTTTCGGCGATATCAACCACGTACCGGCGATCGCGCAGCGCTCCTCGACGTATGCGCCGGACCGGATGAACCCGTCGCCGAACTTCGGCTTCGCTTGGAATCCGCGCGCCGATAGCGGCTTTGCCTCGAAGCTGCTCGGCAACAGCCGGACGGTGATTCGCGGCAGCTACAGCCTCTCGCATTTCGACGAGGGGCTGAACGGGTATTACTGGACGAATACGAACGCGGGCAACTGGCGGATCAAGTCGGCGAATCCGGGGACGGAGTTTGCGCCCGGCGCGCTGACGCTGCAATCGCCCGATCCGGCGTTCAATGTGGCGCCGGCGAGCTTCAATCCGCCGTTTTCGGAGTACCAGTTCGCCTTTGGCGGCTACGACGTTTCGACGAATGCGGGCGTTTACAACGGGCCGGGCAAGCTGCCGACGATGCGCAATCCTTACGTGCAAACGTGGAACCTCGGAATCCAGCGCGAGCTGAGCGGAACTACGCTGCTCGAGGTGCGGTACGTGGGGAACAAGACGACGCACAAATGGCGGCAGTACACGGTGTCGGAAGTGAACATTTTCGAGAACGGCTTCCTGCAGGAATTCGTGAATGCACAGCACAACCTGGCGATCAACCAGGCGAACGGCAAGGGCAATACGTTCCAGAACCTCGGACTGCCGGGCGAAGTCGCGCTGCCGATTTTCGAGCAGGCGTTCGGGCCGAACGGCTCGCAGCCGGCGCTGCCCAGCGGGTCGTCGTGGACCAACGGCACGTTTATTAATAGGCTGCTGCTGGGCCAGGCGGGATCGATGGCGGCGACGCTGCAGGGCGGCACGAGCACCAATTCGGTGTATGAGTGCCGGCTGCTCGGCGCCAATTTCGGACCCTGCGCCGACCGCGGTTACACCAGCGCGACGCCGTATCCGATGAATTTCTGGGTGGCGAATCCGTACGTGTTCGAAAACGATTGGGCGAACGATACGTCCTGGGGCAACTACAACGGCCTGCAGGTGGAGCTGCGGCAGCGGCTGCGGCACGGCGTGACGCTGACGGGCAATTACACGTGGTCGCACGCGCTGACGGATATGCCGACACAATCGAGCGCCAGCGGCAATGTCCTCAACTACACGACGATCCGCAATTTCCGGCTCGATAAGGCGCCGCTGAGCAACGACCGGCGGCAGGCGATGCGGGTCTACGGCACGTACGAGCTTCCGTTCGGTCCGGGACGCAAGTGGCAGATCGGAAACCGCGCGCTGAGCCGCGTGCTCGGCGGGTGGACGCTGGGGTCGATCGTGACGCTGGTTTCGGGCGCGGAGTACCTGCTCACGAGCGGGCAGCGAACGGTGAACAACTATGGCGACGGCGGCGTGCTGCTCGAGGGGCTTTCGGTCTCGCAGTTTCGCAGCCTGCTGCTGGAGAGCCCGCGCAATAATCCGCCGGGTACGTTTGCTCTCACGACGGCCGACGCGATGCTGATCAATTCGGACGGCACGGCCAACAGCAAATACTTCGCGCAGTGGACGGCACCAGGGACCTTCGGGCAGCGGCTTTATCTCGCGGGACCGTGGTTCTGGAGCTTCGATACTTCCGTAAACAAGCAGGTCCGCATCCAGGAGCGGCTGCAATTCGTGTTGCAGGGCGAATTCCTGAACGTCCTGAACCATCCGGAGTTCGACCTGCCGAATCTGAGTCCGACTTCGGCGACGTTCGGGCAGGTGAGCTCGGTGATGAGCGGGAACAGCCCGCGCAACATTCAGCTCCGGGCCTATCTGCGATGGTAAATCCGGGCTGGTACACTCAGAATTCTTCGATATGAAATCCTCGCACCTGCTGGTCATCGCGTCGGTGTCGATCGCCGCCGCGCAGTTTATCCCGGATAAGCCGGTTACGATTCATCCCGCGGTGCTCAGCGAGCCGGTGGTCAAAGGCGCGATGAAGGGACCGGGCGCGGGGCTCGGCTCGACGCCGCCAGCGGCGCCGGCCGGCCGCGGTCCCGGTGCGGGACGCGCGGGAGCGCGCGGCGGACGCAGCGCGCCCCCGATTCCTCCGCCGCCGCCCGCGCCGGAGATTCCGCCGGCGGGAGCGGCCGTGGAGCAGACGGCGCAGGGGACGCGGCCGGGCATCGAGCCTTCCGTGAGTTTTGATGGGCTCGGCGAGGGCTTCACGGAGCGCGTGTTTCCCGGCGCGGAAAGCGCGGCCGCCGCACCCGGGCGCGGCGGGATCGACATCAGCATCGCGGTCGGTCCCGACCACATTTTCGAGATCCTCAACGGCAGCATGGCAGTGTTCACGAAGAAAGGCCGCAAGTATCCCACGACGGGGAAGCTGCTCTACGGGCCGGTGCCGAACACCACCGTGTTCGCGGGCTTCGGCAACCGCTGCAGCGCGAGTAACAACAGCGACTCGGTGGTGCGGTACGACCAGTTGGCGAAGCGCTGGCTGATCGTCGTGCCGGTGTTTCAGGCGCCGTACGCGATGTGCTACGCGGTCAGCGCCACCGAAGATCCGCTGGGCCAGTATTACCGCTACGAGTTTTCGCGGCCGCTGTTCCCGGATTATCCGCGGCCCGCGGTCTGGCCGGACGGTTACTATCTCCCGACCAGCACCAGCGATAACATGCTGCCGGAGATCGTCACGCAGAAGCACGACTGCATTGCGGATCGCGCGAAGATGCTGAAGGGGCTGCCGGCCACCGAGCAGTGCGTGGTGATCGAGGGCGCGGTTTTCATGATGAACTCGGACGTTTTCGGCAGGCGGCAGCCGCCCGCGGGCGCGCCGAACATTATGATGTCGACCGGCGGCACGCAGCTCCTCAAACGGTTCGAGGACGACGGCATCTACTTCTATAAAGTGCATGTGGATTGGCGCGATCCGGCGAAGACCACGGTCTCGCGGCCGCGGAAGATCGCGGTGGCGCCGTACCATTATCTTTGCGACGGGCAGTTGAGCAGTTGCGTCTCGCAGCCGGGCACGGCGCGGCGGCTGGATTCGCAGGGCGATAAGCTGATGCAGGGGCTGGTGTACCGCAATTTCGGCGATCATGAGTCGATCCTGGCCGAGCACTCCGTCGCCACCGCGGCGCACGGGGGCGGCGTGCGGTGGTACGAATTCCGGCTGGACGGGGAGCGCAATCCCGTGCTCTACCAGCAGTCGACTTATGCGCCCGACGGCTTTTACCGCTGGCTGGCGAGCATGGGGATGGACCGGAAGGGCGATATCGGGATGGGGTATTCCTTCGGCGGCGATCCGAATTATCCGGGCCAGCGCTTTGCGGCGCGCCTGGCAGGCGATCCGAAGGGCCAGCTCACGTTTCACGAATCCGTGCTCGCGGCAGGTCATGCGTCGCAGACCGGCAATCTGCGCTGGGAGGACTATACCAATATTGCGCTCGACCCGTCCGACGACTGCACGTTCTGGTTCGTGGGGAATTACCTGAAGAGCGGGGCGGCTTCGTCGACGACGCGGATCGGGGCGTTTACGGCGCCGGGCTGCCGGTAATACGAGGCTTTCCATTCACCGCAGAGACACAGAGTGCGCAGAGATCGCGCGGAGAAACCAGAGCTCCTTTGCGCTTTCTCTGCGCACTCTGCGTCTCTGCGGTTAGAAGGATGGCTGGGTGCGCCTCCCGTTTTTTCATTGCCAGCCGCTGCCTGCGGGCGTAAAATCCGCTCAACGCGCACGGGCGATTGCCGCCCAGGGAGGAGAGGTATGTCCACCCGCTTCTTGATTTTGAGCGCGCTGGCGGTGGCGTTCGCCGCCCCGGCAAGTCCCCAAACCAGCAATGCCGGCACGGTGGCCGGACAGGTGACCGATGAGCAAAACGCCGCGATTCCGGGCGCGGAGGTGAAGCTTACCGATATCTCGACCAACACCCCGCTGACGACGCAGACCAACGCCGAGGGCCGGTACGTGTTTCCGCAGGTGCCGCCGGGAATCTACAACGTCGCCTTCACCAAACAGGGATTCGCGGTGTTCCAGGTGAGCGGGCAAAGCGTCGAGATCGGCCGCACGCTCACGATCAACGCGGTGCTGCGGGTCGGATCGACCGCGACCACGGTGGAAGTCAGCGCGGCGGCGGGCTCGGAGTTGCAGACTTTGAACGCCACCGTGGGCGGAACGCTGACCGGCAGCAGCCTCCTGATGCTGCCCAATTTAGGGCGGGATGTGACTTCCATGGCCGTGCTGCAGCCGGCCACCACGCCCTCCGGCCAGACCGCCGGCAGCACGGGGGACTTGAACACGTACCAGCTCGATGGGGCGAATGTTACGGACGATATGGGCGGTAATGTCATCACTTATGAAACTAATTATTCGGGGCTGGGAGGCAGCCAGGGTGGCGGGATTCCTTCCGGCGTGATTCCGACGCCGATCGAGAGCATCGAGGAGTTCAAGGTATCGGTCAGCAACCAGACGTCCGACTTCAACAACTCGTCCGGGGGCCAGATCCAGATGGTCACGAAACGCGGATCGAACCAGTTTCACGGCGCCGCGTACATGTTCTACTACGATACAGCGCTCGGCGCGGCGAATTCGTGGAGCAACAATCACACGCCCTATACGTTCGGCAGCGTTTCGCTGCCCTACACGCCGATCATCTCCAACCACCGGGACCGCTTCGGCGCGGCGCTCGGCGGCCCGCTGCTTCCCAAACCGTTTCTCGGCGGCAAGTGGTATTTCTTCTTCAACTACGAGGGCCTGCGGTTCCCCAACACGCTGAACTTTTCCGCCGCGGTGCCCTCGCTGCTGATGCGGGCGGGCGTGATTCAGGTGCCCAACTCCGCGGGGCAATACGTGGCGTATAACCTGAATCCGGCGCCCGTAACGGTGAACGGGGTGACGTACCAGCCGGCGGTGTGCCCGGCGGGCCTTTGCGATCCGCGCGGGATCGGCGTGAATCCGATCGTCAGCCAGATGTGGAGCAAGGAAGTGCCGCTGCCGAACAGTCCGCAGGCGGCCGGCGACCAATACAACACGCAGGGTTTTCTCGCCAGCATCCGCGCGCCGCAGACGTCGAATACTTACGTGGGCCGCATCGACCACGACTTCAGCGATAAGTGGCACTGGTATCTCACTTATCGGGATTTCAAGCTGGTAAACCTGACGACGAATCAGGTGGATATCGGCGGCGTGTTTCACGGCGACACGTTCGGCACGCCGGCGGCGATCGCGCCGCGGCCGCAGCAGCCTTCCGTCTGGACCACGGGGATGACGACGACGATCAGCGCCTCGGTGACGAACAGCTTCGTGTTCAGCTATCTGCGCAACTTCTGGCAGTGGGCGGACGCCTCGGGGCCGCCGCAGCTCCCCGGCCTCGGGGGCGCCTTGAACCTGGGTGGCGAGAGCACATCGACCACGCCGGGGCTGATCCCGTACACGGTGAACTCGCAGGCGATCCGGCAGCGCTTCTGGGACGGGCAGGACAAGCAGATCCGCGACGACCTCACGATGCTCAAGGGCAACCACCTGATCGGAATCGGCGGAGCCTACCAGCGCAATTTCGACTACCATTCCCGGTCGGACAACGGCGCCGGAGTCAATAACTCGATCACTTATGAATCCGCGAACGCGGGCTTCAACTGGACCACGCCTTCGATCCAATATATCCCCACCACGGTTCCCTCCTCCGCGTACTCCACTTACGAAACACTATACGCCGAAGTGACCGGGATGCTCTCGGCCACGCAGTTGATGTACACGCGCAAGGGGCAGCAGTTGAACCTGCAGCCGGTGGGGTCGAACGCCACGGACCGCGATATCATCCCGTACTACAGCGTCTATTTCAACGACGCGTGGCATGTGAAACCGAGCTTCACGTTCACCTACGGTGTGGGATGGAACCTGGAAATGCCGCCCTACGAGCTCAATGGCTCGCAGGTGCTGCTGGTCGATTCGAACGACCAGCCGATCGACGCGCTGAGCTTCGTCGCGCAGCGGGAGAAGGCAGCGCTGAACGGCTCGTCCTACACGCCGACAATCGGGTACAACCTGATCCGCAATATCGGGAGCGGACCGAAGTATCCTTACACGCCGTATTACGGCGAATTCAGCCCGCGCGCATCGTTCGCGTGGAATCCGCATTCGAGCGCTGGGTTGCTCGGGAAGGTGTTCGGCAACGGCAAGACGGTGTTGCGCGGCGGGTACGCGCGGATTTTCGGGCGGCTGAACGGCGTCAACCTGGTGCTGGTGCCGCTGCTCGGGCCGGGGCTGCTGCAGGGCGTGGTGTGCCAGAATCCCCTCTCGAACGGAACGTGCGCGGGCAGCGGCGTGGCGACGCCGGCCACGGCGTTCCGCATCGGAACCGACGGCATGAGCGCGCCGCTCCCCGCCGCCACCCCGACGCTGCCGCAGCCGTTCTATCCCGGCATCAACGGCAATCCGGAAACGATCGACCCCTACGGGCTCGACCCGAAGAACATGCGGCCGGACCGCACCGATAACTTTACATTTACGCTGCAGCGCGAGCTCAATTCGCACGTCCAGCTAGAGGTGGGATATATCGGGAAAATCCTGCGCAACGAATTCATGGAGATCAACCTGGATTCGGTTCCGTATATGACGACGCTCGGCGGCCAGCAGTTCGCCGCGGCGTACGCGCAGCTCTACCAGCAGATGTTCTTCAATGGCGTGAGCCCCGCCAATGTGACGGCGCAGCCGTTCTTCGAAGCGGCGTTGGGAGGCCCCGGCTCGGGTTTTTGCAAGGGCTTTGCGAGCTGCACGCAGGCCGTGGCGATGAAGTACAGCTC
>Ga0070740_10005296_pt1 | contig 12047 bp, 11 predicted proteins | sample Coa_R2_FD_67286 | JGI IMG/M metagenome (GOLD analysis project Ga0070740, IMG submission 67286) | Surface soil microbial communities from Centralia Pennsylvania, which are recovering from an underground coalmine fire - Coalmine... | ecosystem: Environmental > Terrestrial > Soil > Unclassified ...
GCTGGGTGGCGCAGTTCACGGGCGATGAAATAGCGCAGCGGTTCCCGCGTTTGGAGAATTAGTTTCAGCTCTGGACGAGACTTCCAGCGCCGCCGGAGGCTGGATCGGCTGCAACCGTCAAGGTGCCGCTTCGGTGCGCCACCGAAGCGCACGTATCGAGGAAGGCCGAGATGTCATATATCCAGCAGTCCCTCGCACCGGGGGAAAAGATCGTGGCGATATTCCACCTGCATTGGCTGGTGTGGTCGCGGATGTGGGCCGTGTTGCTGCTCGGCGCGATCATCGTGGCCGCCTTGCTCTGGTTGGGCTACACCGCAGCGGAAGGGACCGGCGGCGGCTATGGCTGGACCGCGCTCGTGGTCGCCGTCGTGACGCTGGTGATCGCTCTGTACGAATGGCTGATCCTGCGTTCGATCGAGCAGGGCGTGACCAACCACCGGGTGATCCGCAAGACAGGGCTCATCAGCCGGCAATCCACCGAACTGCGGCTGGCCTCGATCGAAACCGTGGATCTCAAGCAGTCGTTCTGGGGACGCGTCCTCGGCTATGCCAACATCGAGATCACCGGCCGTGGCGAAACCGCGATGTTCCTGGAACGACTGGCCGATCCGCTCGGCGTCAAACGCGCCATTGAGACCGCCTATTCGCAATACGCCGAAGGCATGCGCGCGGGTGCCACGGCGTGAGTGCGAGCGCCGAAGCGATCCTCACCGATATCGAAGGCACCACCAGTTCCATCGCCTTCGTCAAGGACGTGCTGTTCCCCTATTCGCGCGAGCGGCTGCCGGCGTTCGTCGAAGCGCATTCCGACGAACCCGAAGTTCGGCGCTGCCTGCGCGAAACCGCGCGCGAAGCGGGTCAGGCCGAGGGTGATCGTTACGCCATCGTGGATACGCTGCTGCGCTGGATCGACGAGGATCGCAAGGCCACGCCACTGAAAACCTTGCAGGGGATGATCTGGAAAGACGGCTACGAGCGCGGAGCCTATCGGGCGCACCTGTACCCGGAAGTCGCGGCGAAGTTGCGCGAATGGAAGGCGCGCGGCTTGCGGCTGTACGTGTATTCGTCGGGATCGGTGCAGGCACAGAAATTGTTTTTCGGCCACTCGACAGCGGGCGACTTGGCACCGCTGTTCGACGGCTTCTTCGACACGGAAATCGGCGGCAAGCGCGAGCGCGGTTCTTACCTGCGCATCGCGCAGGCGGTCGGTACACCGCCGGATCGCATTCTGTTCCTGTCCGACATCGAAGCCGAGCTGGACGCCGCACGCGGCGCAGGGATGCGCACCACGCAAATCTGTCGACCACCGGAGCAATGCAGCCGCGACGCCACGCATCCCTGCGTGGCTGATTTCGATGCGGTGGAGGTCTGAATGCGAACTTTCCTGATCGCCGTGCTGACTTTCGTGCTCGGCATCGCCGCGGCTGCGATTTTCTACACGCATGCAAACCGGCCTTCGCCAACAACGGTCGCTCACGGCGATGCTCCGTCAACGAGCCCTCCCCTTGTTCCGAATCGCCAACCGCCCAAGGGCGGCGAAACTTCCTTGCTGCCTGACCAAGGATGGCCAAGTAACGCGCCGACGCCCGAGCAGGTGATCTATGCCCAGCCCGATCTGCTGGACAAGGCGATCGCCCAACTGAAGCCGCGGACTCCGGGCAGAGTGAACCTGTACGCGATCGTGTTCGCCGGCGACGGCAGCGAGAACGTGTTCCGCAACGAGGCGGAATTCTTCGAGCAGCTTTTCTCGAAACGCTTCGGCGCGGCCGGGCACATCATCGTGCTGGAAAACAATCCGGCCGCATTGAGCACGCGCCCGCTGGCCGACTGGAGCAATCTGGAATCGGCGCTGGACGAGATGGCGGACAAGATGGACCCGCAACAGGACATCCTGCTGCTGTATCTCACCACGCACGGCAGCGAGGATCACACACTGCTGGTGGATATGGATCCGCTGCCGCTGGATCAGATCGGCGCCAACGATCTGCCAAGCATCCTCGGTGAACATCCATTCAAATACAAAGTGGTGATCGTCAATGCGTGTTATTCCGGCGGTTTCATCCCGCCGCTGCGCGACAGCGGCACCATGGTGATCACCGCCGCGCGCAGCGACCGCTCCTCGTTCGGCTGCGGCGAGCAATCACAACTGACCTGGTTCGGACACGCCTTTCTGGTGGATGCGCTGAATCGCAACGCCGATTTCAAGCAGGCCTTCGACGATGCGCGCGCCGAAGTGGCGCAATGGGAAAAGCGCGACCGTTACACGCCTTCCGAGCCGCAGATTTCCGCCGGCTCCGCCATCATGGCGCAGCTCGCCAAATGGCGCAGCGGCTTCACGCCCGGTGCGCCGGTTCGCTTCGCGCCGGCAAAGTCCGCATCCGGCGACACTGCGCACTGATTCGCATGCCGCGCGAGTTGACGTTGGTGCTCCTCGCCGCCGGCATCGGCCGCCGTTACGGCGAGGAAAAACAGATCGCCGCAGTGGGACCGGACGGCGAGTGGTTGCTGGAATATGCGATCCTCGATGCGTTGGTCGCCAGCTTCACGCGCGTGCTGGTGATAATCCGCGCACCGTTGCTTGAAACCTTGCAGGCAAGACTGGCGCCGCGTTTGCGCGGTCGCTGCGAGTTGCACCTGATCGAACAATCGCCGGACAGGGTTCCGGCAGGTTGCCACATATCGGTGGAGCGCAGCAAGCCGCTGGGCACAGGTCACGCGCTCTGGTGCTGCAAGGAGCTGTTGCACGGACCGTTCGCCGTGATCAATGCCGACGATTACTACGGCCGCGATGCGTTCGTCCTGCTCGCGGAACACTTCCGAAGCGGCGCCGGCCCGGCGATGGTCGGCTACCGACTGGAAAAATCGCTGTCGCCGCACGGCGGCGTCAATCGCGGCGTGTGCCGAATCGATGATGACGGTTGCTTGTCGGGCATTGAAGAATTCGTGGACATCCGTATCGCCGATGGTGGCCTGCACGGCCGTTCGCCTGCCGGCGTGAATACGCGCCTCGATCCGGGCACCATCGTCTCGTTGAATTGCTGGGGCCTGCTGCCGGACCTGCTGCCCGATCTGGAATCGGGTCTGATCGAATTTCTGGAACATGCGGGAAGCAACGACGAATATTTCCTGCCCGCTGCGATCGATCGCCATCTCGCGCGCAGCGGGCGGCGCCTGACGGTGCTGAAGGCTCGAGGCGAGTGGCTTGGTCTCACATATCCGCAAGACCGGCCGCGGGTCGTGGAGCGGCTCGCGGCGATGCATGCTGCCGGCATTTATCCGACACCGCTGTGGAAATCCGATGGACGATAGTTGCGATCTTCCGCTTGCCGTTCGCGATGCGTTGGCCGCCGCGTGGGGGTTCAGTCCGCGCGCGCGCTTTTCGCCGCTCGGCAACGGACTGATAAATCGCACGCTGCTGGTGTGCGATGAAGAGGGCCGGCAGCGCGTGTTGCAATGCCTCAACACCCACGTCTTCCGCGATCCCGCACTGGTGATGCGCAATTGTCACGCCGTCACCGCGCATCTCGGCCGCGAGCGCGCGGCCGGCCGCTACGCATATTCGGTGCTGGAACTGATTCCGACCCTGGCCGGCGAGCCCGCCGCGGTTCTGGCCGATGGAAGCTGGTGGCGCATGTACGGGCACGTGCCCGAAACGCGCACCTTCGACACCGCCGACGGAACGGCGATGACCCGCGAAGCCGGCCGCGCCTTCGGCGCGTTCGCGGCAGCACTGGCGGCATTGCCCGGCAGCGAAGTCGGTGAAGTGATTCCGAAGTTCCACGATCCGGTTTCGCGCTTCGAGGCGTTTCGGGTCGCGCTGCAAGCGGATCGTGCCGGCCGTGTCTCACACTGCCGCGCCGAATGCGAAGCCGCCGAACGCTTCGCGCAATTGCTGCCGCACTGGCAGGAATTGCTGAAAGGCGGTTTGCCGCTGCGCATCACCCACAACGATTGCAAGTTGAACAACCTGCTGTTCGACGATCGAGGCGAGGCCGTCTGCGTGGTCGACCTCGATACCGTGATGCCGGGCTCGCTGTTGTTCGACTTCGGCGACATGGCGCGCACTATGCTCAGTCCGGTGCCGGAGGATTCGACCGACCTCGCGCGCGTGCGCGCGCGGCACGATTATTTCGAGGCGCTGGCGAGCGGCTACGTCAAAGGCTGCGGCGATCTGCTGACACCGTTGGAACGCGAGAATCTGCTGTTCGGCGCGCGCCTGATCACAGGTGTGATCGGTTTGCGCTTTCTCACCGATCATCTGGACGGCGACCGCTATTTCCGCGTCACGCATCCGGGACACAATCTCGAACGCGCCCGCAACCAGTTGGCGCTGTTTGCAGCGCTGGAAGACGACTCCTCGGACCTGCAGGCGCTGATCCCGTAGCGAGTGCCGTCAGTTCAACCGCCGCTCCCGAACCAGCTTGCAGATCTCCGCGATGTCGCCGTCCATCGCGCGGTCGCGGTGCATGAAGGGAATCGTTTCGCGGATCCGCGCAAGCGCGGTGCGCACCGCCGTTCCCGCGTGGAAATCGCGCGCCTCGGTCAGTTGCGACTCCAATCCTCGCATTTCCCGCTCGAATTGCGCGTACTCGCGCGAACCCTCGCGCGGCGCGTTGCCGATCTTCTCCGCCAGCGCACGCCAATCACCGCGAGCAGCCAGCCGCCGCGCCGCGTTCAACATCTCCTGACGACAGTCCAGCGCCTGCGCCGCCGTGTACAACTCCAGCGCCAGCACGTCGGAAAGATCATCGGTCATCGACAGCACGTGCCGTGCTTCGTTGGCGCCCATCGAGACGTGATCCTCGGCATTGGCCGAAGTCGGGATCGAGTACACCGACGCGGGATGCGCGCGCGTGGCGAGATCGTTGACCAGCGCGGCGGCGGTGTACTGCACGATCATGAAACCGGAGTCGGTGCCGTCCTCGTTGCCGGTGAGGAACGCAGGCAGGCCGTCGCTGGTCGCCGCATCCACCAGCTTGTTCAAACGGCGTTCCGAGATGGAGGCGAGCACCGGGATCGCGGCCTTGACGTAACTCATCGCAAGCGCCAGTGGCATGCCATGGAAATGCCCCGCGGAGATCACCTGCTCTTCGATGTGTTTCGCACCGGTGTTGTGCGGGAAGATCAGCGGATTGTCGGTGACCGCATTCAACTCGATGTCGATCACGCGGCAGGCGTGCATCCACGCGTCGCGCACGGCGCCGTGTACCTGCGGCATGCAGCGCAGGCAATACGCATCCTGCGGCTGGTGCTTCTTGCCGCCCTTGAACGGCAGGAAGCGTTGATAGAACGCTTCGCGGCCGTGGCGCTGATTGGGCGGCACCCATTCCCAGGCGATGTCGAAACAGAGCGCCCGATCCTCCGGGTCGCTCCAGCTTTGCGCAGTCCATGTCTTGAAGCGCGGCACCAGATGATACGGAATGTCGATCAGCGTGGAGTCGCGCAGCAGTTCGCGCACGTGCGCGGCTGCATCGATCTGCCCTGGGTGCGGGCGCAACGCGTGCACTTCCGGGCGCAACGCACTGCTGCGGCCGGCGAACGCGTCGAGCGTCATCGCTCCGGCAAGGTCGGCGATGTCGATCAAGCATTCGAGATTGTCCAGTGCCAGCACCGCCATGGCGAGCATTTGCGTGGTGCCATTGTTCAGCGCCAGACCTTCCTTGTAGGACAGCGTGACCGGCTGCAAACCCGCACGCTGCAGAGCCTGCGCACCCGGCATCCGTTCGTCGGCGAAAAACGCTTCGCCTCCGCCCAGCAACACGATCGCCAGATGCGACAGCGGCGCGAGGTCGCCGCTGGCCCCGACCGATCCTTTCGCCGGAATCACCGGCACCACGCCGCGATTGAGCAATTCGGCCAGCGCTTGCAGCGTTTCGACACGGATACCGGAATGTCCGCGCATCAGCGTGTTGATGCGGATGGCCAGCATCGCGCGCACCACGTCGGCCGCAAGCGGTGCGCCTACGCAAACGGAATGGCTGACGATCAGATTGCGTTGCAGTTCTTCCGGCAGGGTTCTTTGCTGCGGCTCCGGATTGCCGCCCGGCAACTCGTCGCGGGCGCGATGCGCGCCAAGCAACTTGTCGGCATTGCTGCCGAAGCCGGTGGTCACGCCATAAATCGGCTCGCCGCAGCGCACCTTGTCGGCCAGGAAATCCGCCGCATCCTTGACCCGCTGCAATTGTTTCGCATCCAGTTCGATCCGTGCGCCGTTGCGCGCGATCGTCACGACCTGCGCGCGGGTGAGATGCGACCCGTCGAGAACGATGCGTTCGCTCACGGCCGCACTCCGGTCTGTGCCAAGGCGGACTGCAACTTCTGGACAAGCTGTTTTCGCGACACTTCGAACTGCTCTCCGCTGCGCAAATCCTTGACCGCGACCGCGTCGCGAGCGGCTTCTTCCTCGCCCCGCACCAGCGCGAAGTGCGCACCGACGCGATCCGCATACTTCAATTGTTTCCCCAGTTTGCCGGGCTCGAGCACCAGTTCCGTGGCAATGCCGGCGGCCCGCAGTTCGCGCGCGATCGCCAGACACTCCGGCCAGCGCGACTCGTCCATCTGCGCCACCAGCACCTCGACTCCGCCGCTCGCGCCGTGCAGCAAACCCACTTCGCGCAATTGCCAGAACAATCGCGTCAACCCGATCGAGATGCCCACGCCCGGCAGTTTCGACTTGGTGTACTGCCCGGCGAGATTGTCGTAGCGGCCGCCGGAACAGATCGACCCGATCTGCGGATGATCGTTCAAGGTGGTTTCGTACACCGTGCCCGTGTAGTAGTCCAGACCGCGCGCGATCGAAAGATTCAGCACGAAGGCCGATTCCGGCACACCGAACGCGGCGACGGTATCCAGCACTTCGCGCAATTCGGCACGGCCCTGCTCGAAGGTTTCGCTGCCCCGCTCCAATGCATCCAGCTCCGCATGAGCGTTGCTGAGCGAAGCCGAACGGATCTTGACGAAATCGAGCAGCCGTTGCGCGACCGCGCGCGACAGACCGAACGCCTCGCCGGTGAGCACCGTGTGCACGTGTTCGGCACCGCGCTTGTCGAGCTTGTCGACTTCGCGCAATACGCGCGTCTGTGTCCCGGAGTCCGAAATGCCGATACCCTCGAGAAAACCGCGCATCAACTTGCGGTTGTTGATCTGGATCGTGAAGGCGCCGATGTCCAGTGCGCTGAAGACCGCGTGGATCACTGCAGGGATTTCCGCGTCGTAACGGATCGGCAGCGTGTCCTTGCCGATCACGTCGATGTCGCACTGGTAGAACTCGCGGAAACGTCCGCGCTGCGCACGCTCGCCGCGATAGACGCGTTGCATCTGGTAGCGCCGGAACGGAAACGCCAGTTCGTGCTCGTGCTCGGCCACGTAGCGCGCCAGCGGCACGGTGAGGTCGAAGCGCAGCGCCAGCTCCGGCTTGCCGCTTTGCTCCAGCGCACCGGTCGATTGCACGAAATACACCTGCCGCTCGGTTTCGCCGCCGCTCTTGGTCAGCAGCACATCGGAAAACTCGATGGCCGGCGTTTCGATCGGCAGGAAACCGTACAGTTCGAATCCGCGGCGGATACCGTCCAGCATCGACTGGAACGCGATCTGCTCGCGCGGCAGCAGCTCGAGCACGCCCGGCATCGTGCGCGGCGGGGTCAGCGGCATGGATTCCTCGTGCATGACACGCAAAGCGCGAAGATTACCAGACGCGGCCGGTGAGCCGCTTCGCGGCTTGCGTGCGGCCGCGACGCATCGCTACAATTCGCGGTTCGTCGGGGTGTAGCTCAGCCTGGTAGAGCGCTACGTTCGGGACGTAGAAGTCGCAGGTTCAAATCCTGTCTCCCCGACCACGTCTAACCGAGCGCAATGGCAGCACTGTGCTTTACAAGTACCATGCTGTTGCTTGTAGATGGCAACATCGAAGCATCGGCCGCAGACTTGCCAAATAAAAAGCCGGCCTCGCGCCGGCTTTTTTTCTTTGTAGAGACGAAATCCGATCACATCGTCTGCGTCGCCTTCTCCGACCCGAGTACGCCCGCGAGGATGGACTCGATCTTGGTACGCGCGGTGTCGCCGTCGGCGGATTCGGCGAATTGCACGCCGATGCCGGCGGTGCGATTGCCTTGCGCGGCAGTCGGAGTGATCCACACCACTTTGCCGGCCACGGGCAAGCGGTCTTTCTCGTCGGGCAGCGTCAGCAGCAGGAATACCTCGTCGCCGAGGTTATAGCGTTTCATCGTCGGCACGAACAAACCGCCGCCCTTCACGAACGACATGTATGCGTTGTAGAGCGCGTGCTTGTCCTTGATCGCCAGCGACAGGATGCCCTGACGCGGCATGCCGACTGTGTTGGAACCGGGAGCCATGCAATCACCTCTTGCGCGTCCGCAGCTTGCGCGTCCGAGCCCGCGTGGTCAAGACCGAAACCGCTTCCATCCCCAATGGTCGAACACCCACGGCGACGGCAGAGTGGAATACAGTTTCACGTAGTACGGCGCTTGCAACGGGCGGGCCAGACGCGCCGCTGTCTTGCCGTCGCGCCACAGCAAGGCCGCGCCTTCGTGCGCGCCGTCACAGTCGAGCCGCTGCCCGCCTCGTGCGTCCACCACGAACAACGCCATGAAGCCGCGCGCCCAACGCGGTATCTGCCACGGAAGGCGCGGCCCGGACAAGGCTTGGTCGCCGCTGCCCTGCGCGAAACTTTCCTCTTTCCCCGCGAACCGCAACAGGCGGCCGCGGCTCAGAGCGATCTGGCTGCGGTGGGCGAGGATCGCGGCACGCTTGCGCGCGGCTTCCTGCTGCGTCAGCTCCAGCGACGCACGCCGCGATTCGTCGACGCGCGCGGAGCCGTGCAGCAGGTAACAGAGGCAATGCGGTTGCCGGGCAGGTGGCAATCCATTCAAGACGAGTTCGAGCAGGACGTGCAGCGCGCTGTGGTCAGGATGCGCGTCGGCCAGATCCGGCAGCACCAGCAGCGTCGGTTCGATCTCGTCGATCAATGCGCGCCATTGCGCGACCGACGCGGTGGTTTCATCCACCAGTTTCGAAGTCACACCGCCATCCGGCCATTGCAATCGGTGCACGACCGCCGTGACGGCCCCGAGTTCCTGCAAGGCATGCTGCGCTTCGAGGCGCCGGCGTTCGCCCCAGCGCTTGCGCTGCGCCGCGCCGATAAACACGCGATGTTCCAGCACGCGTTGCGGCCAGGGATTGTTGTCGCCGTCGGTGACGAACACGATGTGCACGCGCGCGCCGTTCGCCAATGCGCGCTGGATCAGGCCACCCGCCGCCAGCGATTCGTCGTCGGGATGCGGCGCCACCACCATCAGGGCGGCGCCGGGCACAAGCAGGTGATCCGGATTCATGGCAGCCCGCGATGCGGCGATTTCCTGACGGAGGTGCGCAGCATGCGGGCGCCGGCTTTCGCTCAGCTTGCCTGGCCGAATGCGGCGAGACATTCGATCAGGGCGGGTTCCGAACGCAAAGGCCCGCGCAGCAGTTCGCGCAGCCGATTGACACGTTCGAACCCCGCTTGCAGCGTGCCGATGTCCCACCACGAATCGAAAGGGGACGTCGCGCCTTCCGCGCGCGCGCGCGCAACTTCGTGCAGCAGCCGCGCTGCGTGTTCCAGCCGCGCCAGCGGTTCGTCCGCGCTCCAGGCGTGCGCGATCTGGTAAGTGGACGCGCGTCCGCGTGCCAGCGTCAGCAGATCCTTCGCCACCGATTCTCGTCTTTGCAATTCGTCGCCCCGCGCGAACGCGAGCGCGCGGCCCGGATTGCCTCCCGCCGCATCCAGCGCGTGCTTCGCATCGTGCACGCCCTGCTCACGCAACCAGGCTTCCGCTTCTTCGCGCGAAGGCGCGGCGAAATCGACACGCTGGCAGCGGCTGCGGATCGTGGCCGGCAAACGCCACGGCTGGTCGGCGATCAGAACGATCAGGCTGGAGGCGGTGGGTTCTTCCAGCGTTTTCAGCAAGGCATTCGCGGCCGCCGGATTCATCGCGTCCGCCGGATCGATCACCGCGATCTGCCAGCCGCCGAGTTGCGAAGCCATCGACAATCGCGCCGACAGCAGACGAATCTGCTCGACCACGATTTCCTTGCGCGGCTTGCCTTCGCTGTTCAATTCGAAGGTGACGAGCATGCGATCCGGGTGCGTGCCGGCTTGCAGCAGCGCGCAAGCCTTGCAGTGCCCACAGGCGTGGCCCGAGTGCGGATGCTGGCACAACCGCGCGCGCACGAAGGCTTCCGCGAAGGCGCGCTTGCCCAATCCTTCCGCGCCGGCCAGCAGCAAGGCGTGCGGCAACGAACCCCGTTCGGCCCGTTGCGCCAGCGAATTCCACTGTGCCGTCTGCCACGGCAGCATCGCGGTTGCGCTCATGCGCGTCCGCCTTCGCGCAAGGTGTCCACCGCCGCGATCGCCGCGGCGAGCACTTCATCGGCCGGGCATGAAGCATCCAGCACGCGAAAACGCTGCGGTTCCGCCGCGGCACGCGCGAGATACGCATGCCGCACGCGTTCGAAGAAGCCATCGTCCTCGCGCTCGATGCGGTCGGCATCGCCGCGCACGTGCGTGCGTTCGCGCCCGTGCGCCACGGGCAGATCGAGCAACAGCGTGAGGTCGGGCTGCAAACCCTCGGTCGCGATCGCTTCCAGTTGCGCGATCAGCGCGGAATCGAGTCCGCGCCCCCCGCCCTGGTAGGCGTAGCTCGCGTCCGTGTAGCGGTCGCACAGTATCCAATGCCCTGCCGCCAGACACGGGCGCAGAACCTCACGCACCAGTTGCGCGCGCGCCGCGAACATCAGCAAGGCTTCCGTCTGCGGGGCGATGGTACGCAGCGCAGGGTCCAGCACCAGCAGGCGCACCGCTTCACCCAATGCGGTGCCGCCGGGCTCGCGTGTTTGCAGTACCTCGATACCGATGCGTTCCAGATGTGCATGCAATGCGGCCAGCAGCGTGCTCTTGCCGGCGCCTTCGCCGCCTTCCAGCGTGATCAGCTTGCCGCGCGCGGTGTTCATCGCGGCGAACGGCGCGATTTGCGCGGCAGGGATTTCCTCTTCGCCCCGCTCGTGTTCGACGTTGGTTTCGACACGCTCGAAGCGGCGGCCGGCACCGCATCCGGATTGCGATGCAATTGATAGATGGCGACGTTGCGATTGTGCTCCGCCAGTGTCGAGGAAAACGCGTGCGTGCCGTCGCCGCGCGCGACGAAGTACAGCGTATCGCCCGGTGCAGGATGCAGCACCGCATCGATCGCCGCGCGGCCCGGCAGCGCGATCGGCGTCGGCGGCAGCCCGGCGCGCGTATAGGTGTTGTAGGGCGTGTCGGTTTGCAGGTCGCGCGTGTGGATCTTGCCGTCGTAGTTCGCGCCCAGACCGTAGATCACCGTCGGATCGGTTTCCAGTTTCATGCCGAGCTTCAATCGCCGCTCGAATACCCCCGCGATTTGCGGCCGCTCACCGGGTTGCGCGGTTTCCTTTTCCACGATCGACGCGAGCACCAGCGCCTGATAGGGCGTCTGCAAGGGCACCGACAGATCGCGCCGCGGCCAGTGCGAATCCAGATACGCCTGCATCGCCGTGTGCGCGCGCTTCAGCACGTCGATGTCGCTCATGCCGAGCACGTAATCGTAGGTGTCGGGCAGGAACTCACCTTCCGGATTCTGTCCGCCGGCGCCGATCTTCGTCATCAGTTCGGCATCGGACAGTTGCGCACCGCTCTGGGCGAGCTTCGGGGCGGCCGCGAGCGCCGCGCGCACCTGCCGAAACGTCCAGCCTTCAACGAAGGTCACGCGCCGCTGCAGCACGTTGCCATGCGCCATGTTTTCCAGCAGCGCGCGCGGCGTGATGCCGGGCGTCAACGCGTATTCGCCGGCATGCAGCGAACCGGCGACGCCGAGCTGCTCGGCCAGCGCGCGCCAATACAGCGGCGGCGCAGAAGACAGATGCGCATTGCGCAGGTCGCGCACAATTTCGCGAAAGCTCTCGCCCTTGGCGATTTCGAAAGTCTGGTTGGTGCCTCGCACCGCCAAGGGTGCATCGCGAAAACGCAGATAGTCGAA
>Ga0070740_10005299_pt1 | contig 12044 bp, 11 predicted proteins | sample Coa_R2_FD_67286 | JGI IMG/M metagenome (GOLD analysis project Ga0070740, IMG submission 67286) | Surface soil microbial communities from Centralia Pennsylvania, which are recovering from an underground coalmine fire - Coalmine... | ecosystem: Environmental > Terrestrial > Soil > Unclassified ...
GGCTGCGCGACGGCACCATCCGCGCCGATGAGATAATCCAGTCCGCGCACAGCGGCGTCGCCGCGCTGGCGCAGTGAGGAGGTCGCACCATGTTGACGCACAAACTCCGCCGCGACCTGCTGCGCCAGCGCTGGCAGATCCTGGCCGTGGTGCTCGTCACCCTGCTGGGCACGTGTCTGTTCACCGCCTCGTACCTGGCATACCAAGACTTGCGCGACAGCTACCACGCGATGCAGGTGCACACCCACCTGGCCGCTATGACCCTGGACGTGACGTCGGTCACAGCCGCCCAGGCTGCGCGCGTGGCCCGGCTTCCGGGCGTCGCCGCCGCGGAGCAGCAGCTGGTGCTCGACCTGCCCATCGCCGTCCACGATCAGGGCGGCGCGGCCGGCACGCGGCTCACGGGCCGTCTCATCGGCATCCCGCTCGGCAGGCAGCCGGGACTGGACCAGATCGTCCTCACCGCGGGGACCCTGCCGACCCACCCCGACGAGGTGGTGCTCGAACGGCATCTGGCCTCCCACTTTGGCCTGCATCCGGGCGCCACCGTCGCTATTGAGTTGCCGAGCGGACCTGTTGTGGTGCGGGTAGCGGGGATCGGCGTGAGCGCGGAGTACCTGTGGGTCGCGCGCAGCCGCCAGGACGTCATGCCCGCGCCATCCGAATTCGGCGTCGTCTTCGCGCCCCGCGCCCTGCTCACCCGACTGGGCGTGGCGGCGCGCACCACCACGGCGGCCAGCCAGACCGGCCCCTCTCTGGCCGCGTTGCGCCTGGCCGCGCAGCTGGGGACCGGTAACCGACTGCTCTACGACCCGCGAACCGGCGCGAACGGCGCACGGGTACTCGCCGCGGTACGCGCCGTGTTGGGCGCCGGCAGCGTCCTCGCTGCCACGGCGCGCGCCGACCTGGTCGGCATACAGCTCCTGCAAATGGACGTCGACGGCTTCCAGGAGATAGCGGTGCTCTTTCCGCTGATGTTCCTCGTCGGCGGCGGTTTCATCGCCGCCGCGCTGCTGCACCGCCAGGTGGACCAGGAGCAGGCCATCATCGGCACCATGATGGCCCTCGGCCTGCGCGAGCCCAGGCTCGTCCGGCATTATCTCGCCACCGGCGTCGCGATTGGCGTGCTCGGCGCCCTGCTGGGCAGTATCGTGGGTATCCTGCTGGGCACGACCATTGCCAGCCTGTACGCCAGCGATCTCAACATCCCCGCGGTGGTCACGCACATCGACGGGCTGGTCGTGCTCACGGGCGCCGCGCTCGGCATCGTCGCGCCGATCCTGGCCAGCCTTGCACCAGCGCGGCGCGCGGCCCGCCTCGCCCCCGCCGTGGCCATGCGCCCCACCCCGCTGCAGGCGAGCGTCCGGCTCTTCCGCGGTACCGTGTGGATCCGCCGCCTGCCGCTCTGGCTGCGCCTGCCCCTGCGCGACATCGGCCGGCACCCCGTCCGTGGCCTGGCCACGGCCCTGGGCGTGAGCACCGCGCTGGTGTTGATCGTCAGCACGGCCGGGATGCGTGATAGCATGCAACGCGGGACCGACCTCAGCTTCAACCAGGCGCAGCGCTACGACCTGCGCGCCGACCTCTTCGCGCCACGCCCGGCGGCGCAGGTGCAGCGCGCGGTGCGCGCTCTGCCCGGCGTCCGACACGTGGAAACGCTCATCAGCCTGCCGGTGCAGCTCCAGCATGACGGCCACACCTATGACACCGAACTCCAGGGCCTTCCGGCGCCGAGCCCGCTGCTCGCCGTTCTGGACAGCGGCGGCAACCGGCTCGACGCGCGCGGCGGCCAGGCCCTCTTGAGCCGCGCGCTGGCTGCGAGCCTGCACGTGGGCGTGGGCGACGGCGTCCAGGTGCGGCTGCTGCCCCAGGGTGCGACGTTCACCGTGCGCATCGGCGCCCTGAGCGACGAGCTGATGGGCAACGCGCTGACGCTGTCCGCGCGGGCTGCCGCCAGCGATGTCAACATGGCCGACGGCATCACGACGGTGCTGGTGACGACCGATCCCGCGCGGCGCGCCCAGGTGCAGGCGAGCCTGGAGCACCTGGCAGGCGTGGCGCGCGTGACCGACGCGCACGTAGCCAAAGCACAGGTCACGGACCTGCTGAGCCTGTTCAACGGCTTCATCGGCGTGATGCTGCTCTTCGGCGCGGCCCTCGCCGCGGCCATCCTGTTCAACACGGCGAGCATCAGCGTGCTCGAGCGGCGCCGCGAGCTGGCCACCATGCGCGCCCTCGGTGAGCGCATGGGGCGCCTTTCCTGGATGGTGACGGTCGAGAATGGCCTGCTGACGCTGGCCGGCCTACTGATCGGCTTTCCACTGGCCCTGGCCAGCTTGTGGGCTTTTCTACAGTCCTTCTCCACCGACCTCTTCAGCCTGCCTTTCTGGCTCTATCCGCGCACAGTGCTGCTCGCGGTGCTGGGCATCCTGCTCATCGTGCTGCTCGCACAGGCGCCGGCCCTGCGCGGGGTGGCCGGCATGAATGTCGCGGAGGCCACCAAGGCGCGGGAGTAGGAGACGCCGCCGTCGGTGCCATGGCTGTCACCCGGTTCGACGCTCGCGCAGTGCTCGCCTGGGCGAGCACTGCGCGGTCAGCATCTGGTTGCCCACGACACGGCTAGGTCGCATGGCCTTCGTCGATGAGGCGTGACGGCCGTGGCCGGAGCCGCACGGCCCGGGCCGTGCGTTTTCATCGTGTTCCCATGGACGCTCGCTACGGTGAAGAGGAGGGGTTGGTCTCCTCACCAGCGCCGTCGCGCGGGCGGCGCCCGCAGGTGGCTACCGGGAAGGATGGCCGCGGCGTGAGCCGGTACGCCGGCCCACGCGCTGCCCCTCGTCCAGACGGGCGATGGGACGCGTCGCGGAAGGCCGTTTGAGAATGCCGACATGAAGGAGAAAGCGAGGAACATCATGATCATCGACGAGAACGGCGCACGGCAGGGGAACGAACGCGGGAGCATGCGGCGCCCACCCCGCGACCTCGGGCGCAGGCTGCTGCGCGCCGTGGTGCGCCTGCCGCTCTGGCTCTACCGGGCGCGCCTGGGCTGGCTGCTCGGGGAGCGCTTCCTGCGGCTCACCCACCGTGGACGACGGACCGGGCAGCCCCACCAGACGGTCCTGGAGGTCGTCGCACACAACCGGCCGAGCGACACCTATGTCGTGGTCGCCGGCCTGGGCGAGCGCGCCCAGTGGTTCCGCAATGTCCGGGTCACGCCGGAGGTGACGATCACGGTCGGACACCGGGAGCTAGAGGCGACGGCGGAACGCCTGGACGCGGACGAGGCCGAACCGATCATGCGCGACTACCTGCGCCGGCACCCCCTGGCCTTCCGCCTGCTGGCCCGCCTGCTGCTGGGCTGGCAGGCCCGTGGCACGGCGGAGGACGCCTGCCGCATGGCACGCCGATTCCCGCTGGTGGCCCTGCGGCCACGCGGGTGACCGGTGTCCGGGGAGCGCACCCGGGATCGACGGCGGGTACGTTTGGGGCGCGGCGGGACGATGGGGAACGGGAGTCTGCCGGAGACAACGTGCGCGGCCAGCGTCCACGACGAGGCACCGGGACCAGAGGGGAGGTTGTCGCCGGTGCCCCAGGAGCGGGCGGTCGCCACCACACGTCGCACGGCGCCGGGCCACCGCAGCGCCGCATCCGCCCGAACGCCCGGCAGCGCCCTGTCGATGCGGCGCACGGATGCAAGCGGGCTAGCCGAGGTGGGACAGCACAAATAGGGCGTACAGCGCGATGATCAGCAGCCCCCCACGCCGCGAGAGGCCGCCCGGCCGCGCCAGCAAGCCGAGCCCAGCGATCGTCAGCCCTATCAGCCACAGCAGATCGCGCGCCGCGTTGTCCGGAGCATCGGCCACGCCCAGGACCAACACGGGCAGCCCGACGCCGGCCGCCAGGTTGATGGTGTTGCTGTTGAAGGTCTCGCTCACCAGGGCGGCGTCGCGCCCATGCAGGGCCAGCCGGGCGGCCGCATAGGCGTTCGGCAGGCTCGTCAGGCCCGCCAGCACCAGCGTGCCGACGATGGACGCCGGGATGTGCCAGGCCGTCGCCAGCGTGACCGCGGCCTGCACCAGGCCCACACTCCCCCCGGCGATCGCCGCCAGCGCCGAGATGATCAGCACAGCGGCACCCCTGGTCGCCGTCGGATGGCTCACGCGCGGGTCCGCCGCGGCCTCCCGATCGAGCGCCCCCACACCGGCGGCCAGGCGGCGACTGTAGCGGCCGGGGAGGGGCAGGCGGGCCAGGCGCCGCGGTGGCACCGCCAGCGCGACGACATAGGGCCCCAGCAGGAGCAGCAGCGAGGCGACGCAGAGCGCCGGGTCACCAGATGCAGGATCAGCGCGGCGATGACGAGCGTGACCAGGAGCCCGATACCGCCGTCAAGCGCCAGGCTGGCGCGGTGCACCCAGACCCGGCCGGCCAGCACCGCGCCGAGGCCCAGCAGGGCCGCCAGATTGAAGAGGTTGGAGCCCAGCACGACGCCGAGGCCGACGGCGTGGTGCCCACCCCGCAGCGCGACGATGGCCGAGGAGACTTCGGGCGCGTCGGCGCCCAGGGCCGTCAGCAGCCCCAGGAGTCCTTCCGAGAGGCCGACGCGGGCGCCGAGCTGGTCGATCCCGCGGACAAGCAGCTCTGTGGCGCCCAGCATGAGGGCCAGGCACGCCACGAAGAGGACCACGACGAGGCCGGTAGACAGCGCGCCCTCCACTTCGACGAGACACTCCGCACGGTCCCCGGCTCCCCCGTCGCAGGCAAATGGGAGCGCCGGGTGCCGACCAGACTTCCCGGCGCTCCGTGTGTCGCGGTGATGGTATCACACGGATGCCCACCGGCACAAGCAGAGGCATGACATCGGGTGCGACACGCGATTGTGAGAGAGGGCGGGATCTGCTAGCCTGCCTCCGGACCACGGCGGAGCAAGCGCCGCGGCCGGAGGAGGGGAAAGATGGACAGGAGTGAGCTGTCCGAGGCCAGCATACACGAGGTGGGGACGCTGTTCGAGGCGGAAGTGCGCGCGGCGGGGCCGGAGTTGGTGGCGGCGGACCTCGAGGGGATGGAGCGGCGCGTGCAGCAACTGAGCCGGGTGGTGTGCGGGGCGCTGCTGGAGCGGGTGCTGGCGCGGCGGGCGGCGGAACCGCCGCCGGCGGGGTGCCCGACGTGTGGGGGGCGGCTGCGCCTGGTGGAGCGCGCGCGGGCGCGGCGGGTACAGGGGCTGACAGGAGATGCGACCCTGCGACGGGCGGTGTATGTGTGGACGCAGGCGGCGTGCGGGGCGGGCTATGCGCCGCTGGATGCCGCCTTGGGCCTGGGTGCGGCCACGCTGACGCCGGGCCTGGCCCGGGTCGCCCGTCGCGCGGGGATGGCGCTGGCGTTCGCCGAGGCGGCGCAGCATCTGGAGGAGGCGCTAGGGCTGCGCCTAGCGGACGAGACGGTGCGCCGGGTGAGCGAAGCGGTGGGGGCGGTGGCCGAAGCGGCGCAGCCGGAGGCGATCGACCGCGCCCAGCAGGGCGGGCTGCCGCGCCCGGCGGGTGGCGCGGTGGACCTGGTGGTGGCGGTGGATGGGGTGCAGATGCCGCTGGGGCCAACGCTGCAGACCGATGCCCGCTCGGGGCGCACGTCCCTGGCCTGGGGTCGCAGTGTCTGCTGTGCCGGGCTGGAGAGCGCGGAGCCCTTCCGGTACCGCGTCTATGTCGCGGCCACGCAGGCGGGGCTGAGCGCGCAGACCCGCCGGGTCGTCGTGCTGGGCGATGGCGCGGAGTGGATCTGGGCCCGCGCCGCCCACTTCGTCGGCGGCGCGGGGGGGAGGTGGTGGAGATCGTGGACATCTACCACGCCTACCAGCATCTGTGGGACCTCGGCCACGCCGTCTTCCCGACGCCCCAGGAGACCGCAGCCTGGGTCGAGCCGCTCAAGGATGCTCTGTATGAGCGCGGCGCGGGGGCCGCGCTGGCGGCGGTGGACGCCCTGCGCCCGCCGACCCCCAAGGCCGCCGAGGCGCAGCGTACCACCCGCGCCTACTGCGCCGAGAACGCCGCGCGCATGGACTACCCGCGCTTCGTCGCCCGGCAGTTGCCGATCGGCTCGGGCGCGGTGGAGAGCCTATGCAAGACCCTGATCGCCGCCCGCCTCAAGCAAGCGGGCATGCGCTGGACGCCCGCCGGCGCCCAGGCCATCGCCACCCTGCGCGCGGTCCGCTCCTCCGCGCAATGGGACGCCTTGTGGGCCACGCACCCCGTGCGCGCGCACCTGCGGCTGTGCCCGCCGGCCCGGCCCCGGCGGATCGCCCCGCCGCCGCCCGCTCCCTCTGCGTCCTCCCCCCGGCCGCTCCCCGCCTCGCCGCGGCCGCGCTCGGCGCCCCTGCCGCGCCGTCCGGCTCCCTCCCATCCCTGGCGTCGTCTTCCCCTCGGCCCGCCCCGCTGTGCCTGACCCGCTCACAATCGCGTGGTGCACCCCATGACATCCTGTGTCTTCCGCGATGCTCCGCTCGGCAGTGCGGAGCTGCGGAGCGCAGCGACACTCCGACCCGCGGCGGCGCTGGCCGCCGTCTCGCGCCGCCTCCATGGTCCGGCCCAAGCGGTGGCCCGCAGCCTCCACCGCACGGGCCCATCGGCCAGCGGCGCATCGGACGGCCCGGCCACCAGGCGCAGCGTGGTGCACTTGCCGCAGCCCGAGGGCTCATCACGACCAGGAACGCGCCGTTTCCGATGTCGAGCGTCAGGTCGTCGACGGCGATCGTCGCGCCGAAGCGCTTGGCGATGGGCGCAAGACCAGGCCCGCCGTGGTAGTCCCCCGCGGCACGCCGGCCTCCCGCGCGGCCTGTGCGCCCGCCCTGGGCCGACCGGACGCGCCCACCGCACGCTGCCTTCTATGATCGTCGCACCGTTGTGGGGGGTCAAGAAGCGGCCCGTCGCCGGGCGCACCTCGGCCACGGCGACGGGTGTGGCCACCCGGCCCACCCCGGTTCCTGCGCCCGACGCCAGCGGCCCCTCGGCGAGGTCGACGCGGGCACCGTGCTGAGCGAGGCCGCGGACCGCGACGGCGGGCGGTGGCGTCCGTGTGGCCGTGGTACCAGCGGACACGGTCGCTGCCAAACTTTACCACGAAAGTGTAGGCCGCGACCATGAGATGACCGTGAGCAGAACTTGCCGCCTCGACGTTGACGAACAGGCTCGAGCCCGGCCAGACCAGTGCGATCAGCGAGCGGATGGCCAGGGGCCCTGTAATCCCGACCGGGCCGTTGAGCAACTCTTCGACGGCGATGACGCCCCGCACGGACCGGGACAGCGCCGCCCTGATCGCCTCGACGACCGTGTCGAGATTGGCCTGCACAAATGGCTGCAGCAGCAGCGCGACGCCGCTCAAAATGAACAGGAGCAGGGGATAATGGCCGTGATAAGGCCGTAGGCCAGCATACTGGCCCGGTTCATGGTCCAGTCGTTGGCAAACGTGAGCGCGAAGGTCTTGACAGCGCGCGAGGCGGCCTGGTCTACGATCCGCGGCGCATCCGTCCGCATGCGTTCCATCATACGCCTCTCCCTCCCACGGTCGCCGCGCCGTCGACACGGCCGGGCGCGCCGGTGCTCTCTCGGGGTGCTGGAGGAGTCGCGGCGATCTCACGGCGTCTCCCCGTCATCGTCCAGCAGCGCCATCTCGTGATCGAGCTCGGCGATGATCACGCGCAGGGCACCGCCGGAGAGCTGGCCGCGCACGAAGGCGGCGCGCGCCGCCTCGTGCTGCACGCGCAGCAGGTGTCGTTTCGTCTCCACCTCCTGCTGCCGCTCCAGGGCCGCGGACCCGTGATAGACGCGGTCCAGATGGCCCCGTAGCTCATCGAGGCGCGCGGCGTACTGCTGGACCAGGCGCTCCGCCAGGTGCTCGTCCAGGCCGTCCGCCCGGCGCAGCGTCTCCACCTCGCGCGCCGCCGCCTCCGTCGTGCGCAGGCGTCCCAGCGTCAGGTCGAAATCCTCGCGGGCGCCGCCCTCCCCCCCGATCCCCAGGCGGTCCAGCAGCGACCGGAGCGTCAGGCCCTGCACCAGGATGGTGAACAGCACCACCCCGAAGGTGAGCGCCAGGAGCAGGTCGCGCTGCCCCAAGCTCGTCGGCAGGCTCAGCGCGGCCGCCAGAGAGACGGCCCCGCGCAGCCCGGCCCAGGTGATCACGCTGCGCCAGCCGCGCGGCAGGGGCTGGCGGCGACGCCGACGCACGCCGGCCACCGCCCAGACGACGAGCGCCCGGGCCGCCGTCACCGCTACGATGGCCACCAGCAGCGGCCACCAGACTCTCCAGCCCAGGCGCAGCACGGTGGCCTCCCCGATCGGGCGCAGCGCCAGGCCCATCAGCAGGAACAGCAGCGAATTGGCCAGGAAATCCAGGAAATCCCAGGTCGCCCCCGCCTGCAGGCGCGTGGTCGGCGACATCACGTGCACGCTGCGCCGGCCCACCAATAGGCCGGCCGCCACCGTCTCCAGCGGCCCCGAACTGCCCAGGCCGCCGGCCAGCAGATAGCCGCCGTAGGCCAGGATCAGGGTGATGGTGGTCTCCAGCAGGGCGTCGTCGATGGACTGCAGGAGCGTACTGCCCAGAGTGCCCACCGCGACCCCCAGCGCCAGGCCTCCAACCACCGCGATCAGGAAGTGCTCGACGGTGGTGCCGGCGTCGACCTGATGGGCGGTGGCGATCTCCAGCGCGACGGCGAAGAAGACCAGCGCCGTCCCGTCGTTGAAGAGGCTTTCGCCCGCCACCAGGGTGGCCAGCCGGCGCGGCGCGCCGAGCTCGCCGAAGAGGGCGAGCACCGCCACCGGATCGGTCGCGGCCACGATGGTCCCGAAGAGCAGGGCGCTGGGCCAGGGGAGGCCGGCCGCCAGGTGCAGCGCGGCGCCCACCAGGCCGGCGGTGGCCACCACGCCGGGCAGGGCCAGCAGCGCGATGGGGGTGAGGTTGAGGCGCAGCTCGGCCAGGTCGAGGGTGTAGGCGCCGTGGAAGAGCAGCACCGGCAGGAAGAAGGTGAGGATGAGGTCGGGGGTGAGCTGGAGGTGGGGCACGTGCGGCAGCAGGGCCAGGGCCAGGCCGGTCAACACCAGGGCCACGGTGTACGGGATGCGCACGTAGCGCACCGCCGCCGCGACGACCGCGACGACGATCAGGAGGCCCAGGAGGAGGGTGGCCCCCGAGCCAGGCAGTGTACTCAACGTCCGTTTCCCTTTCTGTGCGTCCCACGCGGGGATGCCGTGCGCGCCTTGCGCCGCGGGCGTCCTGGGGCGGCACCGCCGACCGACAGAGGGCCGGCCCCCCAGGCTGCCCCGTACGTCGTGGCGTGCCTCCGGTCTTGGCTAGCGCAGACACGCACCCGCCACCAGAATGCCAGGCGATAGCGGGAGCGCCACCCGTGGAGTCAGGGGCAGGGATGGGTCTGCTCCCACGTCAGCAGGTCCAGCGACAGATGTGATTCGTCCACGACGATGAGCCAGGTGAGGGGTCCCAGGTGTGCGGCCGAGATGGTCACGTCATGCCACTGGGCGTAGCGGGCGAGGCGGCGGGATACGTACAGGTCGACCGTGCCCGCCCGCAGCCGCAGCAGGCCGTGGCGCTGCCACGCCCCGGGCGCCCAGCCCACGCTCAGCGCCGGCTGCCAGCACCGCAGGTACACCAGGCGCAGCGCGATGCTGGTGTCGCGGCCACGCGCCCGTCGCCGCGCCACGGCGGCCTGCGCCGGTCGATCGAGACAAAGGGCCATAGCGGTGCTCCCCCGCCGGACCCCCTCACGGGTCCGGCGCTGTCCCCGGCACTCACCGCCGTTGCTCGATCCGCCGACAAAGGAGGTGCCAGGAGGGCCGTCCCCTCGTGGCGCCCTGGGCGTGTGCAGCGCGCACAAGACAGGAGCGCCGGGTGCCGACCAGGCTTCCCGGCGCTCCTCAAGTCATGTATTCCTGGCTTCAGGGTACCGCACCCCAGGTGTGTATGCCAAGTCCGCACCCCGACCGGCGACGGGGCGACCGGCGCGTCCTACGCGTCGCCGTGCCCACCGCGCGTGGCCAGGGTCGGCGCCGCTGTCGTCCACGTCTTCCTACCGCTTCTCATCGTCGTCCCATCTGGCCCTGGTACGGTCAAAGCAGGAGGTAGGATCATGCTGCGTCGTCGCGACCACCTCGCGCCGGGCATGGCGGTGCTCGATGCCGCCGCCGCGCCGGTTGGCCAGATCCAGGAGGTCCAGGACGGGGCTATCCGCGTCCGGTTGCACCTGGAGATCGCGGTGCCCTGGGATGTCGTCCGTGAGATCGGCAACGGCTGGATTGTGCTCGACCGTCGCACCGCGGAGTGGACGCCCCTGTTGCTCGGCGTGGAAGAAGTGCGGCCGCCCGGGTCCGGGAGCCTGGTCTGTTGCGCGTGCGGCGCGATCGCGGGGATCGACCAGGTGTCGCCGTACCTGCGCAAGAAGGACGCCTGGTTCTGCGCGGCCTGCTGGCAGGCACTGGCGCCGCACGAGGTCGCCCGGTTCGTGCAGGAGGTGGCCCTGCGGGGCGTGCCCTTCTCGTGATGGCCCAGAGCGTATGTCCCCGCGCTGCTCCCATCGCGCGGATGTGCCTGGTGCGTTCTGCCGCGTGATAGCGGATGACTCCTCCCCACTGCACCTAGAGAAGAGACATGAGAAACGTCATGGGTCGATTCCATTCTCCTCACATAACGCCGCCGGCGTATCCGGTCGTGACACTGTTCGCGCTCCTGGTCGCCGTGCCGGCATCACGGGCCCCGCGGGACGCCACCGCGACATATCTCACCAGGCCAGCCGTCGCCTCGCACGGCGCGGTCGCCCACGATGCTCCGCCCCTGGCCCGGCCTGCACGCGCTAGCGTCCATCGTACCAACGGTTATCAGATCGGTGCCTACTACTTCAGCGGGTGGTCGCATGGCCAGAACGACAATCTCACCCCCTTCCTGCCCAGGGCCAGGGACTGGCCGTCTCTGGTCAAGACGTGGATCGCCTACTTCAAGCAACCCGATTACGTGCGCGTGGGCGGCAAGCCCCCGTTCATCGTCTTCAGCCCGGAGCACATGCGCAGCGACGTCTTCGGCAGCTCGGCCAGGGTGCGCCAGGCCCTCAACTACCTGCGCTCGCAGGCCGTCAGGGCCCACCTGCCCGGCGTGACCGTCGCGGTGGGCGCCACCCTGGTGCCCCACTACAACCCCGGCCGCATCGGCCAGCTCCTGTCCGAGGGCTACGACGTGACGACCGGGTACAATTATCACGCCATGGGCAACGAGCAGTATCGCAAGCCGGTGCCCTACCGCTACCTGGTGCAGGAGAACCAGCAGATGTGGGACCGCGTGGCGAGTAAGATCGACCTGCCCTACATCATCGCGCGACGCGGTGAGGCGCGTGATTGCAGCATCTCGCCTGGCAGACGGCCGAGACGGGAACGCACGCTCGCCGGGGGAGGCGGGCGCCGCCCTCACGCCGCTCGTCTTTCCGACCGGTCCCTCCGCCTCAGACGGGCGAACGCCTCGGCCGTCACAGGCGGCCGGATCAGCGCCTGCCGGTCACGTCTCTGCTCGTCGACGTCCCACGCGCGCCTGTGACGGTGGAAGTGACGGGTGGCCGGACACAGGTCGGCGCGACGCCCTGAGGCTGTTGGGGTGTCCGCGCCGCGAGCGTCCCGCCCGAGCCGGCAACGGCCGCCCGACGACGGCCGGGGGCCCGCTGCCGGCCCTGTGCTCAGCCACGACAGCGGGAGATAGCGCCTGCCGCGTCGGCGCGCTTCGGCCGTGTATGCTTGCGCTGGCGGCGAGTGCCGTCGGATGGACCGGTCTGCTCCTACTGGAAGTCGGGCGGACGGCCGGCCGGCGTGCGCGCTCGCACCACCGCCTGCCTGCGGACTCACAGGCGTTTCCCATGGAACTCCCATCTTTCGCCGCTATACTGGGCGGTGAAAGGGGTTCGCCGGATGCACATACTGATCGTGGACGATGAGGAGCGGCTGTGCCGCCTGTTGCGGCGCGCCCTCGAGGCCCAGCGCCACGTGGTCGACGTGGCCGCCGACGGC
>Ga0070740_10005301_pt1 | contig 12043 bp, 13 predicted proteins | sample Coa_R2_FD_67286 | JGI IMG/M metagenome (GOLD analysis project Ga0070740, IMG submission 67286) | Surface soil microbial communities from Centralia Pennsylvania, which are recovering from an underground coalmine fire - Coalmine... | ecosystem: Environmental > Terrestrial > Soil > Unclassified ...
ATTCTGCCCGCTGCTCGGCCGCTCAACCCTGCTCGAACAAACCCTGGAGCGGGTGTCTCTGGCGGTGGCGCCCGAACACACCTGGACGGTGGTCAACTGCCGGCACGAATGCTTTTACGCCCCGCTGCTCCGCCATCTGTCCAGGTCGCGCCTGGTGGAGCAGCCCGACAACCGCGGCACCGCCGTCGCCATCCTGTACGCGTTGTTGCGGATGGCCCAGATCGCGCCGCAGGCCGCGGTCGCGCTTTTCCCCTCCGACCACTTCTTCGATGACGATGCCGGCTTCATGCGTCACGTCGAGCACGCCTTCGAGGCGGTCGAACAGCGGCCTGAGCAAACCGTGCTGCTGGGCATCGAGCCTGACCATCCCGAGCCCGGCTACGGGTGGATCGAGCGCGGCAGCCCGCTTTCGGGGCACCAGCGGGAGATTTTTCGGGTGCGCCGTTTTTGGGAGAAGCCGCCGACACAAATCGCGGCCGAACTGATGGCGCGCGGCTGCCTGTGGAACAGCTTTGTGATGGTCGGGCGGCTGTCAACGCTGCTAAGCTTGATAATAGTCGCACAGCCCGAACTTTACGCTGCATTTCGGCCGATTCGAGCCGAACTCGGCAAGCGCCGGGAGCAGGCCTGCGTGCGTGCGCTGTACACCAGGCTGGCGTCGCACGATTTCTCCGCCCAGATTTTGGCGCGCCATCCCGCCAACCTGGCGGTACTGCCGGTTCATGGCGTGGCCTGGAGCGATTTGGGCGAGCCGCAACGGGTGATGGAAACGCTGCTACAGATTGGGGTTCAACCGCGATGGGCCAGTGCATAAAGCTCGCGCAGGCACGCCGCCGCACGACGGCAGCGGAAGCGCCCGCCAATCGGGCGTGGCGCGGCGTACAAGCCGCCTCGGGACAAGGAGCGATGCCATGGAAGCGCCGTTTTCGACCATTCTTTGCGCGGTCGACCTCGATGGCAACTCGCTGAACGCCGCCGAAATCGCCGCCAAACTTGCCCGCCACAGCGGCGCGCGGCTGATCGTGTTGCATGTAGTTCCCGCGCAGGCGCCGCCCTCGCTCCGACGCGACCTCGACCATTTCCTGGCGCAGGAGCGCGAAGCCGCAAAATTCCTGGAAGATTTCGCCTGCCAGCGATTGCGCGACGTGGCGTTCGAGGTGATGACGCGCTCGGGCGAACCCGACGTCGCGATTTTGCACGTCGCGGAGGAGACCGGCGCCGGCCTGCTGGTGATGGCGACCCATACGCGCAGCAAGCCGCCCCATCAATTCGTCGGCAGCGTGGCCGAGAAAGTCCTGCGCCAGTCGTGCCGCCCGGTGCTGATGGTGCCTGCGGCACAAGGCGGCAATATCGATATGGTCGAAGCCTGGATGACTCCCAAACCGCTGCTCATCGATCCGGCCCGTACTTTGGCAGAGGCGGAGGCAAAAATGCGCAGCGGCGGCGTGCGTTCGCTGCCCGTCGTCGACGGCGGGCGGCTGGTCGGAATCATCACCGACCGCGACGTCCGCAACCATCTGGGCGAACTCGACGACATCCAAGTCGGCCAGGCCATGACCACCGAAGTGGTCACCGTCACCCCGACGACTTCGGTTCAGGAGGCCGCCCGCCTGTTGCTGGAATGCAAGATCGGCGGGCTGCCGGTGATCGATGCCGGACGAGTAGCAGGCATCATCACGGTAGAGGACATTATCAAATACATGCTCGGCAGGTGATAGCCATGAAATGCCCCAAATGTCAGAGCGAGGATCTCGAAATATCGCCGCGCAGCGTTCCGGTTGAGCGTCCCGGCAGCAACCTGCGCCATCATCATGCCCGGTGCCGCAACTGCGCGGAGATTTTGTGGTGGAATGCGCCGCCGGGGCCGGATATTCCGCCGCCGAATATGGGCGTCCATCCGTGCGGGTTCTTTAAAGCCGAACCGCCCGCCTGAGTCCGGCCCCGACGGCGGTCAGTTACTGAATTCGATCGGCTGCGGGCAGGCGTTGCCGCCGGCGTTGTAGTCGTATACCATCCGGCCGCCGAAGTCCGCGCCCACGGCTAGAGCGGCGAGCAGCACCGCCAGCAGAATCAGAAAAACGCCGCTGCCCTTAAGCGGCATCGGGCGCGCCAGCCAGGCCCAGATGCTTAGCACCACGCTCAGCGCCAGCACGCCCAGCATGATGCGCTCGTGATTGACCAGCAGATGCTCGCGCACCGAGGGCGCGACCATCACGCCCTCGGCGCCGTAAAGCCCGCTGGCAACCGCGGCCGCCGCCCCCAAAGTCCCCAGCACCAGCATCCAAAGCCCGCTCCATCCCCAACTTTCCCGCCGCGCAAGCCAGGCGAGCAGGTACAGGAGCGCCGCGCAGAACAGCAACGCAATCGGAAAATGAACGATCAGCGGATGGATGTTCTGAAGGTGCTGCGCTCCGGGAAGCAGACGGCCGAGCACGGCTTTACTTCACCGATTCGACGGTCAGAAATCTCACGCCACCCTTGTTGTACTCCTGCCCAGTTACGGTTACCTCATCTTCCATCTTGTTGATGATTGAAGAAGGCAGCGGCTGGGCGTTTTTGGGAGGCAGCAGCACGTAGTAATTGTCGGTCTTGTCGTCCACCAGCACCACCGGGATACCCGCCTTGGCGCATCCAATCGCGCACTTCTGATGGCTGGCGCCATGGGCACCCATGCCGACATAGCAGAAGCTGTCGCGCAGATGACCGGTCACCGAGGTCTGCGCCGCCAACACGCCGCCCGCCATCCCAACTGTCAGCAGTGCAGCCGCGCACAAAGCCGTTATCGCCTTCATCGGTTCTCCTCCCGGGTTTATGGTTTGTTCAGACCAAGTCGATAGCTATAAGACTTTTTTGTCACCATCCGTCGCGCTACGCAAGCGCCAAGCGGCGCCGCGCCGGACCACGACAGTCAGCTTTGGACGTGGCCTCCGAGGTCCGGTTCGCCCTCGAATTCGGATACCGGCCGATACTGATTCGACGCTGTAACCGGCGGGTTGCGGCGGCACACGCGAAAGGCGCGGCCACCGGGCTCGCGCAGCCCCGGCTCCAACTCCTGCGGCGAGCGGCGATCGATACAATGCGCCTGCGGACGGTTGCTTTGCAGCGCCTTCTCCAGTTCATGGTCGATGCGCCAAGGACCGCCGCCGCCGATTTGCACCACGCTGCCCGCGAAGTCATACCGGTGCCAGTAAACGATTCGCGCCGCCGCCCCGGCCGGATCGTCCGGCGGCTCATCGTACAGCCATTTCTCATTGAAGCGGATACCGTGTTCGTACCGTTCGCGCGGATCATTGACGCTGCCCTCAGTGCGATCGGGTGTACTGAGCAACCAGACCACCAGGTTGCGGGTCGGGCGGTCCGATCCTGCCGCGGTCGAAGGTGCAGCGCCGCCGCTACCTTTATCCGCCGTCATGCGCGAAAGCTCCCGTCTAGCGGACAGCGGCGCCAGCTGATGTGCTGCTCGAATTCATCGCGGAACTGGGTCAGAAACGCCCGCGCCGACCACGCCGCGCCATCGGCCAGCGCGCAGATGCATTTGCCGTCCATGTAAGAGCAGCAGTCCTTGATGGTATCGAGATCAGCGATGGTGCCCTGCCCGGCTTCCAGGCGGCGCAGTATTTTGGTGATCCAGCCCGTTCCTTCGCGGCATTGAGTGCACTGGCCGCACGATTCGTGTTCGAAAAAGCGCGCCACCACCAGCGCCGCGCGCACCATACAGGTGCGGTCGTCCATGACGATGACGCCCCCGGTGCCCAGCATCGTGCCGGCGCCCGCCAGCGCGTCGTGCGCCATCGCCACCTCGATTTGATCGGCGCGCAGAACCGGCATCGAGACGCCGCCGGGGATGACCGCCTTGACCGCACGCCCCTCCATCGGCCCGCCCGCGTGCTGGTAGATCAGTTCGCGCAGGCCGATCCCCAACGGCAGTTCATACACGCCCGGGCGCCGCACCTGCCCGCTTACGCCAAATAAGGTATGGCCCGCGCTGTTGGGCGCTCCTTGCTGACGAAACCAGCCCGCGCCGCGCACGACGATCGCCGGCAAATGCGAGAGCGTCTCGACGTTGTTGACCGTGGTCGGACGGCCCCACAGGCCGTGCAGCGCGGGAAATGGCGGACGTTTGCGCGGCTGTCCCTTCTTGCCCTCCATCGATTCGAGCATCCCGGTCTCTTCGCCACAGATGTAGGCACCCGCGCCGCGCTGAACGTACACGTCGAAGCGGCGCTCGAGTCCCAGCGCCCGTGGACCGCAGATGCCTGCGCCATACGCCTCGGCAATCGCACCGCGCAGGCTTGCGAACGCATCGACGTACTCGCCGCGAACGTAAATGTAAGCCGCGTCGGCTTCGATTCCATGGCCCGCAATCAGGATGCCTTCCAACAGCAGATGCGGATTGCGCTCCAGAATCTGGCGGTCCTTGAATGTCCCGGGCTCGCTTTCGTCCGCATTGACGGCAAGGTATCGCGGTCCGCCATCTTTTGGCGGCATGAAGGCCCATTTGCGCCCGGTGACAAACCCCGCGCCGCCGCGGCCTCTGAGACCCGATTCCTCGACCAGCTTGCGCAACTCCGCGGGACTCATCTGCGCCGCGCCGAGGATCGCCTGGTAGCCGCCGTGGCGCCGGTAAGCCTCAAGGGTGGTAAATCGTTCGCCGCTGGGCGGCAGCAAGTAGGCGTCGATACCTTGCGGCACGCACGAGATGATCGGCGCGGGCCGGCGCGCCGCCAACGCCGCCTCCGGGGAATCGCACAGCGAAGCGGCGAACTGCGCGGTTGTGTTTTCCAGGTACGAATTCAAGTTGACCTGCATAACCGGCGCGGTGGCGCAGGAACCCAGACATTCCACCTCGGCGATTGCGAAGCGGCCGTCGGGTGTGGCAGTGCCGGCGCGGATACCAAGCCGCCCTTCCAGTTCCTCCACGATACTACGCGCGCCGCGCAGACAGCAGGGCAGCCCGGTGCAGACCTGCAAGACGGCGCGCGCCGGCGGCAGGGTGAGCAGCGAATAAAACGATGCGACCTCCGCCACCTCGCCGGGCCGCATGTCGAAGCGGGCGGCGATTTGCGCCGCAACCTCCATCGTCAGCGTGCCGGTTTCGGCCCTGGCCAGATGCAGCGCCTCGATCAGCGCACCGCGCGGATTGGGGTAACGGGAGCGCTCCTGCTCGATCCGTTCGAGGGTGGCGCGGGAGAGTTCCATCGCATCTCACCGATCACATTCGCCGCCGATCATGTTGATCATGTCGAAGGTGGGAATGATGTCGGCGAGCTGGCGCCCGACAATCATACGCGCCAGCGGCTGCATATTGGAAAAGCTGGGCGCGCGGCAGCGGCATTTGTATGGCTTGCCCGTACCGTCGCTGACCAGGTAGAAGCCAAGCTCGCCGTTGCCGCCCTCGATGGCGAAATAGGCCTCGCCCGCCGGCATCAGGCCGCTGTCCTCGACCACCAGCTTGAACTGATCAATCAGCTCCTCCATGCGGTTGAAGACGCGGTTTTTGCCCGGCCATCGAAACCTCGGATCGTCCGCGTCAACCGGCCCCGGCTCGATCTGGTCCAGACACTGCAGCGCCATCGACCGGCTCTGCCGGATCTCTTCCATCCGCACCAGGTAACGATCGAGATTGTCGCCATGCTCACCTACCGGCACGTCGAAATCGAGCCGATCGTACACCAGGTAGGGTTGCACGCGGCGCAGGTCCAGCGGCACACCTGCGGCGCGCAGCAGCGGACCGGTGACGCCGTAAGCGATAAGCTCCCCGGCCGGCAACGAACCGGTGCCCTCCATCCGTTGGCGGAAGATGGGATTGGCGGTGAGCAGCTTGTCGGCGTCGTCGAGCAGCTTCATGACGCCGTCGAGCTTGGTGCGGCAAAACGCCGCGAAGTGCTGCGGAAGGTCGGCCGCGACTCCGCCGATGCGAATGTAGTTGGTGGTCACTCGCGAGCCGCACAATGCATCGAGCAAGTCCCACACCAGTTCGCGCGCTTCGAGCAGATACAAAAAGGGCGTCATCGCCGCCAGTTCCAGGCACGACGCCCCGATGCACAGCAGATGATCCGCGATGCGGGAGAGTTCCCCGGCAATCACCCGCACGTACTTGCATCGCTGGGGAACTTCGATGCCGGCCAGTTTCTCCACCGCCATGCAGTAGGCGATGTTGCACAGGATCGGCGAGCTGTAGTTGAGCCGGTCCGTGTAAGGGATGTTCTGATAGTAGTAGCCGGTCTCGCATTCCTTCTCGAAGCCGCGATGGAGGTAGCCGACCTGGACATCGGCGTTGAGGATTTTCTCGCCGTCCATGTCCAGCACGATGCGCACCGTGCCGTGCGTGGCCGGATGCGATGGTCCGAACTGAAGGCGCATCGGCGGCGTCGGCACCTCACCGGCGCTGCCGATCCTACTCGGGCCGTAGGGGAAGCGGTCTTCTGGGCAGAGTTCCACCGGGTCCAACGTATTCCTGGACGGGCTGTTCGTCGTGCTTGCCATAATCCTTCCTTAACGGATGGCCAACAAACTCGTCGTACAGATAGATACGGCGCAGGTCGGGATGATTGGTGAAGCGGATGCCGTAAAGATCGTAAGTCTCGCGCTCCAGCCAGTTGGCGCCCGGCCATACCGAGGTGACGCTGGGAAGCGCCGGATCGTCCGCGGGCACGCGGCACTTGATGCGCAAGCGATGAATCAAGCGGGTCGAAAGCAAATGGTACACGACCGCGAAGCGCGGCAGCGGACCGGGCTCGGGAATCGTCAGGCGATGGCGCGACGGCTGCGCCTGCCGCATCACGGTGCGATTCGCATCCCAGATGCGCGGCTGTTGACGGAAGCCGTCAGGCTGACCCAAATAGTCGATGGCGGTCACGTCCAGCAGCATGTCGAAGCCGAGCTGCGGTGAGTCGCGCAGCACGCGGGCTGCGGCGAGTATGTCGTGGCGGGCGACGTGAATGCGATCGTCGCCCCGTTCGCGATGATGCTCGATTACCAGGTCGCCCAGTTCGCGCAGCACCTTTTCCATCAACGGTGTCATGCTCTCCTGTTCGCGCGGCGTGCCGTCCTTAGCGTCCATAATTCGCCCTCAGGTAATCAATCCGTGTCTTGAGTTTCGCGACCGGCACCAGCAGGTCATCCTTGTGCCACAAGGTCCCCGCCCGCGAATAGGCGGCGATTTCCACCTGGCGGCTCATCACAATCGCTTCTTCGGGGCAGGCTTCCTCGCACAGGCCGCAAAACATGCAGCGCGACACGTCGATGTCGAAGACCCGGGGATAGCGCTCCACCTGGTCGTCGGTCTCGGCCGGAAAAATCGTAATGCAACTGGTCGGACAGGCCCATTCGCACAGCCCGCACGCGACGCATCGCTCCCTGCCATCCTCCATCTGCACCAGCACCGGCATTCCGCGCAGCGCCGGGGCGTGAAGGAAGCGCTGCTCGGGATAATAGACGGTAAAATCCTGGCGGCCGCGGCTGAAGCCGAACAGGTTGACCATCAGATGCCGGAAGGTAACCCAAAAACCCATCAGCAGCGCCACAGCCGAGTGCCAGTCTGCGATGCGCGGCGGTGGCCGCATAACCTTTTTGACACGCGCTGCCATAACCTATGTCGCCGGCGCCTGGCCCGCGGCCGGCGCGCCCGCGGGACTTAGTGGCGCTCCCTGGGTGCCCAGCCGCTCCAATGTCAAGCGCGAGAACTGCGCAGTCGAATCAACGATGTGCGCCCACACCGCTTCGGGGTTGAAGCGTTCCTGGCGCGATGAGACCGCGTTGAGAAGCGCGGTGAAGATCTCTCCGTCGTTGAGCCATCCCGGGGGCGGTACGATTGCCGCCATGATGCGCTGTGCGCGGCCCGCGAAATTAACGAACACCCCGCTCTTTTCGGCGAAAGTTGTGGTTGGAAACGTCACCGCGGCGCGTGCGAAGGCCGGCACCTGTTCCAATGTCTGCACGATCAGCAGCTCCAGCGCCTCCAGCAGGGCCGCCAGGCGAGGCGCCTCGAGCACGCGCACGATGTCGTCGCCGCACACGTAAAGTGCCTTGACGCGGCCCGCCTTTACCGCGTCGATCAGCGAACCGAGTCCGTCATCCGCACCGCTGACCAGGCCCAGTTCGCGCACTCCGCGTGCGTTTGCGGCCTTTTCCGGCTTGATCAGAAAATTGTCGGACGGGCCGCGCGCCACCGCCATCGCGATCTGCTTCGTGCCCAGCACGCGCAGAAGTTCGCCGAAGCGGAAATTCTCCTCGACCGTCAGATGCGGCGAGACCAGCGCGCCGAGCGTGCCCCCGCCGTACGCATCACGCACGCGAAGCAGATGCGCCGCGGCGCACTCAATCGCCTCGGTCCACGACGTCGGGACCAGGGCCGCGTCGCGCAAGGCCAGCGGTTGGCGCAATCGCGCGGGGCTTGCGACAAACCGGTAATTGAGCCGTCCCGCGTCGCACATCCAGGTGTCGTTGACGGCGTCGTTGCGGCGCGGCGTCAACCGCCAGATCCGATTGTGGCTCTCGTCGATCGCGATGTTGCAGCCGTTGGCGCAGGTGGGGCAGACGCTCGCGGTCTGCGTGAAAAACCACACCCGCAGCCGATGATGGAAGTCCTTGGTCTCCAGCGCGCCGACCGGACAGATGTCCGCCGTACACATCGAGTAGGCGTTGTCCAGGCGGCGGTCGGCAATGTCGAGCACCGAGCGGTCGCCGCGATTGTAAATGACCAGCTCGCCGCTTGCACTGACCTCACGGCAAAAGCGCACGCAGCGCCGGCACAGGATGCATCGCTCCTGGTCCAGCAGCATCCGCTCGCCGATATCCAGCCGCTTGCCGTGTTTGCGGCGCGGCTCGACCGTGCGTGCCACGCGGCTGCCGAAGCGCATCGAATAATTCTGCAGCCAGCACTCCCCCGCCTTGTCACAGATCGGGCAGTCCAGCGGATGGTTGAGCAGCAGCAGTTCGAGCACGCCGCGGCGGGTTTGGGCGACGTCGGGATCGTCGGTGTGCACGACCATCCCGGCGCGGACGGTGGTGTTGCAGGCGATCTGCAGCTTCGGCATCCCCTCGATTTTGACCGAACACAGCCGGCAACTGCCGTCGATGGAAAGCTTGGGATGGTAGCAGTAGTGCGGGATATCCAGGCCCGCGTCGAGCATCGCCTGCAGCAGCGTGGCGCCTTGGGGCGCCGCTATGGCGCGGCCGTCAACGATGATCCGGACGTCTTCTCCCATCTCAATCCAATTTGCGCCCGCTGCCGTGAAGCGCCGGCCATGGCTTGCCCGGCCGCTCATGCTGGACGCGGTACTGGAGTTTCAACAATCCATCGAGCACGGCTTCGGGCCGGGGCGGGCATCCGGGAATGTAGAGATCAACCGGCACGACGCGATCGATACCCTGCAGCACGGCATAATTGTCGTATGGCCCGCCCGAACTGGTGCATGCGCCGAAGGACACCACCCATTTCGGTTCCGTCATCTGCTCGTAGACGCGGCGCAAAACCGGAGCCAGGCGATGCGTGATAGTTCCGACCACGAACAGCAGGTCGGCCTGCCGCGGCGTGAAACGTGGCAGCGCCGCGCCGAAGCGGTCGATGTCGTAGCGCGGGCCGGCTACGGAGAAGTACTCCATCCCGCAACAGGCGGTGACGAACGGATAGGGGAAGAATGAGTACTTCCGGGCCCACTGGATCGCATCCTGAAGCCGTGTCGCCACGAAGCTGTGGGGAAAGGCTTCGGCCTCGGCGGCAACACCGGGCCCATCGGTACGCCCGCTTAGCAGGTAGGCCGACCGCCTGGCAGGCTGTGCTCCGGTCCCATCCTTCTTCATGTTGTCCTACCTCTGTGGCGCAAGATGCAGGCGCGCTGGTTTCCGTCCGGCCGTGGTTCGGGCGCCGACCAGTTCGCCGAAGTATCGATCCGCGGTCCCCGTTTGCTGTTCAGGCCGAGCGCTGCTGTGCGGAGTCGGAGTCCTTTGGGCGTCCGCGGAGTTTGCTGAGACGAACGTTTTGCAATGCCTCATTGAGGGAAATCACGCCCTGCATCGCACCGTTTCCATCCACCACCGGCAGTTGATGCAGCCGCGCGGAGGACATCCGCTGAATTGCCTGTTCGATGTCGTCGCCCGGACCGCACACCACCGGGCTGGTGGTCATGCACTCCGCAAGTTGCACTTCGCCGGGGCTCTTGCCCTCGGCGACCACTCGCAGGCAGAGGTCACGGTCCGTGACCACACCGACCAGCATGTGCGTCGGCTCGTTTTCGATGATCGGTATGAAGTGGACGTCGTAATGTTTCATAATCGACGCGGCCGCCTGAGCGGTATCGAACGGCACGCAGAACGGGGGTTCCTTCCTCATTATATCGCGGACGCGCATGGTGCCTCCTTTGTTTTGCGCTCAACATGCGGGGTTAGTGAGTGTGCTGATGGTCATTGCCGACCTGCCTGCGAACCGAAAGCTCTTCGTGGCAGTCCTCCTTGCATGGAGAGGTTTGACCGATGATCGGCGGCGGGCCGGCTGGTTCGGGCGAATCCCGGTGATACCACGGCGGTTTGGCGGCGCTGTTTTCAATGATCTCCAAAACACGGCGGATTTCCCCTAAGTCGCTTTATTCGACGCCGCAGACCGGGAGCACCGTCAGACCCTGAGGGCACCTCTCCAGCACTTCCACGGAGAAGTCAATCTGCGGCAGATTGCGGTAAAGTGCTCTTGCCACTTCCTTTTCAGAGTTGGACACCAAGGCCGGGCGAAGCGAGCTTAATGCCGAGCATAAGCCCGGCGCCGCCCGGCAGCATGGCAAGTGCGAACCGGCCCACTTGCCCAATGAACTTCAGCGCGGGCGCGCCAATCATAATCATGCTGCGCGCGGATGATCATTGTGGCCAAAGCCGCCTAAAACCCGGACCGGGAACAAAACAACGAACTGAATCTGGTCACGGCGGCTAGCGCGGATGGCTCTCGGCAGCTTCCATCGCGATCGAGCCATGGGTGTATGCCGCGCCCGCGCGCATCTCCATCGCCACGAAGATCGCTTCGGCGATCTCCTCATCGCTGATGCCCATGGCCTTGGCCGCGCGGGTGTGGCCGCTGATGCACCACGGACATTGTGTCACGTGCGCCACGCCGATGGCGATCAGTTGCTTGGTGCGGTTGGGCAGCGCGCCATCCTTGAAGACCGCCTCGCTGAATGCGTTGAATGCCTTGTAGATGTCGGGTCTTAGCGAGCGCAGCTTATGCAGTTCCTGCTGAGCGTTGTGCTTGAAAAAGAAATCGGCCATCGCCATCTCCCTGATCTCCTTTGCCTTAACTGTTCAACGCCGGGCGCCGGCAACTTTGCGTCGAGGATTTCGTTGATTACGACCGCGTATGCGAAATTCCTGCCAGCGCTTAAGATCGCGGCCGAAGAAGCGCACGGTCTGGCTCGCCTTGGCGTGCATCGCGCCGAAGCGGGGGGCTGTAATGGTCGGCCGCGCCGCTGAATATGACGAAAGTTGGCTGGCTGGGATTCATCGCGGTTTGAAGACAAAATTGTTGGGACACCTTGGGACGCAAACCGCCACGTATATCGACCGCGCTAAAATTGGTGGTCGACTTGCGCAGTCCGGCTTCAAGTTTGTATCAGGATCATGCCGTACATGTCGGCGCCGATACGGGTACCTGCGCTGATCAATAAAAGCACGCCGAGCCGCTTGCTGTTCTCATCGAAGCCGCCACAAGGCGCCTCGCCCAGACCACGACGCTGTCGACGATGAACCCGCAATGTCCGGAGAGTTCCGTGACTGGCCGGAACGCCAACATCTTGCAGTTCAGAAGGAAATCAACGAGCCGACCTCATCGGCGCCGACCGCCAGGTGTCTGCCGATCACGGCACGGGCTGCGTCGACTTTCTCCCACACGTTCCACAGCAGCACTCCGCGCACTCTGCGCTCGTGCAGGTAGTAGATAATGCCCTCGCGGAATGGAACCTTCCATTTGCTTAGCGTTTCCAGACGCGGATCCAGCTCTCCCACCGCTTCGTAGCCCAACTCGAAAAGATCGGAGTAGAAGAACGGCAGATGATCGTACCTC
>Ga0070740_10005307_pt1 | contig 12033 bp, 8 predicted proteins | sample Coa_R2_FD_67286 | JGI IMG/M metagenome (GOLD analysis project Ga0070740, IMG submission 67286) | Surface soil microbial communities from Centralia Pennsylvania, which are recovering from an underground coalmine fire - Coalmine... | ecosystem: Environmental > Terrestrial > Soil > Unclassified ...
CTTCAAGCGCCGTGAGATCGGCCAGCTCGCGCTGGAGATCGGCAATGGCCGCGTCCAGGCGCGCATCGCCGCCCTGAGATCGAGCCACCTCGGCGAAGTAGGCGCGCACCGTCTCCGGCTCCTTCGCCATTGCGCGCAGGACATCGAGGCAGTTGACGTTGCCAGAGCCTTCCCAGATCGAATTGAGCGGAGCCTCGCGGTAGAGGCGCGGCATGATGCTCTCTTCCACGTAGCCATTGCCGCCCAGGCACTCCAGAGCCTCCGCCGCATGCATCGGACAACGTTTGGCCACCCAGTACTTGCCCACAGCCGTACACAGACGTTTGAGCAGCGCCTCTTGCTCATCGCTCTCCGCGCGGTCGCACGCGCCCGCGAGCCGCAGAGCGAGCAGCGTGGCCGCCTCGGACTCAAGCGTGAGATCGGCCAGCACGTTGCGCATCAAGGGCTGATCGATCAGCAAACGCCCGAACGCCTGGCGATGACTCGCATGATGCACCGCCTGCACGACCGCCTGACGCATGCCAGCGGCGGAACCGATGACGCAATCGAGGCGGGTGTAGTTGACCATCTCGATGATTGTGCGCACACCGCGCCCCTCTTCGCCAACCCGGATGGCCCATGTTTCGTCAAACTCCACCTCGCTTGAAGCGTTCGAGCGATTGCCCAGCTTGTCTTTCAGACGCTGGATCAGGAAGCGGTTGCGCGTGCCATCGGGCAGCACACGCGGCAGCAGGAAGCAGGTGAGTCCTCCCGGCGCTTGAGCCAGGACGAGAAAGATATCGCACATCGGGGCCGAGCAGAACCACTTATGGCCGGTGAGCAGATAGACCGGCTGCCCGGCGAAATCCTCGCCCGCCGGAACCGCCCGCGTGGTGTTGGCGCGCACATCGGAGCCGCCCTGCTTCTCGGTCATGCCCATACCGGCGAGAATGCCGCGCTTCTCCAGGGGCGTGCTCAGGCCCGGTTCGTAGAGGCAGGAGGTGAGCAGCGGCTCCCAGATCCCGGCGAGCGTGGGCTGCGTGCGCAGAACCGGGACAATGGCGTGTGTCATTGAGACGGGGCAGCAATGGCCGCCCTCCATCTGCGAGGAGAGGTAGAATGTAGCGGCGCGCGCCACGTGGCCGCCGGGACGGGCCTCGCGCCAGGAGAGCGCGTGCGCCCCCGCCTCAATTGAGGTGCGCATCAACTGGTGCCAGGCGGGATGAAAGATTACCTCATCAATGCGCTGGCCGGTACGACTGTGCGTGTGCAGAACTGGCGTCTGTGTATTGGCGTCAAATCCCCACTGGACCGCCTCGGCGCTCCCTACAACGCTCCCAAAGGACCGCAGCCGGTCGAAGGCCCAGCTCGCGCCTTCCCGCTGCACGCCCTCTCTCAGCGTGTCATCCTGCTCAAAGAGATTGACATCGACCAGCGGCGGAACCTGGTTGAAGACCTCATGAGTCGCATGACCGGCTCTGGCCGGCGCCCCCTGTGATACCATTGGAGTATTGCCTTTCTAGCAAATCTGCGCCTGGAGCTCGCGGCACTGGTTGGCCAGACTTATTGCTCCGGCGGCTGTGACCATCTCATAGACCTGAGCGAGGAGATCGGCCAGGCCCTGCACCTCCCGCGTGCGCAGTCCCAGGCGGGCCAGTGCGAGCGCGCTGGTGGCGTAGAGCAGGAGCAGACTGCGCCTGCCGGTAAAGGCGAGCATTCTGCGCAGTCGCTCGCGGGCCTCGGCGTAGGCTCCCCACTGTTCGGCAATCTGCGCGAGGCCGATTTCAGCCAGCACATAGACCTCGATGTACGCGCTCTGCTTGCGGGCCAGCGCCTCATGCAGCAACTCATACGCCGTCTCAAATTGGCGACGGGCCAGGGCCAGCAGGCCCAGACCCACGTGCAAACTGCTGCGATAGGACGGCAGGTCCAGACCCTCAAGGCTTCGTTCGGCTTGAGAAAAAAGCCGCTCAGCCTCGTCCAGACGCCCCAGCATCATGACATAATACGCCTGGTTTAAAAGAGGCCAGATGACCACCCAGCGGGCCTCGCGCACCTGCTCACAGCGCTCCATGCAACGTTCAAACTCCTGCCGCCCGCGTTCGTGCTGCTCGCTGCGGTAATAAGCCTGGCTGAGATGCAGCAGGGCAAGAATCTCGCAGGTCGCCTGGCCAGTCGCCTGAGCCGCTTTCTGAGCAACGCGCAAACAGGCCTCCGTATCCGCGCTCAGTCCTTGCAGCAACAAGGCCCAGCCATATGAGGTCAGCACAAACGCGGCCTGCGAGGGACCCAACAACTCGCTCGCCCGCTCCCAGTCGCGGATATATGGCGACGACGCTGCTTTGAAAGGCGGGAAAGCAGAGGCCGGCTCCTGACAATAATCCTCTGGATCGTCCAGACTGAGAAGGCGCTCCCAGCGCCTGGCCATGTCAGCCAGCAGGCGCAGGCTCTCCCTGGTCTGCGCATTCTGCGCCGGCAGATTCGCGCTCTCGAGCTGCAACTGGCGAATAAATTCGCGCCCCATGCTCAGCGCCTCAGAGAGATGGCCCATAAGGGAACGATTGACGATCAAGCGCTGCAGGCTGCCATTAATCAAAAGCGGGTCCCGCCTCTTCTCAGCCCAGGCCAGCAACTCTTGATAATTCTCCTGCAAGCCCTGCCAGTCCTGCAGCGCCTCGTAGACCAGGCCACGCCCGTGATACAGGCTGCCCCACCACTCACTGCTCAGCGATTCTATTCTGCCCTGCCGCGCTTCCTGAACCTGCAATAAGCGCGAGGCGGCATCGTAGTCCACCAATGCCTGGCGGTAGCTATATGCCCGGCGCGCGTAGTCCGCCGCCTGCATGGTATAGCGCAGCGCCTGCTCCTGCGCTTCGAGCAAACGCCGCTCGAGCTCATGGGTTTCGACCACGCACTCGGCCTGAAACAGAACATTGGTTGCCCCAACAGGCTCCAGGCGAGCCGGAGCGAGAAACGCCCCGTTGAGGATCGCCATGTGCAAGCCCAGCGTCTGCGGCGAGGGATCGGCGCCCAGCGAGTCCGCCAGCACCTGGCGACACTGCTCGAACGTTTGCAGGGCCGAGGCCGTATCGCCCGCCAGCGCCTGGTACTGCATGATCAGCCGGTAGAGCGGCTCGCGGCATACGTCGCGGCTGAGGGCGCGGTGGCCCAGCTCGATCGCTTCGGGATAGCGCGCCAGCTCGCCCTGCCACTGCATCAGGCGAGTCACGCCGGTGAAATAGCGTTCGCGTAGCCGCACGCGCTCGGCCAGCACCCAGAGGGCCTCTCCATCCTCCGCCAGGTAATCATCCGTATAAAGCTGCAAGGCACGCTCCAACATGGCTCGATTCTCCAGGGTGTTGGTGCCCTGCAAACCCTTGTCGAGGAGTTGTTCAAACTCAGCAATGTCGATCCAGGTGGCACATGTGGGAGGAAAGACCAGCGCGTAGCCTCCCTGGCCCCTGGGCACAAAGCTGGAGGAGAGCCACGGCTCGCGCCCGGGCTCAAGCACATCTCTGAGCGCGCTCACCGCACTGCGCAACGCCTTGTGCGCATTCTCTACGTTCTCAGGCCAGAGCAGGGTAATCAAACGGCGCGAGGGAACCAGCCGCGTCCTCTCCTGGAGCAGCACTTTGAACAATTGACGCGCCTGGCGCGTGTGCCAGTCCTTTGAAGAGACTTCAACTCCGTTGCGCAGCAGGCGAAACGAGCCGAACAGGTAGATGTGCAACCGCTCAGTTGTACTCATGTGATCCTACGCTGCAACGAGCAGGACGATTCAACAGCGAAACAGGTGCTCGAACAAGAGCAGAGCGAATACTCTGGTAATAGATACATGATAACAGAGAAGTTTGCGGCTGCGCAATAGGCAAGGCCAATGCGTATTGGCTCCGGCGCACTCACGCGCTTGCTAACGGCAGGATAAACCAGAACGTAGAGCCTTCGCCCAATGCGCTCTCCACCCCAACACTCCCCCCGTGCTCCTGAATCAAGACCTGGCTGATATATAAACCTAACCCCAGATCACCCCCTCCTCCCCCTTTCCTCCCCCTATCCCCCGGATGCTGGTAAAAACGCTCCCAGATGCGCTGCTGAACCTCCTGGGATAGACCGGGGCCGGCATCTCGGACCCAGACCCGCACCTGACCATCTCCCAGGCCGAGGCCAACGGCAATCGGCTCCGTCTCTGGAGAATATTTGAGGGCATTGGTCAAAAAATTATGCACTACCTGGCCAATGCGCACAGCATCAGCCAGAATCATAATTTCAGTTCGATCCGGCAAATTCAAGGCAACGGTCCGCTGGGGATGTATAACGAGCAGATCGGAGACTACCTCCTGGACGATCTGTACCAGATTACACGGCTCCATTCTCAGATACAACTTTTTGGCCTGGATACGCGTGGCATCGAGAAGGTCATCTATCATTCGACTCTGCATCTTGACCTGGCTCAGAGCTCGCGCGATCCGTATGCCTATATCCTCGATCAAACCTCTGCGCCCCTCCTCTCTTGCATCCTCCTCATCACTAAGCAAGCGTTTGAGACGGCGCTCCGCCATTTGCAGATTGCCCATCATTCCGGCGAGAGGCGTGCGCAATTCGTGACTCGCCATGCTGATAAACTCGTCTTTTTTCTTCTCCAGTTCATATTGTTCAGAAATATCATTAAAAGCACAAATAGCCGCTATTGTTTGCCCATAATCATCGTGTACCGGAGCAGCGTTTACTGCAAGATAAATCAAAGTACCATCTTTCCGCCGGTAGCGCATGAATTCTTGTTTGATCGTTTCACCGGAGATCAGAGCACGCGTTAAAGGATACTCTTCCAGTCGATAAAACGATCCATCAGCGTGAACAGCCCCATAGTGGATATATTTGCGATAATCCTCGCCTTCTAGTAGGGCATACCCCAGGAGCCTGAAAGCCTCCTCATTATAGAAAGTGAGCTTGCCCGACGGAGCCTCTACAATGAGCAAACCTGAGGGCGCCTGATCCATCAATGCCTGCAAAAATGCCTGTTTTGTTGCCAGTTGGCGCGCTAATTCTTCGCTTTGGCGGTTGGCCTCCTCTAGCGTCTCCTGCGTATACCTCTCTACGAGGCGCTGGTGTTCCTCTGCCTGCATATGAGCGGTTATATCAGCGACTGTGCCCATGATACGTACCGCTCGCCCTTGCTGATCGTAGATGCCCTGGCCGCGCGCTGCAAGCCAGTGGATACTCCTGTCGGGCCAGAGAATGCGATATTCCTGACTGTATCCGACTTTTTCAGCAAGACTTTTCTGAACAGTCTGGTCAACGCGCTCGCGATCATCAGGGTGCAAAAGAGAGAGAAAAAGCTCATAGCTGACAACCGTGTCTGCTGGCAAGCCAAAAATGCTTTTGCACTTATCGCTCCAAACCATTCGATCGAGCACAAGGTCACGGTCCCACAAACCGATGCCGGCGGCCTCCATAGCAAGCTGATAATGGGCCTCCCCAAAGGGAGAGATTTGATTTTGCTGGATCATACTCACACCTTCTCATGAATAATAAAGGCCCGCCTGGCTCGCTGTAACTCACTTGCGATAGCCAGGGTGACATGTGACATGTGCAAATAACCCATCGAGAAGAGCCATCCGGCAAGGACTGCCGGACGGCTCCTTATTGATTTCATCGCCTGAACAAATCTATTCTGCCAGCCGGAAAACTCCTTATCTCCTGCAAACGCGCACCCAATACGCCTGCCTGTACCAGCGTCCATACAACCGGACCCAGCGATACCTGCGCACGCGGGTACACCTGACGTATCCATTGCGCCAGTGGTTCACTCGCCACTTGCCCACAGGACCTGAATAACCCAGGCGATGCCTGAGCATCTGGCGCGGCATGGTCCCGACCCCCTGCTGCGGGCCGCTCGCCGTCACACCATACATCCCCTGGCCACTGTGGTCAGGACCGGTTGTCTGCGCAAAGGCGCCGGAGGCGAAGAGAGACAGGCTTATCATCACTCCCAGCACAATTGCTATCCCTGGTTTCCATAGTTTAAACATCGACATTTCCTTTCTTCTCTTTACCAGTTGATTCAGAAAACAGGAAGCATAGTTTTTGCACAGGTAAATGCATCTTTCGTTTCGCTGCACACCTTTTTTCCAACATCCCTGGAAATCTTTTGTCGCTTGCTGCAATAACTATACCCGTCTGCCCAAACTGGACAGGAGCAGATCTGTTGACTTGCCTCTAGATAAGCAGGAGGCTGATGTGATAAAACAAGATATCGATATATTTCAACTTATACCTCCGACGACACCATAGAAAGGACATCCCATCGTGCCAGACAGCACACACATCGATCGCATACGTAGAGAACTGCCCGCGACCACTTCACATATGTATCTCAACACCGGCACATTTGGCCCTCTGCCGACCTGCGCCGTGCAGGCAATGCAGCAGCGCCTGCAGCGCGACCTGCAAGAGGGGCGTCTGGGCATGGCTTCCTTTGAGGAGATGAGTTCGATCTATGAGGCGGCGCGTCAGGGCGTTGCGCGCCTGCTCAACGCCTATGAGGATGAGATTGCCCTGACCGATAACACCGGCGAGGGCTTGAATATTATTTGCTACGGACTCGACTGGCGACCCGGCGATGAGATTATCACGACAAATCATGAGCACTTTAGCCTGCTGGCGCCTCTCTACCAGATCCGCGCGCGCTATGGCGCGGTAATTCGGATAGCGGATATCGGTCCCAACGCCGAGCGCCCCGTGCTCAAGGCCGTGGCCGACCTGGTTACTCCACGCACGCGCCTGATCGCTCTCTCGCATGTGGCCTGGACTACCGGGGCGCGCCTGAATATCAGCGAGGTTGGCTATATGGGCCGCGAGCATGGCATTCCCGTCCTGATCGATGGCGCGCAGTCCGCCGGCGCCATTCCAATCGACATCCACGCGCTCAACGTGGACTTCTATGCCATCCCCGGTCAGAAATGGCTCTGTGGTCCCGATGGCACCGGGGCACTCTACGCCAGGCGCGAATCGCTCAACTACGTCACCTCTACCTATGTCGGCTACTGGTCTGCCGAGGACGCGCACGCTACGGAATGGAAACTTCAGGAGAACGCGCGCCGCTTCGAGGTCGGTGGACGCCAGACTGCGGCAATCGCTGCGCAGGCCCAGGCGCTCAGGTGGCTGGAGGAGACCGTTGGACACCAGTGGCTCTATGCGCGTATCGCCGAGTTGAACACATACGCTGCTCGCGCCCTGCAAGCGGTGCCGGGCCTGCGCCTGCTCACCCCACATCCCGGAGAAAGCGGCCTGCTGACCTTTACGCTGGAGAGAGGTACCCCCGAAGAGATTGTGACCTATCTGCGCGAGCAGCACAATATCTACACCCGCACGATCCCGGATATGAACTCGATACGCGTCTCGACCGGCTTCTATAATACGGAGGAGGAGATCGATACCCTGGCGAGAGCCTTGAGCGAGTATCAGCCGGCTTCCCTTTAAGCGGCAGGCAAGCCCGGAACATTCTGAGAATATTTTTCCTTTAAAATAAGGCTAACCGGTTCTGATAGGACACCATCTGCTACCTGTCGCATTCCACCGGCAGCTATGACGTGGAGGAAATAGAGAATGTCTCAGGTTTTTACGAAAAACGTCAACGGAGCATCCTCCGCTGATTCTCAACGCGCGCTCGATCGGCTTCCAGGCGAGCGCGGCCAGCCATCACACGACGAGATCTCGCCCCGGCATGTCTCGATCGCTATTCTTGGCACGGGCTTCTCCGGCCTGGGCATGGCGATGAAACTTAAGCAACAGGGTTATGACGATTTTGTGATTATTGAACGCGCGACAGATATTGGAGGAACATGGCGCGATAATACGTATCCAGGCTGCGCTTGCGACATTCCCTCACATTTATATTCTTTCTCCTTCGCGCCCAATACGCAATGGAGCCATTTCTACTCTCCTCAACCGGAGATTCAGGATTATCTGCGCCGCTGCGCCAGGGATACCGGCCTCCTGCCGCATATTCGCTGGAACACCGAATTGCAGGCTGCCTCATGGAGCGATGAGGAGCAGTGCTGGCACCTTACGACATCCCAGGGACCGCTGGCCGCCGATATTCTGATCCTGGGCCAGGGACCCCTGAACGAGCCGTCGCTTCCCGCTATTCCTGGAATAGACCTTTTCGAGGGGGTAATATTCCACTCGTCCCGCTGGAATCACGGCTATGACCTCACAAACAAGCGCGTCGCCGTGATTGGAACCGGCGCCTCGGCTATTCAGTTTGTACCGCAGATTCAACCCAAAGTGAGCCGGCTCTTTCTGTTCCAGCGCACGCCTCCCTGGATCGTACCCCGGCTCGATCATCCGATTCCCGCCTGGAAACAGAGCATGTTCCGTCTTCTTCCCTTTACCCGGCAACTGGTCCGCGCCCGCATTTATACCCGCCAGGAGATCACCGCTCTAGCCCTGGTCTATCGACCAAAGCTATTAGAGCAGGGGATGCGCATCGCGCGCGAACACCTGGAAAGACAGGTGCCCGATCCGGTGCTGCGAGCAAAGCTCACCCCGCACTATACGATGGGCTGCAAGCGCATCCTGGTGTCGGACGATTTCTACCCGGCGGTCTGCCAGTCCAACGTCGAGCTTATCACAGAGGGCATTCGCGAGGTGCGTGCGCACAGCATCGTGACCGCCGATGGAACCGAACGCGAGATCGACGCGATCATCTGCGGAACCGGCTTCCATGTCATTAACACCCGCCTGCCTCAATCGATTTATGGACGCGGGGAACAATCGCTGGCCGCAAGCTGGCAGGATTATCCGCGCTCCTACCTGGGAACCACCGTCTCGGGCTTCCCCAATCTGTTCCTGCTGATCGGTCCTAACACCGGCCTGGGGCACAACTCGATGGTCTATATGATCGAGTCGCAGGTCGCGTATATCCTGAACTGTCTGCGCACAATGGAGCGGCGCAATTTGCAAACGGTGGAGGTGCGAACCGAAGCAGAGAGGGCCTTTACCGAGGAGATGCAGCAACGTATGCAGGGAACCGTCTGGACCTCGGGTTGTACAAGCTGGTATCTCGACGCTCAGGGACGCAACGCCACACTCTGGCCCGGCTTCACCTTCGAGTTCAGGCGCAGAACGCGCAAATTTGATCTCAAGTCCTACCTGGCCACACCTCTGCGCGACCCCGCCCGGCGCAGGCAACGCTTCCGCGCGCCATTACCTCGCCGGCCACTCGCCTCTGCGGAGGCAGACACCACCAAAAGCGAGGTAGTTGAAAGCTTCCAGAACTGAGTCAGGCGAGCAGGCAGGCGTTGTGAGCGCGCGCTCACAACGCCTGCCTGCTCGCAGTTCTTGTTATTTCTCGCCCCCGACCGATCGAATGAGAGGTATTTATCAGCCTGCCATAGCATACTCGGCCATCATGGCAAACAGGCTGAGCGTCCCCGGATGCTCCTGCTGCCCGCTCAATTCGCGGTAGATCGAGGCGACATTGACGACCACGCGTTCGGCATCGTCCCAGGAGGCATAGGCGTCCAGAGGAAGATCTCTGGCAGCCTCCTGGGCAGAAAGGCCAGCCTCGTAGCGCAGGCGCACCTCGCGCAGCAGATATTCCCAGTACTCTTTGAGCCGAGCCACCCCCTGCTTGTCAGTGAGCGGACCATGACCGGGCACGATCGTCTCCACATCCAGGCTCAGGATGAGGTCACAGGCGCGAATCCAGTTGCCCACCGGCCCGGCCCACATGATGGGATGACCCTCGATAAAGAGGATATCGCCGGTGAAAATCACCCGGTCGCCCGGCACATAGACCAGCGTATCGCCACGTGTGTGGGCCGGGCCAACTTCGAGCAGGCGCACCTGCTTCGTGCCCACCCGCAGATCCAGCTGCCCCTCAAAGGTCTGAGTGGGCGGCGTCAGGGTGATATTCTCGAAATCGAACGGACCAAAGACACGGCTGGCGAAAGCGCCGAGCGCTCCCAGCGCAGGAGCCTGCTTGAGCAGCATCGCCATGCGCTCAGGCGGCGTTTCCAGCATCTCCTCTGCGGTGCGCGCCGAAGCGATAATGCGCGCTCCCTCCACCAGTTGATTGCCGTAACAGTGGTCGCCATTGGCATGAGTATTGACCAGCATATCAATCTGAGCCGCCGCCGGGATCGACCTGCGCATGGCCGCGAGCATTTCGCCGGTTAGCTTGAGATCGTAGAGGGTATCGACCAGCAGCGAGGTGTCGCCATCGACAATCATGCCCGCGTTGCTCCACCCCCAGGAGCCATTGGGCTGCAAATACGCGTAGACCGAGTTGCCCAGATCGTGGAGTCCTTTGGTATATGCCTGCTTGCTCACGGAGACGTTCCTCCTTGAAACAGCGGATGAGATACAGTCTGTATCTTCTTATAGAATACCACAAAAAAACTGACCTCGATGCGAAAACGCTGGCTGTCGACGGGCGATATTTAGCGCCGGGCGCGACGTGGCAAGTTTTCTCTTGCCCATAGAGAGCATCGCCTGATATACGATCTCCTTTAGTAGCGATCTCCCAGAACCGTGATAGTGGACATGGCGCGGTCGATCTCCCGCAGATCGCTCTCGGTGAGATCGACAGTGACCGAGCCAATGTTCTCCTCCAGACGCTCGATCCTACGGCTGCCCGGAATAGGAACGATCCAGGGCTTCTGCGCCAGCAGCCAGGCCAGCGCGATCTGTGCCGGCGTCGCCTGTTTCTGTGATCCGATTCGAGCGAGCAGGTCGATTACGACCTGATTGGCCCGGATGGCCTCCGGCTTAAAGCGCGGGTTGCGACTGCGAATGTCTGAGCTGTCGAAGGTTGTGTGTTCGCCGATCTTGCCTGTGAGATAGCCCCGACCGAGCGGGCTGTAAGGCACGAAGCCAATGCCGAGTTCCTCGCAGGTCGGCAACACCTCCTCCTCCAGGGCCCGCCACCACAGCGAGTATTCACTCTGAACCGCCGTCACCGGCTGAACAGCATGAGCGCGCCGGATAATCCCGGCGGAGGCTTCTGACAGCCCGAAATGCTTCACCTTGCCAGCTTCGATGAGTTCCTTCACCGCTCCGGCTACGTCCTCGATGGGGACGTCTGGATCGACCCGGTGTTGATAGAACAGATCGATGGCGTCTACCCTGAGGCGCTTCAGCGATTCCTCAGCGACCTGTTTAATGCGCTCGGGACGGCTATTGAAACCAGTCCATCCGGGACTACCGTCGGCGTTGAGTTGAAAACCGAACTTCGTGGCGATCACCACCTGCCCCCGAAAGGGAACCAGGGCTTCTCCCACCAGCTCCTCGTTGGTAAAAGGCCCATAGACCTCAGCGGTATCGAAGAAGGTGACGCCCCGCTCCACTGCCGCATGAAGAAACGCGATCATCTCCGCCTTGTCGCCAATCGGTTTATCCGCAAAGGTCTTGCGCATGCAGCCGAGTCCGAGGGCAGAGACTTCCAGGCTACTCTTTCCAAGTGTGCGCTTCTGCATGGTTTGAACTCCGCTCTTTCTATGAAAGCTTGCATCGATGGTTTCCCACGATCAGCCCTGGTATTGTTCGTCGCTGACCTGTTCCATCCAGTCAACTGCCTTGCCGTTGAATCGCTCTTGAATGGCGATGTGCGTCATGGCCGTGGTTGGCGCGGCGCCATGCCAATGTTTCTCCCCCGGCTCAAACCAGACCACATCGCCTGGTCGAATCTCCTCGATGGGTCCCCCCCAACGTTGTGCCCGGCCACAGCCAGCCGTCACGATCAGGGTCTGGCCCAGCGGGTGGGTGTGCCAGGCAGTCCGAGCGCCTGGCTCGAACGTCACACTGGCACCAGCTACGCGAGCCGGATCGGGTGCTTCAAACAGGGGGTCGATGCGGACCGCGCCGGTAAAATACTCGGCTGGTCCTTTACCGGATGGCTGTGAGCCACTTCGTTTGATGTCCATATGCTGCCTTTATACCTTAAACTAGATCCAAGCCCCTCGACAAAGGGCCTTGCCCCAGCATAAACTGGGTGCATGGAAGGAACGGAAGGCGAAAGACCTCATAGCTCACTCGGTTCGACCGATAAAA
>Ga0070740_10005310_pt1 | contig 12021 bp, 8 predicted proteins | sample Coa_R2_FD_67286 | JGI IMG/M metagenome (GOLD analysis project Ga0070740, IMG submission 67286) | Surface soil microbial communities from Centralia Pennsylvania, which are recovering from an underground coalmine fire - Coalmine... | ecosystem: Environmental > Terrestrial > Soil > Unclassified ...
ATGTCGATCTCAATTCTATAGTACATATGATATCTAAATCCATGTTTAGATATGGTTTGGAAAGAGAGCCTACACAAGAAGATTTGAATGTACAACAGTTTTATAGAAATTTGAGAGAAGACCAACGGTATGAGAAAATTTACAGAAATGTTGGATTTTATCTCATTTATCTTTATCGTTACATTAAGCCTTTGAAAATTTTCATGTTAGCTCTCGATGGAGTTGCTCCTAAAGCCAAAATGGATCAACAACGAGAACGTCGATATGGAAGAACGAGAGGCGAAACAGACTTTTGGAATTCTGTAGTAATCTCACCTGGAACGCCTTTCATGGATGGCCTAGACACTTACTTGACAAAAACATGGCCAGAAATGAATGGTAAATTCTTCACAGCAGGAATGAATATCGTTTATTCAAGTCATAGAGAACCAGGAGAAGGAGAACATAAGATTTTCGATCAAATGAGTAAAGATATGAGAGGAAAAGATCGTACGAAACAGATGTATGGCAATACTACAAAAAGAGCTACTCCTTATCAAGTTGTCGTCGGTGCCGATAGCGATCTCATCATTCTTTCCTTATCTAAATCTAAAAATATTATTTTCATGAGAAATAAGGTCGAGTTTCAAAATGTTAAAGATCAAGACAAAAATATTCAAACCGGTCCTTATACGGGAAGAGAAGAATTGTCGATGTTAGATTATATCATGACTCTTTCAGACTTTCCTGATTGCAATATTTCTATAGAACAACAGGCTAGTAGACTTCTAAATGCTTGGCAGGATTTTTTCAAAACAGGATTTTCTTATGTCAACATTACAGATATGAGAAGGAATATTATGGATGATTACATAGCCCCTAATGATATCGTCGATTTTTCTTTCATATCTTTCTTTGTTGGTAATGATTTTCTTCCTGCTATTCCAGAACTTGCAAGTGTCGTAGCTACAATGCCTTTTTATTTCGAAGACGGAGATATTGAAAATAGATTTAAAGATAGTTTCGAAGCAGCTAACCTTCCTGATAATAGACGAAAAGATATCAGAGATAATAAAAATATGGCTAGAGGAAAGCAAACTGTCAACGAACCTTCCGGCATCAGAACCAAAAGACTTCAAACTGTAGCTCAAGAAAAGGTAAAGACGTTTAATGCCAAATATTTTTGGCAACAATTTTCAGAAAGTGAGCCTACATGGCTCACAAAGGATGGGAAATTAAATTTTAAAGGCGGAATCAAAGGCATTTGGAATGATGCAGAAGGAAGATATGAAATTTTTCCTAAAGTTGCAGAGGCCATAACAGGAACTATAAAGAGAAAATTAGTGTTTCAAGATTCACGTACCGGCCGTTGGATAACCCCCTTAGAAGATGTAGGTGCTTTGAAGAAATGTCTCAAAATTTATTCCATTCTGATGAAAAGGATAAGAGAAGATCGTAGAAAAGCGCTGAATACGGGAAAAGGAAATGCTCTAGATTTGGAAACTGGCAACGAATCATTTATCGTCCAAAAGAAAAATAGGATAAACTATCCTAACTTATTTAGATATCTTAAAGAATTACATAGTTACATTTCTGTCTTTATGAATGCAGAAATAGCCAATTACGAAGAATTAGTTAGGAAAGGTAGAACTCCAGATCCTCTTATCGAAATGGCTTTAGGAAAAGAAGTAACAGGAAAGAAAACTATTCCTGAAATTGTTCCTTCTGGTTTCGCTGGACTTCATAATGTTAGAGCTTTCGGAATTTACGATAGTAAATATGCCGATCCTAGATTGCCTAAACAATCAATAGATGAAATGTGCAGAAAATGGTTAGAAGGAGCACAATGGACATTAGTTTATTATTCTAACGGATTTAAAGGCGTCAATACCGAATGGTTTTATCCTTATCGTGATGCTCCAACACTTCTCGATTTACTTCACTATTTAGAAAATAAAATAATTTGTGAAGTTTCAGGATTTCCAGGAATTAATTATAGTTGTCTTGATGATTTTCCTCCAACAGTAGATTTAATTAAAATACAAGATCATACTTTATTTGTGTATCTCGACAATGAAGGAAAACAAATAGGTTTATTAAAACATAATTCTACAGGACAAGGTAAATACATTGATATGGACGCTATCGAATTTTACAAAAAGGCTCCAGATAAGAAAGAGCTAGGTATTTTGGAGGAAGAAGGAAAAATACCTATCATTGAGATTTCTAGAGAGGTTATAAAACCTAAAGTCAACAAATACTATCCTTTAGATGAAGATATTTTCAATTTAGTTTCAGGAGAAAACATTGGTATTGAAAGTTATGCATCTACAATACAAAGTTTTTTCTCTATTATGCCAGAGGTTGTACTTAAACAACTTCTAGATATAAACTTTGTCAATTTAGTCCTAGGACATATTAGTGATGCCTTTCCTGTAACTTATGAAGTAATAACTGACGGATTTTTCTATGAAAATCAAACGGAACCTAAGATTCCATTTCTGAGTCCGACAAGAGTTCGAAGAGCCATAGATACAATTCTTGAAAGTAATCCAGGAGTTTTCGATGTTCAAGTTTCAAGATATAACCAAATGAAAAAGAGACAAGTAATTAGACATGGCGCAGTAGAGGATATAGGAAAAGTTAAACAAATTCCTGCAGGAGTAATAGAAGCTTATAGAACCTCGGTAACACAAGCAACATCCGCATCTTCAAACATTCAAACGAGTACAAAAACAAATAACATGACAGCTAAGAGCCAACCTTTTATTCCTCAAACTCCAAGAGTTACTTTACAGCCAGTGCAACCTAAGAAAAAGGCTTTATGGGAAGCTTCTCCAGCAATAGACAATTCTGTAATTGCACAAAAAGTAACAAAATATTCTGCTGCAGAATTAGCAGAAATTGAACGCTTTAAACAAGGGAAGTTAAATTTTGTTCCTTTCATGCTAGAAAATCTTCCTACATATATTCCTTACACTCCTGAAAAGAGATTTAACGATAATACACATTTAGGACAAAGAAAACTCTTAATGGATGAAATTTTATTTCTAACAATGTATGGAAATTTAGGAAAAGTTTATGTTGTCTATATTGGTGCTGCACCAGGACTTCATATTCCTATTTTAACTTCGCTTTTTCCCAATTATATCTTCCATCTTTGGGATTATTCAGAATTTGGGATCCAAGGTACTAACAAAATGAACGACAGAATTGTGATCTACAAAAAGAAGTTTACTAATAAAATAGCGGAGTCTTACAGAAATGACTATGTAAATAAAGGACAAAAACTTTTGTTAATTTCGGATATTAGATCTGGAAAGGAAGGGGCAGCTTTGCAAGAATTTGAAGAAGATGTTAGAAAGGATAATAAACAGCAGTTGGATTGGGTAAATATTATTAATCCATTAGCATCTATTCTTAAATTTAGAACTCCTTATATTTTAGATAAAGCTTCATATAACGATCCTACTGTAGTTAATTACCCCTACATTAACGGGCCTGTATGGTTACAACCATGGGCTGCCAAAAACAGTTCAGAAACTAGATTAATAGTCGATATGAGAAATGGCTTGACTCTCAAAAATTATGACATAGCAGAATATGAAAATAGAATGTATTATTTTAACATCATTATTAGAAATTACGCCAAATATAATCTACCGTTTAGTTTAAAAGATGCTACAGGAACGGATAGAGTTTTAGGTTTGAAAGAAAATTATGACGGAGCTTATGAAATTTGGATTTGGGAACAATTTTATCTTTTTAAATTTCCTAATTCCAATCCGGAACAAAGAATCAATGCTGTAATTTTTACGATGAACGAAGTTAGTCGCTTTCTCGGTAAAGATTTACTTGGTAGAGACATTTCTGAAGGAATATCTTATAAATATAGAGCGCCATTTAAAACTCCTTTCTGAGAATAAATTAGAAAATTATAAAGAAATTTTCTTTATAATCAAAAACTGACTTTACGCAGCGAAATGGAAAAACCCTGTATATTAATAAGAAAAGAAAACGAGAAAGATCCAATACTTTTGGATTTCAGTCACGAATATGGAGAACTTAATGAAGAAAAAGCGGAACGATATATGAGAGACCATACTCAAGGTTGCGATGGTAATTTTTATTTAGAGTGGTATAAAGATGGAAAATTAGTTGCGACTTATAAAACTGTAAAGAATTAAATTTTGATTTAAAAGAAGATTTGCAGAGGAAAAATGCTTTTCCGATTCGTTTTTCTTCTCTTTCTGTTCGAAAATCTTTATGCCCAAACAGCTACAGTAGTTTATGGGCAAGGAGGTTCTTTTACCTCATCGACTCAGTTCGATGGAGGAATTTCTGCCAGTAGTATAGGAAATCCGACAAAAATCGTTATAGATTCTAACGGTAATTTATATGTTTCTGACATTAATCGTGTTTTAGTTTTTCTTAAAGGTTCGACTACAGCAACAAGAGTCTATGGACAAGGAGGTTCTTTTAACACTGATGGTAATAATCAAGGAGGAATAAGTGCAAATAGTTTTTTACTTCAGAAGGGTATAGCTGTTGATAATTCTGGAGGTCTTTATGCAGCCGATACAGCAAATCACAGAGTCTTATATTTTCCTAGTGGAAGTACTACAGCAACAAGAGTTTACGGACAAGGAGGTTCTTTTACATCAAATAGTGCAAACAATGGAGGCATATCAGCGAATAGTTTGAATACTCCACAAGGTGTAGCCGTAGACTCTTCCAATAACGTATACATTGCGGATACTTTGAATAATCGTGTCTTATTTTTCAGTGGTACCTCGACAACGGCGACAAGAGTTTACGGACAAGGAGGTTCTTTTACTTCTGGTATTTCCAATAACGGAGGAACGTCGGCTACTAGTCTTAGTAGCCCCATCGATATCGCCATTGACAAATCAAATAACATTTACGTTTCTGATAATTTTAATAATCGCGTTCTCGTCTTTTCTGGCACATCTACGACTGCTACTAAGGTATATGGCCAAAGTTCTTTCACTACAGGTACAAGTGGTTCGACATCTACAACTCTAAATAATCCTAGAGGAATAACTGTAGACTTTTCATCTAATCTTTATGTAGGAGATTATAACAATAACCGCATGCTTGTCTTCCCTTCAGGATCGACAACAGCTAATACAGTTTACGGTCAAGGAGGATCTTTTACAGCTAATACTGCAAATAATGGTGGAATATCTTCTAGTTCTTTATTTTCTCCATATTCCGCAGCGGTCGATAACACTACAGTCTACATTGCTGACAGTGGAAATAGTCGAATTCTTTATTACGGTCAAGTAAGTACAACTACTAGTTCTCCTTCGACAACAAGCCCGGCAAATCAAACAACATCTCCATCTTCTACAACTTGCTTTCATGAGTCTACTATAATAACTTACAAATCTAGACGATATTCTTTCGAATACCTTAAATTAGAAAAGGAATGCAATATTCCTCACGTAGTTAAAACAAAAGGAATAACTATCATAACATCATGCGGGTCCTTAAGATTAACTCCAGATCATCTAATTTATACAGAACAAGGATTAAAACCAACGAAAGACATTAAAATCGGCGATAACGTTTATTATCATTTTCATACCTCATATAATATTTACCAGTTTCACGATACAGGTAAGATTTGCCATGTGAATAATTTAATTCCTGATACGGAGCCACAAAATTATTTCGGTCTTAATTGTCTAGAAAGTATAGTCCTGGCAAATGGAATTAAAGTTTCTACTTTCGGAAATTATCATCATATTCCTGCAACATGGATGAAGATAGTAGGAAATATTTTTGGAATACAAAAAGCTTCGAAACTAGGCGACTCTATTGCAACTTTTCTCAATAGTTGGAACTTATTGTAATCAGATAAAAGATTTTAAAAAACAACATTTGTATATTGTAACCTGTTTAGATTACAATATTTGATTATTTTCACAAATTTTATAATACAAAACGTAATCATTCGTTTATTATAAATTAATTACTAAGGTAACAATCAAGCTAAAATTGAAAAAATAAAAATTCACTTTAAAAAATAAAAGATTCTTCTATAATCTATATGAATAAAGACTCACCGTTTAAATCTATAAAGCCCGCTTTAAGAAAATATGGCCCAGCTTTAAGGGGAAAAGTAGCAATATTGGAAGGATTAATTTCTGCCGGAAAATCTACTGCTGGTGAAGAAATTGCAAAATTTGTTAACGATTTAGGAATTCCTTGTAGGTTCTTTCCTGAACCATTGCTTCCAGGCCTTCTCGATTTATTCTTATCCGATCAGAAAACATACGCTTTTAGTTTTCAGCTTACTATGTTAGTAAAGAGACAAGCTATCTATCGTGAAGCCTTTGAATTGGCCAAACAAGGATATTTTTGCATTATCGATCGCAGTCTTTACGGAGATTATTGTTTTGCATTAATGCATAAGAATCGTGGAAACATTTCTGAAGAGAGATGTTTAGATAAAAATATTCCTTCAGAATGGAAATCTTATTTGGAAGTTCTTCATTCTGAAAAATTTGAGCATCCCGATTACGTCATTTATCTTCAAGTTAATCCGGATACTGCAATTAGAAGATGCATGAAACGTGACAGAAAAGGAGAAGGAGCTTATAATAAACAGTACTTTGTTGATCTCTGCGCTGTTTATAACGATATCATCCCAAATTCTCCAGCAAATAATTTCATCGTTTTGGATTGGAACGACGATAAGGATGAGAAACCTACTAGTTGCATTATAAATCCTATCTTGGACGAAATCAAGAAACATTACGACAAGTTTTAAATTTTCAATCGTTGTTTCTTATAAATTAATAATATCTCAGAGATATTATTTTTAATGATAAACATTATGCAGAAACTACAGTTCCTTGAACCTTTCTTACTTTACGTGAAGTAGATGAAATCTTTCTAGAATGTCCTTTCAAAACGAAGTAAATAGAAATCAGAAAAATGATAACCATTATAATTATTTTTATCTTCTTACCATCCCACGAACTAACGCTAGAACACTTTTCCGATCCCCATTCTATAGCATGAGTCGCTAAACCATAAATAGATAATGATAACAAGGTTCCGAAAACAATTTTAGAAATTTTAGAATACCTATCCGACATTTTTATGCTTTGGCTTTAATTTTTTCTAAAAATTCAGCAGCATCGATTTCTGCAATATAATTAGCATCATCATAAAGTTTTTTCCACTCTTGCGCGAACTCAAGAGCAAAAATAAAAATTCTATTATCTGCGATTGCTTTAACTTTGTTCATGTATTGTTGATCACCAATACCCAAATCTATCTTAATATTCCCATTAGCATCTATGTCAACAATTTTACCTCTATAATAACGTCCTTCATAAAGTACTCCTTTCTCTTCGATGAAATAATACAAAGCTCTCTTCAAAATTTCTTTTCTGTGAATTTTCTTTACGGTTCCTTCTTCGATTACTGGATTGTAATTCATTTATTATTTTAAATAATAAATGATTTCTTGAATCTCTTTTTCTCTCGATTTTTATTCTGTTATGCTTCCGACACAGAAAGCATTGTTAATCTACGATTTCTTCGTTGAACGATTCCAAACTTTTAGAACGCCTTTTATAATTAATTTCTGGCGACTTTACCATTTCTGATTTATCTTTTGAACTTTTCTTTTCCTTTAAATGTTCCGATGGAGAAGATTTATGGAAAGTATCGACATAAAACTCTTTACTATTTTGTCGATGTATTCTTCTAAGATCTAAAGAAACTTTTCTGCGATCTTCTTTTAATTTTTTCTCTTTAGATTTAGAGCATTGAGAACATATATCGCTAAAATTGCACATAACGCATCTAGAACACTTTTCACAAGGATAAGCTTCAAAACAGTAGAGATTAGGATCATCCGGACTCTTTCTAACCATTTGATTAAATTTTCCTAATTCTCTTTTACAAATTGCGGTCATTTGCTTTTTTAATATTTTTATTTCTTTTTATAATTTTATGTTTAATTAGGGTTTGGATGATGTTTACTAATATAAACTCTCGTACAGGTGAGAGAAGGCATAGCTCCTATCAAACCAGGATCAGGATGACGAAGATGACAAGCCCTTTCTCTCAATTTCATTTCGAAATCCAAATCATTTGCTATATTGCGGATAGCGCGTAATAGGCCAGCAGCTGTATTCGTCTTCTTATTCTTCTTTTCTAAAATCTCTAATTCCTGTTTCATAAGCTCGAAAACCACATCTTTCTTATGAACAGTAATATCTTTCTTGTGTTCATGAGGTTCAATAATCCAGTCGTATATATGATTAAGATGAACAACCGCATTAAATTTAACGTTTTGATCAAGATGGTTTTGAGGATAAAACAAATCATCAACATCGAAAGCGATGCATGGATTGAAAAACAATGGAGTAATTACTTTAACCATAAGATCGCTTTTCTTAATCAATCCTTCAGACGATTCATAAACATTCCCTTTGGAAAAAGCATCAAGAACTCTAGGAAGTTCTTCGATGTTAATAGTCTTGATGTCCTTTACTTCTTCTACACTACGATGAAGATCCGAAAATTGAATAGAACTCTTTTCTTTGTCATTCATATTGAAGAGAAAAATCCCTTCGACCATTCTTACTCTTTCTTTTCTGATATCGGCTTCATAAATACTAACAGGAAATACTTTTCTCGAATCAACAAAATCTAGATGTTTTACATTTAAGGGTTTGTCTTTAGAAGACGCAAGATTGTATTCTGGTTTCTCTTCGAGAATTTGGACATTACGAAGTAACACCACTCTATTATCGATGCCAAGAATTCCAGCTTCTGTAATGTTAGGAAGCACAGAATTGACTCCTTGGGTATAAATATCAAACCCATTAGATAAAGTATTTTCTTCGGGTTTAAAATCTCGCCTAATTTCTTCAATTGTCTTTTCTTCCCATTCGACATAAGGTTTTGATGTAGTAATTCTACATGTATGTTCTTCACAATTCTCATCTATAACTCCAATAGTCCAAATTTGAATTCCAAGTTCTTTTGTGACTCTCAAGATAGTGCTAACTCTAGCTTCTACCTTTTCTCTTAGTTGCTTTCCTTCTTCATTATTCAAGACCAATTTCTTTCCAAATTCAATATCCTTTTGTTTTCTAATTTCTCTTTTAGCGTTACTATATTCTCTTCTTTCCAATTTATTACGAATATCACCAACATCCGGGTTTATTGGCTCTTCAATAAACAATTTCCAGCGAGCAGAAAAGAACATTTTCCTAGGATACATAATATGTCCTCTCTCATCTGAAACAGGAATGAATCCTCTCTCAAGAATCTTAATAAAGCGATGAAATCTAAAATTATAACGAGTTATAAGAGACTCGTTTCTTGGAGTGAAGAAACAATGACCGGGAGTCGAGATAAATGATTCTCCATCATAACCAATCTGAATAAAAGTAGAATCAAAATTAATAAGAACACCAAGAGGACTTCTAGCATATGGACAAATAATTTGAATCTCTACACAATTCTCAATAAAAACTTTAATGACTGACTTGAAACGTTCGAATTTAGCGCCAATCTTCGAGAAATGATCGAGAAGAAGAAAAACCATATCTTTACGATCTACATCACTATCACCATAGACGAAGATATCTATGTCTGTGATTTTGCTAATGCTTTGCCATCTATTTTCGTCGAGAACAACAGCGCATGGAAGTCCTCCCGCGATGATACACCCGACATCTTGTTTAAGTCTCCAAGGAAATTTACCTTCTTCTCCTAAAATAGGTTTGATAAAATTTTCGAGACGAGATTTAGCTACTTCAAATGTAACTCGTTCGCTGTTTACTTTATCAAACCTTTCCAATTTAAGAACATATTGTTCAACACCAGAAGTGTAAGTAGTTTTAACATCACTCAAATTTGAAGAAAGAAAAGGATTACATGTGAAATAAGGAGCGTATTGTGGAGAAACTAGAGTATTATCATGAAGTGTTGTAGGGGATAGAACAAAAGCCATTGCCGGATTGGTTTTCGTAAGATATCCAATAAAATTGACAATTCTTTTACTAAGTCCTTTTTCTGATACGTGAGCCAAAGTAACATTTCTTCGTGATACTTCAATATACCATGGATAATTTCTGACAAAATTTTCTAGCTTAATTGCATCGGTACAGATTGGCATTTTCTCTTCTAACTGCTTAATAACTTTTTCATATTTGTAATCCAAAATTCTAAGCACATGGATAGTAGCTTCGATTTCTCCTTCTATTTTCGATATTTTCTCTTCGTTTAGAAGTTTAAGATTATTACACACTACAGAAAAATCTATACGAGGCCAAGTGTTCTTTAGAATAATTGTAATTCTATTCTGGTTAAGCCTTTCCAAATCTACACTAAAAATTTCGTTATCTTTTTGCCCGATTGAAAATATATTTAAAGGAATAGCTTTAAAATCATATGTGTTAATAGGTACCTCATGTTCGTCATTAAATTTCAAATATTCTGTTCTAATAGAATTGTTTACACATTTTTCTAACATACTTACATTAGCATTGATTCTACTCTCTGTAATTTTTTCCTTTTGCATTTGAGACGATGTTGTTAATCGTAAGTTTGTGAAAGGAAAATTTTCCTTTCACATTTAAATTTTTAACTTTATCATTTTTTCTGTTTTTAAATAAGAATTTCTCAATAATTTCATGTTACATAATCGTCTTTATTATTTGTCCATTTCTTTGTCGATACCATGGTTCTCGACTTTCAGAGAAGTGTTTCTTTAGTGTGCTATTATCATCAACAAAGTCATAAACAACAGGATTATTATGTCGAAAAACTCTACCAACAAATTGTTCAGGATTAACGATATCTAAAGCTAATATAGCAACATCGAATACATCTCCTTCCCAAGCTTCACATAAATTTTTCACGTCTACTCCTTTACCCATTTTCTGATAAATACCAATTAGAATTCTACAAGGAGGAAAAGTCTTCATATTTTCCATTAATATAGCTACAGATTCTCCCAATTCCTTCAATTTATCGTGTAAATATTGAGCTTGTTTTTTCCTTTTAGTCCCTATGATAATTTTATTTTCCTTTAACTTGAGACACAACTCAATAAATAATTTATTACGTTCTTCATTATCAGCTAACGATTTTAAAAGTACATTCCAATCCATTCTTCCTGTCCATCTCATATTTTGCACTACAGGTTTGAATTTAGTATCAACACGATAAACAGTGAAAGGATTTTCACTAATTTTTCTTATTACTGTACTTCCGAAAAGATATGGAAGAAATATTTCCATACCATCTGATCTTCGAACTTCTGCACATAAACCTAAAGTATAACAAGGAGTGAAATTTAAAAGTCCAGGTATTCTTTTAGGAGTCATAAAGTATGTAGCTTCATCGACAATCAATAGTTTAATATTCTCTAAAGTTTTAGGATGCATTTTATACACAGCTGTAATCATCATAACATAAATATTAGCTTGAGGCAAAACACTCACTGGAGAATCTATTCCTACAACAACTGCTGAAGTATTCTTTTGTAAATATGAAATCCATTGAGGATAAATTACAGTAGAATCTGTAACTACTGCCGTAACTAGACCTAAATCGCAAAAGAGTTTACACGCCATTACTGTTTTCCCTCCTCCACAATAAAGACTTAAGAAGGTACATCTATCTTTAAGTATGACATCCACCAATCTGTTATATGTAGTTATTTGATAATCTCGTCCTCCTTCTCCTAAAACAATTTTATTATCTATTTTATATCTAGGTAATTGTATATAATCTGGGATCTTTATTCCCCATAATATCATGGATAATGCTAGAGGTATTCTTAAATTTCCTTCTTCATCTTTAGTCACACAATATACGGTTTTCATGTTTTTTCCATAACCTGAAGGCCTAGTTCTTACTAATAATTTAAGTAGTTTATTCGTACCATCTTCATCTGGTTGTTTAATGGCTAAAGCCATTTTTTAATTCATCAGAAAATTAAAATTTAAAAGTCGCTTTTAAATTTTATCCTTTACTTAA
>Ga0070740_10005313_pt1 | contig 12019 bp, 6 predicted proteins | sample Coa_R2_FD_67286 | JGI IMG/M metagenome (GOLD analysis project Ga0070740, IMG submission 67286) | Surface soil microbial communities from Centralia Pennsylvania, which are recovering from an underground coalmine fire - Coalmine... | ecosystem: Environmental > Terrestrial > Soil > Unclassified ...
GTATTCCCGCATCTGGTGCTTCCAGAAGGGCCAGTCGTGGCCGCCCATCGGACCCCAATTGTCCAGCGAATGGCGGATGCCTTTCTGCGACAGCACTTCGGACAGCCTGTAGGTCGGCCCGGAATTCTCCCAGGGGCCGGTTCCGGTGGAAAGGTGAATGTCGCACGTCGCCAGTTGCGAAAAGATCCACGGATCGCTCAGGTTCGAGACGTAGTCCACCGGATTGTTGAAGTAAAAATTGTCATCGTACATGCCGTCCATGAAGTTCTTCAGATCGTAAACGCCGGACATAGCGAAACAGCGCTTGATCACGTCGGGATGCTTGAACAGGGAATTCGCCGCGTGGTACGCACCGAAAGAGGCACCCATCGTGGAGATTGCGATGCCGGAAGTCCTGCAGTTGTCCCAAATGAAAGGAACGACTTCTTCCCTCAAGTAGGAATCGAACATCGCCTGGACGTAGCTGCGATGATAGGGATGCGCGGACTTATTGTAAAAGCTCGCGCCGTTCACGGAATTTATGGTAAAAAGCTTGAGCTTTCCGGCGTCGATAAAGTCGGCCAGCGCGGCGACCATGCTCTGACCTTCGAGCTCCCATTCATCCCCTGCGCTCGTGGGAAAGCCGAGGAGCGGTACGCCCCAGTGGCCGTACACCACGACGCCCAGCTCCATGTTGAGCCGGTGGGTGTACCAGCGGTGAACTTCGCGTTTCATCGTGTGAGCCTTGCCGGCAGGCGTGACACAGCCGCAAGAAAGCTTACAAGTTCCGCCGCTTCGCGCCCGCAAGCGAAGCGAAAGTATGCCAGCAGCAGGCAGCGCGGGCAACCGGAACAGGTTATTACCGTAACCTCGTCGTGTAGAATGGAAAGAATCTTCACCAATTCGGAGGGTAATTCATGGCCACACAATCCGCGCCGCGTCCAACGCCTGAGCGCATTTTCACGACTTTAACCGCGTTTCAGCAGACCGCCGCGCTGAAAGCGGCGATCGAGCTGGAACTGTTCACAAAGATAGGAGAGGGCGCGGATGAGCCGGCGGCAATCGCCAGGAGCGCCAACGCTTCGGAGCGGGGCGTCCGGATTCTTTGTGACCATCTCACCATTCAGGGCTTCCTGAAGAAGGAGAACGGGAAGTACGCGCTGACGCAGGAATCCGCGCTGTTTTTGGACAAGCGCTCTCCCGCGTATATGGGATCCCTGGCCGGCTTTCTAACGGACGAATCCTCCAAGCGCAATTTCGAGTGCCTCACCGAAGCGGTGCGCAAGGGCGGCTGCACAACTTCGGAGGGTGACAATACCCGGCCAAACGACGAGAAGTGGATCACGTTCGCCAGATCCATGGCGCCATTGACCGCGATTTCCGCCGGCTTCATGGCCGACCTGGCACAGATGGCCGAGCAGAAACCGTGCAAAGTGCTCGACGTGGCGGCAAGCCACGGGATGTTCGGCATTACCTTTGCGAAGCGCAACCCCAACGCGCAAATCGTCGCGCTGGACTGGCCCGCCGTGCTGCAAGTTACGAAGGAAAATGCGGAAAAGGCGGGCCTGGCCGCGCGTGTTCGCCTGCTGCCGGGCAGCGTCTTCGAAGCGGACCTGGGCGGCGATTACGATTTCGTTCTGCTGACCAACATCCTGCATCATTTCGATCCGCCCACGGTGGAAAAGATGCTTCGCCGCATCCATGCGGCCCTGAAGCCCGGCGGCCGCGCCATCACTCTGGAATTTGTTCCCAACGAAGACCGCATTTCTCCTCCGACGGCGGCCGCGTTCAGCCTGGTGATGCTCGCGGGGACGGCTTCGGGCGATGCCTACACTTTCGCGGAATATGAGAGGATGTTCCGGAACGCGGGATTTGCCAGAACGAGCCTGCATCCCGTGCCGGAGATGCCGCAACAGCTGATTCTCGCGGAGAAGTAACGCCATGCCGAAGAAGAAAACCAAGAAGCCCGCCAAAGGCGGCAATCGCACCGACCGTTTGTTGCGCGAGCAACTCGTCGCTCTCCTGAAGGGCGGCGGCGCTCATGTGCATTTCGAAGATGCGGTGAACGGTTTCCCGGCGGATAAGCGAGGCGTGTTTGTAAAAGGCCTGCCTCATACCGGCTGGCAACTGCTCGAGCACGCGCGCATCGCGCAGTGGGACATCCTGGAATTCAGCCGCAATCCCAAGCACGTCTCGCCGAACTTTCCCGGCGGCTACTGGCCGAAGACGCCGGTTCCTCCAAATGAAGAAGCCTGGAACGCAAGCGTGAAAGCCTTTCAGCACGACCTGCGCGAAATGATCAAGCTGGTGCAAAATCCGCGCAGCGATCTCCACGCGAAGATTTCCTGGGGCGACGGCCAGACGATTCTCCGCGAAGCGCTGGTCCTTGCGGACCACAACTCCTATCACCTGGGACAGCTTGTCTACCTTCGGCGCGCGCTCGGCGCCTGGCCGGAGGGTTAGCGGTCTCTTCGCAAGACCGCTATCGAACAGGACCGCAAACCCGCGTGATCCCCGTCACAGCGTTCTTTTGGCGAACGCAGGCAGACTTGCCTTCAATAGCGCGGCAGGCTATGTGCTAGACTGAACCGTGGTGAGACGCGTATTCATCCTCGCGCTTGCTTTGAGCCTGGTGGGAATCGGTCCCGCGCCTCTCTCGGCGTGTGCCCTACTCTCCTCCGCCGTGGCTGAATGCGCCGCGCCGGGCGCTCAATCGCAATGCGACCAGATGGACTTGCATGAGGGACAGAGCCGCCTTGCCGCTCCGCCCGACCTTTCCTGCTGCCTGGCGCAAGCGCCGGTTCCTGTATCTCAGTACCGGGCGCCTGAGGTGGCCGTTGCCTCCGTTCCGGCAGTGGCGCCCGAACCGATTCTCTCGGTTTTCTTTGCGCGCGATCTTCCCGCCTTCGTGCCGGTGCAAGACACCTCCCCTCCCGGCCTGCAGTCCCTGCTCTGTACCTTCCTAATCTGAAACTGGCCTAATCCTGCGCACGCGCGCGGGTGTCTCTGCACGTCCGCGCGAATACGCCTCTGTCAAAAAAAGCAACGCGCAGTGAAGAGCCGCAACTCTCCGTCTCGAAAGGACAGTTTATGAAGTTCGCGTATTTCTGGATTTCAGCAATCTCGCTCACTCTTCTGCTCGGTCCGGCCGTACCTGCCCAGGAGCAGCCTCCGCCGGCTCCTGCGGAAAAGCTTTCGGACCTTCTCACGGAAGCGGAACGCAACAATCCCCAGATTCAGGCCGCGCGGCAGGCCTGGAACGCGTCCGCGCAGGTGCCCACGCAAGTTTCCACGCTGCCCGACCCGCAAATCATGCTGCAGCAGCTCAACGTGGGCAGCCCGCGGCCCTTCGCGGGATTTTCCAACAGCGATTTTGCCTACATCGGCCTCGGCATCTCTCAGGACATTCCGTACCCGGGAAAACTTCGCCTGCGCGGCGAAATCGCGAAAAAGGATTCCGAAGCGCTCCAGCAAAGCTATGAAGCAGCCCGCAGAAACGTCCTCGCGCAGATCAAGACCGGCTACTTCCAGTTGGCTTTTCTCGCCAAGAAGAAATCCATACTCGAAGGCGACGGCGAACTGCTCAACCAGGTGGAGGAATCCGCCGTTGCCCGCTATCGCAGCGGACTCGGAAACCAGCAGGAAGTGCTGCAAGCGCAGTTGGAGCAGACCAAGCTTCTCCGCGAAATCACTCTCAACGAGCTCGAAGCCGCGAAGCTCCAAGCATCCCTCAAGCAACTCCTGAATCGCGCGCAAACTTCCGCGGACATTGCGCCGGAGCCGCTCTCCGAGACTCCCTTGCCCTATAGCTACGACCAGCTTCTCGAAGCGGCGAACTCCGGCAGCCCGCAGATTGCCGGAATGAAAAAGATCGTCGAGCGCCAGAAGCTCCAGGTGGACCTGGCGAAGAAAGATTTCTATCCGGATTTCAATCTGCAATACATGTGGCAGCGGACCGATCCCACGCAATTTCGCGCCTACTACATGTTCACCTTCGGCGTGCGGATTCCAATCTATCGCAACCGCAAGCAGCGGCCCGAACTGGCGCAAGCCGAACTCGAGCAAAACCGCGCAAACAGCGAACTCGAAGCGCAATCGCAGGAAGTGGCCTCGGCGCTGAGGGAACAGTACGCAGTCGCGGAAAAATCGACCGATCTCTTGAAGATTTATCGCGAAGGGCTTCTGCCGCAGGCGAAAGCCGAACTGCAAGCCGGCATGGCCGCGTTTCAATCGGGCCGCCAGGATTTTCAGGCGCTTCTCGCCTCGTTCCTTGACGTCCTGAAGCTGGACGAAGAGTACTGGCAGACGCTTTCGGAACACGAAACCGCGCTGGCGCAAATCGAACAGGCCACGGGATTGTCTCTGCGCTGAACGGCGCGCAAGGAGAACGAGCATGCGAAATTACAGGAGCGCATTTCTCATCGCGGTCCTCGCGAACCTGATCCTGGCGGGATTCCTAGCGGCGCTCTGGTGGCAAGACCACGGCACGCGCACGGCGCAGAAGAGCGGCGCGCCGTCGTCGGCGCCGCAACAGCAGGCGGAGGAAACTGCGCTCAAGCCGTCCGCGCAGCCCGAACAGGCTCCTCTTGCGCCCATTCAACTCTCTGCCGAACGGCTTCAGTCCATTGGCGTGAAGTTCGGAACCGTCGAGCGAAAGCCCGTACAAGACGAACTGCGCGTTACGGGCACCGTCGCCGTGGATGAAACGCGCTTGACCTACGTCCAGATGCGCTTTTCCGGCTACATCCAAAGAGTCTTTGCAGATGCGACGTACAAGTACGTCCGCAAAGGCCAGCCGCTCTTTACCATTTACAGCCCGGAGCTTGCCGCCGCCGAGCGCGAGTACCTCGTCGCAAAGCGAAACGCAGAGAGCATGTCGCGCAGCGAAGTTCCGGGCGTCGCGCCAGGATTCAATTCCCTTCTCGAAGCCTCCGCCGAACGATTGAAGCAATGGAACATCCCGCCCGCGGAGATTTCCCGCCTCGAATCCACGGGCCACGTGCAACAGGAGATCGAAATCGATTCGCCGGTGTCCGGCTACATCACGGAGCGCAACGCGCTTCCCAACCTTACCGTGCAGCCCGATACTCGCCTCTATACGATCACCGACCTTTCCACCGTCTGGGTCCTGGCGCAGGTTTTTCAGAATGACCTGGGCCGCATTCGCAGGGGAGAGCCCGCGACGTTGACGGTGGATTCCTATCCAGGAAGAACGTTCCGCGGAAGAATCGACTTCATCTATCCCGACGTGGATATGAGCACGCGCACGGCGCGCGTTCGGCTGGTCTTCTCGAATCCACAGCTTCTGCTCTCTCCGGGCATGTTTGTAAACGTCTCGCTGGTGACGCCTCTCGGAACTCACCTTGTCGTGCCCGTGGAAGGCGTCCTGCAATCCGGCCTGCGCCAGATTGTCTTCGTGGACCGCGGCGGCGGATACCTGGAGCCGCGCGAGGTGCAGCTTGGACCGCAAGCGGGCGACCAGTTCATCGTGCTGAAAGGCTTGAAGGCGGGGGAGCGCATCGTCACCTCGGCCAATTTCCTGATCGATTCGGAAAGCCAACTCCAGGCTGCCATCGGCGCTTACACTCCGCCTCCGCTTGGAGCCGGGGCGGCCTCCGCCATGAACGGCGCGCCTGCGCAAGCGTCTGCGCAGATCCAATTCACCACGGAGCCGAATCCGCCTCGCAAAGGCGCAAACGTATATCGAGTGCGCCTCACCAAGGCGGACGGCTCGCCAGTCTCCGGCGCGCAGGTCAGCGTGCGCAGCTACATGCCCGGCATGCCGGAGATGGGCATGGCCGCGATGAATGTTCTAACGCCACTGAACGAGAAGGCTCCCGGCGTCTATGAAGGCGACGCCACTCTGGAAAGCGGCGGCACCTGGCAGATTACCGTCACCGCCACGAAAGACGGTTCGGTACTCGCCACGAAAAAACTCAGCTTCAACGCGACAGGAGGAATGTAGCCGTGATCTCCCGCGTGATCGATTGGTGCGCGAGCAACCGCTTCCTCGTCTTCACCGGCACGTTGCTGCTGGTTCTGGCGGGCATCTGGTCGCTCAGAAATATACCGCTCGACGCTCTGCCGGATATTTCCGACGTGCAGGTGATCGTGCACATTCCCTGGGAAGGCGAGCCGCCCAACGTTATCGAAGATCAGGTCACTTATCCCGTCGTCACCTCGCTCCTCGCGGCTCCAAACGTCAAGGCGGTCCGCGCCCAAACGATGTTCGGCGATTCGTACATCTTCGTGGTGTTCGAGGACGGCACCGATCTCTATTGGGCGCGCTCGCGCGTTCTCGAATATATCCAGCAGCTACAGGGCGTTCTGCCCAAGGACGTGTCGCCCATGATCGGGCCGGACGCGACCGGCGCGGGATGGGTTTATCAGTATGTGATTCTGGATCGCTCGCATCGTCGCAGCCTGGCCGAGCTGCGCAGCCTGCAAGACTGGTTTCTCCGCTATCAACTGGAAACCGTGCCGGGCGTCGCGGAAGTCGCTTCCATCGGAGGCTTCGTCCGCCAGTATCAGGTCAATCTCGATCCGAACAAGCTGCGCGCCTACAACATTCCGCTCTCCACGGTGATCGATCGCGTGCGCGAAAGCACCAACGAAGTCGGCGGCCGCGTGCTGGAAATGGGCGGCGCGGAATACATGGTCCGCGGCCTTGGTTACCTGCGCTCCGTCTCCGATCTCGAAAACGTGCCGGTCGCCACGAAGGACGGCACTCCGGTTCTTGTCCGCGATTTGGGAAACGTCACGTTTGGTCCGGACATTCGCCGGGGCGTCGCGGAGTGGAGCGGCGAAGGCGAGACGGTCGGCGGGATCATCGTGATGCGCTACGGAATGAACGCGCTCAACGTCATCGACGGCGTCAAAAAGAAGCTCGCCGAGATCAAACCTTCCCTGCCGCCGGGCGTGGAAATCGTTTCCGGATACGACCGCTCGGGCTTGATCCAGGATTCGATCACGACGTTGCAGCGCGATCTGCTCGAGGAAGCGCTCATCGTCAGTTTCGTCACCATCGCGTTTCTCTTCCATTTTCGCTCCGCGTTGATTCCGATTTTGACGCTGCCGATCGCGGTGATCGCTTCGTTCATCCCCATGTATTTCCTGCACGTGAGCTCGAACATCATGTCGCTCGGGGGATTGGCGCTGGCCATCGGGGTGCTGATTGACGCGGCCATCGTGATGGTGGAAAACGGTTATCGCCACCTCTCGGAGCACGGCGCCAGCACGGGCCGGCCGCTCTCCGCACTGAGCGCGAAGGAAAGACGCCGAATCGTCCTGGGCGCGGCAAAGCAGGTCGGACCCGCAATCTTTTTCTCCTTGCTCATCATTCTGGTTTCGTTTTTGCCCGTCTTCCTTCTCGAAGCTCAGGAAGGACGCATGTTCCGCCCGCTGGCGTGGACGAAGACCCTGGCCGTCGCGTTTTCCTCGATCCTCTCCATCACACTGGTTCCCGTGCTAATGCTTATTTTTCTGCGCGGCCATCTCAAGCCCGAATCGCAAAACCCCTTTTCCCGATGGACTCAAGCCATCTACCTGCCGCTGCTTCGCTGGTGCCTGCGCTACCGAAAGACCACTCTTCTCCTCAATCTTCTCTTTCTTGCGCTGACCGTTCCAATCGCCTGGCGCATCGGCAGCCAGTTCATGCCGCCACTTTACGAAGGCTCCGCTCTCTACATGCCTTCGGCCCTCCCCGGGATTTCCATCACGCAGGCTTCCGTCCTGCTCCAGGAGCAGGATCGCATCATCAAATCCTTCCCCGAAGTCGAAACCGTGCTGGGCGTGGTTGGCCGCTCGGACAGCCCGACCGATAACGCGCCGCTGGACATGTACGACACCACGATCATGCTCAAGCCGCGCGAGCAATGGCGGCCGGGCATGACCTACGAGAGACTGATCAGCGAGCTCGACGAAAAGCTTCAATTCCCTGGACTCACGAATACTTGGACGATGCCCGTGCAGAACCGCCTCGACATGGAGCTCACGGGCATCAAGACTCCCGTCGGCCTGAAGATTCAGGGTCCAACCGTCGAAGGGATTCAGCGCGCCGGTGCCCGGCTTCAGCAGATTCTTGGCGGACTTGCAGAACTCCGCTCCATCTTTGCGGAGCGCGTGGCCGAGGGCCTCTACATCAATATCGAAGTCAACCGCCCCGAAGCCGCCCGCTACGGTCTGACGGTCGCCGATGTGCAGCGCGCCGTCACTTCCGGTATCGGCGGCGAGAACATCGCCGAAAACGTCGAAGGTCGCGAGCGTTACCCGATCAACGTGCGCTACAGCCGCGACTTCCGCGACGACGTGGAGCAGTTGCGCCGCGTCCTGATCGCGACGCCTTCGGGAGCGCAAATTCCGATCTCACAGGTGGCTTCGGTCTATTTCTCCCGCGGTCCGGCCATGATTCGTGATGAAGACGGCCTGCTTACCGGCTACGTCTATCTCGACCTCGCCACCAAGGACTACGGTGGATTTGTGGCCAAGGCGGACCGGCTGCTCCGCGAGAAACTCCAGCTCCCCGCCGGTTACACCTACAAGTGGTCCGGCGAATACGAATTCGAGGTACGCGCAAAAGAAAGGCTGACGATTATCTTGCCGGTTGTTTTCTTCGTGATCTTCGTGCTCCTCTACCTTGTCTTTCATTCCGCCACCGAAGCCGCCGTTCTCATCTTCCCCACCTTCTACGCCATGACCGGCGGCCTGATTCTTCAATACTGGCTGGGTTACAACTTCAGCGTCGCCGTGTGGGTCGGCTACATCGCTCTGTTTGGCATCGCCGTCGAGACGGGCGTGGTCATGGTCGTTTATCTCCATGAGTCGCTGGACAAGCGTCTCGCTTCGGGCGTTCCGCTGCGTCATGAGGACATCGAAGCGGCGACCGTGGAAGGCGCGGTTCAGCGCTTGCGTCCCAAGCTCATGACCGTCACCGCCGTTCTCGCCAGCCTCATTCCCATCCTTTGGGAATCCGGCATCGGCTCGGACGTCATGAAGCCAATCGCCGCGCCCATCGTCGGCGGCATGATCACCTCCACGATTCATGTCCTCATTCTCGTGCCGGTCTTCTTCGCTTTCATGAAGGAGCGCGCCTTGCGGAGAGGAGTTTTGAAAGCCTCCACGCATCGTGACGAAGAATGACTCGCGGCCGGATCTGCTCGTGCGATCCGTCGCAAGAGCGGCGTCAGTAGGGCTTCTTGTTGGGCTGAATCTTCCAGGCGGAAAAGACGGCCAGCGCTTCTTCTCGCATCACCCGTGTCATGGGGATTCGCCGCGCAGCCGGATCCTTCTGAATCTCATCGTAAATGAAGGCGTCGTCAAAACCCGCCGCAGCAGCATCCGCCGCCGTGCCGGCAAAATAGATGCGCGCGGGCCTCGCCCAGTAAATCGCGCCGAGACACATCGGACACGGCTCGCACGTCGTGTACAGTTCGCAGCCGCCCAGTTGGAAGCTTCCGAGCGTCCGGCACGCCTGCCGAATGGCCACCATTTCCGCGTGCGCGGTCGGATCGTTCGTTGCCGTCACCAGGTTCGTCCCCTCCCCGATGACTTTGCCGTCCTTGACGATCACGCAGGCAAACGGTCCCCCGCGCCCGGAGCGCACGTTTTCCATCGCGAGCTCCATCGCCCGCCGCATGAGGCTTTCTTCCATACCGTTTCGAGTATAGGTGCGATGCGCGGCGCCAGAAAAGCGTTCCCTGTCCGATACTCGCGCAGAAGATAGCCCTTCGGCCCTCGGGAAACTTGCAAGAAATCGCAATCAAGGTAGGATGATGGTCTGGAAATCGCCAAAAGCGGAGGGCGCAATGGTGCAGATTGAGAATGTGGGCCGCCGTGGGTTCCTCAAGGGCATGCTGGGCGCCGGCGCGTTCGTGCTCAGCGTTCGCCTGATGCCGGAGCAGCTTTTCGCCGCGGGCTCGGCCGCCTCTGCCGTTCCCGCAAATCCCACCATGAAAGGCCCCTTCGCGCCCGGCGTTTACCTCGCCATCGACACCGACGGCACCACCTACATCATCGCGCACCGCTCGGAAATGGGCAGCGGCAGCCGCACCGGCCTTCCCCGCATCGTCGCGGATGAACTCGATGCCGATTGGGCGCGCGTCAAGATTGTGCAAGCCACGGGCGACGAGAAATACGGCGACCAGGATACCGACGGCTCCCATTCCGTCCGCAGCTTTTTCGATATCCTCCGCGAAGCAGGCGCCACCGCGCGGCTGATGCTCGTCCGCGCCGCCGCCAAGGAATGGGGCGTGCCCGAAAGCGAGTGCGTCACCGGCGTCCATGAAGTCATCCACAAGCCAAGCGGCAAGCGCCTAGGTTACGGGGCGCTTGCCACACCGGCATCGAAACTCGAGGTCCCCAAGAAAGAAGAGGTCAAGCTCAAACCGCGCAACGAGTGGCGCTACATCGGCAAGGGCGTGTCCAGCTTCGACTTGAAGGACATCGTCACCGGCAAAGCCGTCTATGGAATCGACACCACGATGGACGGCATGCTCTTCGCCAACGTCGCACATCCCCCCGTTCTCGGCAGCGCGGCAAAATCCGTGGACGACAAAGCCGCCCTGGCGGTGAAAGGCGTGAAGCAAACGGTTACTCTTCCGGGCTTCAAGCCGCCCGTGATGTTCCAGGCGCTCGGCGGCGTGGCCGTTCTTGCGGACAGCACCTGGGCCGCCATCGAGGGCAAGAAGAAACTCAAGGTCGAGTGGGAGCCCAGCCCGCACAGCGTCTATTCCTCCGATCCCTACAAGAAGGAGTTGCAGGAAACGTCGCGCAAGCCGGGCAAGGTCGTTCGAGAAGTCGGCAACGTGGATGAAGTTTTCGCTAAAGGTGGCAAGATTCTGGAAGCCGATTACTACGCTCCTATGCTCGCCCACGCTTCTATGGAGCCTCCCGCGGCGCTCGCCCACTTCCACGACGGAAAAGTGGATGTCTGGGCTGCCACGCAGAATCCTCAGGGAGCGCGCGACGCCGTGGCCGCTGCTACCGGCGTCAAGAAAGAAGACGTCACCGTGTACGTCACCCTTCTCGGTGGCGCCTTCGGCCGAAAATCCTTTCCTGATTTCGCGGTCGAAGCCGCCGTGCTTTCACAAAAATCCGGCAAACCCGTAAAAGTCGTCTGGAGCCGCGAGGACGACATCCAGTTCGATACCTTCCACTCCGTCGCCGCGATGTACCTGAAAGCCGCTCTCGGCCCGGATGGCAAGCCGGTCGCCTGGCTCCAGCGCAGCACGTTTCCCCCCATTGCGTCCATGTTCGATCCCAACGGCGATCACGCCGACGCCGGAGAAATCGGCCTCGGCTGGAGCGATCTGCCTTACGCCATCCCCAATCACCGCGCCGAAAACGGCGCCGCCGTCGCGCACGTGCGCATCGGCTGGCTGCGCAGCGTCTGCAACGTCTTCCACGCTTTCGCGGAACATTCCTTCGCGGATGAACTGGCTCACGCCGCGGGAAAGGACCCGCGCGAATACATCCTGGCTCTGCTCGGTCCCGATCGCATTATTCCGAAGAGCGAACTTGCCAAGGACTATCCGAACTACGACGGCGACTACGAAAAATATCCCATCGATACCGCGCGTTTCCGCCGGGTTCTGGAAATCGCCACGGAAAAAGCCGGCTGGGGCAGACGCAAGACCGGCAACGGCTTCGGCATGGGCCTGGCCATCCACCGCAGCTTTCTGACGTATGCCGCAACCGTGGTGCAAGTCGAAATGACCAAGGAGGGCAAGATCACGATCCCTCGCGTGGATACCGCCGTGGACGCGGGCACGCTGGTCAATCCCGAAACCGCCCGCCAGCAGTTCGAAGGCGCCGCCGTCTTCGCCGCCAGCCTCGCCTGCTTCGGCGAAATCACCGCAAAAAACGGAGTCATCGAGCAAACCAATTTCGACGGCTATCCCATGGTGCGCATGAACGACGCGCCCCGCGAGACGCACATTCATCTCGTGGAGAGCGACGCGCCGCCGGCAGGCGTCGGCGAACCGGGCGTGCCGCCTTTCACTCCCGCGCTTTGCAACGCGATTTTTTCCGCCACCGGCAAGCG
>Ga0070740_10005316_pt1 | contig 12016 bp, 7 predicted proteins | sample Coa_R2_FD_67286 | JGI IMG/M metagenome (GOLD analysis project Ga0070740, IMG submission 67286) | Surface soil microbial communities from Centralia Pennsylvania, which are recovering from an underground coalmine fire - Coalmine... | ecosystem: Environmental > Terrestrial > Soil > Unclassified ...
GCTGCTGGCCGTCTACGACATAGCGATGAATTTGCGTGCCAAATGCGACCGACACCTGGGCCCCTGAGCCGGAGAAACTCACCGCATTATGGCTTTCCGGCACATCTTCAATGACGAATCCGCGGCTCTGAAGCCACGTAGTGATTTTAATGAGGTCATTTGTACTGAGGCCGAAACGCGCGCCGAAATCCCGAGGCGTCAGCCAGCGGTGGTAATTCGGAGAGGAAGGATCCTGTTGCTGGGATAGGAGTTGGCCCAACGCGGCTTGTTGCGCAGGCGAAGGGGCAAAAAACATCGTGATCCGCGGCAAAGACATCGAATCCGGCATCCTGCCGCGATCGAATTCGAGGCGCGCCAAAGGGTGGAGATTGCCGTGCAATAGCCTCACCTCGGAATTGTTGATGGCCCGGAGGATGCGATCCTGCTGTTGTTCCGCCTGGGAATGCGCAAGAAGCGCAACGAGGAGCAGGAATGCGGCGCAGCAGCCAACCTGCAGGGGAGATAAAGTGTACGAGCGTGGCGACACGCCAGCCTCCTCACAGCTCAAGCGCACGAACCCGAAATCAGCCGCGACACTAGGCTTTTCCGCTGGGGACTGGCGATGCTATGGACAGACTCCAGCAATCGCGGTGCCTCCGCGCAGCCACAGAAGTGACGTCGGTCACGGCCGGCGATCACGGCGTCTGGCAGAGCATCGCGCGGCACCGATGCATTAGTAATTGCCGTCTTTTGCGCCAATCTCACTGCGGGAACACACGATTGGATGTGGAGCTTTCGATTCAGGGGCGGGATCGGGAGAGACTCGTGTACAGATTAGGGCGCTGTCTTGTGCCGGAATATGCAAATTTTAGGCACGACGATTGCTTCATGGGAGATACAAGCTACCCAGCAGCTTTAGGCCGATTCCTGGCAAGAATGGTTGTAAACGTCTGATAAAGCGTTATTAGCAGGCAGGCGCGAGGCGATATGAAGGGAAATAAACTACCACTTTTGGGCTTTTCCTTGGCGTTGGCCGTTGCCGTTATCGTCTTCTATTTCCGGCCGTCCGCCAAGACTCAAAAGCCCTGGAACTCAACCGCGATTACGGCCACCTATGTCGGGGCGCAGCTTCGGCAGTTGGATTCGGGTAATGCGGCGCTATTCCTGGCATATGAAGTTCAAAACCACACCGATTCCGATTACCAACTCGCGGATGGGCCGACGGCATTGGTAATGAGCCGTCTGCGGGCCGATGGCAGTTTGAGTTCGCAGCAGCCGGTTCGCCTGAGTTATCCGACATTTTTGCCGGCACGGCAGCGCGCGCGCGTCGCTCTTGAGATTCCCGCAACATTCAATTGGCCAGGCGACAACGACTCCGCGTACCAGGACAGGCTGAGGGATTTCGTAAATCAGAAGCTCGACGACGTGCAGGCGTTCGTTCTTTTCGACCAAGGCGATCGCTTTGACATTGAATTTCCCAACGGCTGGCAGGAACTAAAGCTGGCTTCGGCGTTGCCGAGATAAGGCAGGAGAGACAAATCATGCCCTTAGCAGGATCCGCTTCCACCCCGTCGCAAGCCGCCCGCAGGTTTTACGTGCGGCGCAAGCTCGAGGGTCTTTCGTACGTGGAGTTCGGGCCGGACAATGGCGCCATTCTGATCGACATTGGCGAAGGCGGCATTGGTTTCCAAAGCGTTCTGCCGGTGACCCTGAGCGACACGCTCCTGTTCAAATTCAAATTTCCGGGCGAGAGTAACTTCGTCGAGGGCTTTGGGGAAGTTGTCTGGATGAATGACTCCGGGAAAGGTGGCGGGCTCCGCTTTACGGAAGTGGCCGACGCGGATCGCGCGAAGATCCGCGAATGGGCTGGCGAGCCCGGCGCCCCGGCAACCGGCAACTCCCAAACCGGCAACAACGCCGGAGCTCCCACAGCAAAAATAAAAAACACCGCCGGCGAATCAGTGAATCCGGAGAGCACCGCGACAAAAGCAACGGATCAGTTCGAACTGGCGGCAAAAGCTTCAGAAGAGTTCTCTACAGGGGAAAACGCCCAGCCCCCCAGCCCTTCGATGAATGCAGAGACCGACGCGGTCGAGGTGGTGGAAGCCGTCGCGGCAGATCCAGCTGTGGCCGCTGACATCAAGAATTCGGAGCCGCCGTCAATTCCGGAATTCACTATCGAAGCGATGCCGGCGGAGACACCCACAGTGCGCGCGGATTCTATAGCATCCGCAGCGACAGCTGCCGCGAAGACGCTCGAGCAGAATCCCGAAGTTGCGCAACCTGCAACTCGGCCCCGTGTAAAAAACCATACAGCCGACGCCCCCTTTTCTGTACAGGCGTCAGGCGCGGGTGCGGAGGTCGCCGCGGCTGACGCACGAATTTCGACACGGAATCAGACGCGCCATATTCCGGGGCCTGCAGCGGCAAACCCGGACACAAAGCTCATCGATTCAGCTCCCACTACCGGGGATCGCGAGGCACCATTCATTCCGACAGTGCGGCCGGGACGCAATACGAATGCGTGGCAAGGCATGTCAGGGACGGCTGCGGAGGAGTTGCAGGGTTCTGCGACTCTCGCGGCTCAGGCTTTGAGAATTGGAATCGGAGTCGCAGCCGGGGCAGCTGTTGCGCTGCTGCTTTTCCTGATCATTCCATCCTTGCGTACGCGCGTGGAAGCGACGGCCGCACGACCGGCGGCTTTCAATACAATCGGCGCACCGGCGTTTGAAGTCGAAGTTGCGGATATCGACAACCGCCGATGGGTTTTACGCAGTGGCGGCGAAGCGGGTTCACCTTTCGGTACGTCCTCCAAACGCGAGGCAGAGAGCTCCAGCTCAGCAAAGTCGGACCGAAGCGAATCCGGAAAAGCCAGCCGGGCGGAAGAAGCTGCCGATTCCACCACCACGGCCGCGAAACCCAAATCAGCAAAGCCGGGCGAGCTAGTCCTGTCGCGGCCTCGCGTTGCTCAACGGCCAACTGCTTCGGCACAAACGCTGGCACCGTCAATTTTCGACGGCATTACGCCACCTATCGGCTCCCTTAGCGATCGTTTGGCAACAGGCGGCCCTGAAGCGCCAGGGATCGTTCAAACCGAAACCCCACAGCCCCGCACCGTGGCGTTGCAATCCGCGGTGCTCGTGCAACGCGTTTCGCCTGTCTACCCTCCTGCCGCAATGGAATCGCGGGTTCAAGGCGATGTACAGGTAAACGCCACAATCAGCAAGGATGGCGTTCCCAAGGATCTGAAGGTCATCAGTGGGGATCTGCGCCTGGTGCCGGCGGCACTCACCGCTATCCGGCAATGGCGTTACCGTCCGGCTACACTAAGCGGGTCGCCGATCGATACGCAGATGGTGATTACTGTCTCGTTTCAACTGAAATAGCTGAGGCATCTCTCGTCGCCGGTTGTTTAGGGCAGACGAAAATTCTCCGCGGCAGTCTGCACAACACGCCTCCAGTTTTACTTCCATTGAGTCCCTGATGCGGAAGAGGGTTTGGCGAGCTTGCCCTTAAGGCGAGCAGGGTATAGCCCAGGCGTCTCCAGGCTCACAGACTGGATACGAACCGGTTTAGGCGCCAAGGTGAGATTTGGTAGAAGCCCGCACTCTTGGCAGCGGGAAGCAAGAAAGCCGGGGTACGTCAAACCCAATGGGTAAGCGGGAGATGCGTAGTCCCGCTTTTGGAGGTTGAAATGAAGAAAATCTTTGCAGCCGTAGCGCTGCTCGCGCTCAGCGCGGCAGTTCCCATGCGCGCAGATCAGAGCAAGTCCGAAGTCAATATGCGCCTGGACTCCGCCGCTTCCACGTTGCGCGATCTAGCCGCTGCTCCCGACAAAGGCATACCCGACGAGGTTTACAACAGCGCCAAGTGCATTGCCGTGGTGCCGCGCATGCTCAAAGGAGCGTTTATTTTTGGCGGCGAACATGGGCGCGGCGTCGCCACTTGCAAGCTGCCCAATGGAATGTGGAGCGCGCCGGCCTTCTTCACGCTCAGCGGGGGCAGTTGGGGATTACAAGCAGGAGCGCAGGACATCGACCTTGTCATGATGGTTATGACGGATCAGGGCGTTCAGCATCTGCTTCAAAATAAATTTCAGATCGGCGCAGAGGCTTCCGGCGCCGCCGGACCGGTCGGCCGGCACGCATCCGCTGGCGTCGATTGGAAACTTGACACTCAGATTCTCACCTACTCGCGCACCAAGGGTCTTTTCGCAGGAATTAATCTAAACGGATCGTGGATCGAGCACGATGTGGATTCGACCAAGGCGCTGTATGGAAAAGACTACAGCACGAACGAACTGCTGGCCGGCAAAGTGCCAGTCCCGATGGAAGCCCGAGGCTTCATAGACGAAGTCGCGCGGGTCAAGGCGGAGTCTGAAAAGCGGTAAGCCGATTGCATTCCCCCCTGTTCACCGCCACCGGTTTTGAGGCCGGGTCGGCGGTGAACTTGCAGCACCGGGAGAATTTCAAGCGCCGACTCTAAATTCTCCCGGCGCTCTTTTTTACAGCGGCATTCCATATTGTGTGCCGTATTGCGAGCAGCCTACTCGACACGCCAGGGAGATCGTTCCGGCCAATGCCGCAATGCCTCCGTGGCCCAAGCCGTCGTTTTATCGGTGTGACAGGAAGTGCAAGGATTCGGGATTTTGTATTTATCCGTTTCAGCCGGCGTGATGAACCGGAACGTGTGGGCGTGCACATTGATATTTGCGATGGTGGTCTGAATCGCCGGCATGTGGCAATCCACGCACTCACCACCCGGCGTGCCGGCGCGATGGTGCGTGTGTTGCTCGAGCGTGGCCGTACGCGGCCCGTTGGGCATGCCCGGGCCGTGGCAGGTCATGCAGATTTGCGCAGGCGGCAGCCGGAGTTCGGCATAATTGGCGGTGCCATGCACATCATGGCAACTGAAACATGTCACGCCGCGGCGATACATCACGCTCTGCACGAAATCATTTCCCTGCATGCGATTTTTGTGCGCCGTGGCATCCGGAAAATGCGTGAAGCTCGTTTCGCCGAGCTTGTGCTCTTCTAGCTGCCAGTAGTCCTGCAAGCTGAGTCCTACGTGGAAGCCCACGGGCCAGTCGTAATACTTCCCCTCAATCGGGTTCGTGAGCGGGCGCCCCTGCGAATGGCACTGGATGCATGTGTCGCTGGCGTGGACATAATCCATGCGTGCGGGATTTTGGATATTTGTGCGCGAAGGATTCGCCACATGCTCGCTGCCCGGGCCGTGGCAGCGCTCGCAGCCCACGTTCCACTCTGTAAGGCTGTGATCGCGAAAATTGAAGTTTACCGAATGGCAGCCGTCGCAGGTTGCGCTCGTCGGGCGCTTGAAATTGTCGGGAGGATAGAGCGGCGCCCACCAGTCCGAGCCGTTGGCGACGAAATAGGGCCGCCACACGTGGTTCATAATGTCCCACTGCGAGGGCTGCGGATAGTAATCGTCGCCCACTTTCGTGAAGTAGCGCTGCTTCCAGATGCTTCCGTAAACCAGCCCGACGTCGCCTAGAGCGAACTTTTTGACGTTATTTGTGGCGAGGTCGGGAATTATGGCGTCGGGATGTTCACGGGGATCACGAACTACGTTGGCCATGGGCGTTTTCTGCCATCGCGCGTAGATGTCAGCGTGGCACGATTGGCAGGCACGGGAGCCAACATATTTCGCGGTCAGTTGAGCGGGTGTCCGCCCATCGACTCCGGGAGCCGGCGCTTGCTGGCCATACAGCAACATTACATTCGCGATCAGCAAAAACGAAAATAACAGGACAGGTAGCGCGAATCGGCGAATCGTATTCTCCTCCCTGAAAACGGGTCCCTACTTTACCGCAATTTTGCTGAGCGCCGCCTTAATTCCGGCACTCAGGCTCTCGGGCGTACCAACCCCCCAGAAATGCATGAAGAAAAGCCGCGGCTCTTCGGTAAGCATGTGGTTGTGCAGCGCCGTGACTTGAATCTGGTGCTCTTCGAGCGCGGAGATAACCGGATTCACCTCCTGTGCGGTCAGAACGAAGTCTCCTGTCGTAGCTACGTTTCCGCGCCCTGCATCCTGAAAATTGATGGACTCAGCAACGCCTTGCGCGCCATTGAGTGTCATGCCATTTTCTGTAATGGGCTCTTTGCGCGGAATGCCATACGCGAGCACGCCTCCTGCCCAGCGCCCCTGACTTCCCAGCACGCCTTCAATTGTTTTCACAAAGGGTGCGGCGGGTGTTTCCTGAGCCGGCGGTCCGGAAGTCAAAGGCGTCTTCGATTCGGCCAGCGCATCGTGGAGCGATTGAGCCAGCTTCTGCGCGTTGCCGTGGCCCATGTAATGCATGTACATCACGTGGGGCGTCTCATTGAGCAAGTGGTTGTGTACGGCTGTGATCTGAAATTCCGCCGTACGCAATTTGCCCATTACCGGGCCGATTTCGCTCTGCGTTAGAACCAAATCGCCCATCACTGTGCAATCAGCGTCGGTTCCACTGAAAGCCGCCCACGAACCGAGCGCCAAACCCGGCTTGAGGGCAACCCCTGCCAACTCCACGTGCAGATCCGTGCGTGGCAAACCCACGCGATACACGTCCCCCGTCTTCTGGCCCGAGTGGCCGAGCACTTGATCGATGGCACCGGTGTTCAGACCCTGCGCCAGCGCAAATCCCGGACACACGAAAAGAATCGAACAAAAAACCATCAACCGATTTCGCATGTGCTTTCTCCAGTCCGAAGGCCCGATTCAGTCGCGAAATTGCGCTGAATCGGCTGTTACATTTTCGATGGCAATCGCACGACAAAAGGGCCGGAATCACTTTTTGCGCGGTGTAGATGCGAATCTCGACCGACTCGTTGCCACGCGCTCGAACCAGCAGGACTACAGTATGGCGCTTTGCCGGCCGAGTTCCGCGCTGATAGCAAAATCCACGGCGGACGCGCTATTTTCAAGAAAGGAATCGCGTTTGCATTCTGGACGATGTTACTTTTGCACGGTGTAAATGCGGATTTCAGCGCTCGCGTCTCCGCGCGCCGGCACCGCAAGGTAGAAGCGATCAAAGCCTTTGCCCTGCCGTCCCCAATATCCGGCTGTTTTAGCGCCGATTGCTGTCGGTATTCTGGCCAACAGCTCGTAATGATCGGGGTCGTTCATCTGGTAGACGCAGATGTAGCCCGCGCCGCCTGGCATATAGATGCGCTTCAGCGCCGCATCGAAGAAGATGTCGTCGGTGTCGATGACGCCGGGCAGCGCGGCGACCATCTTGCCCGAAGTCGTGTCGAACACCGCCATCCGCGCTGGATCATGCGTGCCGATGAAAATGCGGTGGTCGGGCTCGTCCATTGCCATGGGGAAGTTGTTGGCGATGCCGTCGAGCTTCCAATGGCTGATGGTTTTGGTGTTGCGGCTGATTACCGAGATTTCGTCCACCGCCGGCACATTAACGTAGATGTTCGGACCGGAGGCTTCCACCTGGAAGTTTTCAGGCTCAGCAGCCAACTTGTAGTCCTCGACGACCTTATTGGTCATGGCATCGATACCGGCGAGGCCGCCGGTTTTCTCGTTGCCATGGCCGACATAGACGCGCTTATTGGCATCATCGTAGCGGTCGTCAGCGCCGTCTTCGAAGGGCACAACGGCGATCTGCTTGAACGGGGTACCCTTAAAGACGTGGACGCCGTCTTCACCGGAGGCCACGAACAGTTCCTTGGAATCCGGAGAGTAAACCTCGCCTTGCGGGTCCTTCACCGACAGGCTCTGCTCAAGCACACGCCCGCCAATGTTGATCACTAGCGCGTGATTATCGCCCAGCGCCGAAACGAAGAGCTTGCCCGCGCCCTCGCCGAAGTGATCGAAACGGCCGACGATGCCCCGGAGCGGGATTGTCTCGGTGAGCACCAACGGCTGGTTTTCAGATGCATTGCTTTCGGCGGTGCGCGTCTCCGCACTTTGGCGAGGAGCTTGGCAGCCTGCGAAGGGCAGCAAGGCCAGCGGCAAGACAATGGCATGAATCTTCTTCAAGGCAATTACCGCTTAAGAAAGTCAGGTGCCGAAGTCACGAACACTGCGGTTGCCAATTCGAACACGATAGCGCTCGAACCTGAGTGTGGCAATGGCTAATGACATGGCTAACAGAAGAGCTGATATTTTAACGCGCCTCTCTGCCCAGACGTTCGCAGCGACGTCGGAGAAAAGGCTGTAAGGACTATTTGGTCTGATAGATGAGGATTTCGCCGTTTTGGCCAGTCGGCTGGTGACGTGTGGCCACGAATAGCTTTCCCCACTCGGGTACGAAGAGCCCGGTCTGCGCGCCGTACCCCGTCGTGTAGGTCGCGACCTTCTCGTAATGATCACCATTCTGCTGCTGGATCACGTCAACGACACCCGGACCTTCAGCTCTTGGATTGTCTTTTTCGATCAGTATTCTCGACACGATATAGAGCCGGCTCTTGGCGGGATCGTAGAACATATCGTCCGAGGTGGATAGCGGCGTGGCCTGGATGGTTGCCACTTGCTTGCCGCTCTCGGTATCGATCACAGACACGTAGCTGGCACCGCGGCAAAACACGAAAATCCGATGGCGAGCTTCGTCGAGCGCCATCGGATAATTCTCGCACTGCGGGTTACTCCAGTGGGCCAGCACCTTGTTGGTGTCAAGATCGGCTACCACAACATAATGGTTATCCGGAGAATTGATGAAGATGCGGTTTCCCTTCTCCTCGAGTTGGAGCGCCTCGGGGTGCCCGCTAGTGGGGATCTGGGCGAGCTTGTTACCGTCCAGGCCCAGAACTGCCACTGCACCGTCCTTCTCCCCTTCTCTACCCTGGACCTTCCCGTACAGAAATTTCTCTCCTCCATAGTCGACAAGTACGTGCTGGCGGCGCGCGTCATAGCGCATGTTATCCGCATCCTCAGTCAGTTTCACTGTTCGCTGAAGCGCGAAGCTCGTGCCATCAAAAATCTTCACGGTCCCGTCGCCTTCGGAGGAAACAAACAGACGGTTGACAGAATTGACATAGTACGAGTTCTGTGGATTGTCGAACGGAAGCGACTTCACTTGCTTGCCAGTCTTGAGATCGATAACTTCGAGAGTGTGATTGTCAAAGGCGGCCGCGAATAGGCGCTGGCCCTTCAAATCCACGCTCATGTGATCCATGCGTCCATCAACATTGGCGAGCGGGATGCTGCTGACGAATGTCAATACAGGCGCCTTTTGTGGCGGCGTTGTTTGGCCCACGGCTAGAGCGGAGAAAGCCAGCAGCTGCAATGCAGCCGCAAATGCAAGTCGAGTACTCATGTTTCTCCTCCGGGGTGTTTTGGGGGGGATTATATCAGGCCGGTCGTTCCAGTAACGAAGTTCCTAGAACGTCTATACCCGGCCTGCTCCGACGCGTCGGGATTCTTATAGTGATACTATTAGTTCACCGGGGTGGAACATAAGCGGCAGCACCCAATGAACATCTCGGCTCCGTTCGTCAAGCGACCTGTCGCAACATCCCTTCTGAGTATGGGTCTGCTCCTGTTCGGCGGAGTAGCTTACCGCTCGCTGCCGATGGCTCGGCTGCCCGAAGTCGAATATCCGACGATCACAGTTTTTTCCAGCCTTCCGGGTGCAAGTCCCGAAACGGTGGCAACAGCGATTGCCACGCCGCTCGAACGCATGTTTGGGCGTATCGCCGGCATTACGCAAATGACATCGGTGAGCCAGCTTGGAGGCACGTACATCACCATGCAGTTCGATCTCAGCCGTGATGTCAACGGCGCCGCGCGTGACGTGCAGGCCGCTATCAATGCGGCCCGTGGTCAGCTTCCCGCGAACCTGCCGACAAATCCGAACTGGCGAAAGGTAAATCCTGCGGAATCGGACTTCATGAATCTGGCGGTGACCTCGGATACAGCCACCAGGCCGGAACTCTACGACGTAGCGGAGTCAATCGTTGCGCAGAAGCTTTTGCAAATACCAGGGATGGGTCAAGTAAATATCGGCGGGGGTTCCAGGCCCGGAGTGCGAGTGGAACTGAATCCGCTTCTTCTGAGTAAGCTCGGCATCGGTTTGAACGACGTGCGGGCGGCTCTGGCAGCGGCGAACGCCGACGTTCCCAAGGGTGCGCTATCGGACAACAACCGCATGATGATACTGAACAGCAACGATCAGCTTTTTCGCGCGAAACAGTACGCTCCGCTGATCATTGCGTATCGCAACGGCGCACCGGTGAGGCTTTCGGATGTCGCCACTATTGTCGACAGCCAGGAGAACATACGTAATGCAGGATTCGTGGATGGCAAACCGGCGATCATCCTCGACTTGTTTCGACAGCCACAGGCCAATATCATCGACACCTCAGACCGCGTAGTGGCGCTCTTGCCGATGCTGCGGGCGTCGATTCCCCCGTCGATGCACCTGGAGGTGACCGAAGACAGCACGAGGATGATTCGGGCCTCGGTTCGAGATGTGCAGGTGACGCTCATCATTTCGGTCGTGCTTGTCATCTTGGTGGTGTTTTGTTTTCTCCGCAGCGTATGGGCTACATCGATTCCCACAGTTGTGGTGCCGCTGTCATTGGTCGGCACATTCGGCGTGATGTACTTGCTGCACTACTCGATCGACAATCTGTCATTGATGGCGCTGACCATCTCCACCGGTTTCGTCGTCGATGACGCCATCGTCGTAATCGAAAACATTTCCCGTTACCTTGAGCAGGGACTTCCTCCCCTGGAAGCAGCGTTGCGCGGATCGCGTGAGATCAGTTTTACGGTGCTCTCGATGAGCACGTCATTGATCGCGGTATTTATCCCGATTTTGCTGATGGGGGGCATTCTTGGCCGTATTTTTAGAGAATTCGCGGTCACCTTGAGCGTTGCCGTGGCCATCTCGATGATCGTTTCGTTAACTACAACACCGGCGATGTGTGCAAAGTTCCTCAAGTCCCGAAAGGATCAGAAACATGGCAGATTGGGCCGAGCCGGCGAACGCGGGTTTAACTGGATGTATGAAGGATATGCAAAAAGTCTCCGCTGGGTTCTCGGACACCAGCCCTTTGTGCTTGGCATTACTGTCGGGACCGTGTGTCTGGCGACCTATCTGTACGTGGTGATTCCGAAAGGGTTCTTTCCCCAGCAGGATACCGGCCGCATCAACGGCATCGCCCGGGCGCGCGAAGACACTTCCTTCCAAACCATGCAGCAGAAGCTGCTGGACTACCTCGCCATTGTGAAAGCCGATCCCGCTGTGGAAGCCGTTACCGGCTTCATCAGTCGAACCAATGTGGCGGGCGTTAGCATCAGCTTAAAGCCTCTCGGACAACGGAAAGATAGCGCGACACAAATCATCAATCGGCTCCGACCCAAGCTGGCCACGGTGCCGGGAGCTAACTTCTTCATGCAGCCGCAGCAGGACGTGCAGATCGGCGGCCGTGGAGGTAATGCGCAGTTCCAATACACACTGCAAGGCGACAACCTCCAGGACCTGCTGGCTTTTGCGCCCATTGTGGACCGCAAGCTCCGAGCGATCCCCGAGCTTCAGGACGTAAACAGTGATCTACAGAGCCGCGCGCTGAAAGCGGGATTAGTAATCGATCGCGATACGGCTGCGCGGCTTGGCCTGAGCGCGCAGACGATTGACAACGCGCTTTACGATGCCTTCGGCCAGCGACAGGTCTCCACGATGTACAAAGGACTCAACCAATACCACGTGGTTATGGAAATCGCTCAGGAGTTTCAGCAAAGTCCCGATTCATTGAAGAACATTTATGTTCGTTCCAACACGGGCCGGGAAATTCCGCTCAGCGCCTTTACGCATTACGACTATTCCACGACCTCACTTGCTGTAGCGCACCAGGGCCAGTTTCCCGCGATAACGTTCTCTTTTAACCTGGCACCGAATGTGACCCTTGGGGAGGCCGTCGTCGCCGTTCAAGACGCGGTGCGCACGATGATTGTGCCCGCGACGATTCATCCGGGATTTCAAGGTACGGCCCAGGTTTTCCAGGATTCACTCGCCAGCGAACCCTATCTCATCCTGGCGGCACTGGTCACGATTTACATCGTTCTGGGAATCCTTTAT
>Ga0070740_10005317_pt1 | contig 12009 bp, 10 predicted proteins | sample Coa_R2_FD_67286 | JGI IMG/M metagenome (GOLD analysis project Ga0070740, IMG submission 67286) | Surface soil microbial communities from Centralia Pennsylvania, which are recovering from an underground coalmine fire - Coalmine... | ecosystem: Environmental > Terrestrial > Soil > Unclassified ...
TCCCTGCTTCGCGCGCGCAGGCCGCCACTCCTGCATTCGTGCGCATCATTCATGCTTCGCCGTTTGTGGCGACGGCAGATGTCTTTGTAGATGGCAGTCCTTTTCTCACCAGCTTTGCCTTTGGCGCAATAGCCGGCTATTCTCCCGTGCCTCCGGGGTCGCATAAAGTGCAGATTGCCCTGGCCGGCAAAGGTGTCAGCAGCGCAGCGCTGACAGAAACGCTTGCGATCCAGCCCGGAGGCGTCTATACTGTAGCTGCGATCGGCACCAAGCCCACCAATTTGACGCTGAAAGTTTTTGTTGATAGCAATCTGGCCACGAACGGCATGTCCAAAGTACGTGTTTACCAGCTCGTTCCCGATGGTGGTTGGATGGACGTGATGGACAACGGGAAGTGGATGGCCGGGGCCGCCTATCAGAACGCCACCGGTTATCTGACGCTCTCGCCTGGCTCTGCTGCCTTCAACCTGAATTCGGCGAGTATGAACCGTTCGCTCTCACTCGCGACGACGCTGCAAGCGAATATTGTCACCAGCATCTTCGCGGTCGGCATGTTCAACGGCGAGCCAAAGGCGGAGATCGTCACTGCTCAGACGGCGGCTCTGCCCGGTTTGCCCCAGACGGGCAGCGATCCCGCGCCTATTCTTTCGTCTGGTGGTCAGTTGAGCACGCCCTGGCTGCTGCTCGCGCTTGCCCTGGTTATTGTGGGCGGCACGCTCTTTACCCGGCGTCTGTTTGCGCATTAGAGGATATTCCGGGCAGATGGTCAGGCAGCCTGTTTTTCGCCAACTACAATTTGCATTCGCGCTTCTGGCGTTTTGCTGCTGCCTGATCGGTTGCGATGCGCAGGCGAGCGTTGTCGGTCAGGCTCACGCCGATGGGCCGGCGATCTTCCCGCCGGCCTCGGTTACGCCCACGCCTGGCGGACCCGGAATCCCACTGCGCCTGTTGATCCCGGCGATTGGCGTGAATGCCCCGATCGAGCAGGTTGGCATTGATTCTAACGGGGATCTGGGAACGCCCTCTGCCAGTCCCTGGACCGATACCGGCTGGTACGTCAACGGGCCGCGTCCCGGTGAGAAAGGCAGCGCGGTGATCGATGGCCACCTCAATCGACCCGGCAACACCCCTGCGGTCTTCTGGCGCCTGTACGAGCTGCGTGCCGGGGATGAGGCTGACGTAATTGATAGCAACGGGAAGAAGCTGCGCTTTCGCGTCACCGATGTAGAGTATTACACGCCGCAGAACGCGCCGTATCAGCTTATCTTCGGCAACAACAGCGGCAAGTATCTCAACCTGATCACCTGTGCCGGCGATTGGATTCCCAGCCAGCACCAGACCACGCAAAGGTTGGTGGTGTATACCCGGCTGATCTGAAAAGGATCAAGCGCGTTCAAAGGCGGCTCGCAGTGCCTGGGTCACTTCGTTCATTGCTACTGTAGCTTTAGCGAACGTTTTGGGCATGCCGAAGAAGCCATGAATCATTCCCGCGTAGCGGCTGATGGTGACGGGGACGCCGGCCTCCTGCAAGCGCCGGCCATAGTCCTCGCCCTCGTCGCGCAGGATATCGTACTCGGCGGTGATGATCAACGCAGGCGGAAGGCCACTCAGGTCTTTTGCCAGCATGGGCGAAGCCAGCGGATTGAGTTCATCCTGCTTGCTATTCAGATAGTGATTGCTGAACCAGGCCATATCCTCCACGCTCAGGTCATAACCCTCGTTGTTTTCCCGTTTGGAGGCGTTCTGGGCCGTGAAGTCGGTGACGGGAAAGATCAGCGCCTGGAGGGCCAGCCGGGGGCCACCCTGGTCGCGTGCTATCTGAGACACAACCGCCGCCAGGTTTCCGCCCGCGCTATCGCCGCCGACTGCCAGGTGCGCGGGGTCGCCGCCGATTTCAGCCGCGTGTTCCGCCACCCATTTTGTTGCAGCGTAGCAGTCTTCCGGGGCAGCCGGAAATTTATGTTCGGGCGCGAGGCGATAGTCCACCGAAACCACTACGCAGCCAGCGCCATTTGCCAGGCTCCGGCACGCACCATCGTGTGTATCCAGGTCGCAGACTACCCAGCCGCCGCCGTGAAAAAAGACCAGCAGCGGAAACGGCCCGCTGCCCGCCGGTGTGTAAATTCTGACCGGGATTTCGCCTGCTGGGCCGGGGATAGTCCGATTCTCAACGCGGGCAACCGCCTCTCCTTCTTCATCTTCAAACAGGGTCAGCGATTCTACCACCTGCCGGCGCGCAGCTTCAGGGGTCAGACTGCTCAATGGGGACATATTAAGGGTCGCAACCCGGTCCAGGTACGCTTGAACTTGCGGGTCAACGGGCATGTGGTTCTCCTCTTGGCTTTGTGTAATAAAGGACGTTGCCAGCTTCGCCTGAGACATCGAAGGCGTTTCTTTATCATCGCACGCGTGGCATCACTGTTGCAAATTGCGTCTTTGCACCTGATCCCAGTAGCAGCATCCCTTCTTCTCCTCGTATAATAGAGGAGCCAGATCAGTTGTCGGCGTAGATACTCAGCGAGGACCATCCTCCCAGGAGAAGCAGATGCAGCGAACGCTCTTTATGGAAGAACATAAGCTCTTTCGTGATTCCTATCGTCATTTTGTGGAGAAGGAGATTGTTCCCCACTATGCGCAGTGGGAGAAGGACGGGCATGTTTCGCGCGAATTGTGGCTCAAAGCCGGCGAGCAGGGTTTTCTGGGCCTCAATGTGCCAGAGGAGTACGGGGGCGCGGGCGTGGACGACTATCGCTATAGCGTGATTATGATGGAGGAGATTGCCAGGGCGCGTGTGGCCAGCGCAGGAGGCGGCATGGGCTTGCATAACGATATCGTCATTCCCTATCTCCTGGCCTACGCGACCCCGGAGCAGAAGCGGCGCTGGTTGCCGGGCATGTGTTCCGGCGAACTGATTAGCGCGATCGCCATGACCGAGCCGGATACCGGGAGCGACCTGGCCGCCGTGCGCACTACCGCGTTCAAGCAGGGAGATTACTATCTGGTCAACGGGCAGAAGACCTTTATCACCAATGGCTACCTGGCCGACCTGGTGATAGCCGTAGTCAAAACCAACCCATCCCTGGGCCACAAGGGAATCAGCCTGCTGATTGTTGAGCGGGGCATGGAGGGCTTCAAACGAGGACGCCTGCTCGACAAGGTTGGCTTGAAAGCTCAGGACACGGCGGAGTTGATTTTTGAAGATGTGCAGGTGCCGGTGAGCAATCTGCTTGGCGAGGAGGGGCAGGGCTTCTACTACTTGATGCGCCAGCTCGCCAGGGAACGTCTCAACGTCGCTGTCGGAGCAATGGCGGCCTGCGAGACAGCCCTGGAGATTACACTGGACTACTGCAAGCAGCGCACCGCCTTTGGCAAGCCGATCGGCAGTTTTCAAAACTCGCGCTTCAAGCTGGCCGAGATGAAGACCGAGATAGAGATTGGGCGCGTCTTCGTCGATCGCTGCATCGAGGAGCTGCTTGAGGGCACGCTCACGGCGGAGGTTGCCGCAATGGCCAAGTGGTGGACCTCCGATCTGCAGAAGCGCGTAGTCGATGAGTGCGTTCAACTCCACGGCGGCTATGGCTACATGCTGGAGTATCCCATTGCGCGCGCCTACCTGGACGCGCGTGTGCAGAGCATCTACGCCGGAACCAACGAGATCATGAAGGAGATTATCGGGCGCTCGCTGGGGGTATAAGCGCGAGCAGGAGAAGGGCCTCGCCGGTGTTCGCGCTCCCCGTGCGCCTGGAGGCCATATGCTATAATAAAGATATATCTTTCTTCGTTTAGCCAGAATTGAGGCGTTAGATGTCCTGGAAGCCAGAGGATTTTGCTGATTATAGTTTTTCGGAATACAGCCCATCAGTGCAACAAGCACAACCCGATTATACCGATCCGCGCTTCTATCAAAATGGAAACACGCCTCAGCCGGTTCCTCCTGCGTCGCCACAAGAGCGCGGGCCGTATCCGCCGCTTCCCAATCAATATGAGCTGTTACAGATGAGCGAGTACACGGGGCCGGCCAATCTGGAGCACTATACGGCAGACGCGGGCGCCGAGCAGCGCAGGGCCGGGCAAAACGGAAGTGTAGACGCAGCAGAGAGGCGAAAGAGGGGCCTGGCGGAACTGGGCGGCGTTGGAGTGGCGTTGGGCATCATGTTCAAGTTTGGTCTGGCAGGCGTGACGGCTGTAATCTCGGTCCTCATCTACGAACAACTCTTCGGTTGGGCCTTTGGGATTGGCCTGGTAGCTCTGCTCTTCATCCATGAGATGGGGCACGCGGTTGTGATGAAGCTCAAGGGCATCCCGGTGGGCGGCATGATCTTTATCCCCATGCTTGGCGCGGCGGTCTTTATGCGCCGCATGCCCGGCAATGCCAGAGACGAAGCGGAGGTTGGGATCGCGGGTCCGATTGCGGGCGCGCTGGCCTCGCTTGTTTGCCTGCTCTTTGCGCTCACCTCGCCCGGCTCTCCAGGCGTCTGGGCGCCGCTCGCCTACTTTGGCTTTTTTATCAATCTGTTCAATCTCATCCCGATCGTTCCTTTCGATGGCGGACGCGTGCTGAGTGCGCTCGACCGGCGCGTCTGGCTCCTCGGCTTTTTTGCCCTGGTGGCTATTCAAATCTGGCAGTGGATCACCGGCAACTTTTCCGCCTGGCTGCTCATTTTTATTGTGATGGCCGCAACGGAGTTCTGGGCGCGGCGGCGCGTGAAGGACACGCCCGAGGCTCAGGCTTACTACGCTGTCCCTGTGGGCGAGCGCATCATTATCGGACTGGCCTACTTTGGCCTGATTGCTGTGTTGGTCCTGGGCATGACTGCCGCCCATAGCATGATGGGTCTTCCGCAATAGATGCAAATGGCACCGGGAGTGACCAGCATACTTTATCGCTCAGGCAATTGAGACGGGGAGTCAAAATAAGGAACGAGCGAGGGATTTTTGAAGATCGTCATCTCGGCGATTTGCCCGCTTTGCTGATCGATAGTGACCACTTGAATGCCGAAGGCGCGATAGATTCCCTGAGACTGATCGGCCTGGTAGAAAACAAAGGCCGGCTGCCCGTTGGCGCACGTCGGGCGCAGCTTCCAGCGCTGGCGCACTTCGGTCCCGAATGGTCCAATGGTGAGGATGGCAAGAATCGCCTCGCGTCCCTGATACCACGATGGAATCGGCGGCATGCTCAGCACGGCATCCTCTTTCAAAAGCGCGACAATCCCCGCGATATCGTCGGTTTCCCAGGCATGCACATAGCGCGAGAGAAGTTCGCTCATCTGCACGTCGGCGGCGCGACCCATGTTCGCCAGATCTCGCTCGTCCATGTGATAATGTTTCGCGAGCGTGACGCGGGCGCGATGCAGGGCGCTGTTCACTGCTGAGACCGTGATCTCGAGCAACTCTGCAATCTCGCTGGCGCGCCAGTCCAGCACATCTGCGAGGATCAGGACCGCCCGCTGGCGCGGTGGGAGAAGTTGGAGCGCGGTGAGGAAAGCGAGTGAGACGCTCTCGCGCCTGGTATAGCGCGTTTCGGGATTATCCGCCTCGACCAGCCAGCTATCGGGGACGGGCTCAAGCCAGATTGGCTCGGCGATGGCCGGGGCGAGCGGGTGGAGCGGATCGGCGGCGGGATAGGCTGCAACGGGCATGGTGCGCGGCGGGCGTTTCTTGAGCGCATCGAGGCAGGCGTTGGTGGCAATCGTATAGAGCCACGTGCGCAGCGAGGCCGAGCCTTTGAAGGTGTCGAAGCGCCGCCAGGCGCGCAGCATCGTCTCCTGCACCATATCCTCCGCGTCCTGCAGCGATCCCATCAGACGGTAGCAATGCAGGTGGAGCTCCCGGCGATACGGCTCCAGCAGGGAGCTGATGTCAGCCTGGCCCTCTCCGGCGGGATAAACGTTTTTCTCCATTGCAATAGCCCTAATCCTCCAGAAGGAATTACTTCCTAAAGCATACAACAAATTTCGCTTCCTCCCGTCGGACCGCATAGTTTTGTTCCAATTTGTCGTCTAACCGATAGACCAACAAGCGAGAGGATAACCCGCGAGGTGGTGGGGATACCTCAAGGTTGGTGTGACGAGTGAATAGAGGATCACATTCTTTCTGCTTTGAGAACGAGAAGGAGGAGAAGCATATGACTCCAGGAAGCGTTGGCTTTTTTGAAATTCAGGTTGACGATTTCCAGCGTGCGCAGAAGTTCTATCACGATGTGTTTGGCTGGAAATTCTCAGAATCAGGGGGCGTGCCCTACGAGTTTTATATGATCGACAATAGCACAAAGGGTGGTGCAGGATTGCAAGAGGGAGGGATGCGCAAACGCGAAAAGCCGCTGGCGAAGGATAGCGGCGTGTCAGGCGCGGTCTGCTATATCATCGTGGAGGAGATTGACGAGGCGCTGGAAAAGATTGCGCGCAATGGGGGAAAGGTTCTGACGCAGAAGGCGCTCATCCCGGCGGGATACTTTGCCTACGCGTTAGATACCGAGGGCAATACCTTCGGCGTCTGGGAACTGGCCAGGTAATGCGGCGGTTCCGTTCGCAGCCGGCAGGCATCGGACTCGATGCCTGCCGGCTGTCCATCGGTGAGCTTAATTTCTCACTTTGACGCCAGCTATGTCCTCCAGCACTTTGAGCAGGGAGGTATAGTCCTCGCGCCCATAGCCGGCGGCGCGCGCCATCTCATATAACTGGCGCGAAAGGGCGGTCATGGGCACGGAGGTCTGCTTCTCGGCAGCCAACTCCAGCGCCAGGCCCAGGTCTTTGTGCAACAGGTCCGTCATAAAGCCGGGCTGGAAGCTTCCATTGAAGGCGCGCAGGGGAAACTGGGCGGAGAGCTGCCAGCTCGCGCCCGCGCTCACGCCGATGATTTTCGCCATTGTCTCGACATCCACGCCGGCCTTGACGCCCAGCACAAACGATTCGGCAATGGACGCGGCGATCGTGCCCACCAGGATGTTATTCACCAGCTTGACCACTTCGCCGGTGCCCTGTGGTCCAACATAAAATATATGTTCCGCCTTGCCCATTGCCTCCAGCACGGGACGGGCCTGCTCAAAAATTTCCTGCTCGCCGCCGACCATGATGGTCAGCGTGCCGTTGACCGCGCCCTGTGAGCCGCCGCTGACTGGTGCATCCAGAAAATGCACGCCCTGGGTGACGGCCAACTCACCCAGCTTGCGGCTCATCGCCGGCGCGATGGTGCTCATATCGATAATAATTAGCCCCTTGCGCGCGCCGGCGAGAATGCCCTGCTCGCCTGTCACGACCTCCTCAACCTCGGGCGAGTTGGGCAGCATGGTGATGACCATATCCGAAACCATCGCGACCGCGCGCGGCGAGGGCGCCTGCCTTGCCCCGGCCTGCAAAACCTCCTGCACCTCCGCCTTCTCTGGATGGCGCGCGAAGATCGTGACATGGTGGCCCGCCTTGAGCAGGTTGAGGGTCATGGGGCGTCCCATGACGCCAATGCCAATAAAACCAATTTGCATAGAAGTCCTCTCTATCTATTCCATTTCGACCAGCACAGCCCCGCCTTTGACGACATCTCCCTCTTTGTAGTGGACGTGGCGGATTTTGCCTGCGTGGGGGGCTGCGATCGTGTGCTCCATCTTCATGGCGGTCAGGATGAGCAATACCTGGCGCTGCTCGACCTCCTGACCGTCCTCCACCTGCACCTTCACGATGGTCCCAGCCATCGGCGCGGTCAGGGCCTTCTGTGCGTGTCCACCGGAGCCGGCTTGCGCGGCGCTCTCGACGCTGGGAGGCTGGCGCTGGCCCAGGCGAAAGACCTGGCCCCGCACGCTCACCAGCGTCTCGCTCTCCTGGCGCAGCACATACACAGGAAGCCGTTGGTGAGCGCGGATGAGCAACAACAGGTTCTCCGGTCCGCTGATATAGCTCACTCTCTCTGCCGGCTGTTCGTTGACGCGCACCTGCCACGCGCCTGGCTCCGCGATGTCCCGCGCAACCGCGACTCGATAGGCCCGCTCCTGGTACTCGTAGGTAACGCTGGCGGCCTCGCCAATGGTACGCCATGCTCCCAGCGTGCGCCAGGGATTGCGCTCCGTCGAGTTGCGCGCAGCGCTCAGGCCGGTAAGCTCTACTAGAGCTGCCGCGCGCAGTGCGTCCGTGAGATGCTCCTCGGTCCCCTTCAGTTCGCTCGCTGTCAGCAGGCTGTGTTCTTCCAGAAAGCTGGTGTAGGTCTGCCCCTCGCTATACGCCGGCTGCTCCGCAATGGCCTGGAGCAGGGGGATATTCGTTGTCACACCAAAGACGATCGTGCGCTTCAGAGCGTCGCGCAGACGGGCGATGGCTGCCGCGCGATTCTCGCCGTAAACGATCAGCTTGGCGATCATGGGATCGTAGAACTGCGTAATCTCATCGCCGGGCGCGATCCCGCTATCGACGCGGATGCCGGGCCCGCTGGGAATGCTGAACTGGCGGACCGTGCCTGTTGAGGGGAGAAAGTTCTGCTGAGGATCTTCGGCGTACAGGCGCACCTCAATCGCGTGCCCGCGCTGGCTGATCTCCTCTTGCGTGAGGGCCAGCGGCTCCCCGGCGGCGATCAGGATCTGGTGGCGCACCAGATCGAAGCCCGTGACCAGTTCTGTGACCGGGTGCTCCACTTGCAGGCGAGTGTTCATCTCAAGGAAATAAAAGCGCCCGTCCGTATCGAGCATAAACTCCATTGTTCCGGCATTGGTGTAGCCGGCAGCCTTCGCGATGCGCACGGCAGCCGCGCCCATCTCCGCGCGCAGTTCAGGCGTCAGTGCGACCGAAGGGCTCTCCTCGATGATCTTCTGGTGACGGCGCTGGATCGAGCATTCGCGCTCGCACAGGTGGATCAAATTTCCATGCTGATCGCCCAGCACCTGAATCTCCACATGGCGCGGGCGCACAAGCAGGCGTTCCAGGAACACGGTAGCGTCGCCAAAAGATGCCAGGGCCTCGCGCCGCGCACCGGCAAGCTGCTCCAAAAAATCCTCCTCGCGCTGCACCTCGCGCATGCCCTTGCCGCCGCCGCCCGCCGAGGCTTTGATTAAAAGCGGAAAGCCGATGCGCAACGCCTCCCGCTGTAGAACCTCGTCCGCCTGCTCGTCGCCATTGTAGCCGGGAATGGTCGGCGCATCCACCGACTCGGCCAGCTTTTTCGCAGCAATCTTCGAGCCCATCAGGCGCATCGCCGCGGCGGGCGGACCGATAAAGACAATCCCCGCCCGTTCGCACGCCTCGACGAAGGCGGCGTTCTCTGAAAGGAAGCCATAGCCGGGATGGATCGCCTCCGCTCCACTCTGCCGGGCCGCCTCGATGATTCGCTCGATACGCAGATAGCTCTGGCTGGCCGGGGCGGGACCGATCTCATAAGCCTCGTCCGCCTCGCGCACATGGCGCGCGGCCCGATCGGCCTCGGAGTAGATCGCCACAGTCGCAATGCCCATCTCGCGGCAAGTCGCCATGACGCGCACGGCGATCTCGCTGCGATTGGCGATGAGAACTTTCTTAAACATTCCTACTTCGCCTCTTCCCCAGGAACCCACGCGGGCTTACGCTTCTCCAGAAACGCTCTCAGGCCCTCCTGGCCCTCCGCGCTCACGCGCAGCCGGGCAATTGTCTCGGTGGTGATTGCCCGCGCGCCCTCCTGGTCCAGATCGCCAACATCGCGGGCCAGCATCTTGCAGGCGCGCAGGGCGTTTGGTCCCCCGCTTAGAAGCTCTTGCACAATCCCCGCTACCGCCGCGTCAAGCTCTTCCGGCGGCACGACCGTATGCACCAGGCCGATCTCGCGAGCAAGGACCGGGGTGAAGCGTTCGCCGGTCACGAAGAGGCGGCGCGCCCAGGACGAGCCGATCTTGCGCAGGACATAGGGCGAGATCACCGCAGGAGCGATGCCCAGCTTCACCTCGCTAAAGGCCAGGCGCGCCGACTCGGCGGCAATCACGATATCGCACACCGCCAGCAGGCCCAGCCCGCCGCCCATCGCAGTACCATTCACCCGCGCCACCACCGGCGCGGGGAAGAGATCGATCGAGTCGAAGACCAGCGCCAATTGTCCGGCCTCCCATTTATTGCGCTCCTCCGTCGCCTGGATCGCCGCCTGCATCATCGGCAAATCCGCACCCGCGCTGAACGACTTGCCCGCACCCGTCAGAATCACGCCCGCAAGCTGCTCATCCCGTGCCAGTTCCGCAAAAGCTGCCTTCAAATCGTAGAGCAATTGCGAATTGAGCGCGTTATGCACCTCTGGCCGGTTCATCGTAATCGTAGCAATGCGCCCGTTGTGGCTGTGCTCAACCAGGACCGTCTCGTATGTTGACATAAGAATAGCTCCTTTGCTACATGCGGAAGACGCCGAAAGGAGTTTCAGGCATAGGCGCGTTCAGCGATGCAGCGATGCCGAGGGCCAGCACCGTGCGCGTATCGCGCGGATCGATGATGCCATCGTCCCACAGGCGGGCTGTGCTATAGTAAGGATTGCCCTCCGCCTCATACTTCTCCAGAATCGGGCGTTTAAACTCCTCCTCCTCCTCGGGCGACATCTGCCGACCGCGCGCGGCCAATCCCTCCTGGCGCACCGTTGCCAGCACGCTCGCCGCCTGCTCGCCGCCCATCACCGAGATGCGCGCGTTGGGCCACATCCAGAGCTGGCGGGGAGAATAGGCACGTCCGCACATGCCATAGTTGCCTGCGCCGAACGAGCCGCCGATAATCACCGTGAAGCGCGGCACGGGCGCATTGGCGACCGCCATCACCATCTTAGCGCCATCTTTGGCGATGCCGCCGTTTTCGTACTGCTTGCCAACCATAAAGCCGGTAATATTCTGCAAAAAGATCAGAGGAGTCTGGCGCTGGGCGCAGAGTTCGATAAAGTGCGTGGCCTTGAGCGCGCTTTCGGAGAAGAGAATGCCGTTATTGGCGATAATGCCGACGGGATAGCCCATCAGGCGCGCAAAGCCGCAGACCAGCGTGGTTCCGTAGAGTTCCTTAAATTCGTGGAAACGGCTGCCGTCCACCAGGCGCGCAATGACCTCGCGCACATCGTAGCTCCGGCGTCCATCGCGCGGGACGATGCCATACAGCTCGGCGGGATCGTAAAGCGGCGGCTCCGGCTCTGCAATCTCCCAGGGGATATACTTGCGCCGATTAAGATTCGCCACGATCTCGCGGCAGATCGCCAGGGCGTGTTCATCGTTGAGCGCGTAGTGGTCGGTTACGCCCGACGTGCGGCAGTGGACATCGGCCCCACCCAGCTCCTCAGCAGTGACCTCCTCGCCGGTCGCCGCCTTGACCAGCGGCGGGCCGCCCAGAAAGATTGTGCCGTTGCCGCGCACAATCACCGTCTCGTCGCTCATTGCCGGCACATACGCGCCCCCGGCAGTGCAGGAGCCCATCACCGCCGCGATCTGCGGAATGCGCTGGCTCGACATGCGCGCCTGGTTATAAAAAATGCGCCCGAAGTGGTCGCGATCGGGAAAAACATCCGCCTGGAGGGGCAGGAAGGCCCCGCCGGAATCCACCAGGTAGATGCACGGCAGATGGTTCTGCTCGGCAATCTCCTGGGCGCGCAGATGCTTCTTGACCGTCATTGGATAATACGTGCCGCCTTTGACCGTTGCATCGTTAGCGACGATCATGCACTCCTGGCCCTCAACCACGCCAATCCCGGTCACAATGCCGGCTGAGGGCGCGTCGTTATCATACATATCCCAGGCGGCCAGGGGACTGAGTTCCAGAAAGGGAGTATCGGGATCGCACAGAAGCTGAACACGCTCGCGTGCCAGCAATTTATTGCGCTTGCGATGTCTCGCGATCGCCTCGGGTCCGCCGCCCTGCTGCACCTGCTCGATGCGTGCGCGTAGCTCGGCCAGCAATTCCTGAAAGTACGCGCTATTAGCCTTGAACTCACTGCTCTGGCGATCGATGCGGGATTCCAAAATGCCCATAAGAGAGAACTTCCTCCTCGACAGTTACGGGCGGCGTGCCATACTCGCCCCGACGTGCCATCCACCTTGCTCAGCCGCGC
>Ga0070740_10005319_pt1 | contig 12005 bp, 8 predicted proteins | sample Coa_R2_FD_67286 | JGI IMG/M metagenome (GOLD analysis project Ga0070740, IMG submission 67286) | Surface soil microbial communities from Centralia Pennsylvania, which are recovering from an underground coalmine fire - Coalmine... | ecosystem: Environmental > Terrestrial > Soil > Unclassified ...
GGGCGAGGAGTCTCTGGCGCAGGTCAACCGCGAACTCGAATACCCGAAGCACCGGAACCTGATGAAGGCGGGGATGGTCATCTTCGTCTATTCACTCCTGTTTACTTCGCTCGTCTCCTTCTTCGCCTTCTCGATCATCCCCGACTCCGTCCGCCCGCAGTATTTTAACAACCTCATCAGCGGCATCTCGATGTATCTGGTCGGGCCGCTCTCGGTGAGGCTTCTCTTTCAGGCGTTCATCGTCATCGTCGGCTTCCTGATGCTGGCGGGCGCAATCAACACTTCGATCATCGGCGCGAACGGCGTCCTGAACCGCGTCTCGGAAGACGGCGTGATGACCGACTGGTTCCGCGCGCCGCACAGGCGCTACGGGACGACTTACAGGATGATCAACCTCATCGCCATCCTGCAACTCGTCGCCATCGTCGGCTCGCGCGGAAACACCTTCGTGCTGGGCGAGGCATACGCGTTCGGCGTCGTCTGGTCGTTCTTCTTCAACTCGCTCTCGATGACCGTGCTGCGCTTCCAGCGCAAGGAGCGGCGCGAGTGGAAAGTCCCGCTCAACCTTCGCGTCGGAGGCAAAGAGATACCGCTCGGCCTCGGCGCGATCATGCTGATCCTCTTCTCGGTCGCCGCCGTCAACCTCGTCACGAAGCAGGTCGCGACCGTCAGCGGCATCGCCTTCACGCTCGTCTTCTTCACAGTCTTTCTCATCTCCGAGCGGATCAACGAACGCCGCCGCGGCGACGAGGCGCACAAGACCGCCGTTGACCAGTTCCGCGTCTCGCCGCAGGATGTGGTGACGAACGAGACGGTCGAGGTTCGCCCCGGCAACACTCTCTGTCTCGTGCGCGACTACAACACGCTGGAACACGTCAGGAAGGCTCTGGAGATGACGCACACGGGCAAGCGCGACCTCGTGATGATGACCGTGCAACTCCTTCGCGGCCCCAACACGGGGTATGAGGACATCGGCGAAGAACACCTGTTCACGAGCTACGAGCAGTTGCTCTTCAGCCGCGTCGTCGCGCTCGCGGAGAAGGCGGGCAAGCACGTTGACCTGCTCGTCGTGCCGTCGTCGAACGTCTATCAGGCGGTCGTTCACACGGCGGCGCAACTCGACTCGGCGGAGATCGTCGCGGGCCTTTCGTCGGTGATGACGCCGGAGGAGCAGGCGCGGAGGATCGGCGAGGCTTGGGAGGAGTTGCCGAACAAGCCGGAGCGACAGGTCTTGTTCCGCGTCATCGAACCCGACGGCCAGACGCACGACTTCTACCTCGGCGCGCACGCGCCCGACCTTTCGAGCGAGGACGTGAACCTCATCCACCGCCTCTGGCTCGAAGTCTCGCGCGAGAGCGGCGGCGACGACGTTCACCACAAGGAGATCGTGACGGTCGCTCTCGCTCGGCTCGACGCGGACTTGCACGGCAAGGCGCGAGGGTCTGTGCTGGAACAGATCACCAAACAGAAGCGCAAGCGCGGCGGCGACGACGAAAAGCACGAAGCCACCGCGGGCGACTGAAGACTTCCGCTTGCAAGAAACTTCCGGGGCCGCGACGCCCGACCGAAATCTTCTTAAACCTCTGGCCTGAGAGCGGGACCGCAAAGCGTCTCGAACTTCACCACCCGCCTTTACGAACTTTTAACGAACCTTTTACCCCCTTTTTATGCGCGGCGCGCTAGCCTCTTCGTGTTGCCGTCGTCGGCGTCCGCAGCGCCCCCGTCTTACGCCGGCACGGAAAGGAAGCCGATGACGAAGGATGTCTTGGCGGTCTGCGCGGTCAGCCTGATTTTCACCTGCGTTCTTCTCGGCCTGCGTCAACTCTTCGTGAAGGGCAGGAAGTGCGGCGGCGTGTTCATCGTGCCGGTCGTGCGCGAAGACTTCGAGCGCGGTGCGGTCGAGGCCGCGGGCGAAGCGTCGGGCTGCGAGTCGCCCGCGGAAGAGGCCGCGCGCGCGGCGAAGGTTTTATCCTTCGGCCCGCGTCACGCCCCGCGCGCCGGAATCATCCCGGCGCTCGCGCTGCTCTTCGCCTGCGGCGCGTCGGACGCACCGCGCGCGCAGCAGACGATCTTCAACGTCCCGACGACCGACGTGCTGGACAAGCGAAAGGTCTATGCGGAACTCGACGCGAGTTTCAAGCCGGACGACTCGGAAGCGCTGGGCCACTTCTCCTCGTTCGTGCCGCGCGTCGTCTTCGGTGCGGGCGGGCGCGTCGAGGCCGGGCTGAACGTCGCAGGCAACGTGCAGCCGGGGCCGGACACGACGACGCTCGCGCCCACAATCAAGTACAAGTTTTACGACGGCGGGCGGAACGGATACGCCGCGGTCGTCGGCGGTGATCTGTTCTTCCCGGTTCGGCACAAGCCCTACAACGTCGGCGGCTACGTCTATCTCGAAGCGAGCAAGACCTTCGAGGCGTCGGGGACGCGTCTGACCGCGGGCGCGTTCGACTTCACGAAGCGCGTCGTCGCCGCGTCGAACCGCGCGGGCGGGCAGTTCGGCTTCGAGCAGCCCTTGAGCAAGAGATTGACTCTGGCCGCCGACTACTTCACGGGCAAGCACGCCGCGGGCTACTTCTCGACGGGCGCGATCTTCAAAGTCGGCCAGAAGTGGACGGGCTACGCCGCTTACTCAATCGGCAATCAGAACGCGTCGCGCGGCAACCATTTCTTCCTGCTCGAACTCGGCTACAACTTCAACTGAGAAAGGCGGCATTCGACATGAGCGTGGAGCGGAAGTACGAAAGGACTTTGGGAGAGCGCATCGAGCGCGCCGTGGTCGTGACAGCCGGCGACTTGAGCCTGTTCGTTTCGCTCTGCACGGCACGCGCGATGGTCTGGTACACGCTTCGGCGACGCGACCGGCAGCGGGCGAAAGAGTGCGCCGCACGGCGTAAACATTTCGGGCGCGCGCCCGGAGGCTACGTCAAAGGCGAAGGTCGGACGATGCCAGAAGGGGCCGCGCGTGTCGAAGAGGATGTGCAGGCCGCCGCCGGAGAGCAACAGCCGTTGCCTTACGTCAGGTGACTCGGAGGCAGTAAATGGCGGATTTAATTTTCGTGGCTTTGACAATCGCTTTCTTTTTGCTCGCGCTCGCATACGTGCGCGGGTGCGAAAGGCTGCGCTGAGGGAGGCTCCGTTGAATCTCGAATCAATTTTAGGTCTGGCGGCGTCGGCGCTGCTTCTCGTCTATCTGGCATACGCGCTGCTGCGCCCGGAGAAGTTCTGAGATGACCGCGAACGGCTGGCTACAAATTCTTCTCTTCCTCGCGGTCGTGCTCGCGGTCACGAAGCCGCTGGGCCTTTTCATGGCGCGCGTCTTCGGCGGCGAGCGGACGTTCCTGCATCCTTTGCTGCGCCCCGTCGAGCGCCTGATCTACAAGCTGACCGGCGTCGAAGAGGAGCGCGAGATGGGTTGGACTGAGTACGCCGCGGCGATGCTCGTGTTCAGTCTCGTCTCGATGCTTTTGCTCTACGTGATTCAGAGACTTCAAGGGTGGCTCCCGCTCAACCCGCAGCACCTGCCGGGCGTTGACGCGGATGCTTCGGCCACGGGCGGGTACGTCGCCTCCGCCTTCAACACGGCGGCGAGTTTTACGACGAACACGAACTGGCAGTCTTACGTGCCGGAGACGACGATGAGCTACCTGACGCAGATGGCCGGACTCGCGTATCACAACTTCGCGTCCGCGGCGGTCGGCATCGCGCTCGCCGTCGCTTTCATTCGCGGCATCGCGCGCAGGGAATCGAACACCATCGGCAACTTCTGGGTTGACTTCGTCCGCGCGAACCTCTACGTGCTGCTGCCGGTCTGCTTCGTCTTCGCGCTCGCGCTCGTCTCGCAGGGCGTCGTGCAGAACCTTCGGCCTTACGACACGGCGAAATTAGTTGACCCGCAGACCGTCGAGGTTGAAAGGAAGGACGCCGCCGGAAACGTCCTGACGAACCCCGACGGCGCGAATCAGAAAGAGACGCAGACCGTCAGCGAGCAGACAATCGCGCAGGGGCCGGTCGCCTCGCAGGAGGCGATCAAGATGGTCGGCACCAACGGCGGCGGATTCTTCAACGCGAACTCCGCGCACCCATTCGAGAACCCGACGCCGCTGACGAACTTCCTTGAGATGGTCGCCATCTTCGCCGTCAGCGCGGGGCTGACCTACACGCTCGGACGGATGACCGGCTCGCAGCGACACGGCTGGGCGGTGCTGGCCGCGATGGTCGTGCTGTTCCTCGCCGGAGTCTTGACGGCCTACACGGCGGAGTCGCGCGGCAATCCGATGTTGACGGAGGCCGGCGTTGACCAGACGGCGAGCGCCGCGCAGTCGGGCGGCAACATGGAGGGCAAGGAGGTTCGCTTCGGCGTCGCGAACAGCGCACTCTTCGCGACCGCGACGACCGACGCGAGCTGCGGCGCGGTCAACTCGATGCACGACTCATACACGCCGCTCGGCGGACTCGTGCCGCTCGCCAACATCATGCTCGGCGAGATCGTCTTCGGCGGCGTGGGCAGCGGACTTTACGGGATGCTCATCATGGTCGTCCTGTCGGTCTTCATCGCGGGGCTGATGGTCGGGCGCACGCCGGAATATCTGGGCAAGAAGATCGAAGCCTACGACGTGAAGATGGCGACGCTGTACGTGCTCATCTTCCCGCTCCTGATTCTGGTCTTGACGGCCATCTCGGTCGTCTCGCCGTCCTTCGGCACGTCGGCCACGGCCAACGCCGGGCCGCACGGACTCTCGGAGATTCTCTACGCCTTCACGTCGGCGACGGGCAACAACGGCTCGGCGTTCGCGGGGATTTCGGCGGACACTTACTGGTATAACACGACCATCGGCCTCGCGACTCTCTTCGGGCGATTCATGATGATCGTCCCCGCGCTCGCCGTGGCCGGCAGCCTCGCGCGCAAGAAGGCCGTGCCGCCGTCCCTGGGGACGTTCCCCGTCACGTCGCCGCTCTTTACGACGCTGCTCGTCAGCGTCATCGTCATCGTCGGCGCGCTCACGTTCTTCCCGGCGCTGAGTCTGGGGCCGATTGTCGAGCACTTATTGATGAACGCGGGCCAGACGTTTTGACTGTAGGGGCAGGGCTTGTCCCTGCCCGCCCGCGGCCTGATGACACGCGGCTTGAATTTGCACGAAGAGTAACGGGCAGGGACAAGCCCCCTGCCCCTACGGAACTGAAATGGTCGAGAAATCGAAAACGGTCTCAATCTGGGACGCGAAGATCATCCGGCGCGCGTGCGTGGATTCGTTTGTGAAGTTGGCCCCGCGCGCGATGATGCGCAACCCGGTGATGTTCGTCGTCGAGGTCGGGAGCGTCCTGACGACGCTCGTGCTGGCGCGCGATGTCGTCCGACCTTTGCCGGGCGCGACGGACTTAATCTTCGAGTTGCAGATCACGCTCTGGCTCTGGTTCACGGTGCTGTTCGCGAACTTCGCCGAGGCGATGGCCGAGGGGCGCGGCAAGGCGCAGGCCGACAACCTTCGCAGGGCGCGGACTGAGACGACGGCGAAGCGGCTGCTGCCGGGCGGCGGGTTCGAGTTCGTGCGAGCGCCGGAGCTTCGCAGGGACGATGTCGTTCTCGTCGAGGCGGGCGACTTCATTCCGAGCGACGGCGAGATCGTCGAGGGCGTGGCGAGCGTTGACGAGTCGGCCATCACGGGCGAGTCTGCTCCGGTCATCCGCGAGGCGGGCGGCGACCGCTCCGCCGTGACGGGCGGGACGCGCGTCCTCTCCGACTGGATCAGAGTCCGCATCACCTCGAACCCCGGCGAGACGTTTCTCGACCGGATGATCTCGCTCGTCGAGGGCGCTTCTCGCCAGAAGACTCCGAACGAGATCGCGCTGGCGATTCTGCTCGCGGGGCTGACGATCATCTTCCTGCTCGCCGTCGTCACCTTGCAGCCGTTCGCCATCTACTCGAACGCGCCGCAGACGATCTTCGTCCTCGTCTCGCTGCTCGTCTGCCTGATCCCGACGACCATCGGCGGATTGCTTAGCGCAATCGGCATCGCCGGAATGGACAGGCTCGTGCAGCACAACGTCCTCGCGATGAGTGGCCGCGCGGTCGAGGCCGCGGGCGACGTGAACACTCTTCTGCTCGACAAGACCGGGACGATCACGCTCGGCAACCGGCAGGCGACCGAGTTCATCCCGCTCGCCGGCGTGAGCGAGGCCGAGCTTGCAGACGCCGCGCAACTCTCTTCGCTCGCCGACGAGACGCCCGAAGGCCGCTCCATCGTCGTGCTCGCGAAAGAGAAGTACGGGATGCGCGGGCGCGAGCTTGCGCCGCACGAGGCCAGCTTCATCCCTTTCACCGCGCAGACGCGAATGTCGGGCGTCAACTTCGACGGGCGCGAGATTCGCAAGGGCGCGGTTGACGCGATCGAACGTTACGTCGCCGAAACGGACGGCGGCGCGCGCCTCGCCGACACGCACGGCGGCGTGGCCGTCGGCGTGCGTCAGGCGGCGGAGGCCGCGCGCTCGACCTCGAAGAACGAGTTGCGCGAAATCGTGGAGCGCATCTCGCGCGCGGGCGGCACGCCGCTCGTCGTCGCCGACAACCGGCGACCGCTCGGCGTCATTTACCTCAAGGACATCGTCAAGGGCGGCATGAGCGAGCGCTTCAATCAGCTCCGGCAGATGGGCATCAAGACCGTGATGATCACGGGCGACAACCCGCTCACCGCCGAGACGATTGCGCGCGAGGCGGGCGTTGACGACTTCCTCGCCGAGGCGACGCCCGAAGACAAGATGTCTCTCATCAGGAGTGAGCAGGCGGAGGGCAAGCTCGTCGCGATGACGGGCGACGGGACGAACGACGCGCCCGCGCTCGCGCAGGCCGATGTCGGCGTCGCGATGAACACGGGCACGCAGGCTGCGAAGGAAGCGGGCAACATGGTTGACCTCGACTCGAACCCGACCAAGCTCATCGAGATCGTCGAGATCGGCAAGCAGCTTCTAATGACGCGCGGCGCTCTGACGACCTTCTCGATTGCCAACGACGTAGCCAAATACTTCGCCATCATCCCGGCGATGTTCGGCGGCGTCGCGAGCCTCGGCGTGCTGAACGCGCTGAACGTGATGGGCCTACGCACGCCGCAGTCGGCGATCCTCTCGGCGGTGATTTTCAACGCGCTCATCATCGTCGCGCTCATCCCGCTCGCCTTGAAAGGCGTGAAATACAAGCCGATGGCGGCGGCTGCGCTGCTGCGCCGAAACCTTCTCATCTACGGCTTCGGCGGGCTGGTCGCGCCGTTCGTCGGCATCAAGATCATTGACGTAATCATTCACGCCGTCGGGCTGGCGTAACGGCGCGAATCTGAATTCTTAAATTTGAGATTCCGGGTTGAACCGAGATGAGAGTCATGAAAAACCTTTACACGGCAGTCCTGATGACCTTCGTCACGACCGTCATCTTCGGACTCATCTACCCGCTCGTCATCACCGGAGTCGCGCAAGCCGTCTTCCCCGACAAGGCGAACGGGCAACTCGTCAGTCGCGCGGACGGCACGCTCGTCGGCTCGCGAATCATCGGCCAGCCGTTCTCGTCGCCCGGATATTTTCGCTCGCGACCTTCCGCTGCCGGCAGCACCGGCTACGACGCGGGCGCATCGTTCGGCTCGAACTACGGGCCGACGAATCGGAAGCTGATCGAACGCGTGCAGGCGGACGTTGCGGCGCTTCGGTCGGAGAACCCAAGCGCGCCCGTGCCCGTTGACCTCGTGACGGCGTCGGCTTCTGGACTCGACCCGCACGTCACGCCCGCGGCGGCAGAGTTTCAAGTCCCGCGCGTCGCGCGCGAGCGTGGCATGACGGAGGACGAAGTAAGGCGCGTCGTCGCCGCGCACACCGAAGGGCGGCAGTTCGGTTTCCTCGGCGAGCCGGTGGTGAACGTGCTTGAGCTGAACTTAGACCTCGACGGGCGAAAGCCGTTGAGACGTTGAGCGGGCGGCTTTGATTCGATGAGCGGTAACGGCACGCGCAAGTCCGCGGAGGCGCTGCTCGCACGGCTGAAGGAGGGCGAGCGGGCGCGGCTGCGCGTTTACGTCGGCGCAGCGCCGGGCGTCGGCAAGACCTACCGGATGCTCGAAGACGCGCACGAACTCAAGCGGCAGGGAGTTGACATCGTCATCGGATTCGTCGAGCCGCACGGTCGCGCCGAGACCGAGGCGCTGGTGGGTGATTTAGAGCGCGTCCCGCTGCGACGCATCGAGTACCGTGGCGTCACGCTCGAAGAGATGGACGTTGACGCCATCGTCGCGCGCCGTCCGGCGATGGCAATCGTTGACGAGCTTGCGCACACGAACGCGCCCGGCTCGAAGCACGCGAAGCGGTACGAAGACGTTTTCAAACTGCTCGACGCCGGAATCTCCGTCATCACCGCCGTCAACATCCAGCACCTCGAATCCTTAAACGACGCCGTCGCCCGCACGACCGGCGTGCGCGTGCGCGAGACCGTGCCCGACTGCGTGCTGACGCGCGCCGACGAAGTCGTCAACGTTGACGTTTCGGTCGAGACCCTGCGGACGCGACTGCGGCAGGGGAAGATTTACGGCGTCGAGAAGATCGAGCTGTCGCTCAACAACTTCTTCCGCAAGGGCAATCTCACCGCGTTGCGCGAGTTGGCGCTGCGTCAAGCCGCGGCAGACCAGGCGACGAAGGCGCACGTGTACCGCGAGCGTGAGGGGCTGGAGCAGGCGGTCATCCCGGAAAAGGTCATGGTCGCCATCGCGTCGCGCGGGAGCGCGAAGAAACTTCTGCGGACTGGGTCGCGCATCGCGGGTCGGCTCGCGTCCGACTGGTTCGCCGTTTACGTCGAGACGCCGCGTGAGGGGCCGGGCAGGATCAAGCCGTCGGACTACGCCGCGCTCGAAGAGAACACGCGCTTCGCCGAACTCCTCGGCGCGAAGATCGTCAGGCTCAAGGGCCGCAACGTGGCCGACGCGCTGATTGACTTCGCGCGGCGCGAGGGCGTCACGCACGTCGTCTTCGGGCAGTCGTCGCGCTCGCGCCTCGACATACTTCTGCACGGCTCGATCATCAACCGCTTCCTCGCCGAAGTGCGCGACGCGAACGTCCTCGTCGTGCCGCTCGACGCGTCGGAAGGCGTCGAAGTTGAAGCGCGGCGCTAGGCTCGCGTTTGCTTGACACGCAAGGCGACGGACTATAAATTCTGAGCAACGATGACACGAAGGCCGCTCGAAAAGCCGGGCGGCCTTTCGGCTTTCGGCGAGGAATGATGACGACACAGAAGCCAATCGCGATCTACTACGAACACCCGGAGTGGTTCCGCGCGCTCTTCGACGAACTCGACAGGCGCGGCACGCCTTACGTCCGTCTGGACGCGAGCCGCAGCAGTTTCGACCCTTCGGAGAAGGCGAGCGACTACGCGCTCCTCTTCAACCGCATGAGCGCGTCGGCGTATCTTCGCGGCCACGCGAACGCGGTCTTCTACACGCGCGACTTCCTCGCGCATCTCGAACGCGTCGGCGTGCGTGTCGTCAACGGTCACGACTCTTTCGTCATCGAAACGTCGAAGGCGGCGCAGCTCTCGCTGCTCGAATCGCTCGGACTCGCGCACCCGCGCACGCGCGTCATCAATCACGCCTCGGAGGCCGCGCGCGCCGCGCAGGACTTCAGGTTCCCGGTCATCGTCAAGCCGAACATCGGCGGGCGCGGCGCGGGCGTGACGCGCTTCGACTCGCCGGGCGCGCTCGCGCTCGCCGCCGAAGACGGGCGCGTCGAACTCGGCATTGACTCGACCGCGCTCGTGCAGGAGTTCGTCCCCGCGCGCGGCGGGCACATCACGCGCGTCGAGACGCTCGGCGGGAAGTATCTCTACGCGATCAAGGTCTCGACCACGGGCGACAGCTTCAACCTCTGCCCGGCGGAAATCTGTCAGGTCGAGCGCGAAGAGGAAGCGGCAAATAAACAGCAAGGAGGCGAGCAGCAGGACTTTGAACTCTGCCTCGTTGACGCGCCGAAGAAGGGCCTCGTCGTCGAATCTTGCGAGCCGCCCGCCGAGATCATCGCGCAGGTCGAGAGCATCGCCGCGGCGGCGCGGATGGACTTGGGCGGCGTCGAGTACATGATTGACGAACGCGACGGGCAGGTTCTGTTCTACGACATCAACGCGCTGTCGAACTTCGTGGCCGACGCACCTCGCGTCGTCGGCTTCGACCCGCACGCGCGGCTCGTTGACTTTCTCGAAGAGGAGGCACGCAGATGCGATACGGCTACTGGCTCCCGGTTTTCGGCGGTTGGCTGAGGAACGTCGAAGACGAAGGGATGGAGGCGAGCTGGGACTACGTCAGCCGGCTCGCGCGCCGCAGCGAGGAGATCGGCTACGACCTGACGCTCGTCGCCGAGTTGGGCCTGAACGACATCAAGGGCGTTGACGCGCCCTCGCTCGACGCGTGGTCAACCGCCGCGGCGCTCGCGGCTGTGACGAAGCGGCTTGAGCTGATGGTCGCCGTGCGCCCGACCTTCCACAACCCCGCGCTTCTGGCGAAGCAGGCCGCGAACATTGACAACATCGGCGGCGCTGGCCGTCTGTCGCTCAACGTCGTGTCGGCGTGGTGGGCCGAGGAGGCGAAGAAGTACGGCGTCCACTTCGAGCAGCACGACGACCGCTACGCGCGCACCGCCGAGTGGCTCGAAGTCGTTGACCGCTTGTGGAAGGAAGACCACTTCAACTTCGAGGGCAAGTATTACCGCGTCGAGGACGCCGTCATCGAGCCGAAGCCGAAGACCCAGCCGCGCCCCGTCGTCTATGCGGGCGGCGAGTCGGAGGCCGCGAAGGAGACGATTGCGAAGCACTGCGACGCGTACGTCATGCACGGCGACGAGCCTGCGCGCGTGCGCGAGAAGATTGAGGACATGGAGCGCAGGCGCGAGCGCCTCGGACTCCCGCCGATGAAATACGGCGTGGCGGGCTACACCATCGTGCGCGACACGGACGAGGAGGCGAGGGAAGAGCAGCGGCGCATCACCGACGTGAAGCAGTCCGCCGCCGGATACGGCAACTACCAGCAGTGGCTCGCGAACACGAAGCTCGAACAGCGAGTCTCGCTCGAAGACTACTCGGTCTCGAACCGCGGCCTGCGCTCCGGGCTGGTCGGCACGCCGGACGCCGTCGCGGAAAGAGTCGCGGAGTTCGAGGCGGCGGGCGTTGACCTGCTTCTGCTTCAGTGCAGCCCGCAGCTCGAAGAGATGGAGCGCTTCGCGGAGGAGGTCATCCAGAGAGGTTCGGTCGTGACGGCTGTGAGCGTCTGAGTCGAAGGGGCCACGCGGAACTTCACTTGAGGTGAGTGGTAAGGCATTTACCACGGAGGCACGGAAGACGCAGAGGCGGCACGGAGGTTTGAGGAATCTCAAATCTCAAATCTCAAATCTCAGATTTGAACTCCTGAATCCCTCCGCGCGACCTCCGCGTCCTCCGTGCCTCCGTGTTGAACTCGACTTGCTAGATCGCTTTTCAGTTGGCCGTAGCATGCGGTCGTATTAACACAGAGAACACAGGGCCTACACAGAGCGCGCAGAGGCTTTCTCAGTGTTCTCTTTGCGCTCTGTGATAAAGCTATCCGCACCACTCGCTCAAGCTCAAAATGAACCACCATTTAAGACCTAACGTGAGTTCGACGTAAGACAGTGATGAGAGGGCTGGGTTTCGCTAGAGGGTGTCTGAAAAGTCCCGCGAAGGCTGCTTCGCGGGACTTTTCAGACACCCTCTAACTTGAATTATCATTGACTAATCTTGGTATTGTATATAGAGTCTCACCGCTTGAGAATTCTCCGACTGAAGTTTTAGCACACACTCATCATGCTCATGCTCTTAGCAGCCTTCTCTGGAGCATTAAGTATCCGAGGCATCAACTATCTATTAGACCTCTTGCGAAAGTCAGTTAAAGGTGCGACAAGTAGCTCATCCCTATGAGCTACGAACAGATCAAAGATTTACGCCCCGCGGACTTCAAGCGCTACTGCGGGGTAGAGCCTGA
>Ga0070740_10005322_pt1 | contig 12001 bp, 9 predicted proteins | sample Coa_R2_FD_67286 | JGI IMG/M metagenome (GOLD analysis project Ga0070740, IMG submission 67286) | Surface soil microbial communities from Centralia Pennsylvania, which are recovering from an underground coalmine fire - Coalmine... | ecosystem: Environmental > Terrestrial > Soil > Unclassified ...
GCGCGCGTGCGGCAACCCCGAAGTCCCTGCCGCCGATTACCATTGGCGTCTCCCTCTCGTTCTCGGGCGATTTCTCGGCCGACGGGCTGGGCTTCAAGCAGGGCTACCAACTGTGGGCCGATACCGTCAACAAGGCGGGCGGTGTGCTCGGCCGCAAGGTGCGCTTCATCATGCTCTCCGATGCCAGCAGCCCGGTGCAGGTCGTCACCAATTACCAGAAGCTGATCACCATCGACAAGGTCGACGCGGTCTTCGGCCCCTTCTCGACTCTGCTGACCAAGCCGGCGTCGGTGGTGGCCAATCGCTATGGTTACGCCATGCTGGAAGGCGCGGGCGGCGGCCCCTCCGTGTTCACGCGGGGCCTGCACAATGTCTTCGATGTCTCGCTCCCCGTGGCCAACAACCTTGTCAGCTTCGCGCACTACATCCTCTCCATGCCGGCGGCGACCCGCCCCAAGACGGCTGCCTACGCCACCGAGGACGATCCATTCACCCAGCCACAACTCGACGTGGCGCGCGCGATCCTGGAGAAGGGCGGCGTCCGCACCGTCTACAAGACGGTCTATCCCGCCGAGACCACCGACTATACGCCCATAGCCGACGCGGTGATCCACTCGCACGCGCAAATCGGCATCTTCGGCACGCTACTCCCCGACATCACCGCCTTCATACAGACCTTCATTCAGCAGCACTACAACCCACAGGCGCTCATCGCCACCGCCGGACCCGATCTGGGCAGCCAATTCATCAAAGCGGTGGGCCTCAAGAACACAGAGGGCATCTTCGTCCCCAACGGCTGGTATCCCGAAGCCAACAACTTCGAGAACGCCGCCATGGTCAAAGCCTACCTGGCCAAGTATGGCGGCACGGCCGATGCGATCAGCTCGGATGTCGCGGAGGCCTATTCAGTGGGCCAGGTCTTCGCCCAGGCCGCGGCGAAAATCCACAGCATCGACAATGCCAAGATCATCCAGGAGCTACACAGCGGCACCTTCAACAGCGTGCAGGGTCCCGTCAAGTTCGACCCCACCGGCCAGAACGTGGCCGCGCAGGCCTACCTGTTCCAGTGGCAGAAGGGCAAATTCCTGCGCGTCTTCCCGCCGGGCGGTGGGGCGGTCAAACCGGAATTCCCCAAGGCGAACTGGCCGTAAGTCAAGGACCGGCGACTGAAGTCGCCAGGCAGGGCCGAACCGGCTAAAGCCGGGAAATGCGGCATCAAAGGCACTTCAGTGCCCGTACTCTGCCATGACACTTCAGTGTCAGGCATAAGGAGCCATTGTTTGGACGCCAGTCTTATCGCCCAGGCCGTGGTCACGGGGCTGCTCAGCGGCGGCATCTATGCCCTGATGGCCTCCGGGCTGACCTTGATCTTCGGCGTCATGGATATCATCAACGTGGGGCAGGGCGCCCTGGTGATCCTGGGCGCCTACCTCAGCTACGTGCTGGAGAAGTACCTGAACATCGACCTGTTTCTGGGACTCCTCATCACCATGCCCGCCATGTTCGGTCTGGGCATCGCCGTCGAATGGGCCTTCATCCGCCGCCTCAAGCGCGACCGCACCATGCTCTCCATCTTGGTCACCTTTGCCATCGCCCTGATCATCGAGGGCATCCTGGGGCTCGTCTTCACCACCGACTACGTGCAGTTGCACGCCTGGTACGTGACGGCCTCGTTTGGCATCGGCGGCTTCTATCTCGCCTACATCTACGTCTTCGCCTTCCTGCTGAGCGTGGTCCTGCTGGCCGCGCTCTATCTCCTGGTGTACCGCACCAAGTTCGGCCAGGGCTTGCGCGCCTCGATGCAGAACCGCACGGCCGCCGAGCTCATCGGCATCGACGTCGGACGCATCCAGACCCTGACCTTCGGCATCGGCATCGCGCTCGCGGCGGCCGGGGGCATGGCCTTCGGCGCGACGACCAGCTTCAATCCGGGCAGCTCGTACGATCTCATCTCGCGCCTCCTGGTCATCATCATCCTGGGCGGGATGGGCAGCCTGGGCGGCGCCCTGGTCGCCTCGCTGATCATGCTGGTGGTCGAGGATGTGACAGCCGTGGTCTGGTCGCCGGTGTGGGCTACCACGGTGTTCTTCGCGCTGCTGGTCGTGCTGCTGCTCTTCCGCCCGCAGGGCATGTTCGGGCGCCTGGAAGGGAGACGGCAGTGACCGCCGTACGGCGCGGCGGGCTGCTCGCCCTGCTGGTGTTGGCCCTGGTCTTTCCGCTCGTCTTCTCCAACGGCACTGTCACCTCCATCGCCTTCTTCGCGCTGATGTTCGCGGCGGCGGCGACGGGATGGAATATCTTCGCCGGCTACACCGGCTATATCGCCCTGGGCCACGCGGCCTTCTTCGGCCTCGGCGCCTATGCCCTGGCCCTGATGTGCCAGGACTGGAACATCCCCGGTGGTTATCTACCGTTCCTGCTGCTGCCCCTGGTCGGCGTCATCGTCGCCATCTGCGCTGTGCCGATCGGCTGGATCGCGCTGCGCACGCGCCGCCATACCTTCGTGGTGATCACCATCGCCATCTTCTTCATCATGCAACTGATGGCCTACAACCTGACCAATATCACCAACGGCTCGGCCGGCATCGGCCTTCCCCTGCCGCCGTGGACCGGGGCGTTCTACAACGTGCCCTTCTACTACGTCACGCTTGCGGTGCTGCTCCTGGCCATCGGCGTCTCCTGGTGGGTGCGCCACTCCAAGTACGGGCTCGGGCTGCTGGCGATCCGCGACGACGAGGACAGGGCGCGCGGCCTCGGCGTCAGGACCGGCGCCTTCAAACTGAGCGCTTTCGTCATCTCGGCCTTCTTCGTCGGCATCACCGGCGCGCTGTATGCCTACTTCCTCGAATCCATCTCGCCGCCCTTCGCCTTCGACGCGCTCTACGACGTGGCCATCGCCCTGATGGCCTTTTTCGGCGGCCTCGGCACCCTGGCCGGCCCCATCGTCGGGGCGCTGATCCTGGAGCCGATACAGCAATACCTGGCGCTGCAGCAGGACACCGCTGGCGGACTCTATCTCGTCCTGTATGGCGCGCTCTTCCTGATCGTCATCCTGGTGCTGCCCGAGGGCATCGTGCCGTCGCTCGCCAGGTGGTGGGCGGCCTGGACCGCCACTCGCGGTTGGCGGCCGGGACCGGAGCTGGCGACTGGAGCGATCGACCATGAGGAGTCATTGCGGGCGCAGGAGCGCCAGAGAGTACAGTCGTGAACGTCCTGACGGCGCATGATGTCTGCAAAGCCTTCGGCGGCCTCCAGGCCCTCGACGGGTGCTCCATCGCGGTGGAACAGGGCAAGGTCAACGGCTTGATCGGGCCCAACGGTTCCGGCAAGACCACGCTGTTCAACGTCATGACCGGATACGAGCGCGCCGACCGCGGCGAGATACATTTTCGTGACGTCGATATCACGCGCGTCGCCCCGGACAGGATCTTCGGGCTTGGGCTCGGGCGGACCTTCCAGTTGACCCGCATCTTCCCGCGCTTGACGGTTCTGGAGAACATGCACGTCGCCGCGCAGCGCAAGGGGTTGCGCGGCCTGCTGAGCGACTGGGGCGGGGCGCACGAGCGCCGAGCGGCCGAGGATCTGCTGGAGTTCGTGGGCCTCGCCCAGCTCAGGGATCTGCCGGCGGGCAACCTCTCCTACGGCCAGAAGAAGTTGCTGGAGTTCGCCTTCATCCTCATCGCCAACCCACAGGTCATCCTGCTCGACGAGCCGGCCGGCGGCGTCAATCCGACCATGATCAACTACCTGGCTGACCGTATCCGCACGCTCAATCGGCGCGGCGTGACCTTCCTGATCGTCGAGCACAACATGGAGTTTGTGATGGGTCTTTGCGATACAGTCACCGTGATGCATCGCGGCTCGACCATCGCCGAGGGCACGCCGGCCGAGGTGCGGCGCAACCCCGCGGTCCTGGAAGCCTATCTAGGGGACTAGAGATGTATCTGCACCTGCGCAACGTCTACGCCGGCTATGGCGGGGGCGACGTGCTTCAGGGGGTCGACCTGGCGGTCGAGAAGGGCGCCATCGCCTGCATCGTGGGGCCTAACGGCGCCGGCAAGTCGACCGTCCTGCGGGTCATCAGCGGTCTGCTCAGGCCGCGCCTGGGCGAGGTTAGCTTCGACGGCCGGTCGATCGCCGGCCTGAGCCCGCGCCATATCCTCGCCCTCGGTGTCGTGCAGGTGCCCCAGAGCCACAGCCTGTTCACCGACATGACGGTGCGCGATAACGTGCGGCTCGGCGCGTATACGCTGAGCGACAAATCCCTGGTCAACCGGCGCCTGGCGGAGGTCGAGGAACTCTTCCCCGTGGTGAGGGAGCGCGCGCGGGAGAGGGCGGGTAGCCTCTCGGGTGGCCAGCAGCGCCAGGTCGAGTTCGCGCGTTGCCTGATGCTTGATCCGCGCCTGGTGCTGCTGGATGAGCCCTCGATGGGACTCGATCCCAGGACGCTCAAGCGGGTGCTCGAGGTCGTGGCCATGATGCGCGACACCGGCCGGACCATCGTGCTGGTGGAGCAGAATGCCCGTTCGGGCCTGAGCATCTCCACGCATGGCATCGTCATGGAGAGCGGGCGCGTCCGACTGGAGGGGACGCACCGGGAGATCCTGGACAATCCCAAGGTGGGAGAGCTCTATCTGGGCGGCACGCTCGCCACCGCGGGACCATGGTGAGTATCAGCCACCTCTGGCCTGACGGCAAACGTGTGACATTGGTCACATGAAATCAGGGACCAATGGTCCCTACGCGCGTGCACATCCCTGCCATACCCTGAAATCGACGGTCTGGTGACAGACCACTGAGATATGGGGTTTTCGTGAGCTTGAAGCGACAGGGAGTCCACGCTATCGGTGCGGTGCGCGCCACGACCGGGATATCGGTCGTCCTGGGTCTCGCCGCGACCGGCCTGGTCATCGTGCAGTTTGGCCTGCTCAGCCACATCGTGGCCGGCGTCTTCCTCGGCCATGCCTCTCTGGCAGACGTGCTGCCCGCGGCGACGGCCTTGCTGGCCGTCACGGCCGGTCGCGCGCTCTGCGCCGGCATGGGCGAGGTCGTGGCCGGCACCGGCGCCGCCGGCGCGATCGGGACACTGCGCGCTCGCCTCTTCGCGCAACTCGCCGCGCTTGGCCCGGCGCATGCAGCCACGGCGCAGAGCGGTGAGCTGTCGGCCACGGCCGGGGAGGGAATCGACCGCCTTGCTCCATATCTCGGCCGCTACCTGCCGCAGCGCTACCTGGCGGTGCTGGTGCCGCCGGCTATCGGGGCCGTGGTGCTCGTCCAGGACCGCCTGAGCGGCATCTTGCTGCTGGCGACCGCCCCGCTCATCCCGCTGCTGATGGCTCTGGTCGGCAGCTACGCCAACGAGCATATTCGCGCGCAGTGGCAGACGCTCACGCGCCTGAGTGCCGCTTTGCTCGACGCCATTCAGGGGCTGCCGACGTTGGTGCTGCACAATCGCGGCGAGGCCACGGCCGGGCGCGTAGCCGCCGTCGGCGACGAGTTCAGGGTACACACCATGCGCGCCCTGCGCTTCGCCTTCCTCAACAGCCTGGTGCTGGAGTTCATGACCACCGCATCGATCGCGCTGGTGGCGGCTGAGCTGGGCGTGCGGCTGCTCTCGGGCGGTATCGCCTTCGAGCGCGCCCTGTGGATCCTGTTGCTGGCGCCGGAGTTCTTCCGTCCCCTGCGCGACCTCGGCACCTATCGCCACGCGGCGATGGAGGGCCAGGCCGCTCTGGAACGCGTCGACCAGATTCTGGCCATGCCGCTGCCTCTCCTACCGGCCCGCGCAAGGGAGCTGCCGGCCGGGCCGCTCACCGTGGAGCTGCGTGACGTCGACTTCACGTACCCATCCGCGCTGCGCCCGGCTCTGCACGACATCAATCTGAGGCTCGACGCCGGGACGCGCACCGCGCTGGTCGGGCCGAGCGGCGCCGGCAAGTCGACGCTGCTGAATCTGCTGATGGGCTATCTGCAGCCCTCCCGCGGCACCATCGCCGTCAATGGCGTGCCGCTCACCGAGCTGGACCCCGACGCCTGGCGGAGCCTGGTCGCCCTGGTGCCGCAGCGCCCGCACCTGTTCTTCGGCACGGTGCGCGACAATATACGCCTAGGACGCCCCGACACCGGCGAAGACGAGGTAGCCTGGGCGGCGGAACAGGCCGGCGCGGCGGAGTTCATCCGGGACCTGCCCTTGGGATATGACACGCCGATCGGCGAGCGCGGTGCCCGCTTGAGCGGCGGCCAGGCGCAACGGCTGGCCATCGCGCGGGCCTTCCTCAAGGATGCGCCGCTGGTGATCCTGGACGAGCCGACATCGCATCTGGACCCGGAGAGCGAGCGGCAGATTCGCCGCGCCCTGGAGCGCCTGTCGCGCGGACGCACCGTCCTGATGGTCGCGCATCGTCTCAACACGATCTACACGGCGGATAGGATTGCCGTACTCTCAGATGGCGCCCTGGTGGAGACGGGTACGCACGACGAGCTGCGGCGGCAGGGCGGCGTCTACACCGGCCTGGTGGCAGGCAAAGAGGTGGCCCTGGCATGATCATACGGCGTCTGCTACGTCATGCTGCCCCGTACAAGGCCGAATTGGCCCTCTCCGTCGGCCTGGGTCTGCTGGCCGTCGCCAGCAACGTCGGGCTGCTGGCAACCGCCGCGTATCTCGTCGCCGCCGCGGCGCTCAAACCGCTGCTGGTCGCCCTCACCATCCCCCTGTATATCGTGCGCGCGGGTGGCGTGGCGCGCGCAGTCACCCGTTACACCGAGCGCCTGGCTACCCACAGCGTCACTTTCCGCATCATCGCACGCCTGCGCGCCTGGCTCTTCGCGCGCCTGCTGCCCCTGGCCCCGGCGCGGCTGCTGCCGTTCCGCAGCGGAGACCTGCTGGCCCGGCTGCTCAAAGACCTGGAGGAGATGGAGCACCTCTACGTGCGCGGCGTGGCGCCGTTGGCCGTCGCAGCGCTGGGCACGGTGGCGACCACGGCGATCCTGTTCGCGTTCAATCCGCTGCTCGCGCTGGTCGCCACGCCGAACTTTCTGGTCGCCGGCGCCCTGCTGCCCTGGTTGATGCAACGCCTGGTCGCGCGACAGGGAGAGCGCGAGCTGGAGGCGCGCGGGAAGCTACATAGCCAGGTGGTCGATGGCGTGCAGGGACTGGCCGACCTGCTGGCCTGCGGCGCGGTTGACGAATACAACGGGCACCTGGCGGCTACCGGCGAGCGGCTGCGGCTCTTCAGCAGGCGGCGTGCGCTCATCGGCGGCCTGCATCAGGCCGCCATGGTGCTGCTGGCCGGTATGGCGGCGTGGGCGGTGCTCCTGGTGGGCATACCGCTGGTGCGCGGCGGCCACATCCCCGGCGTCTGGCTGGCCTGCATTGCCCTGCTGGTGCTCAGCAGCTTCGAGGCCCTGGCTCCGGTCGGCACAGCTCTCGCCCATCTGGGCCGAGCGGAGGCGGCAGGCCGGCGCATGTTCGAGCTCGTCGATCTGCCGCCCGCGGTGGCCGACCCGCCAGATCCCAGCCCGCTGCCGGAAACTTTCTCTCTCACCTTCGATGAGGTTACCTTTAGCTACGGTGGGCCTGACACTGCCTCCCCTGAGGGGACCCCGGTCGGGAAGCCGGCGGTTAAAACCGCCGGGCGGGGGACGGGCACTAAAGTGCCTTCGCCACGGGATGCGCGCTCGCTGGTCCTGGCTTTAGCCGGCGTTTCTCTGCCAGGCGACTTTAGTCGCCGGCAACACGCACCCCATTTGCCGGAGCCTGCCCTGGCTCTCGACGGCGTGAGCTTTGCCCTGGGTCCATCCGGACGCCTGGCGATCGTGGGCGGCAGTGGGTCGGGCAAGAGCACTGTGGCGCGCCTGGCCCTGCGCCTGTATGACCCGACCGGCGGTGCGATCCGGCTCGGCGAGCGGGACCTGTCAGCATACCGGCTGGAGGATCTGCGCGGCGCCATCGCCCTGGTGCCGCAGTCGCCCTACCTCTTCGCGGATACGCTGCGGCGTAACCTGCTGCTCGGGCGGCCCGATGCCGGAGAGGATGAACTACAGGATGCCATCGCGGCGGCGCAGCTCGACGCGGTGATAGCCCAATTGCCGTGGGGCCTGGAGACGCCGCTCGGCGAGAATGGCGTCACTCTCTCCGGCGGCGAGCGCCAGCGTGTGGCTATCGCCCGTGCCCTGTTGATGCGCCCGCGCCTCCTGATCCTGGACGAGGCGACGGCCAATCTCGACCCCGTCACCGAGCGGGCCATTCTGCGCGCGGTGATGGCACGCATGGCAGGCAGAGCCCTGCTGGTCATCAGCCACCGCCTGGTGGAGATGGAGATGATGGACGAGATTCTGGTGCTCGAGCGCGGGCGGGTGGTGGAGCGGGGCGCCTACGAGGCCCTGGCCTGCTCGGGCGGCCCCTTCGGCGATCTACTGGCGGCGCAAAACGAGATGCTGGAGGCGCCGGCGCACCAGAACCCGCAAGCGGGAGCCCCGGTCGCGGCGGGCGACGCCGTCCTGGTTTAGAAAGGACACTGCTCTATGGACGATCCGATTCTGCTCTCCCGTTTACAGTTCGCCTTCACGGTCACCTTTCACTATCTGTTCCCGCAGCTCACCATGGGGCTTGCGCTGCTGATCCTGGTCTTCAAGAGCCTGTACCTGCGCCGGGGCACCGATCTGTATAACTCGGCGGCGCGCTTCTGGGGACGCATCTTCGCCGTGACCTTCGTGATGGGCGTGATCACCGGCATCCCCATGGAGTTCCAGTTCGGCACCAACTGGGCCAAGTTCTCGACGCAGTCGGGCAACATCATCGCCCAGTTGCTGGCCATGGAGGGGGCCTTCGCCTTCTTCCTGGAGTCGGCGGCGATCGGCGTCTTCCTCTTCGGCGAGAAGACGTTCGGACAGCGCGTGCACTGGGCCTCCTCGCTGCTGCTCTTCCTGGGCACCTGGGCCTCGGCCGGCTTCATCATCGCCACCAACGCCTGGATGCAGCATCCCGTCGGCTATCGCGCGTTGCCGGGAGGGCGCCTCGACCTCAACGACTGGTGGGCGCTGGTGACCAACTCGTGGGCAATACCCGAGTATCTCCACGCCATGAGCGGCTCGGTGCTGACGGCCTCGTTCACCGTCGCCGCGCTCGGCGCCTTCTATCTGCTGGCCAGACGGCACATCGCGTACGGCAGGCTCTTCGTGACCCTTGGCGTCGTCGCCGGGTTGCTCGCCAGCGTGGTGCAGTTGTTCCCGAGCGGCGACCTCTCGGGCGTGCAGGTGGCGCAGAGCCAGCCCGCCACGCTGGCGGCGATGGAAGGTCTCTTCCGTACGGAGAACGGAGCCGGCATCACTATCATCGGGCAACCGGATGTGGCCCATCAACGGCTCGATAACCCGCTGGTGGTGCCCAAGGTGCTCAGCTTCCTGACCTACCGCTCGTGGAGCGCCCAGGTGAAGGGGCTGAACGCCTTCCCGCGGAAGATGTGGCCGGACACCATCTCGTTCCTGTACTACGCCTACCATATGATGGTTGGGCTGGGGACGATCTTCATCGCCATCATGGCGCTGGCCGCGCTGCTGCTATGGCGACGGCGGCTCTTCACCTCTCGCCCGGTGTTGTGGATGCTGATGCTGGCCCTGCCGTTCCCGTACATCGCCAATTCGGCGGGCTGGCTGACCGCGGAACTGGGGCGGCAGCCCTGGCTCGCCTACGGCATCTTGCCCCTCAGCAACGGCGGGTCGCCGACCCTGGCGGGCGGCACGATCGTGTTCACTCTGCTGGGAACCGCCGGCATGTACCTGATCCTTGGCCTGCTCTACCTGCTGCTGGTGATGCAGGAAGCGGCCAAAGGGCCGGAGGCCACCGATACGCCCCTGGCGCTTCCGGGCGCTCCTGAGACCGGCGCCGTGTTGCCGGCGAGCGGCATTTTAGGGTAGGAGGAGAGACGATGGCAACGGTGTGGTTTGTTCTGGTAGCGCTGATGGTCGCCGTCTACGTGTTGCTCGACGGCTTCGACCTTGGCGCGGGCGCGCTGCACCTGGCCGTGGCGCGCACCCCGGCCGAAAGACGGCAGGTCTTGCGGGCCATCGGCCCGGTGTGGGACGGCAATGAAGTCTGGCTGATAGCGGCGGGTGGAGCGCTGTTCTGCGCCTTCCCCCGCCTCTACGCGGCCGGGTTTAGCGGCTTCTACCTGCCGCTGTTCATCGTGCTGTGGCTGCTGATGCTGCGCGCCGTGGCCATCGAGTTCCACCATCGCGTGCACCATGAGATGTGGGCGGGGTTCTGGGACGCCGTCTTCTTCGCCGCCAGCGCCGTGCTGATCATCTTCTTCGGTGCCGCGCTCGGCAACGTCGTGCGCGGCGTGCCGCTCGATGGTGCCGGCTTCTTCTCGGAGCCCCTCTGGACCACCTTCTCGCCGATCGGCTCAAGTCCCGGCATTCTGGACTGGTTCACGGTCACCATCGGCCTGCTGGCGCTCTCGACGCTCTGCCAGCACGGTGCGGCCTTCCTGGCGCTGCGCACGGACGGGCCGGTTAACGCCCGCGCTCGCCGGCTGGCGCGTGGGGCATGGATCGCGACCATCGCGCTGTCGGTCCTGGCGACGCTGGAGATGCTGGTGGTGCGGCCAACGTTCCTCTCCTTCGTCGAGTCGCACGCCCTGGAGGTTGTGTTCCCGCTGCTGGCCATCGCCGGCATCGCGGGCGCCGGCTACGCGCTGGCGCGGGGGCGCGACGGGCTGGCCCTGATCGGTTCGGGGGCGTTCATCGCGGGGATGCTCACCAGCACCGTGTTCAGCCTCTACCCGACCGTCCTGCCCGCCGTCCGCGCGAGCAATAGCCTGACCATCGATAACGCTTCAAGCAGCTCCTACGGGCTCTCGGCGGCGCTACACTGGTGGCCCCTGGCCATGATCCTGGCCGCCTGCTACTTCGTGGCCATCTACTGGCTGTTCCGCGGCAAGGTGCGTCTGGAAGGTACCGACGGCGGAGCATATGCCGAATCGGTGACCGCGGTAGCGCCTCCAACGTCTCCGTCGATCCCGGAGTCGGAGCGTCTGCCGGTCGGTAGCCCGTAGAGGGCCGGGATGCCGCAGGCCGTCAAGCCCCAGCCGGAGCGCCGTTGCCACCGCCAGGCGCGTTCGCTCCGGGGGGCGCAGCGGAGGGCGACATGGTCATTCGTTATTTCTGCGTTTCTGCCCTCGACGGACATCCGCCATCGGGCCCGACAGGCCAGCCCGCAAGGCTGCGTACCACCGTGGCCGACATCTTGCCATCCTCCAGGTATCCCGGCAGCGTCTGCGGGCGCCCTGGTCGGGCCCTTCACGGTGAGCTTACCTACTCAGGACTGGCCGGCCATGACCGCGTGGCGCTCGGCCACCACCGCTGGGTGCCGGAACTCCTGGGTCACCCAGTCCAGCACCACCGCTACCAGCGCGGCCACCACCGCCGAGAGCACGTGCAGTCCGCCGAAGGTGGGGCCGCCGAGCTTCCACAGAACGGTCAATGCCTCGCCCAGGGCGATGGCCGCGAAGGGCAAGGCGGCCACCCGCCAGGCCTGCTCGGGCAGATGCGCGGGCAGCACGCTATACCAGAACACGCCCAGCCCGTAGGCCAGGCCGACCATATACAACACCAATCCGACATCCATGGCTCTATCCTCCACCAAACCCCGGCGGTGGCAGCGCCGGGGAACATGCCCCCAAGGATGGAGGCACATTGGTTTGCCCCACGATGTCCTCCTTGCCAAAGAGAGGAACACCGAAGCCCACGGCGCGCTTGCGGTGACGTCGGAGATCCGGTTGGGCGGCGCGTATCGCAATCGAGACCATGGTGACGCACCGAGCGACCCCATGGGTTCACTAGAATTATACCGCATGAAACGGAGATGTGGCCAGGTTGATCCCCAGCCGGCGTGAAAAGTCAGCCGGGGATTGCGGTCCCCTGGCAAAAGGACGGGCACTGCGGTGCCGCATCAGCCCGACCGCAGTCGGCGTCCGCTGCCATCCAACCGCAGTTGGAGGCC
>Ga0070740_10005324_pt1 | contig 11993 bp, 18 predicted proteins | sample Coa_R2_FD_67286 | JGI IMG/M metagenome (GOLD analysis project Ga0070740, IMG submission 67286) | Surface soil microbial communities from Centralia Pennsylvania, which are recovering from an underground coalmine fire - Coalmine... | ecosystem: Environmental > Terrestrial > Soil > Unclassified ...
GAGGTCGAATCGGTCTGGGATGAAGAGGCACAAGAAAAAGCTGCTCTACTTGCTCTTCAAGGTGAGGCAATCGGATCATACAATAGAGGTGTTTGCGCTATTTGGGGTGATGGATCGAATCCGCGTTTTTCTCAAAGAGTTTTAGAAATTAAAGGTGAACAACGTGGAGGGCCATTAGCTGCTAGTATCTCAACACGAAGGTTTGTAGACATGCTCGATCTATCAAAAATTTCTCCGAGTATCCATGATATTGTCATTAATGCTGAAAATTTAGCTAAAATTACAGGTTCACTTTGTTTTTTCCGTGCGCCAATAACGGAAGAGGCCGCGAGAAAAGTCCCACCGTCTATGCTTTCTAGACTTTCTAATGGCACCCCTATTTTACAAAATTGGGACGCTGATGGTCACTTACCCACAATGGCACTTCTCAAAAAAATGTCTAAACATGGGATTGAATTCCCGGGTGTGACATCTATGAATCCTACTAGTATGCCGGAAATTGTCAATGAGGATGATGCAATAGCTTTTTGTACAGAACGGGGTATTCCGCTTTTTCTCCGTGATCCAAAAGATCCCAGGAAAGTGAAAGGATCGTATACAATATTGCATATTGATGAAGAAGGTATTAAACTTGTCCGTGAAGGTAATATTCCTGCTCGCTTGCTGAGTAGACTCTTAAAAAAACCTATAATTGAGACCGGAGATACTAAATCTCCTAAACATCAACAAGCGATTTTCCCGGAAGACAAAATCTTTGCCCATGAAGATCCAAGCAAAGGCAGAGAAGCAATTATCGAATTTATTACTACACCCTAATGCAAGAGACATTTGAAATCGATAAGAAAACAATTGATGCTCTTTGGCGACTCCAAAAACTCATTCTCGATACCCCTGATTTTGAGAGTGTTGTATCGCGCATTGTCAATGCAATTTTAAAAGAATTAGGCTATCTTAAACTTGGCTATCGTATCCTCGTATTAACTTTGATTGATCACGAAAAACACGTTTTGAAGCGAATCACGCTCTCTCAAACGAATGAAGCGATGAATGCTTTAGAGGCTTCTCCTATTCCATTTGGACAAATAGAAATTCCCCTTTCTGCTGAAGATAATTTGTTGATAAAAACACTTGCAGAAAAGAAAGTATATGTTACTCATTATTGGCCAGATATTTTCCATCCTGTACTGAGTGATGAGGCTGCGCTAGGTAATCAGAATGCTGCCGGCATTAAGACGAGCCTTTTGTATCCTCTTATAGTAAAGGAACAGGCAATAGGTGTCATGATTTTTAGCCTGGTAAAATCAGAAACTGAAGTCACACAAGAAGAAAAAGAACTTATCTCCCGTTTTACAGATATTGCTGCTTTGGCTGTACAAAATTCTCGATTGTACTCTTCATTAAAAGGAGCAAAGGATAACTTAGAAAAAATAAACAGACGCCTTATTGAATTAGATAAACTCAAGAATGAATTTGTTTCGGTAGCGTCACATGAGTTAAGGACGCCGATGACAGCTATTAAATCATATTTATGGATGGTCTTAGCTGGTAAAGGTGGAGAATTGACAGAGAAACAAAGATATTATGCACAGCGTGCATATAATTCAGTTGACCGGCTGATCAAACTGGTCAATGACATGTTAAATATCTCACGGATCGAATCAGGCAGACTTACGATAACCATGCAGGAAGTGGATCTGCGGAAATTAGCGCAGGATGTTATTGATGAATGTATGCCCCGCGCAAATGAACTTGCGTTACACCTCATTCTGGAAAGCCCGCAAACAGTGCCGACAGTTGTTGCTGATCCTGATAAGATAAAAGAAGTACTGTTCAATCTGATTGGCAATTCACTGAAGTTTACCGGTCGCGGCGGTACCATCATAGTCTCGCTTTCGCAAAAAGATGACATGGTTGAGACACAAGTACGGGATACCGGTGTGGGTATCGATAAAGAGGACATGCCCAAACTGTTCCAGAAGTTCGGATTACTGCCGGGATCATATGTTACCAATCAGCCGACTATGGGAACAGGATTGGGACTCTATATCTGCAAATCAATTCTTGATTTACATAAGGGGAAAATATGGGCTGCCTCAGAAGGACGGGGTAAAGGAACGACGTTTACATTCTCTTTGAAAGTGTTTAACCGGGAAGAGATGGAAAAATTAAATAGTCTTTATGAAAAGAATAGTCAGGAACATATCGGCTTAATTCACACGCAGTTCTAGGTTGAGTCCACAAAGTTCTTCTTTACTTCTAATGCCTTTGCGCTATCGTTTTCCGGGAAAAACCATTTAGCAACAACTGATGAATCTAGAACCGGACATGTTTTCATATTGCACTCGATTATCATCATGATATCAAGATGACAACTGTAAGCTGGACTTTTTTCTCACCCTCTTGCATAATGATAGTATGTTTTTGCTTTTTTATCTTGCCGTTTTTATCATCGGTTGTTTTATCGGGAGTTTTCTCAATGTTATTGTTGACCGGCTGCCCCGCAGTGAGGGAGTAATTACCGGTAGATCGCATTGTGAATCGTGTACCCGCAAACTGCCCTGGCATGATTTGATCCCCCTGCTCTCCTTCTTCTTCCTGGGCGGCAAGTGCCGCTACTGCAAAGCGCGTTTGAGTTTGTATTATCCGGTGATTGAAGGCGCAACCGGTTTGTTATTTAGTCTTACTGTATTTCTCATCTGGCAGGAATGGGTGCCCTTGTCAGACACGATGCATTTGTATTTTCTTACAACAGCGTATTATCTTTGTATTGATGCTTTGCTGATACTTGTTTTCTTTACGGATTTAAAATACGGGATTATTCCCTTCCGGATTGTATTCTGGGCACTTGGTCTTACTATCTTCTGGTACGGTTTCCTGACGTTGTTTCAACATACATTACCCGTAAATTTTCCTGTTTGGATACAGGAGAGTCTGGTAAATTATTTTCTCTCGGCTGTTGGTGTTTTTCTTTTTTTCCTCGGTTTATTTTTTATCACAAGAGGCAAGGGGTTGGGGTTTGGCGATGTAGTGTATGTGATATTGATGGGGTTACTTTTAGGTTTCCCTAAGGTTATTCTTGGTTTGTATATTGCGTTTCTCAGTGGTGCGTTGCTGGCACTGCTTCTGGTTTTGTTGCAAAAGAAAAAATTTCATGGCGGCACGATTCCATTCGGGCCGTTCCTGGTATTGGGGACGATCGTGAGTTTGTATTGGGGAAATACGATTATTGAAAAGGTCGTTGCATTACTCTAGTGTTATGAAAGGTTTTACATTGATCGAAGTTTTAGTGAGTTTCTCCGTTATTGCACTGCTGAGTGCGTTCAGCATTGCATCGTTTTCTTCATATACTACCTCACAAACATTTCAAAATGCAGTTTTGAATGTCTCCTCTACGCTCGCTCTTGCGAAATCGCGCGCTATCTCGCGCGTGAAGCCGGCAGCCTGCGCTGGTCAAGTTCTCAACGGCTATTTTGTAAGCTTTACTTCTTCTACACAATATGTCTTTGGAGTTTTATGCAATACGACCTCATACACATTACAAACACAGCAGCTTCCGCAAAATATTTCCTTCCAGAGTGGTACTGCGACCCGGATTGTATTCAGTACAGCAACAGCTGTTGTTGCCAACCCGGGTCAGATACTTATCACAGGCTCAGGTATGACGAAGAAGATTATAGTCGATGCTACCGGGAAAATTTCCGTACAGTAAAAAAATGAAATAATCCAATAGGTATTTATGAAAAATACTAGTCATAAAGGTCAGACATTAGTTGAAATGCTTATCGCATTAGGTATTCTGGTGATGCTCCTCTCATCAGCAGTTGCTCTCGTCTCATCGACGCTCCATAATGCTCAGGCAGTTACCAGTGAAACACAGGCGACAAAATATGCGCAGGAAGGCATGGAAATTGTTCACCAAATACGTGATACTAATTATGTCGGGTTTAGAAAGTATAGCGGTACGTACTGTCTGGGGCAAAATCAGACTACACTTGGCAGTGCGGTTGTTTCCTGTACAAGTGCGAACGTGGGAAATTTTATCCGATCTGTACAGATCCAACAGAATGGCTGCGGGAATACGATTGCTAAAATTAGTGTGATAGTTGCCTGGCAGGATAGCAAATGCAGCGGCAATACGTATTGCCAAAATGTGCCGCTCGTGTCATGTTTGACAACAGTTAATCCAATACCGGCGCCATGAGAAAATTTTCCATTTTCCATTTTCCATTTGCAACGAAAAACGGTTTTACCCTGATTGAACTGTTGGTGGTGATTGCTATTTTGGGGATGCTCGTCGTCGCAACATTTGCCATTATTAATCCCTTTGAGCAGGTCAAAAAATCTGATGATGCTAAGCGCAAGTCCGATTTTGTACAGATTAAAAATGCACTGGAACTGTATTATCAGGATCATGGCGGACAATATCCGAAATCCTCGACGAATTACCAGATTATTAATACCGTTGGCATCAACAATACCACACTGCTGTGGGGATCACCCTGGCCGCCATATATGAATATGCTTCCCCGTGATCCGCTGCCCACGAATTCCTATGTGTATTATTCACCAAATGGACAAACATATTATCTGTATGCTAGTTTGGAAAGAGGCAGGAGTGATAGCCAGTCGTGCAACAAGGGTAATGCTTGCGCAAGTCTGTCACAAAACGGTATACCGGCGAATGCCTGTGGCGGAATTTGCAACTATGGCATTTCCAGCCCGAATGTCACACCATGAGAAAATTTTCCATTTTCCATTTTCTAGTTGCAACGAAAAAGGGGTTTACCCTGATTGAGCTGTTGGTGGTGATTGCAATTATCGGCATGCTAACTGCTTTGGGTACGGTAAATTATGTCACGGTCCGTTCACGTTCCCGGGATGCACAGCGCAAATCTGATCTGCGACAGATTCAATCGGCTCTGGAATTATATCGATCTGATCAGGGAGCATATCCGGCTTCAGGCGCGGTTCGATGTGGACAACCCTTAACTGCCGGTGGAGTAACTTATATGCAGAAGGTTCCTTGTGATCCGCTGAATACAGGCCAATATGTGTATACCTATGTACCAAATGGTACTACTTACAGTCTGGTTACCTGTCTGGAAAATGTGAATGATACCCAGAAAGATGCGACGAATAATGCGAGTTATTGTGCCGGCGGGACAACGAACTGGTCATACACCCTGACAAATCCGTAGGAGTTGCGGGTTGTAAATTCAGAGATGAAAATGATTCGTTGTATGAGATGGTCAAAATCGAAACTACAAGGTTTTACGTTGATTGAGCTACTGATTGCGATTGGGGTCATGGTGACAGTTTCAACGATTGCACTAACCATTTTGACTGTTATCCTCAGAAGCAGTGAAAAAGCCAATCTTATGTTACAATTAAAACAAAATGGCAATGCTGCGCTTTCGCAAATGGTGGATGCCATTCGTTATGCAAAAAGTCTTGATTCACCCGCATCATGCATGCCTTCAGTTACTCTTACACCTCCCTCTTTGACCATTACCTCCCTTCAAGATAACGGGCAAACAACGTATGCGTGTTCAGCAAATACTATTAGTTCCAACAGCGCGTCGCTTATTGATACGAATGCATTTACTGTCAGTTCCTGTTCATTTGTCTGTTCGCAGTCGTCTGCAGATACGCCGCCAACCATAACAATTCAATTTACGCTTCAAACAAAAACACAAAATAATTTTGTCGAGACAACTGCGTCACTTCCCTTTGAGTCAGCAGTGACGTTGAGAAATGTACAGTAATTCATCGTATACACATTGACACTTCCTAAGCTTCATTGGTACGATTACTATAGTATGAGGTTTGAGAAAAAAGAAAGCGGACAGATTCTGCTTTTTATTGTACTTATTATGACAATTGCATTGACCGTTGGTTTGTCATTGGCTGCGCGCTCGGTAAGCAATCTCCGGACTGTTGCGGAAGAAAAAAATTCTGAACAGGCGTTCTCCGCTGCAGAGGCCGGGATTGAACAAGCGCTTACTAATAATGCTCCTGTTTCCGGATCATTTGCAAATAATGCATCGTATCAGACGACTCTGGTTACCCTTTCCGGGACAGAATTTTTGCTTAATGGTGGTACAGTGATTCCTAAAGATACAGCTGCAGATGTGTGGCTTTCGACATATCCCGGATACACAAATCCCGTTACCGGCAGTGTGACACTCTATTGGGGCACTCCATCTGACACCTGCACGACAAGCGAGACAACAAATACTATGGCAGCACTGGAGGTCATTACGATTAGTGGTACAAAAGCTGCACCACAAACAACATCGTATGCGTTTGATCCGTGTCAGGCACGTTCCTCTAGCAATCATTTTACCTATGTCAATTCGGGAGGCGGTACAGTAAGTAATCAGCCGTTTGCTTACAAAGCGACAGTTGCAGTGACATCAGGACTATTGATGCGAATTATCCCGCTCTATGCGCCGGTAACGATCGGTATACGCGGTTGCGATGGCGCGGGCAATAACTGTATAACCCTTCCCAATCAAGGCACACTTATCCAGTCAATTGGGACAGCCGATACAACAGCACGTAAGATTCTTAGTTTCCGCGGCTACCCGAAGGTGCCGCTTGAGATTTTTCCTTATTTATTTTTCTCGCCGAAATAATGAAAAGTACAAGTTTTGGTTTGGACATTGGAACAACAACGATAAAAACAGTCTGGCTGGCTCGTGAGAAAAATTCGTATGTGTATGCGACATCACTTATCGCACCCTCATCGATGCAACTGCTGCAGTCAGAATCGCCATTTGATCGTGAGGAGTTCGCACGATTCATCAATAAATTTGTGAATGCTGCAAAAATTGGCGTAACCTCAGTCAATATCGCTCTTCCTGAAACACACGTGTTTACAAAAGTAATCGATATGCCGGTGCTCACAGATAGTGAATTGAAGAATGCAATTTACTGGGAAGCAGAACAATACATCCCTGCGCCGCTTGAGACCATGACGCTTGACTGGAGTATTTTACACAAACCGGAAGACAACTTTTCTGAGCAGAAGATGCAGGTTCTCCTGGTTGCTGCGCCAATGCAGTTAATTAAGCGATATCAAAGTATTCTCGAGCTTGCCGGATTAACAGTGACATCAGTTGAAACAGAAATTCTTTCAGTTATCCGGTCAGTTGTTACCACAGCGCATTTTCCAACGTCACTTATTATGAATATCGGTGCGTTAAGTACATCATTGACAATTATACAAAAGGGTATCATTGTGTTTGCATATGCAATTCCACTTGGCGGTTTGGCAATGAGCCGGGCAATTGCTTCTGATTTCGGATTCAGTCCGGAACAGGCAGAAGAATACAAACGGACATATGGATTGTCAGATAGAAATTTTGGCGGGAAGATCGGCCGGGCAATTGAGCCGATTCTGGTAGCGTTGATGACAGAAGTGAAAAAAGCACTGATGTTTTATACAGAGAAGTACAAAAATGATATGCCGATTTCCCAGGTGTTGTTAACCGGCGGGAGTGCCAAACTGCCGGGGATTGATCTCTATTTTGTGCAGAATACAGGGATTGAGACAATTCTGGCAAATCCCTGGAAAATGCGTGGCATACAAAACGTCCCCGAACAAATAGTCAAGGAAGGGCCGGAGCTTGCTGTCGCGATCGGTCTGGCGCTGAAAGAATATGAATAAAGGAATTAATCTGCTTGGTACAAATAGTACAGGGGTAACATCACGTGTTGGACGAAGACTGCTTACGTTGCGGGTGATTGCCATTGGGATATTATTCCTGGTATCCATTTCATCTGTTGTTCTTTTACTTTTGATAGCGCTCTCGCCACTACCACAGTTGCGCCAACAAGAAGCGTCTGAAATTCAACAGCTCTCATCATATCAAACAGCAATTGCGCAATTAGCGATGCTGAGAGAACGCACAGATAGCATTACCCATCTTATACATTCCCGTCCGGATTATGCAGCAACCATGCAGAATATAGAAGATCTTGTCCCCCAGGATGTGACGATTACTGGCTTATCTCTCAAAGGAAAAACTGCAAGCGTTACTGTTGCCAGTACTTCTCTTTTGCCAATCAATACATTTATTACCAGTCTTGTCAGCATGGCACAAAAGAAAAAAGATTTTTCCAACGTACTACTGAACAATCTCTCAATGGATACGCAAACAAACCGGTTTAGCCTGACAGTAGCATTGCAACTCTTATGAAACAACAAATTCCGCTTCATCGACAAAGTGCCCGTTTTCTCTATTACCGGTACAAAGACTCCGTGTATTATTCTGTAACACTACTCGGTTTGATTGTTGTTGTCTCATTGTTGTTGCTATTCTGGTTCATCATTCCGGAAATTAGTTCATGGTTTTCAATCCGTAATGAGGTGATTGCTACGAATCAAAAACTGAACATCCTGCAAAATAATATCACCACGATGCAAAATATAGATAGCTCATTGCTTAATTCCCAGATGAGTATCGCCGCTTCGGCATTGCCAGTACAGCAGGATCCCGCAGCCATCCTTTCAGCTATTTCTACAGCTGCACTTTTATCCCATGTTTCTCTCAATGATTTCAATTTTCAGCTGGATACCCCTGACAATTCCTCAGGGCAACAGGAGGCAGGCGCGACTCCAATACAATTAGTCGTGAGTGTCAATGGCAGTGTTTCGGATGTTAAACAGTTTCTTGGACAATTATCTGAGGAAGTACCAGTTGTTGAGGTGGTTAGTATCGATCAGGAGGGACAAACAGCGACGATAACGCTCCATTTTTATGAAAAGCCCTTTCCAGCATTTCACTTTACTCCTGAAACACCAATCGCGCCGCTTTCAGATACACAGCTCTTATTGTTGCAAAATTTGTCCGTCTGGCAACAAAAAACAGCAGAGACACAGATTGCTCCATCCGCTTCTGCATCCGCTGTTCCTCTGTTTGAATAATGAAGCGGTAACTCTGGCGTGTACAGAGGTATCCGGAATCTCTGTTATGTATCGGAAAGATGTGTCCCCTCTTTTGTGTCCAACAAATCAGGACGACGTTTTTTTGTGAGTTCTTTTGCTTTTTGTAGACGCCACTCCTCTATTTGTTTGTGATTTCCGCAAAGGAGAACGTCGGGGACAGAGTGGTTTTCGTATGTTTGAGGTTTTGTATAATGCGGATATTCCAGTAGCGATGCAGCATTTTGCGCCTCTACCAGCGAGAATGATTCGTTATCAGTTGCTCCTTCCGGCAGGACACCAGGAATAAGCCGGGTCACAGCATCTGCAACCAGCATTGCCGGAATTTCTCCACCGGTCAGGATGAAATCACCAATTGAAATCTCTTGATCAATGTAATGTTTTATTCGCTCATCAACTCCTTCATAATGTCCGCAAAGTAAGATGAGATGATCAAGTATAGAAAAGTCCTTTGCTCTTTGCTGCGTAAACGTTTTGCCTGAAGCGCTGAGAAGTACAACTTTCTGGTGGTTGCTGGAGGGATAGATACTTTTTGCATACGTAATTGCCTTATGGAGTACGTCAACACGCATGATCATACCGACTCCCCCGCCATAAGGTGTATCATCAACAGTTCTATGTTTGCCGATACCAAAATCGCGGATATTTACTAATTTGATATCGACCAGTTTTTTTTCTTTTGCCCGTTTGATAATTGAATAATCAAACGGTCCGCTAAACATTTCCGGAAAAAGCGTCAGGATAGTAATTTGCATAGTGGTATTGTAGCAAATCCGTGGGACTCAGTCATGTCTAGCGGGAATGATATACATAAAGAGTCCTGAGGGCGTTTGTTTGATTGGTTTAAGAGAGCGCAAAGGAAATATATAAGAGAGAATTTTTGTTCCCGGTTTGCATTCATTGTGCAGTTTTCTCTCAAGAGAGGGAAGCGCTGAGCGTATATTGTAGAGGAAAATAACCGTTCCGTCCTGTATATCTGCGGTTTGATATGGTTGACAAAAGACGCGTACATTTTTACTGACACCAGCGCTTTTTGCTATGAGCCTGGTCCACAAAACGAAAAACGGATTGATTTCAAAACCTTTTGCCTTTGCTCCCCATTTGGCTGCTGCAATAAGGATCCTGCCATCTCCGCAACCAAGATCAAGGACGAGATCAGTTTTTTGCAGCGGTACAAGCGCAAACATTTCATTAATGATAGAGAGGGGTGTTGCCAGAAACGGCGGGCCGAAAAAGAATGCAATAAGAAGCGACAGAGCGAAGATGCCCAAAATGAAAACAACAAGGACAATCAACAAAAGAAGAATCATCGTAACTATACGCTTACTTTATGCAACTTCTGCAAGTGAAATGTTGAGGCGCACGTTGTGTTTCATTGCCTTCATTTTTATGATATTGCGGATACTGCGGATAATTTTGCCTTCTTTGCCAATGACTTTGCCCATGTCTGCTTTTGCTACTTTGATAATAAGCTGGATAATACCATTCTCATCATGTTCTTCAATTTCCACTGCATCAGGAGAATCAACAATTGAGGAAACGATAAAATACAATGTATCCTTCATAAGTTTAGTGTACTAACTTTGCTACTGCTTCGCTTGGTTGCGCCCCATGAGAAAGCCAGTATTGATACTTCTCCATGTTGATCTGTTTTTTGTTGTTATCTTTTGTTTTTTCATACCAACCCAGTAGATCAACATAATCACCGTCACGACGGCTGCGTTTTTCTTTCACGACAATACGAAATTTACGTTCTCCTTTTTTGCCTGTTCTGGTAAGTCTGATGACTAAAGACATATAAATTGCGTTGACAATGGAGCGTTGAAGGGTGTCTTTATACTCTATTTGCAATCCTCAACTCTCAATTAGCAACTTCTTTATTGTATCATTATTCTCCAATCTTCTCAAGAGCGTGTTTGGCCGCTTCTTCTTCAGCTGCCTGTTTGGAGTGTCCGCGGCCAAGCCCTACTTGCCTGTCCGAAACGAAAACACCAATCGTGAAAATCTTTGCATGTGCTGGACCTTCTTCTTGTACTACTTTGTATACTGGTGCGTTCTGTTTTTTTGCCTGGACTAATTCCTGAAGTAGACTCTTTGGGTCTTTAAAAACTTTTTTGCTGACATACCCACCGATTTTGGGAATAATAGTCTCCTGCAGGAAATCTTTTACTGCCGAAATGCCCTGGTCAAGAAATAGCGCACCGATGACTGCTTCAAACGTATTGGCCAAAAGCGATTCGTTTTCCCGTCCGTGCGATTCTTCTTCGCCGCGGGATAATTTCAACTGTTTACCAAATTCCAGGCGGCGGGCTTCAATGGCAAGACTTTTAGTGTTTACTACCAGCGAGCGCAAGTTCGTTAATACTCCTTCATCAAATGCAGGGTAGGTGTTATACAGATGTTCAGAGACAACAAATGAAAGAATGCTGTCGCCGAGAAATTCCAGCCGCTCGTTTGACTCGAGTTTTTCCCGGGTTTCATTTAAATAGGAACGGTGGATAAATGCCTGCTGTAATAATTTTTGATTAGTAAATTCAGGAAGATTTCGCATAAGAAATAATATGTCCTAAAACGCCGTTGATAAAAGCAGAACTGCTGTCATTGCCAAATGCTTTTGCCAACTCGACTGCTTCATCGATGATAACATTGTGCGGCTCTTTTTTCTCGATAGTTAATTCATACACTGCCAGGCGTAAAATTGCTAAATCTGCTTTATTAATCTTCTCCACAGGAAAATCCGGTGCTGCTTTCTGGATAGCTTTATCCAGTTGTGTTACGTGTTGCATAATTTTTTCTGTATCCGGACTGACAGCTTGCTTAAGAAACTGTAGACTGAAAAGTTCCTGGACAATCCGCTCTCTACGTTTGTGTCGTGGATCGTGCGAGGTCTTCATGAGATAAAACGCTAAGTTCTACACACTAAGTCCCAAACAATTTCAAAATCCAAAATAAAAACGTTTGAATTTCGGAAATGAGGTATTGTTTAGAAATTAGCAAGTTATGATTTATTTTGTTGCAGGCTTTGCAACATGTATTACTTCTT
>Ga0070740_10005327_pt1 | contig 11986 bp, 13 predicted proteins | sample Coa_R2_FD_67286 | JGI IMG/M metagenome (GOLD analysis project Ga0070740, IMG submission 67286) | Surface soil microbial communities from Centralia Pennsylvania, which are recovering from an underground coalmine fire - Coalmine... | ecosystem: Environmental > Terrestrial > Soil > Unclassified ...
ATCCTGCCATTTCAGCGCAATCACTTCGCCTTGGCGCATCCCAGTACCCAGCGCAAGCAAGAAAAGCGTCTCGTAGTAATTGCCCTTGATGGCTTGCATGAACTGCTGCACTTGCTCTTTGGTCAAGGGCTGGATTTCATAGCGCTCCTTCCGAGGAGGAGTTACCCGTTCGCAAACATTACGAGCTATGAGATCCCAACGGACAGCAGTATCCAATGCCTTATGCAGTATGTTGTGCATGGTACCAACGGTTGTTCCAGAAAGTCCCTCATCCATTTTCTGCTTGTAGAAAGCCTGCAAATGCTGTGGAGACAGCTTTTGCAACTGAATGTGCCCCAATCCCGGTATTAAATGCAGACGCAGATATTGATGGTACCGCTCATAGGTACGAATTCGCAGATGGTATCTGTGTGTATCTTCGAGCCAGCTCGTGAGAAACTGCCCAACCGTTTGTTGGGGGGCCGCAACCAGTAGCCCTTTCATCTGGGCGAATTGTGCCTCCTTGAGCTTCTCTTTTACCTCCTTTTTGGTCTTCCCATAAAAGGTCTTCCGTTTGCCACCCTCCAGAGTAATATACGAAGACCAGCGGCCATCTTTCCGCTGAGTAATGCATCCATCACCTGGAGAACGCCGCTTTGTATCTGCCATAAGTATCTCCCTTGTGGCCAGTTTCATGACGCAAGAGAGATCATCCACGGATATAGTAGCATAGACAATGCCAATACACAAGAATAGAGAATCCAATAGAAGCTTGCCCTCTTTATACGCCTGAACAGGCTCTTTGTAAGTCGCTGTTAATTTATCGTTTAGATTTACTTGTCTTCTCGCTCTTGTAGCCACATATCAAGCGCAGCATAGCGAATGCGCGTAGCTCTTCCCAATTTGACCACAGGAAGGCTTTGATTTTGGATCAATTTGTAAACCATCGCTTCTGAGATGTTCATCATCTCTGCGGCCTGAGGAATCGTCAACAATAAAGGGAGGTTCTCTTCTGTTTTATTTGTGATGGTGCTTCTACCATCGTTATCTATGTTCTTCATAGAGGTGTTTGCTCCTAAAGCTATCTAACAGGTGCATTTAAACGGCGTCTGCGTACGGTCAAACGCGAGAACACGTAATACACACATGTGATAGATGAATGCAAGAAAAACTGGCATGTCAGGCACTCCGTAACTCGCGTAGCCCAAAGAATTGCTCGAAACGCTTATCCTCGTCAATAAGCTTTCGGGCATAACGCGAGGAATAATTGTTGCTGATTTTGAAGGACTCATGTTCATCCTGGCCGCTGAAAATGCGATGAGAGCGAATCATTTCGAGAAGCGCTTTTGAGCCGGAGCGATCGTCCGCGCATCGGGAGATCAAGCGCAATCTGACGAGATTCGGCAGACATTTCTGGAGGGAAGGCATCGAACTGCTCAAATCGCTCCTGTATGCTCTGCGGTTCACTCATGTGTTTCCTCCAAGTCGTCTCCTCCCCGCTCTGATTACTTGAACAGAAAGCTGGCTCAGGCTTATCTCATCCTGTCAGCGGGGCAGATGCTTGAGCCATGAAATAGCTCTTCCAGAGGGTTTCGCCTCTTTCTAGCGTTCCATGCCGGATGTGTTCCATCAGAGACTCGGCCTGCTCTGGACCCTCGCAGATCCACTCCCCACCCGCTCCTCTCACGACCACGCGATAGCTCTTGCCTCGGGGTTCGAGCAAGACTTCTCCCACCTCCCCGTTCTCAGCCAGCGCATCGAGCACGCGCACCGCGTCCGCATAGGCTTCTTCCCGTGTGGTCCATCCTCCCCCCTCACGTGGTTGACCCGGCTCCTCCCTGCTCAGGCTCTCCTGCGCAAGAGGCTGCGCCGTCCACGCTTCTGCTTCACCCTCCCTCTCGGCTTGCGGTGGTTCCTCCACGATAGAACGGAGCAGTGCCATCACTTCTTCTGGCCAGGCGGGATCAGGGACACACAGGGCGCACACTTCTCGGCCTCTGTACTGATGGTGGAGCGGGTTTCCACAGGCCAGATGCTCCCAGAGCACACTGGCCCCCTGAAGCGGAACCGCCATCTTGAGCAGGCGCCCTAACACCTTGCGCGCCCACACGGCGCGCTCTTCCCGTTGCTCCTCTGTTTGGCTGAGGCGGGACCGACGCTCCCAGGATCGCTGCGGGGGAACGCAGGCGGGAGTCTGGTCGGCTTCAGCGGGAGAGCACGACTGCTCCATTCCTGCTTGCCAGGCGCTCGACTCGCCTGCAGAACCGTTCAACTCTCCCTCCACCTGGCGGTGCTGTTCCCTCCACCAGCGCGCCAGGCACGCATCGGACGCGATCTCCTCCTCGACCTGGTGCCAGGAGACATCCCATGCGTGTCCCTGCCGGCGCCCGTGCGCCAACCGTTGGACCATCGCACAAAACAGCGGCATGCGGTTCGCCGGCCCGGTTTCGGGATGACCATATGGGGCCCGCAGAGTACGAGCATCGCGGGCCACGCTATAGGCGCGGATCAGGCAGATCACGACCTCGGTAGGGTGCGCGAGCTCTGCTTCCTGCAAGAGGGCACGCACGCGGGTTCGGGTTCCTTTCGGGCTCCGATCCCCAAAAGGGCCGGCAATGGCTGCAAGGAACGAATCCACCAGGAGAAGACTGGCAGGCGAGAGGACGCGTTCCTCGCCTGCTCCCTTCTCACCAGCACCGTCCTGGAGGGTTGGCCAGGCCCGCGCCCTTGCCGGACTGCCTCCCTGATCCTGGGTGGAGAACGGGACGCTATCCTGTGCGAGCAGGCCCGGCCCCTCGGCTGGTGCCCCAACCGAAGCTGTCGGGGTCAGAGCAGCAACGGATCCCTCCTCCCGTTCTTTGCGCACCTCCCCTGCTGCGCATGGGTCGTGCGGCTGCCTGCTCTCCACGCCGGGTCTTTCGGAGTCCTGACAAGAGAGAACTGAAGAAGAAAGAGCCGAATCGATCGAATCTCTTCTTGAGGAATTCCGTGTGATGGATTCTCTGATTCGTTTCCCAGAACCTCCTGCCACCTTCTTTTGCCCCGGATTTGCCGACACTTCTGCCGGAATCGTGCCACTTTCGCACTCTATCACTGCTTTTACCGGTGCTCTCTGACCTGTCGCGAAAGGAAGCTCCGGCTGATACTCCGTGAACCAGCGATCTTCCTCGCGTTCTGGAGCAGGCGGTCCTGGGAGCCGGGTAGAGAGGAGGCGTCGGTAATTCTCAAACCGACGTACTTTGGCCACCAGGTGCGGATCGTGTTCGATCAGGACGATCATCTCCCGGTTCGGAACCACATAGGTAGGTGCCTGAAGCCATTCATGGTATTCATGCGCCAACGCATAGAGTCCGCGAAAATCCTTGACCACCACCACGCGGCAGGAGACCGTCCCATCGGGACGGCGAAAGACTTTTCGCTCCGCTCGTTCGCTCAGCAGGTGTTTGGCGCACAACGACGCCAGGTTTTTTTCCATCGTGCGCACACTGCGCCCCGCGATCTCAGCCAGGCGCGTGACTCCTAAATAGCACGCATTGCCCGGAGCCTGGTAGTCCGTCAGAATCTCCCAGGTCCGAAATAAGGCGGCCGGCAGAATTTGCCGCAAGAGCTTTTTGAGATAGCGTTCACCGCCCCACCCGGCAAATTCGGGGTACTGGTACTTCCCGGGCCCCCCTGGGGCTTCGGTGGCGTCCTCAAGCTCACTCCCTTCATCCAGGGAACATGCTCGTTCTCCCATAGTTCTCCTCGTAGGGTCCTGCACGTGTCGTCACCAGCGTGCAAGCGAGCCCCTTGTTTGATCATGTTCATTGAGCGATCCCTCTATCGTTCTCCGCCCGTGTGTCATGACCAGGCGTTCTGGAGAGGGTGGAGAAGAGGATGCGCCCTCCAACGACGAGCCATCAGCCCTGACCTGTGGCCTGAGTGATTCCTCGTTCATGCGCTGGTACCGATAAGTATGCCCGATGAGGAGAGAGAAAGGCCAGCACAAACCCTCACATTTTGCCCGGCCAAAAACGTGAGGGTTTGTGACAAAGCAAAAGAAATAATAAATAAGAAAACATGTAAAAAAGTCAAACATTTCGATGATCATGCACGATCAACGAGAGACGCTCTTGCCTTTCTCCTCCCTAAACCCTCTTTGTGGCTCGTTGGACAACAGCAGGAAAATGCTCTCTTAAAGCGAGATTTTCGCCTCATTTTTCGATCCCGCTGCCTGGGTTCTCCCTTTCGCCTGCCATCTTTTGCAAGAAAAGAGTGATGGTACCATATCTTTTCTCTCTTACCCTGTCACAAAACCTCACGTTTTTGGCCGGGCAAAATGTGAGGGTTTGTGCTGGCGTTTTCCCCTCGGGATCAGGCATACTTACCGATACCAGAGGAGCAGCCCGCCGGAAAGCCGAGGCCCATCGTTTGCCGGTCGGAGGACCTGCTGGTTTTTTGAAAGAATGCACCAGGAGAATGAGAGACCTCTATGGAAAAACGCCCATCTTCCGCGTCAACGCATGCAGATCCTGCCCACCTCTCCCACGTGTTCGTCTTCCCGGAGTTGTTCCCGGCACACACCCAGCTCTTCCTCGATCGCAAGACCCACGTCGCTGTGCTCTTGTTTCGTGAAGAGACTGAATCCCCTCCTTTGCTTCGTTTTGTGCCCCTGACCCCGACATCCGCGAACATCTTTCTCGCCTTACTTCACGCCTATCCATTGCACTGTACCCATCAGTCGCTGTACCGCTCCCTGTATCCTTCTTCTGGGGGAACCGATGAAGACCTCTGGTGGGATCAGATGAAAGCATTCGCGCTTCCGATCATTCGTCGCGCGTTGAAAACCCTCGGACCGGCCTTGCGAAGCTGTGGCCTGCGAGTGGTTTCTCTCAGAGGCGAGGGCTATCTCCTTGCGCACGCTCCCGGACCGCAGGAGCAGACTGAGCAAACGAATCGCTCCCTCTGCTCCTCTGCTCCTCTGGTTCGTGCCCCTGGCCCGTGAGATCCCCGCCTGCGCGCGGATTCGTCCGGGCGAGCGGTTGGCCCGATGGTTTTCTCCTTTCCATCGTGCTCTGTGCTGAAAAGAGAGCCTCCTGGTCAGTGGGCCGCGTCAAGCACGCGAGGGGCGAGTTGGACGGAGCGGGAAGAAGCCTATGTGGACGTGGCGCTCTTGCTCGCCAACTTTTTGCTGAACGAGAGCCTTTCCCACTCTGGTTTTTACACACAGAAAGCATACCGATGAGGCTCACATCTTTCTCTCTCGTTCAGTGCGTTGCCATAGCTCAGATTCGCCTCGATGGAGGAACGCAAACCCGTGTTGCCCTGAATGAAGCATACATCAGCGAACTCGCTCAGGCGGTGGCTGAAGGAGCCACCTTGCACCCTGCGATCCTTTAATCGGGCAGAAGAGACGCAACAGGAAAGGACTGCTCACTCATGGCGATGCAACCACCATCTGTTCTCCCTCCACCCTCGAAAGACCTGTCGAAAAAAGCCCGGTGGGGCAACTTAAATATGGGGATCGCAAAAACGCATCGCCTTGCAACGCAGTTCGTTGGTCTCCAACTTTCTGGCGCGAATTTGCTCGCCCTGGCGGTTTCCGCTGCCTCAATCGTGGCGGGTACGGTCACGCTGGCCGCACAGAACTATCCCTGGAACTGGCCATTATTGCTCGCTGCCGGCGTGATCGGCTTGGGTCTGGCTTTGCTGATCGAAGGACTCACCCTCGGTTCCCTCATTCGCATCCGTTTGGCCAATCGTCTGATCCGCCAGCGTGCGAAAACGATCGAGGAGGAAATCAGCAGGGATCTGGCCCTCCTCACGATGCCAGATCCTGCGCAGCCGAATGCACATCGTGCGATGCGCCGGTATCGGCAGACCGTTCGCATCATCCAGAATGAGTATCGACGGAAATATCGTCGGGCCACCAGCCTCCAGCGCAAACAACGCCGCTTTGCGTTTCCTTTCGCCGCTTTGGGAGCCACTGCCAGTGCAACGGCTGGAGGGCTATTCTATCATACCATTCTGGCCGGACTCGGCCCAGGAGAAAGCGTGGTGCTCGCTATTCTCTTCCCACTGGTTGTAACCGGCACCTTCATCTCCTCCGAGATTTACAAAGATGCTCAGGAAGAGGCGATTAAGGAGGGATTTGGCGGCGGGTCATTGACGGAAACCGCTATTCGAGAAGAGACCAAATTACAATCGGCCCTGGCCGTTCATCAGAAAGTGGTCGCGTACCTGGCAAAGCCAGAAGCCGAACAAGCGATCGAGGCTGGCGCAAAGAGTTTGCTCGACGACATCCTCTCTGAATTACGCGACACCTCGCAGCAAATGACGCGACGGGCTCTCCTCATGGAGGAGCAGGACGACAGGACACGCAAGGTCGCCACGACACAGAGAGCGGGCGACCCCACGTCTGTCGTCCCAACGAGGGCAGGCAACACGACACGACAGCAATCATCCGACGCGTCAGTGGAGCAGGAATTCCACGAAGAAGCCAGAGACGCTGACCAACACGACAACCAGCACGACACGCTCCTGGGTAAGGATTCAGCCTTACTCTCTGAACGTGCTCAAAACGCCCGGTCATTTCGTGACACGACACGTTCTCCCGCCATACGACAAGGGGATCAGAAGGAAAAACGATCCGGCGGTCCGGCTGCCGGGGGCACTGTTGTCGCGTTTACGACAGGAGAGGGTCAAAGGCGGCAGGAGCGCCGGACACGTCACCAGAACACTCGTCATTCCTCACCCGAACGCGGGTGGACGCCAGGACCAGAAACGACGCGCGACCATCATAACCTGACGACGCGCATTCTCGCCTATCTCGCCGAGCACGACCATGCGAAGCAAACAGACGTTGCCGAAGCTCTGGGGGTCACGGTGCGCACCGTTCAGCGGAGGCTAGCTGCCTGGAAAAAGCAGCAGCCTGACCGTTAAGAAAGCGGGTTCCCGTCGCTGGGCCGGTTGTTCCTCTGTGTTCTCAGCGTTTTTCTCTCATGTACCACCTTCCTCTCGTTCGGACTGACAACTGCTCCTCGCCAGGAAAACGGGCCACCACGATCAGCGTGCCGAAATGTCGCTCGCGCACCTGCTTTCTGCTTCTTCCTCAACCCGGACAGGCGAGTTTCAACGGCTTTTCGGGAGACAAGCGAGAGCAAGGGATAGCTCGACTGGTGAACCGTTCACCAGGATCTATTGAGAGCGCACTCGGCCTGGAAAGCCACCTCTGGCGTTTTTTTGCCCAGGGGAGTACCTGAGAACATCCTCCAGCATCCTGCATCATGCAGAGCGAGATTACAACGGGCAAGGTGGATGTTTGTATGGCGCTCCCACCTTCCCATGCTCTCGCGAAAAGCTCAAAAGCAGTCGAACCGGCGGGCAGATACTGGCACCAGGGACGACGGCCTCGACACCACTCCTCTCCCCTGCCAACGTCTACAGAACCTCCAGAGGTCAACGAGAGCCCGGCCACGCAGCCCTGCTTCTCGCCACCGGGGAGTTGCTCGCGTTGAAGAGAGAACCTGCGCTTCTCGCCACACACTCATCACATCCTCTTGAAAAGAGCATGGGCGGAAAAACATGACAAAAACGGCGGAAGAACTGGTGAACGGTCCGACAGCCTCCGGGGAGAACGCACACGGCCTGGAGAGCCATGTGAGCGATCTTTTCTTCGGAAGCTGCCGCTTGAGAACGCCCCTGTGATTCTGTGCTGCTTCTCCATTGGATGCGAGTTTGGCTGTGTATGGTTGTGTTGCACTTCCGCAACTATCATGGTATACCTGTTCCCATAGAAACAGAGTCAGAACAGCCGGAGAGCCAACGCTCACCAGGCTCGAAGACAAAGAGGGAGGCCCTTCCAACCTCTGCCTCGTCCGTCGCTGTGTCCTCGCAGACACGCCGGAGGCCAAAGGGCAAGCACAGGCCATGCACTCGCCTGCCTGGTGTTCGCAGAGCATGCGCTCGCACATCAGGGAACTGGTGCCACGATTCATCATCCGAGCAATCGGCGAGAAGACGAGAAGAAAGGAGGACAGCTGCTCAAGCGCTGAGGCGCTGAGGGAAGTGTTGACCTTTTGTCTCGCCTTTTTCGCGAGGACAAAAGGAGATCACACACGATGACCCAACACCACTTCCAGCAGAATCACGCGCAGAACAACGGCTCTCGCTCTCGACAGCAAAGCGCCTGGACGAATTTTTCAACTCACTCTCATCAGGCTCGACAAGAGTGGTTGAAACAACGTCGTCTGGAATTAGTTCTTCAGCAGGAAGACGTTCTGGCCGCGTTGGATGGGTTAAATAACGAGTGGGCAACGTGGCGCCAGGCCACGGTGCAACACTATCAATCCAAACCCTCAATGCTGTCACAGGTCACGCTTTCAGTGTTAGCGAACGTCACGCACATGAGGCAACTCCTTCCATCTCTTTCCTCCCAGGCAAGGGCCTGGTATCACCGACATCAGACCTTGCGGGCGGAAGACGCACGTCTCCTCCAACGCACACACCAGTTGCATGCACAACTGGACGCGATTGCGAGGAAACTCGCTCTTATTGATGCAGAGATTCTCTAAGTCTCTCCATCAAAGTAAAACCGGTATAGGGCATACCTATAGCGGTTTTTGTGCTTCCTTCACATACTTCTTTCTCGTTTAATTGCTCTCTGTATTGTTTGTTTCTCCTGCCCAGGAGAAGGTTTGGTACTGCGCACAAGGAGTTTCCAATGTCTCTTTATCCTCTTCCTCTCAATGTCTCCCGCGTCTTTGGCGAATCCAATGTCGAGATCATCAAGCGAGATGAACATGGCAAGGCCGCCGCAGTGTGTGTCACGACATATACGACTGGCGATTGCGCGGTTGCACTGGTGTTGCTCAAGGAAAGCCCTGGCAGTTTTGTTCTCTGTAATGGGATGCGCTACTGGCCCGATGGCACCGTGCAACGCTGTGACCCGGCCTGCCCGATGAGTGTAGCAGAGTTATGCCAGGCGTTCGATGTCGAAATCGTTGGGAGAGAGTGGCCAGGTCCTCGGTTACGCGTCTACCTGTTCACCCATACGCTCCAGGAGTGGGAACATGCCCGGCAAGCAGTGCGTCACCTGTTGAATCAGGGCCTGGTGTCTTCACGCAGCTTTATTGAAGGGGACCATACCGGGGAAACCCAGGGCTTTGCTGCACAGGACCTGGATGCCCAATCGCACGGCGCGAGCCTGGTGGCACTATTACGTGAAGCGGCTATTTGTAAGCAAAACGAAGAAGATCTGCGCGATGGAGACGACGAGTTCCTTGAACGCGTCATTTCTCAGGCTATACAAGAGGGCCGCTATGAGGAAAAAGACGAAGAGGAGTGGGAAGAGGAAAGAGAACAATGGGATGATGAATGGGATCAATGGGATGATGAGGAAGAAGTGGAAAAAGAGGTTTCGGAGGAGAGAGAGGAAGATTGGCCTGAAGATGAGGAGGAGGAGCAGACCCTCCTCGCGAAGAAGCCTCTGCAACGCGTTCTTGTATGGCTCACTCAGGCAGGATGCAGGATGCTTCCAGGCCGCTACATGGATCGTGTGTGTTGTGCTTCAAAACGCCCGTAAGCCACTCCTGCCAGAGTGGCTTACAGTTTGTTCCTCAAGGCTTTCCCTGGTCGAGAGGATGAAGAAAGCGTACCACCAGATTCTCTTGGGAGCAACTGCGCTGCTTTTCATCCTTCTCACATTGGCGAAGAGGCGCAACACACGTGCTGCAACTCTTCGCTGGCTCTCCGCGAGCGGGAGCCAGCCTGCAGCCCGCTCGCTCTTTCGGGTCGCTGTCAGCCCTCCAATCTCCTGGCAGCAAAGGGGTGTTTATGATCGCAATGACTCTCAACGTGCTTGTATGGCCCTTCTCCTGGTCTTCACCCCGGGTCCTCAGGTGGTTCGCCTTCTTTGATGGTGGGGTGATCTCGACAGGAAAGATCGGGACAGCCATCGTTCTGCTCCTCTTCGTGTCTCTCTACTTGCTGATCGGCCTCCGAGTTGTCTTCGCGAGAGCGAAGCAGAAACAAAAAGAACGGAAGGAGGAAGCAGAGCACGCAGCAGCAGCCAGGGCGCATCTTCAATTCCTCATTTATCAGGAGCGCATGAGACGCCAGATGCACAACGCTCAGATCCAGCGAGCAATCGTCCGGGGGATGATCGATGGATTAGAAGCGTTCTGCAAGCAATGGGCGGCCTCCCACCCTGAGGAACCAGAAGAAACACCTGTAGATCATAAGCGATGAGCCGCAGGCGGACGATCAGGACTGGCGTGGAAGCTTCGGCGCTACGACATCGGATCATCGTTCGCTGACCCGGTAACAACTGCTCTATAAAGGGGAAAGAACGGGTTTTTAGACCTGAGCATCCTCCATCTCGGTGCCTGCGGACAGGCACACGGCTGGGAGCAGCAATGTATGGTCTCTTGACTCAACCTCTCTGTGGTATCCCCAACTGCACCCTGCTCTTTCCCTGACGACCGTTCCTCTTCACGTTTCATGTCTCTCTTCACTGTTCTGTTTCTCCTCTAGCAACGCGGATAGTGTTTCCTCAAGGCGCTCCGGGTTGCGTTTTGTCTGAAAGGATATGTGTATGACCTCTGTTTTTCCGTGTTCTGTGTCCTCGCCGCTCCATTCGCTTCTCCTGCCACCCTATGCCGGGCATATTTGCGATATTGCCTGGTCGCCTCTGGGCACCCACCTGGCAGCCGTCTCTTCGGCGGGCTGGGTCTTCGTCTGGGATAGCGACACCGGGAAATTGCTTCATCAGAAGCAGATCACGCGCACACCTTTGCTCAGTGTTGCCTGGGCACGGCAGGGAACCTGTCTGGCCGTTGGATGCCAGAAAGGCGTGCTACGCATGCTCGACGAGCATCTCGGTGTCTGCGCAGTGCATCCGTTTTCCTCGCCCGTTACGCGCATTGCCTGGGCGCCTCATGTCGTGGGAGCCTGTGCCATTGTGACGGGGCAGAGCGTGACCATCCTTCGAGAAGAGAAGCCGACGACACGTGTGCTGCGTTACCACAGTGCAGTGCTCGATGCTGCGTGGTCAGGCGATGGGCGGCAGATCGCGATCCTGTGTGCGAATGGGCTGGTGGAGATCTGGCAGGTTCGTCGGTCGAGATTGGACCACCAGTTCTCCACCGAACCGATGGCTGGTGGTTCGCTGCTCTGGGATCAAGCCTGTCACACCATCACTGTCGTGGGAGCGGCGGGCTCGCTCTATTCCTATCCGCTTCTGGAATCGCGCCCCGTTCTTTCCTCCCCGCCTTCTGTCATACTTTCACCACTCCCAGGTACGGCTGGAAGAAGATGGCCGGTCCAAGATCCCTCCGGTCGCTATCTGGCAGCAACCAGCCCTCATGCGGTTCTCCTCTACACGACAATGCCTCTCCCATAAAGCTTTTCCTTGTCTGCATCCTGCTTTGTGTCCACACAGAGGTCAGCAGTGGCCTCTGTGTGCTGTTTACGCGCTTTCCTCTGGAGGTTTTATGCTTACAGCCATTTTCCTCGCGCATTTCTTATGCGCATCAGGAGACACGCAGGGGAATCTGCGTGTCTCCTCCCTCCTTTCCGATCACACACTCTGGAGTGTTCCCCGTGCCCACCAGGGTATGATTACGGCGCTGGCCTGGTCGCCCGATGGGCACCTGCTCGCCTCAGGCGGCCAGGATGGCCAGGTTCTGATCTGGCATGCCGATACCGGACACCTCTGCCGGTCGTTTTGCCATGGCTTCCAGGTGGAGCAGATCCGCTGGTCTCCCAACCATCTGCTGGTCTCGATCTCTGGGATGCTGGTACGGGTGTGGTTCGTGCAGCCTTCTACTCCGGTCTGCTGAAGACAGACGCGTTGTTGTCCTTAAGGAGCGTTCGCGCTCGCGCCAACGCTGCTCTACCCAGCGAGGATCTATCATGTCTCTCACAGTTGTTCCTGTTTCTTCCCTGGTCGCGCTCAATACGGCCCCGCTGGCGCGTGCCGCGCAGGCGTATGCCGACCTGGGGCTTCCCGTGTTTCCCCTGGTTCCCC
>Ga0070740_10005330_pt1 | contig 11981 bp, 8 predicted proteins | sample Coa_R2_FD_67286 | JGI IMG/M metagenome (GOLD analysis project Ga0070740, IMG submission 67286) | Surface soil microbial communities from Centralia Pennsylvania, which are recovering from an underground coalmine fire - Coalmine... | ecosystem: Environmental > Terrestrial > Soil > Unclassified ...
TGGTTCGCAGTTCCTCTGCCGGAGCCACAGTGCGCGCGGCAACGGGATCGAAGCAGATCGGCGCTCTTAATTTTGCGTAGTAAGAGGCATCAGGATCAGGGGCAGCGCTCCAGCTTCGCATGACCAGGCATAGAAAGCCGTTGTCGCCCTGTGCTGCTACGGTGTAGCCGGTCTCGGTAAGGACTTTGATCGTCGCGTGGAAAGAAATGTTCTCAGGCGCGGCGCTTCTCGCCAGAGCGATTTCGGATTCGCGTGACATGGCGTAGTCGCTGAATGGAGCATATTTCCGGTTCTGGGAGTCAGCAATGTGCAACGCTGTTGTCATGATGAAGAGAGCCCACACTGATCTTTTCAACCAGCACCTTCCTTTCGATTTCTCCTGAACAGGTTGATATCAACGTTCCTGTATTTATGTCAAGAAAATGGTCCGGATTGCTGACTAGTCCTATCAACAAAGATGCTCATGATCTTGGGACTAAAGCCCGATGTGTTTTGTGCAATTTACAGCACGACTGAGAGTCGTGCATTGATGCGAACAGAGTTGGTCAGCACTCTCGTATTGTCATGAATCTTTTAAAACGCTGGAGAAATCCGGGAGGTTCTTGTCGATAGGAGTCTCTACGCGCTGCTGAAGAAAATCGGATGAGCAGATTTCATTACCTCGGCGGCTAAAGCCGTACTGATCTGTGCTGCTTACGGCATGTGTGAAGTCCATGCTCTTTCCCCAAGCTCTCCATTCCATTCCTCTTTACTGCTTACGACACAGTAAGCCGCGGCTATCAAGCAAGTCCAAGACGATCCAATGCCATCCATCGAAGAAACTGCTATCAATTTCAGGGGCTGGCTGCTGGCGGTACAATCAATTTTTCGGATAAAAGATGGCGTATCAGGTTTTAGCTCGGAAGTATCGTCCGCAGCGGTTTGGCGACGTGGTGGGGCAGGAGCATGTGACGCGCACGCTGCTCAATGCGCTGGAGCAGGGGCGAATTGCGCACGGATATATTTTCAGCGGGCACCGCGGCATCGGGAAGACAACCATCGCGCGTATTCTGGCGATGGCGCTGAACTGCCGGACAGCGATTGGATCAGCAGAGCGGCCTACGCCGGAGCCTTGCGGTGTCTGCGATTCGTGCACGGAGATTCGTGCCGGGAATGCGGTGGACGTAATTGAGATTGACGCAGCGACCAACCGCGGCATCGATGAGATTCGCGAGCTGCGTGATGCGGCGCGGTATCGGCCAGCGAGGGACAAGTACAAAATTTACATTCTGGATGAGGCGCACCAGATTACGGATGCGGCCTTCAATGCCCTGCTGAAGACACTGGAGGAGCCGCCGGAGCACGTCGTCTTTATGATGGCGACGACGCAGCCTGAGGACTTTCCGCAGACGATCCGGTCGCGGTGCCAGCACTTCAGCTTCCATGCGGTGAAGTTTGACGACATTCTGGGGCAGCTGCGGGCGATTGCCGGACAGGAGAACATCACTGCTGATGATGCGGCGCTGGCGCTGCTGGCTGAGGCCGGTGATGGATCGATGCGCGACGCTTTGTCGATCATGGACCAGGCAATTGCGTCGGCTCCGATGGCGGACGGCAAGGCGAAGCTCGATGCGGAGCAGATTCGCGAGCTGATGGGGACAGTCCCGAATACCGTCTTTGAGCGGCTGCTGGAAGCCATCAGCGCAAACCAGGCAGCGACCGTAATTGAGGAGATCAATACACTGCTCAATGCCGGGAATAGTCCGGCGGCGCTGGCGCGGCAGTTTGTTCGCTATCTGCGGAATGTGCTGATGGCGAAGATCGGCGGCGAAAATTCGGAGCTGCTGCAGGTTTCTGCGGATGAGCGGGCGAGAGCGGGACGGTCGGCGGTGCTGTTCTCAGAAGAAGACCTGACGCGATTTCTGCAGGTGATGCTGCGGACTTTCGACGAATTGAATTACCGACAGGAGCAGCGTTTCCATCTGGAACTGGGGCTGGTGAAGCTGGTCCACCTGCAACGGCTGCTTCCAGTGGAGGAGTTGTTGAGCCAGCTGCCTTCGGGTGGCGGCGGGGTTTCGCCTGCCAGGCAGACTCCCACATCTCACCGAGCCCCATCGACCAGCTCAGGGCAGGTTGTGGGGCACCCAACGTCTTCCTCGTCGTTGGGTGGTCCGGGAAGTTCGTCGCGACCTGCGAGTGCGGTGCGCGCTCCGGAACCGGTGAAGCCTGCGTTTTCTCCCTTTGAGGCGGACCGGAGCCGCAAGATCACAGGCGAGAGCACGCCTGCTCCACTGATGGAAATTGCGGTTGAGCCGGTTGCTCCGAGGGTACTGACGCCGGTAGAGGCAACGGCCCGCACAGTCGAGAGTGTACCGGTAAAAGCGCCCGTGCCGGTTTCAGTGGATATCGCGGCGGAAGTAACGAATGGCGCATTGGCGCTCGCTACCGAGGTCGTAACGAAGGCAGATGCCGGGGGTGGTTCCTCCTTCGATCTGGACAGGATTCGGGAGACAGTCTGTAAGGCTCTCGACGAAAAAGGCCACAACACCGCGGCGGTGCTGCTGGCTGGAGGCAGGTGGACGCTGGAAGGCGACACGATTCGCGTCGAAGTGGCAGCAAAGAAGACGATGCTGGGCCTTACGATGAATATTGAGGCCGAAAAGATCGTCAAGAATGCGCTGCGGGCGATCGGAGCATCCCAAAAACTGGTAGCTGTTCCAGGAGAAAACGGCGTGACGAATGGCGACGCCAAACCCCGCCCCGTTGCAAGCGGATCAGCGCAAGGGATTGCGCTGGAACATCCTCTGGTAAAGCAGGCCATGGAGCTGTTTGGGGCGGAAGTGCGAAGCGTTCTGGATTTACGGGACAAGAAGTGAATTCTTGGTTCTGCTCAGAGGGCCAAAGTGAGCTCCTTCGGATTCGTATGAGGTTTTGATGATTAATCCATTAAAGATGCAGGAAATGCTGGCGCAGGCCAGGCAAATGCAGGAACAAATGCAGGAGAAGCTCGCTCAGACGATAGTGGAGGCTTCTTCCGGCGGCGGCGCGGTAACGGTGAAGATGAATGGGCAGAAGCAGGTGCTGAAGGTGACGATTGATCCCAGCGCTGTGGCTGGACTCACGGGCAATACAGCGGATGTGGAGATGCTGGAGGACCTGATCGCAGCGGCCTTCAACGAGGCGGGCCGGCGCGCGGAAGAAGCCATCAAGGCGAGCGCTTCAGCTATGCTGGGTGGATTGAATCTGCCGCCTGGGTTGTTCTGAGGATTTCGGAACAGGTCGGCAATTTCGATTTGGACAAGCTGACCGCAGAGGACGCGGAGGATTCGCAAGGGCTCGCTCTTTAATAAGCTTAGGCAGGCTCCCGGCGTGGAGGACACAAAGGAATTCATGTATCCCGATCGAGTGACGCGCAGAAGTTTTCTGAAACAGACTGGCTGGCTTGGTGCGGGAATGGCTTTCGGTCCGCGAGCGTTTGCGCAATCGGCGCCACAGGAGCCGCAGGCTGCGCCCCCGGACAGGCTGCAGCAGTTTCGCGCGGCTGGAGGAACAACACCGATTAAAGTGACGAAGCTGCGGGACACGCTGTATCTGCTGCAGGGCGTGGGCGGCAATATGGTGGCGCAGACCGGGCCGGATGGGAAGGTGCTGATCGATTCAAGCGCGGCAACTGCTTCTTCAAGGCTGAAAGATACGCTGGGCTCCATAGGGCCGCATCCGGTGAAGCTGCTGATCAATACGCACTGGCACTTTGATCACACGGACGGCAACGCTGCTGTGCATGACAACATGGGGGCCTTTATCATTGCACAGGAAAATACGCGCAACCGGCTGGCGACGGCGCAGGAGATTGCATTCTTTCATCTGAAGCTGCAACCTTCTCCCACGAGCGCGCTGCCGCAGCAGACGTTTATCGATAAAGAGAAGCTTTTTCTGAATAATGATGAGCTGGACCTGGTCTATATGCCCGACGCGCATACGGACACGGACATCTACATTCACTTTGTCGGCGGAAATGTGCTGCACTGCGGAGATATCTTCTTCAACGGTTTTTATCCGTTTATTGATGCAAGTTCGGGCGGAACGATCAATGGCATGATTCGCGGTGCAGATGCGTGTCTGGCGGTCGCGGATGATAAGACAAAGGTCGTGCCCGGGCACGGTGCTCTTGGGGACAAAGAGGCGCTGCAGAAGTACCGCGACATGCTGGCCACCGTGGCGACCCGGGTGGAAAAGCTCAAAAGCAGCGGGCAAACTCTGGACCAGGTGATCGCGGGCAAACCTACGGCGGACTTTGATGAGGCCTGGGGTAAGGGAATGCTCAAGCCGGAGCAGTTTGTTGAATTGGTTTACAGCACTCTGTAGCAGCAACCTGAAAACTCTTCGCGACGCGGCTCCGAGGTGCGAGGTCTTGAAGTCACTCCTCTTACTTCGCTAGGAAGGTCTGCAGCGCGGCGCTATAACCAGACACAGGAAAACGCTGTGTGATCCTTTTGAGCGATCATGGCAAAGCGGGCCGAATCCTGCTAAAAACAGCGGAGAGGTATTGCTTTGTCACGATTTGCAGAACCTATGGCGCGGCTCATTGAGGAGCTGCGTAAGCTTCCCGGGATTGGATCAAAGAATGCGCAGCGGCTTGCGTTTCATATCCTGCGCTCAAACGGCGAGGATGCCGAAGCGCTGGCGGATGCGATTCGCAATCTGAAGGCCAAGCTGCAGCTCTGCTCTATTTGCAACAACATTACTGATATTGATCCATGTGTATATTGCGCCAGCCCTACGCGAAACCAGCGACTGGTTTGCGTAGTGGAAGAGCCTACCAACATTGCCACCATCGAAAAAACACGGACCTATAATGGCGTTTTTCACGTGCTGCACGGAACACTTTCTCCGTTACACGGGGTGGGGCCGGAGCATCTGCGGACCGGTAATCTGCTGACGCGGGTTTCGAATGGAGACGTAGACGAGGTAATTCTGGCAACGTCACCCACGATAGAAGGCGAGGCCACCGCGAATTATCTTGCGGATATGCTGCGGCCCTCTCAGGTAAAGGTGACGCGAATCGCTACCGGCGTTCCTGCGGGGAGCGATATCGAGTATGCAGACGAGGTTACGATGTCGCGGGCGCTGGAAGGGCGGAGGGAGATTTAGGGTTCAGGAAACGATGATTTCCCACACCATACCCGTGTCAAGCATAGTTTCTGAATAGCCATACTACGTAGGTTTTGACTGTGACTTGTACGCTGTTCCCTGTTTTCAGCTGCGTAATTTGGCCAAAAGGTCCTGCGGATGGACGGGTTTGGCGAGGATTTCGAACTCGTGACCCTGGTTGCGGGCGCGGTCGAGCAGATCAGCGGTGGCGGCTTGTCCGGAGAAAAGGAGAATTTTGCATGATGGCAGGAGATTACGAATTTTAATGGCGGCATCGATTCCGTTTAGGTCGTTCATGATAACGTCGCTGATCAGCATGTCCGGCCGGAGCGTCTGAGCGGTTTCCACGGCCTTTTCGCCGCTGTAAACGGCTGTTGCGTCGAATCCGCTTTGATTCAGGATAATGGCGAGGGTATCGGCAATGACGCGTTCGTCATCGGCCACCAGAACTTTTGGCTTGTTGTTGTCGTGCATTTTTCCTTAGACTCTCTCTATTCCGGTTGGGTAAACACCTGCAGCATCGTACAGCAGCGAAAAGTTGCCGCGAATCCGGCAGACACGTGTGTATCGCTCCACGAAAACTACTACTTGGATGATACGCTGTCAGCAGGGGGATGCTTCATCTTCCTGCAATCCTGACTATTTAGATTAGACGCAGGAACGGGTGCGTCGCTCCGGCGGTCCGGATTTGCCGCCGCAGACAGCAGCTTGCCTGTTCAGAGGTTCAAGACACATGTAGACGGAGACGGGCGATGACGGAAGCGATTATTCGAGCGCAACAAGTAGAAAAATTTTACGCTCAGCCGAGCGCAAACCGCATTCAGGTCATTGCTCCTACCGACCTTTCCATTCTTCCGGGCGAAATTGTCGCATTGCTGGGGCCCTCCGGATCGGGAAAATCGACCCTTTTGCGCATGCTTTCCGGCCTTTCGAAGCCCTCTGCCGGACAGGTCTTCTGGCATGAAAAACCGATTGAAACAGTGCATATTAACGTTTCGATTGTTTTCCAGAGTTTTGCCCTGTTCCCCTGGCTTACCGTTCTTGAAAATGTAGAGGCTCCACTGAAAGCAGCCGGAATCGAGCCGGAAGCCCGCAAGGAACGGAGCCTGAAGATTCTGGATACCGTGGGTCTGGACGGTTTTGAGGCGGCGTATCCAAAGGAGCTTTCCGGCGGCATGCGGCAGCGCGTGGGCTTTGCGAGGGCCCTGGTAGTCGAGCCGGAAGTGCTCTTTATGGATGAGCCTTTTTCCGCCCTCGACGTGCTGACAGCGGAGAACCTGCGCAGCGAGCTTCTGGAGCTGTGGCAGAAAAAGACCATTCCGACACAGGCGATTTTCATCGTTACTCACAACATTGAAGAGGCCGTCCTGCTGGCAGACCGCATTATTGTGCTGGGACGCAATCCGGGACATGTGCGGACGGATTTTAAAGTCGGGCTTGCGCATCCGCGTGACAAGAAAAATCCGGCGTTTACGAAGCTGGTGGACTACATTTATACGGTCCTGACGCGCCCGGATGTAACTCCGGATGTGCCGCGGCTGAACACGGACGGCAGGCGCATACGCGACCAGCGGCAGATGCGGTATGAGATGCTGCCCCATGCGCGCCCGGGTGGTATTGCCGGATTGCTTGAGTTCATTATCGATTTCGGCGGCCACATTGACGTGTATCGATTGGCGGATGAGCTTTCATTCGAGATTGATGACCTGCTGCCGATTGTGGATGCAGCGCAGTTGCTCGGCTTCCTGACGCTTGAAGAAGGCGATGTGGCCATTACTCCGGCAGGGCGGGAGTATGCGGAATCGGAGATTCTGAAACAGAAAGAGCTCTTTCGCGCGGCTGCGGTGGAGCATGTGCTTCTGTTGCGACAAATTACACGCGCGCTTAATAACAAAACCGATCACACAGTTCCGGAAGAGTTCTTCCTGGACATGCTGGATGAGCAGTTCAGCGAAGAGGAGACACAGCGGCAGCTCGAAACAGCCATCAACTGGGGCCGCTATGCCGAGCTGTTCGATTTCGATGCCGCGAAGCGACGCTTTATCCTGCCGGAAACAGAAGAAACAGCAGCTATCGTAGAGAGCGAGGGCGAGTGAAAGTACGCTATACACTCTCGCGCTCGCTGGTCATCGAGCGCTCATGGCCGTTTTTTCTTGACCTGACGGTAGCGATGGGGCTGCTGGCGGGCTTCTATGCCGTGCTGCAGATTGCCCGTTACTGGCTGAGCGGCGCAATGCCCGAGGTGCAGATATCGCAGTCACCTTCGATGCTGCCGCTGTATGCGTTTTACTCAGTCGTGCGCATTGGCGTTGCTTATCTGCTGAGCCTGCTGTTTGCCATCGGGTACGGTTACATTGCGGCCTACAACAAGCGCGTGGAAGCGCTGATGATTGCCACGCTTGATATTCTGCAGTCGATTCCAGTGCTGAGTTTTTTGCCCGGCGTGATGCTGGCAATGATGTCGCTGATTCCGAGCCGGCAGTTAGGTATTGAATTCGGCGCGATTCTGCTGATCTTTACCGGGCAGGTATGGAACATGGCCTTCAGCTTTTATTCCTCGCTGAAGAGCATTCCACGTGAGCTGCATGAGGCATGCACCATCAACCGCTTCTCGCGCTGGCAGAGGTTGTGGCAGCTGGAGCTGCCCTATGCGACTATTGGCCTGGTGTGGAACTCGATGGTTTCCGTCGCCGGCGGATGGTTTTTCCTGATGGTCTGCGAGATGTTTCCGGTTGGCAATCGCAATTTTCGCCTGCCCGGGCTTGGCTCTTATCTGCAGACTGCGGCTTCCAGAGGAAACACACTGGCCATGGCCTACGGTCTGATCACGATGGTTGCCATCATCGTGCTGACGGACCAGTTGATATGGCGACCGGTGATTGACTGGTCAGACAAATTCAAGTTTGAAAATGTAGAAGCAGCGGAGCGTGTGAAGTCGCCGGTGCTGGCGGCGCTGCGGCAATCGAACGTGCTGGGGACGATCCATCAGCGCACCTTTGCGCCTTTGGGAGAGCATTTTTACCGCACCATTGCATTGCGGCGGCAGCGAAAGCTGGAGGCCGGCAAGCCGGATACCAGGAAAAAAGGCAATGTTGCGGTAACGATCATTTTCCTGATCCTTGTCGCCGGACTGATCTGTTTTGCAGCGTTCAAGGCGATTCTGCTGCTGCGCGAAGTGCCGCGGTCCGACTTCGGAACACTTCTCTTAGGGGCAGTGGCCACGTTTTTTCGCGTGAATATCTCGCTGCTGTTTGCAGCAGCATGGACCATCCCTGTAGGAGTAGCAATCGGCTTCAATCCAAAGCTGGCGCGGGTAGCGCAGCCGCTGGCGCAGATTGCCGCCTCATTTCCTGCGACAGCGCTCTTCCCTGTCATTCTGCTCGGGCTGATGAAGCTGGGCGCCGGGCTTGGCATCGGCTCCATTGTGCTGATGATGCTGGGGACGCAGTGGTACATCCTGTTCAATGTGATTGCGGGAGCGATGGCGATTCCGTCAGACATGCGCGAGGTGGCGCGGCTTTTTCACTTCACCAGCATGCAGCGCTGGACTACGGTGATTCTGCCGGGAATTTTTCCGTTTCTGATCACCGGTCTCGTTACCGCTTCGGGCGGCGCATGGAATGCTTCGATCATCGCTGAATATTTTCATCTGAAAGACCAGACGTTGCACACGTTGGGCCTTGGCGCGCAGATCAGCGCGGCCAGTGATGCCGGCGACTTTCCGGTGCTGCTGCTGGCGACCATCATCATGGCGCTCATGGTAGTGACGATCAACCGGCTGGTGTGGCGGCCCTTGTATAAACTTGCTGAGACGAAATACAGGCTGGATTGAGAAATGTTCTTTATGAATTTGCTTACATTTCGAAGCCTGATGATAACTTCAGATCCCTCCGCTTCAGGCGGGATGACAATTTGATGAAGAGTATTTCGGAGATAATACGTTAAAACAGATGGCGCGCGCTTCTCAGTTAATTCGCCTGATTTGCTGGAACAATGAGCTTGCGCAGGAACGCGCGAAGGCGGTTGCAAAGCTCGGCTATCGTGTAGAAGCTTCTTCCCTGCGCGGCACAAGCGCGTTTATTTCGCATTTTCGCGATTTGAATCCATCTGTTGCCCTGATCGATCTCGACAGGCTGCCCTCGCATGGACGCGAGGTTGCGATTACGCTGCGCGGAAGCAAGTCAACGCGCCATATTCCGATTGTCTTCGCCGGCGGCGCAGAGGAGAAAGTCACGCGGTTAAGCGTGGAGCTTCCGGACGCTGTCTTCACATCATGGGAAAAGCTTGCCGGTTCACTGAAGAAGGCCATTGCTTCGCCTCCCATAGAACCAGTGCAGCCAACGCCGCACATGCAGCGCTGGAGTGATTCATCGCTGACGCGAAAGCTCGGCATTTCCGCGAATATGAAGGTCGCGCTTATCGGCGGCGCTGAAGATGGAATGGCAGAGATCATCGGCGAGCTGCCTGAGGGTGCTTCACTGAGCAACCGAATCGCCGCAGGAACACAGCTTATTCTGTATGTTGTGCATTCGCTGCGCGAATTGGATGCGGCGCTCGATCACGCGCCATCTCATCTGCCGGAGGGCGCTTCGTTCTGGATCATTCATCCGAAGACCGCGGCGAAGCTGCATATCGACTTCAACCAGAACGATGTGCGCGAGCTGGCGCTGGGACGAGATTTTGTCGATTACAAAGTCTGCTCAGTGGATGGGCAATGGTCCGGCCTGAAATTTGCGCGCAGAAAGAGATAAGGTAGTTATGAGCAACATTTCCCGCTGTGTTCGCCTCTGATAGTGGGAACCCACGTTCATTCATGGAAAGAGAATTTTTGTAATGTCAATTACGATTCTCCCGGGCAAGCCTTACCCGCTGGGCGCAAAGTGGGATGGAACAGGCGTAAACTTTGCTCTCTATTCTGAGCACGCCCAGAAGGTCGAACTCTGTCTATTTAATGAAGAAAATGTGGAGACAGAAAAAATCCCTCTGACAGAGGTCACTGCTTTTGTATGGCACGGATATCTGCCGGGCATTCAGCCGGGCCAGCGCTATGGGTATCGCGTACATGGTCCGTGGGAGCCCGAAAAAGGACTACGGTTTAATCCTGCAAAGCTGCTGGTAGACCCTTATGCTCAGGCAGTCAGCGGGCGAGTGGACTGGTCGCAGGCCATCTTCCCTTATGTTTTTGGCGGGGATGATGCTGATCTGAATCGCGATGATCGCGACAGCGCGCCGGGCATTCCAAAGAGCCTGGTGGTAAATCCTTATTTTGACTGGGAGCAGGACCGCCCACTGCGGACGCCGCTTTCGGATTCGATCATCTACGAAACCCATGTTAAAGGGTTCAGCTTTCAGAATCCGGATGTGCCGGAGCCTCTGCGCGGTACGTATGCGGGACTGGCGTCGCCGGCGAGTCTCCGGCACTTAAAACGGCTTGGTGTGACCGCCGTCGAGCTGATGCCGGTACATCACTTTGTGAATGACAGCCATCTGGTCGATAAGGGGCTGAGCAACTACTGGGGCTATAACACGCTCACGTATTTCGCTCCGCACGGCCGCTATTGTTCGACTGGCGACGGTGGCAATCAGGTGGCCGAGTTCAAGGCGATGGTAAAGACGCTGCATCGCGAGGGCATTGAGGTGATCCTGGATGTGGTCTACAACCACACTGCGGAAGGTAATCATATGGGGCCGATGCTGTCGTTCAAGGGCATCGATAATCTCACGTATTACCGCACCGTCGCTGACAATCCGCGCTTTTATATGGACTACACCGGCACCGGCAACAGTTTGAATGTGCGCCATCCCCAGGTGCTGAAGCTGATTATGGACTCCCTCCGCTATTGGGTAACGGAGATGCATGTTGACGGCTTCCGATTTGATCTTGCAGCTACGCTGGCGCGCGAACTGCACGATGTGGACCGGCTGAGCGGTTTCTTCGACATCATTCACCAGGACCCGACGCTTGCCGACGTGAAACTGATCGCCGAACCATGGGATGTGGGCGAAGGCGGCTATCAGGTAGGCAATTTTCCGGTGCAATGGGCAGAGTGGAACGGTAAATATCGTGACACAGTGCGCCGCTATTGGAAGGGTGATGATGGGCAACTTTCTGATCTTGGCTATCGCCTGACGGGCTCGAGCGATCTCTATCAGCAGGATGGGCGGCGCCCTTACGCCAGCATCAATTTTGTTACGGCGCATGACGGCTTCACGCTGCGCGATCTGGTGAGCTACAACGAAAAACACAACGAAGCCAACGGAGAGAACAATCAGGACGGCGCGAACGATAACAACTCCTGGAATATGGGCGTAGAAGGACCGACAGATGACCCGGAGATTAACCATGCTCGCGACCGGCAGGTACGCAATTTTCTGGCAACTCTGCTGCTTTCGCAGGGCGTACCCATGATATCCGGCGGCGATGAGATGGGCCGTACTCAGAAGGGCAATAACAACGCCTATTGTCAGGACAATGAAATCAGCTGGTACGACTGGACTCCAGGTGAAGAGAAGGAGCTGCTGATCGACTTTACGTGCAGGCTGATTGCGTTGCGTAAGGAACATCCTAACCTGCGGCGGCGAAAATTTTTTCAAGGCCGCGCGATTCACCATTCGGCGGCGCGCGACATTGCGTGGTTTGATACGGATGGGAATGAACTGAGCGAGGAAGCGTGGAATGCCGGATGGGTGCGAACCCTGGGACTGATGCTGAATGGCACAACGCTGGAAGCGACAGATCAATTGGGCAACAACATAAGGGATAATTCGTTTCTGCTGCTGGTAAATGCGCATCACGAGCCGGTGAACTTCCAGTTGCCTTCTCCGCCACAGGACGGCGTATGGCAATGCGT
>Ga0070740_10005331_pt1 | contig 11980 bp, 11 predicted proteins | sample Coa_R2_FD_67286 | JGI IMG/M metagenome (GOLD analysis project Ga0070740, IMG submission 67286) | Surface soil microbial communities from Centralia Pennsylvania, which are recovering from an underground coalmine fire - Coalmine... | ecosystem: Environmental > Terrestrial > Soil > Unclassified ...
GTGCGCGAGGCGGCCCGCCAAGCCCTCGTCCGCCTCAGCCGCGGCACCGACTTCGGCCCCGCCCCCAACGCCAAGCCCGCCGACCGCGACAAGGCCATCCAGAAATGGCGCGACTGGTGGGCCATGCAGGACGACAACCCCAAGAACAAGAAGGACAGCGGCACGGCGATCAAGACCGCCGACGCCGAGGACGGCAAGCAGAAGGAGGCCGACCGCCTGACCGAGGCGGCGGTGAAAGGCACCTCGCGGGAGCGGGCCGACGCCCTGGCGAAGCTGCAAGCCGGCAAGGGCGGCCCGTACACCCTGGCGCTCTCCGTGGCCATCGGCAAGTTGCAAGGCGATGCCCAAACTGAGGCGCGGCGAGCGCTGGTGGAACGATTGACCCGGCTGACGGCCGGCACGCTGGCGCAGTACCTGGAGAGCGACGACGCCGAGCTGCGCCGGGCGGCGGCACTGGCCCTGGCCGCCAAGGAGGACACGTCGCAGGTGCCGAAGCTGATCGCGCTTTTGGAGGACAGGGAACCGCTGGCGGCCCGCGCCGCCCACGCCGCGCTGAAGGCGCTGGCCGGCCAGGACTTCGGCCCGGCAAAGGATGCTAGCGACGCCGAGCGCGCCGAGGCGGTCAAGAAATGGCGGCAGTGGTGGGAGAAGCACAAGGAGGGCAAGAAGTAGCCGGGCCGGATGACTTGAGGGCCGGCCAGCCCGCCGCGGTCCTTTCGCCCCTGGCGGTGTGGTAATTTCCGCCGCCCCCCAAAAAGACCTTTCACCCCCCCGCTGTCACCACCTCCCGGGCCTCGTCGGCCGCCTCCTCCATGATCGACACGGCCAGCGCCTCCAGCTTCGCCTTCATGCCGCCGTCGCAGCTCTGCGCCAGGAAGCGCCAGCCGGGGTTGGCGGCCAGGTCGTAGCCGGCGGCGCCCTTCTCGCGCTGCAGGTGGTTGGCCATGTGGTCCGCCGTCGCCACCACGCCGACCAACGCCCGGTGGTTGACCGCCTCGTGCGGGACGTGGTGGAACTGGATGGCCGTCACCAGCGAGGCGGGCAGCTGGTTCAGGTTCGCGAACCAGGCGCCGAAGTAGCAGTGGTCCGTGCCCAGCACCTCCTGCTCGTGGGCCAGCAGCTCCGGCCCCTCGCGGAAGGTCATCGGGTCGGCGACGTCGAAATGGGACGGCACGCCGATGGCGATGAGGATGCGGCCCAGGTCGTGCGCCAGGCCGCAGGAGAACTCCTCGCCCCGGTAGCCCAGTTCCAGCGAGCGGCTCAGGCGGCGGCACAGGCAGGCGGTGACGAACGAGTGCCGCCACAGGAGGTCGCACTGGGCCTTCTTGGCCGGCGTGCAGCCGCGGAGCAGGGTGCGCATGCCGACGGCGACGATCAGGTTCTTGCACTCGCGCAGGCCCAGCCGCAGCACCGCCTGGTCGAGGCTCTCGATGGTGCGGCCGACGCGGTACAGCGGGCTGTTGGCCAGCTTGAGGATGCCGGCGGCCAGGGCCGGGTCGCGCTCGATCACCGCGGCGAAGTCGCGCAGCGAACTGTTGACGTCATTGGCGACGGCCATGGCCCGGGTGGCCGACTCGGGCATCATTGGCAGCTTGTTGAGGCTGCCGACCGTCCCCTTGAGGATGTCGGCCGGGGAGCGCGGGTCGGCGTCGGCCGGGCCGTTCTTGCGCCGCAGCAGGTCCAGCACGTGCATCGGCGGGCGGTCCTCGGGGGGGAAGGGGGAGTCGGGCAACAACGGTTACTCAGGGAAGCATAGTTCACGCGGCGGCGGCCGGCGCGCTTTCCGCGCGGCCGGGCGCTAAGCACGCGGCCCTGGTTTTTTTCTCCCCTCGCCCCCGCGGCGGGGGCGAGGGGAGAAAGACGAAACAACCCCGCCCGGCTGCCTAGTGCAGGAAGTCGAGCAGCGACACCTGGTTGATCTGGGCCGTCGCCGCCAGCGTCATCCGCAGCAGGTTCTGCTGGGACTGAAAATTGATGAGGACGGTGCTGATGTCCGCCCCCTGGGTGTTGCTCACCCGCTCGCGGGCGTTCAGCTGGAAGTCCTGCAGCCGCTGCTCCACGGCGTCCAGGTTCTGCAGGCTCGCCGACTGCTCGCCGACCACCCCCAGTACCGTCCCCTGGGCCGCGTCGATCTCGCCGATGCGGGAGGAGATGCTGGCGATTTGCTGGTCCGCCGGCAGGTGGCGCGTGTTCCGCAGGTCGTCGCGCAGGTTGACGAGGGCCTGGAAGGCGTCGGCCCCCGCGGGGGCGGACGGGCCGGGCGGGGCCTGAAAGACGCCGCCGCCGGGGTACAAGGTGGCGACGCGCTGCTGGGCGCTGACGGCCGTCTGCACCCCCTGGGCCGAGCCGGAGTAGGCAACCGCCTGCGGCAGCCCCTGGGCGTTGCGGGCGGTGACGGCGAAGGGCGCCGCGCCGGCGGCGGCGCCGCCGTAGAGGTACTGCCCGTCCGGCCCCTGGCTGTTGGCCAGGTCGAGCAGGTGGCTGAGCAGCCCGTCCACCTGGCTGGCCAGCGCCTCGTAGGCGTTGGCGTCGTTGGGGGAGGCGCTGCCCTCGATGGCGATCTGCTTCGCCTGGCTGAGGAGGTCGGAGGCGTTGCGCAGGGCGGTGACGCTCGTGTTGAGCGTGGCGCGCGCGGCGTGGACGTTGCTCAGGTAGGTGTCGATGCGGCCGACCTGGGCGCTGTCGGACAGCACGGCGACCTGGCCGAGCGGGTCGTCGGACGGCGCCAGGAGGCGGTTGCCCGTCCCCATCTGCTCCTCGAGCTTGCCCAGCTGGTCGGTGGCGCGGCGGGCGTTGGCGATGGCCTGCTGGGTGCGGAACTGGGAGGTGATGCGCAAGTCCATGGGTGCTGCTCGTTGCTAGCCCTTCTGAGCCGCGGCCCCAAGGGGGCGGTGCCGCGAACCGCTCCCTTGGGGCCGCGGCTCGGACGCCGTCACGAAACCCTGCGGCCGCTGTTTAGCCCGTGGTCACCCCGATGATGCTGAACAGGTCGTTGAGGGTGGTGTTGACCACGTCGATGTACTTGGCGGCGGCCTGGAAGCTGCGCTGGTACTGCATGAGGTTGACCAGCTCCTCGTTCGGGTCCACGCCGGAGACGCTCTGCTGCTGGGCGGCAAGGCTCTGGCCGAGGGCCTGCTGCGTGGTCTGCCGCTGGTCGAGCTGCTTCACCTGCGTGCCGATGTCGCCGACCATCGCCGCGTAGAAGTCGCCGAAGGTCTGCGTGCCGCCGGCCAGGAACCTGCCGTCGCGGAGGTTGACCATCGCTTGCAGGTTGGTGTTGTCGCCGGAGTCGCCGGTGCGCGAGGCGGCGAGGAGCTGGGGGTTGTTCAGCAGGTCGGGGTTCACCGCGAGGGTGCTGGCGGTGCTGCCCGTGAAGAAGGAGCCAAGCCCCAGCGCGGGCAGCAGGCCGGCGGTGTCGGGCTGGGCGACCACGGGTGTCGTGAAGCTGTCGCCGGCGTTGGCGGTGCCGGCGGCGAGGGCGACGGTGACGCCGTTGGCCGCCTGGAGCGAAGTCCCCGGGGTGTAGCCCGGGCCGACGTTCAGGGAGGCCACGGGGCTGCCGGCGCCGTTGAGCACCTGGAGCTGGAGGCCGGGCGTGACGCCAACCGTGCCGGAGCCGACGACCCTGAAGGTGTAGGTGTCGTTGGCCGGGCCGGTGTAAACGCCGCCGAGGGTCGGGACCGTCGTGCCGGTGAGGGCGCTGGCGGCCGGCTGGGTCGGCAGGCGGCCGGCGAAGTCGAAGGCGAAGCCGGGGGCCGCGAGGATTTGCAGCGTGTTGTTCTGCGGGTTGACGACGGCCTGGAGGTTGGGCACGGCGCTGAGGGCGGCGGCGACCTGCCGCAGGCTCTGCGCCGCCGGGTCGAGGTTGACGGCGGTCAGGGTGCGCTGCCCCGTCGCCTGGTTGGTGACGGAGACGTACAGGGTGCCGGCCTGGACGGGCAGGGCGGTCCCGGCCTGGGCGAGCGGGATGGTCGCACTGGACACGGCCCGCGTGCCGGGGGCGAAGGTGAGCGGGCCGGACAGCCCCAGCCCGGCGGCCTGCACGCCGTCCACCCGGCGGGCAAGTTCCTGGGCCAGGGCGTCGAGCCGGCCGCGGAAGTCGCCGAGGGTCTGGTTGCGGACCTGGAGCAGCCCGGCCAGCTTGCCGCCGGTCACGTTCTGGGCCTGCGCCGAGCCGGGGACGGTGACGGTGGCGTTGCCCTGCGAATCCTTCGCGAAGGCGAGGGTGCCGGAGGTGCCGCCGACGACCAGCGGGACGCCGGCGGCGAGGACGGTGAGCTGGCCGTCCTGCTCGACCGTCCTCACGTCCACGAGCTGGGCCAGCTGGTTGACGAGCTGGTCGCGCTGGTCGCGGGCGTCGTTGGCCTGCGCGCCCCGGGCCTCCTGGGCCTGGATGAGCCGGTTCTGCTCGGCGATCTGGGCGGCGAGGCTGTTGGCGTCGGCGACGGCCTGGCCGATCTGCTGGTCGAGGCCGTCGCGCATCCGGTCGAGGTCGCCGGCCACGGTGTTGAACTGGCCGGCCAGGGCGGCGGCGCTGCCGAGGACGACGCGGCGCTGGGCGAGGTCGGCCGGCTGGGAGGCGAGCTGCTGGAGGTTGTTGAAGAAGTTTTCCAGCAGGGCGTCGAGGGTGCCGCTGCCGGGGGTGAACTCCGCCTCGATCTGGCGGGAGGCGTCCAGGGCGGCGGCGGTGCCGGCGGCGTCGGCGGTGTTCTGGGTGACGGCCTTCTCCAGCAGGTCGCTGCGCTGGCGGTGGATGTCCTCGACCTGGACGCCGGTGCCGATCTCGAGGCCGCCGATGAAGTCCGGGGGCCGGTCGCCGAACTGCACGACCTGGCGGTGGTAGCCGGGCGTGTTGGCGTTGGCGAGGTTCTGGCCGACGGTGCCCATCGCCAGCTGGCTGGCGCGGAGGGCGGACAGGCCGATCCCGAAGCTGGACATGGCATCACCCCTGGGCCGAAAGGAGGGGGCCGCAAACGCCTTCCTGGTAAGCGCCGGTGCGGCCGTATCCTTCGCCCGCCGTCTGCCCGCCGGTGAGCCACCGGAGCAATTCGCTGTTCAGGCCGAGGAGCTGCCGGACGAGGGCGGCGTTGGCCTGGTTGAAGCGCTCGACCTCCTCCGCCCGCCGCCGCAGGGCCTCGCGCCGGTCGAGCAGCCGCCGCCCCTCCTCGCCGGCCACGCGCTCCGCGAGCAGCCGCAGCGTGACCGCCCCGGCGGCCACGCCCAGCGCGGCGGCCGCCCGTTCCCTCAGCCGCGCCCGCGCCGCGCGCACCGCGTCCGACTCGCGGGCCAGTTCCGCCTGCCGCCCCAGCGCGGCGGCCAGCCCCGGCAGGTCGTTGCGGACCACGGCGGCCCGCACCCGGCGCAGCGAGTCCAGCGTGGCGTCGAGGAACGCCTCCTCGCGCCCGAGGTGTTCCAGGCAGGTCGCCGCCAGGTCCGCGAAGGTCGTCCCGGTGTCGCTCATCTTGCCCCCGCCGACTCCATTTGCCGCCGGACCATCGCCGCGATGCCCAGCCCGCCGGCGTCCGCCAGGTGTTGCCCCAGGTACAGGTCGAACAGGCCGCCGTACACGTCGCCCGTGTTGCCGCCGAACAGGCCGTCCTCGTCGAGCGTCTGCCGCATCTCCTTGAGCATCATCGACACGAACATGCTCTCGAACCCCCTGGCCGCCTGCTCGACGGACCCCTTGCCGCCGAGCCGCAGCCCCAGCGCCAGCGCCTCGGGCGCCGGCCCGGTCGGCACCGGGGGAACGCTCAGGGCATCCATGCCGGCCTCCTTACATCTTGATCAGCTCCGCGTGCAGCGCCCCCGCCTGCTTCAGCGCCTGGAAGATGGCGATAATGTCCATCGGGCTTGCCCCCAGGGCGTTCAGGGCGCGGGCCAGCTCGTTCACCGTCACCGTGCCGCGGACGACGTGCAGGCCGCCGCCCTGCTGCTGGGTCACGTTCAGGTCGGTGCGCGGCACCACGGTGGTCCGGCCGCGGCTGAACGGCAGGGGCTGCGACACCTGCGGGCTTTCCGTCGTCAGGATGTTCAGGTTGCCGTGCTGAATCGCCACCGTCGCCACCTTGACGTTCTGGCCGACCACGATGGTGCCGGTGCGCTCGTTGAAGACCACGCGGGCCGGCACGTCCGGGTTGACCTCCAGCAGGCCGATCTCGCCCGCGAAGGTGATCGGGTCGTGCAGCCAGTCCGGCGGCACGGCGACGGCGACCCGGCCGGCGTCGAGCGTCATCGCCGTGAAGGGGAAGCGCTCGTTGATGGCGCGGGCGATGGCCGGGGCGGTGACGAAGTCGGGGTCGCGCAGGAGGATGTGCAGGGCGCCGTTGCACAGGATCTTGCCCGGCGCCTCGCACTCCACCAGGCCGCCGCCGACCACCCGGCCGACCGATGGCACGTTCTGCTGGGCGCTGGCCGCCTCGCCGCGGAAGCGGAAGCCGCCGACCGAAACCGCCCCCTGGGCCACGACGTACACCACGCCGTCGGCCCCGCTGAGCGGCGTCAGCATCAGCGTGCCGCCGAGCAGGCTGGTGGCGTCGTCAAGGACGGACACCGTCACGTCGAGCTTCGTCCCCTTCCGCGCCCACGGGCCGATCTCCGCGGTGACGGCGACCATGGAGATGTTGCCCGACTTGAAGTCCTGCAAGCGCGGCGTGTTGACGCTGAGCTTGGCGAGCATGTCGGTGGCCATGCGCAGCGTGGAGTTGCTCTTGCTGCCGGTGCCGTTCAGGCCGACGACCAGGCCGACGCCGTAGAGGTAGTTGCTGCGGGCGCCTTCCAGGTCGGTGATGTCCTTGACGCGCACCGCCGCCTGGGCCGGCGCCCCGGCACCCAGGGCCAGTGCGGCCGCGATCAGTGTCAGTGCCCCCGCTCGCATGGCACGCGCCTTTCCGCTCCAGGCCCGATACGCACCCTTCGGACGGATGACGCCGCGTCAGAACGGCCAGGCGTAGTTCATGATCTTGCCCAGCCAGCCCTGCTGCGTGTACGCCGACTCGATGCCGCGGCCCTTGTAGAGGATCTGGAAGTTGGCGATGTACTGCGACTCGACGATGTTGTTGTCCCCGATGTCGAAGGGCCGGACGACGCCGCGGATGGTCATGGCGCGGGTCTCGTCGTGCAGGTTGCGGCCGCGCGTCCCCTCGACGACCAGGTTGCCGTTGGGCAGCACCTGGACCACGGTCACCGTCATGTGATCGACGAAGGCCCGGTTGGCCATGTACTGCGACCGGCCTTGCAGCATCCGCTCCGACTCGTTGTCCAGGTCGGCGTTGGCCTGCGAGATCCGGCTGGCGACGTTGCCGGTCATCTTCCCCGCCCAGCTGAACAGCCAGTGGTTCTTCGTCGTCTTGTCGCTGTTGCGCTGCTCGAAGTGCTGGATGTTGGTCGTCTCCGTGATGAGGACGGTCAGCAGGTCGCCGACCTTGCGGGCGCGGTTGTCCACGAACAGGTAGCCGCCGTTCGGGATGCGCCGGTCCCAGATGGAGTCGGCCCAGGCCAGGCCGGCGCCCAGGCCGAGCAGCACCGCGAGGGCCGCCGCGCGCGCCGTGATTCGGGGGGTCCGCATCCGTGATCTCCTCTTTCGGGGCGGTTCAGTACTCCACCTCGACCAGCGACGGCGCCGCCACCTTGCCGCGCACCACGCGGTTGGAATCGACGTTGCGGACGCGGATGACCTCGCCGCGCCGCCCCTCCTGCAGCGCCTCGCCCAGCGCGGTGATCGTCAGCGGCCCGAGGTGCGTCACCAGCTTGACGTAGTCCCGCGACTTGATGAGGACCGGGTCGGCCTCGACCAGCAGCTCGGTGTCGGCCGTGGTCACGACCTGCCCCGCCGCCAGGAGGCGCCTGGCCCGGCGGTTGGCCAGGCCGTCGGCCATCGTCAGGTAGCCGGACAGGCCGTCGAAGGCGAGGCGCTGGAACTGGACGTTGTGCTCGCCGAGCGGCTCGCCGGGGGCGATCCGCCGCGTGGCCACCGCGACGCTCTGGTGCAGCTTGACCTCGAAGTACGCCGGCACGACGCGCTGCCGCTCGCCGTTGGCCACCAGGCTGACGTCCACGCGCACCAGGCCCAGGAGGGTGCCGCTGGAAGGCACCACCGGCTCCAGGCGGACGCGGTCCCGGCCGCCGCGGACCTCGATCGGCCCGTGGACCGGCTGGGCCAGCTCGACGGTCAGGTCCTCCGGCGGCCAGGGCAGCCGCTTCATCAGCAGCGCCCGCGCCGCCGCCACCACCTCCCCCGCGCTCACCGTCGCCCGGGCCACCGTGACCGCCGAGCGCGCCGCGCCCTCGACGCGGAACTGGCGGGCGTCGATGTCGGCCAGGCGGATGCGGAAGCCCACCTGCTCGCGCGAGACGTGGGCGGTCTGCCCCTCGCGCGGCAAGTCGGCCAGGTCCAGGCGCTCGATGCGGCGGCGGAGGTCGGGGTCGCCGCCGGACAGGGCGGCCACGTCGCCGACGGTCACCTGCGGCCCGCCGGTCGTCGCCGTGGCCCGCAGGGTGACGACGACGGGGCCGCCGGCCGGCTCGGCGCGGGCCGCCGCCGCAGCCAGGCCAAGCACCAGGCCCGCCGCCGGCAGCCAGCCCCTCGGGCGAATCGGTCGCGTCACGGTCGTCCCCCCGTTACTGCGTCAGGCTGTTGGCGGACGAGAGCATGTCGTCGGCCACCTTGATCGCCTTCGTGTTGAACTCGTAGGCGCGCTGGGCGAGGATCAGATGGACCAGCTCGCTGACCACGTCCACGTTGGAGCGCTCGAGGAACCCCTGGCGGATGAGGCCGGCCCCGTTCAGGCCGGGGTTCGTGGTGATGGCGGTGCCGGAGGCGTTCGTCTGCATGTACAGGTTGTGGCCCTCGCTGCTGAGGCCGGCCGGGTTGACGAAGCGCACCAGCTGCAACGAGCCGACCACGCTCGGCGTCGAGGGGTTGCTGGCCGACAGGACCGCGATGGTGCCGTCGGCGCCGACGGTGATGGTCTGGGCGTCCTGCGGGATGGTGATCTGCGGGGACAGCAAAAAGCCGTCCGTGGTCACCAGGTTGCCCTGGGCGTTGAGGCGCAGGGCGCCGTCGCGCGTGTAGCGCGTCTGCCCGTTGGGCAGGGTCACCTGGAAGAAGCCGTCGCCCTCGATGGCCAGGTCGAGCGCGTTGCCGGTGTTCTCCAGGTCGCCGACGAGGAAGCTCTTGGTGGTGCCGGCCACGCGGACGCCGGAGCCGATTTGCAGGCCCGTCGGGGCGGTGAGGCTGGTGGTCACCTCGGCGCCGGGCGGCGTGCGCGTGATGTAAATCAGGTCCTGGAAGTCGGTCTGGCTGCGCTTGAAGCCGGTCGTGTTCACGTTGGCCAGGTTGTTGGCCGTCGCGTCCACCACCGTCTGCTGGGCGCTCATGCCCGTCGCGCTGGTGTACATCGCCTTGATCATGGCGAATCCCCGTCCGCGTGCTTTGCAGCCGCGGCCGGGAGGGGGCGGTGCTGCAAACCGCTCCCTCACGGCCGCGGCCCCGAAAGGCCGGCTCCTTTAGCTTTGCGGCCGCGTGTTCAGTCCCACCGTCTCGCCCAGGACCCGCAGCGCCCGCTGGGCCGACTCGTAGTGGCGCATGCCGAGCATCATCGCCACCATCTCGCCGGCCGCGTTGAGGTTCGCGTCCTCGCGGAAGCCCTGCTGCACCGTCACGCCGCCGGTCTCCGGCTGCACGCCCGGCGGCGCCTGGAACAGCGTCGTCCCCGCCGGGACCAGGGCCGACGGGTTGGCGAACCTCACCAGCTGCAGCTGGCCCACCGGGTAGTTGTCCGCCTGTACCGTGCCGTCCGCCGCGATGCTGACGGCGCTGGCCCCCTGCGGGATGGCGATGCGGCCGCCGCCGCCGACCACCGGCATGCCGCTCGCCGTCACCAGCTCGCCCTCCGGACTCAGCCGGAACGTTCCGCAGCGCGTGTACAGCGGACCGTTCGGCCCCTGCACCGTGAAGAAGCCGTCGCCCGTGATGGCCACGTCGAACGGGTTGCCGGTCGAGACCAGCGGCCCCGGTTCAAAGTTGACGTGGACGCCGCTGGCCCGCACGCCCATCAGGCTGGCGTTGCCGTCCGCGTGGCCCAGCGCCCGGTCGAACGTCTCCAGGTTCACGTCGCGGCGGCGGTAGCCCGGCACGTTCAGGTGGGCCAGGTTCTCGGTCACGACCTCGTGCCGGTGCCAGGCCGCGTCCAGGGCGGTCGCCGCGCCGTAAAGGCCGCGGATCATGTGCCGATTCCTCCGGCCTTGCCGCCCGCCTCGCCTGCGCCGGTGGCGCGGGCCGGTCGGGCCGTCCTGTTATCGGCCGCAAACCCGCCACAGGCCCAGCCCGCGGCACAAAGGGCTTGACGGGAACAACCGGCCTCGCCCGCAAGCCCGGCAAGGTCTTCCCCGGCCGCGCAGCTTGCCCTTCGCTAGACCTCGTGCAGCACCGAAGCGGCCAGGTCGGGCGGCGGCGGCACCACCCCCTCCCGCTCCAGCCGCCGCGCCTCGGGCCGGATCTCCACCAGCCCCTCGCGCAGCGTCCGCAGCACCGTCAGCGCCGCCCGCAAATCCTCCGGCTTGCCCTGGCTCGCACAATGAAAGGCGAACTCGTACAGCCGGAGGAAGTTGGCCGCCAGCTCGCCGCCCTCGGGGTTGACGCCGGCCACCAGCCCGGAGAGCAGGCCCTGGAAGCGCAGCAGCCCCGGCCGCGCCGCCTCCGCCCCTCCCGCCTCCCGTGCCGCCAGCGCGCCCTCCAGCTCGCTCACGGCCCTGTCGAAGAGGGTCAGGAGGAGGTCGATGCGGGTCCAGCCGACGGCCCGCTGCTGCTGGTAGGTGCGGACGGCGTGCATGGGTCGCTCCGGAGTGCCGAGGATCATTTCTTCGTGTTCCCGATGCCGAGGGAGCTGAGCGAGGCCAGCTGGCCGTTGAGGAAGTTGCTCGTCGCCTGCAACTGACTGACCGTTTCCTCCAGGGCCGTGAACTGGGCGACCAGCGCGTCGTGTTGCGCGTTCATGAGATCGGTCTGCTCCTGGATCTGCTGGTTGAGGTCGTCGATGCTGCTCTGGAAGGAGTCATCGATGGTCTTCAGCCGGCCGGTCAGCGGGTCGAGGAGCGAGTCCAGCACCTGGGCGGTCCGCGAGGCCAGGCCGCGGCTGACGGTGATGCTGGCCTCGGGTCCGGCGACCACCTGGGCGGGGGTGAGGGCCGCCCGCACCACCAGGCCGTCCGTGTTGGCGTTGCCCGCGGCGCCGGTCAGGAGCTGGCCGTTGCCGGTGGCCTGCTCCACCACGCCGTTGACGACGAAGTTGCCCGCCACGTCCTGCCCGGTGCCGCCCTCCGTGCCGGTGAAGCCGAGGGCCGACAGGGCGGAGCCGGTGCCGATGGCCACGCGCGACGCGGAGCCGTAGCTGGCGGAGGTGAAGACCAGCTTGCCGCCGCTGAGGCTGACGGCGACCTGCCGGCCGGCCAGCGCGGCGTCGTTGTTGACAAGCCCCTGCACCTGCTGCGCCAGCTGGTCGGGGGTGTAGGTCCCCGCCGCCAGGGTGAGCGTGCCGGAGGCCACGCCGTCGAGGGTGATGGTGAAGGTGTTGTTGGTGCTGTCGATGACGGTCGAGGCGGCGAGGGCGTTCGTCGCGGTCATGGACCCCTGCGTCGCCGCCTGGGTGACGTCCACCTGCACCGGGCTGGCTGGGGCCTTGGTCTTGTCGGAGCCGGTGACGAACTGGACGCCGGGGTTGGTGGAACTGCCGCCGAGGGCGAACAGGCTGCGGATGCCGGCCAGGGTCACGCCCGACACCTGGCCGGACAGCGCGGCGTCGAGCCTGGATTCGTCGAGGTCGAGGTGGCCCTGTTCGTTGGTGGTGATGCCGATGGCGCTGAGGTGGTTCACCTGCTGGGCGATGCCGGCCACGACGTCGGTGGCGGCCCGGCGGATCGTTTCCTGGATCGAGACCGCGGACTGGTTGCCCAGCAGCGGCCCGCCCTGCCCCGAGTTCGGGTC
>Ga0070740_10005335_pt1 | contig 11973 bp, 6 predicted proteins | sample Coa_R2_FD_67286 | JGI IMG/M metagenome (GOLD analysis project Ga0070740, IMG submission 67286) | Surface soil microbial communities from Centralia Pennsylvania, which are recovering from an underground coalmine fire - Coalmine... | ecosystem: Environmental > Terrestrial > Soil > Unclassified ...
CAAAACGGCGGCACGATTACTTCCAGCAGCGAAATCTGGATCGGCCAATACGGCAACGGCGTGAATATCGGCACGGGGGTCTATGATCTGCATTCCAATGCCACGATCAACGCCAACAACTGGTTTGCCATTGGTCGTTCAGGCGGTTTCGGTACGCTGAACATGGACGGCGGCGTCCTCAACAAAAATAACAACGGCAATTTTCTGGTCGGTACCGGCTTCAGCACTCCGTCCGGCGGCAGCGGTGTGGCAGTGGTCAATCAAAGCGGCGGCACCATCAATTGCCAAGCTCAATTGTTGATTCCCGAATCTTCCCCCAGCACCGGCACTTTCAATCTCAGCGGCACCGGCGCCGTAGTGGGCAACAACTGGATTGCCGTGGGGCGCAACGGCGGCACCGGCTATTTGAACATGACCGGTGGGTCATTGACCAAGGGCGGTGACAACACGACCCATCTGGACATTGGCGCCAGCGGCAACGGCACGCTTAATCAAACTAACGGCGTCATTACCAACCTGGTCAGCGACACCTGGCTGGGCGAGAGCGGCACGGGGGTGTGGAACCTGGAAGGCGGTTCGGCTGTTCTCGGTTTGCTGGAATTTTGCGTCAACGGCAGTGGCGTGGGCACATTGAATCTGGACGGCGGTCTGCTGCAGGTGACCGGCATCAACAGTGGCAGTCCGGGCGTGGGTTTCAGCACCTTGAACTTCAACGGCGGCACGCTGGAGGCAGGCGCCGACAACAACAATTTCATTTCAGGTCTGGCGCTGGCCATGGTCGGTCCGGGCGGGGCCATCATTGATTCCCATGGCCACAATATCACCATCCCGCAGAATTTGCAGGATAACGGTGGCGGGCTGACCAAACTGGGCGCCGGCACGCTCACGCTGACCGGTGCCAACAGCTATTCCGGCAACACGCTGGTTAACGCCGGCACCTTGATGATCGGCACTGCTTCCGTTGCGCCAGGCAATTGCACCGTGGCCGACGGCGCGGGTTTTGGGGTGACGGTGCAATCCGCCAACGGGCAATTTTCCGCCGCCAATGTCACGCTCGGCAACAGCACCGGCGCGACGCTGAACTTTGACCTGGGGAACTTTGGAAATCCCACCGCCGCGCCGCTCAACGTCACCGGCACATTCACGGTGCATGGAACCGTCACGGTGAATATTGCCGATGCCCTGCCGCAAGTTGGCGAATTCCCACTCGTTCAATTTCCCAGCGGCGGGCTGGCTGGCGGCGGAAGTTTTGTGCTCGGCTCGCTGCCCGTCGGCGTCGCGGCCACCCTGGTTACCAACGTGGCTAACAACTCCATTGACCTGAACATCACCGGCGTCAACCAGCCGCGCTGGGACGGCCAGGCAGGCGGCAATTGGGACATCGGCGTCACCACCAACTGGGTCAATATCGGCACCGGTTTGCCGACTTATTTCAGCGATGGAAATCCCGTAATTTTCGATGACAACGCGCTCGGCACCACGATCGTCAATCTGGTCGCCACCGTCCATCCCAGCAACGTGACCGTCAACAACAACAATTTGAATTACACCTTCGTCGGTTCCGGTCAAATCAGCGGCACTACCGGCCTGACCAAGACCGGCACCGGCACTTTGAGCCTTTTCAACAACAATACTTACACCGGACCGACGGTGATCAATGGCGGGACGGTCATTGTGACCAACCTGGCCAATGGCGGTTTGCCCAGCCCCGTCGGCGCCTCCTCGGCCAGCCCGACGAATCTGATTCTCAACAACGCTACCTTGACTTATTCGGGCGCGCCGGTGGCTGCCGACCGCGGCTTCACAGTCGGCGGCACCAACACGATGATTGATGCCGAGGGGAATTTGACCCTGGGCGGCCGCGTCGCCGTAGCCACCAATGGCGTAACATTTACGGCATTTACCAAAGTCGGTCCCGGAACGCTCGCTTTCACAGCGCCCGCGGACAATGAATTTGCCAATAGTTACGCGCCGGTCTCGAATAATGGCCGGGCGGGCTTGCAGGTGGTTGACGGAACACTGGTGTTGGATGGTTCGCGGGGCGCGCAGACCAATCATACGACCTACGATTTGTATGTGGGCGATACGCCCAACAGCGGCGCCTCTTTGGTGCTCACCAATACTACGGTGAATGTGGATGGCTGGCTGGCCGTGGGCCGCGTCAACGGCGGGATCAACAATACCTCCACCGTTACCCTTTACAACTCGGCCTTGAATGTCGGCAATCTGTCGTTAGGTTGGGACGGCGGCCAGCCGGGCAATCTGTCCTCGCAATTCCTGACGTTGAACGGCAATTCGACTCTCACCGATAACGGCGCCGTCAATTTGTCAGAAGGTGTCAACTCCAGCATGACGCTGCAGATCAACGACAACTCGGTGTTACAGGTGCGCAATCCCTTTTACATCGCGCTGGCCAACAGTTCGACCGGTGCCGTGGTTGTGGCCGGATCGGGACAATTGGTCCAGACCAGCGGTTGGTTTGACATTGCTCAAGGCGGTAATAGCGTGGGCTCGCTGATCGCTCAAGATAACGCCCGCATTTCGTTGTCTGGCGACTTCAACGTGAGCGATACGGGCACCAATGCGATGGCTGCGGCTCTGATTCGCGACAACGCCATCCTCACGGCCAATAACATCTGGGTGGGCAAACAGAACGGTGTTACCGCCATTCTGACCATCACCAACAACGCCACGGTCTATTCGACCAACGGTGTGACCATGGCCACTTACTACGACGGAACAGCTCGGGTGCCCGCACAGGCCGTGGTCAATCTGTCCGGCGGCTCACTGGCAGTGAACCTCGTCCAGGGCAGCGTGACTGCCGGCACCAACAACGGCGTGTTCAATTTCAACGGCGGCAAACTCATCGCCCACGGGCCGTATTTCGGAAACTTCATGTTTAATCTGCAGGCGGCCAATGTGCTGGCCGGCGGCGCGATTATTGACGTGGGTACCAACAACATTCAAATCACCCAGCCGTTGCTGGCCGGCGATGCCGGTGGTGGCGGTCTGACCAAGCTCGGCAGCGGCACCTTGCGGCTCAACGGCGTCAACACCTACACCGGCGCCACGCTGGTCAACGCCGGCACTCTCGACGGCACCGGCACCATTGCCGGGCCGGTAACGGTCGCCTCCGGCGCCGCGCTGGCCGCCGGTTCGGGAGCCATCGGCACATTGACCATCAACAACACGTTAACGCTCTCGGCAGGCAGCACCGTCTTCATGAAGCTGACTCCCGCCAGCAACGATGAGATTGTGGGGTTAACCAGCGTCAGTTACAACGGCGCTTTGGTGGTGACCAACATCAGCGGCACACCGTTGAGCGTTGGAAGCGTGTTCAAACTATTCAATGCCGCCAATGCCGGCACGGGTAACTTCGCGTCGGTAACGATTCTGCCGGCGGGTTCGGGAACATTCAATCCGGCCACCGGCGAGCTGACCATTACCTCCGCCGGCGCGCCCACGCTGCATCCGCCGATCATTTCCGGCGGCAATCTAATCCTCACCGGCAGCGGCGGCACGGCCGGCGGCAGTTATACCCTGCTGACCACCACCAATGTGGCCTTGCCGGTTTCGGCCTGGACGACGAATACGATCGGCACGTTCGACAGTTCCGGCGCCTTTTCAAACAGCATCTCCGCCGGCGCCTCCAATGCGGCCACTTTCTTCCGCCTGCGGGTGCCATAAAATGGGATATTGCACGATGGCCAGATTATCCAACACACGACGACGCACCCATTCGATAAATCACCCGCGAATTCAAAGGGCGTTTACGCTGATTGAGCTGTTGGTGGTTATTGCCATCATTGCCATTCTGGCGGCTCTGCTCCTGCCGGCGCTCAGTCGGGCCAAGGAAAAGGCCCGGCAAACCGCCTGCATCAATAACCTGCGGCAGATTGGGCTGGCCCTGGTGATGTATGCCGACACGTTCCACCAGTATCCGGGAGACATTCGTCTGGCCAACAACACTTACATCTGGCAACCGCGGCTGTTGAGTCTGATGGGCAAAAATCGCAAGGCCTTTTTCTGTCCGTCCGCCCTGCCTCAAAGCGCCTGGGATACCAACCAAAACTCCACGCTCAAAACGGTCCTGGGTGAGGATGGCAAGATTGATCCCTACGGCATCGCCACCGGCGCCAACGACAATCAGGGCAGCCGCTTCTCGCTGGGCTACAACGACTGGGGATTGAGCATGCCACTTCAACTGGGTTTGGGTGGCGACGTGGATCGGCCCGGTTACCAACCGGTGCGGGACACGCAGGTGCGCAGTCCGGTGAACATGATCGCCGTCGGCGATTGCCGTTCCGACGCGCCGGCCGGCAACATCAAATTCAACGCCAATCTCGACCCGCAAGTCAGCAACATGGAAAATCCGCAGCAGCACACGCAGTGCCCCTGCAACCGGCACAATTACCACACCGACCTGCTCTTTTGCGACGGGCACGTGGAAAGCCCGTTGCGAAATGAAGTCATTGACCCCAACAACAGCTATTGGCGTGCGCGTTGGAACACTGACAACAATCCGCATCCCGAAATCACCTGGTCGGTGCCGTGGTTGCCGGGCACTGGTCCCCTGGAACAATAATGGCCCTTGCCTTTTGACGGTCAGACCGGTTTTACTTCTTGAATCATGTTTATTCCCCGTTGGAGTGGTTTTTTTTCCGTCGTGTTGCTTCTGGCGCTTTCGACGACGGCCAGTGCCCAAACGTTGCGTCCGCCGGCCGTGCCGCTGGTGACGTTTGATCCCTATTTGAGCATCTGGTCTGAAGCCGACCATCTGACGGACAAAAACACCGTTCATTGGACGGGCCACGAACAATCGCTGGCCAGCCTGATTCGCATTGACGGAAAAACGTTTCGGCTGATGGGGGCCGAGCCGCCGGCGGTGCCGCCCCTGCCGCAAGTGTCGTTGCAGGTTTTCCCCACGCGCAGCATCTACGAATTTGAGGGGGCCGGCGTGCATGTCACGCTCACCTTCCTGACGGCGGCGTTGCCGCACGATCTGGACGTGTTTTCGCGGCCCTTGAGCTATCTCACCTGGCAGGTGCGTTCAACCGACGGCGCGCGGCATGAGGTTTCGATTTTCGATAGCACCAGCTCCGAATTGGCGGTCAACACCCCCGAGGAAACGGTCGTCTGGTCGCGCACGCGCGCCGGGCCGCTGACCGCCCTGCGCGTGGGCACCGCCGCCCAGCCGGTTCTCGGTTCTTCCGGCGACAATCATCGGATTGACTGGGGCTATGCCTACGCGGCGGCACTGACCCGGGAATCCCAATCCGCCATGGGCGGCCAGGAAATGTTGCTGAAGAATTTCGCCGATAACGGTCGCCTGCCGGCGCGTGACGACACCCGGATGCCGCGCGCGGTGAATGACGACATGCCGGCACTGGCCTTTGTTTTCGATCTCGGCCGCGTCGGCGCGAAACCCGTGCAACGACAGGTCCTCATCGCCTACGATGAGATTTACGCCATCAAATATTTCGGCCAAAACCTGCGGCCCTACTGGCGGCGCAACGGCCAGACGCCCGAACAATTGCTGGCGACGGCGGCCAAGGAATATCCCTCCATCCTTCGCCGCTGCGAAATGTTCGATCGCGATTTGATGGCGGATCTGTCGGCGGCCGGCGGCGAGCGTTACGCGCAAATTTGCGCCCTGGCGTATCGCGAATGCGCCGCCGCCTGCGGCCTGGCGGCCGACGCCAACGGCCAGCCGCTGTTCTTCACCAAGGAAAACACCAGCAACGGCGACATTGCCACCGTGGACGTGATTTATCCGATGGACCCGGTGTGGATTCTGCTCAGCCCCACGCTGGCCAAGGCGACCGTGGTGCCCATTCTTTCCTACGCCGCTTCCCCCCGCTGGAAATTCCCCAACGCGCCGCATGACCTGGGGACGTATCCTATCGTGACCGGGCGCGACAATGGCGGCGAAGCCATGCCGGTGGAAGAAAGCGGCAACATGATCCTGCTGTGCGACGCTATCGCCCACGCCGACGGCAACGCCAATTTCGTCGCCCCCTGGTGGCCGCAATTGACCCAATGGGCGGAATTCCTGGAGCGGTACGGCCTGGACCCGGAAAATCAGTTGTGCACCGACGATTTCATGGGCCATTTGGCGCACAATGCCAACTTGTCCGTCAAAGCGATCCTGGCGCTGGCCGCCTATGGCGATTTATGCCGGATGCGGGGCGAGACCGCCAGCGCACAAAAATACTTCGCCCTGGCCAAAGCCGACGCCCAACACTGGATTCAGGTGGCGGCCGACGACGACCACTACCGCCTGGCTTTCGACAAGCCGGATACCTGGAGCCAGAAATACAATCTGGTCTGGGACGGGATTCTGGGTCTGAACGTCTTTCCGCCGTCGGTGGCGCAAAAGGAAATCGCCTTTTACAAAACCGTCATGCAACCCTACGGTTTGCCGTTGGATTCGCGGACGCACCTGACCAAGACCGATTGGTCCATTTGGACCGCCACCCTTGCCGAGAGCCGGAGCGACTTTGAATCGTTCATCAACCCCATTTACAATTATCTGAACCAAACGCCGCTGCGCCTGCCGCTGGTGGATTCGTATCAAACCGACCAGTTTGGCCGCGGTCGCGGACCGATCTTCTCGGCGCGCCCGGTGGTGGGCGGCTTTTTCATCAAGCTGCTTACCGATCCAAAGATTTGGCACAAATGGACGTCTGGCGACAAGCTGAACCCGCACGATTGGGCGCCGCTGCCCCAACCGCCCAAAATGTCGGTCGTCGTCCCCGCCGCAGACACCCAACCGGCCTTCTGGCGCTACACCACCGTCCAACCGGCAGGCAACTGGATGAGCCCCGATTTCGACGATTCCTCCTGGGCGCGCGGCCCGGGCGGCTTTGGCACCGTCGGCACGCCCGGAGCCGTGATTGGCACTGCCTGGCAGACCGATGACATCTGGCTGCGACGCCAGGTGGTTCTGCCGCCGCAGAATTACGATGAACTTCAAGCCTGGCTGCATCACGATGAAGACGCCGAGGTCTATCTCAACGGCGTGCTGGCGGTGAAGGCGAGCGGTTTCACCACCGGCTACGAAAATTTCCCATTGACAGCGGCTGCTGAAGCCGCCCTCAAACCGGGAAAAAATCTAATCGCCATTCATTGCCACCAGACCGTCGGCGGACAATACGTGGATTGCGGTCTGGTGGACGTGCAAACCCGATAGCCGCGTGAAGGTTCCCCGTCAGAATATGGCGGCGCTGATTTTCGGCGGGCTGTTGTGCGTGGCGGCGCCGGCGCAGGAGCTTCCCTCCTCGGCCGACTTGCCGCCCACACCCATCGTCACCAATCGTCCGCCGCTGCTGCCCACACCCTTCGTGGCGCTTCCGCTGGGCAGCGTGCACCCGCAGGGCTGGCTGCGGGAACAATGTGAATTGCAACGCGACGGCATCACCGGCCATGCGGAACAACTTTACGCCAGCGATCTCGGCACCAACAGCGCCTGGCTGGGCGGCACCGGTGAAAATTGGGAGCGCGGTCCGTATTATTTTCGCGGGCTGGTGGCGCTGGCCTACACGTTGAACGACGCCGGCCTGAAGCATCAGGCGCAAAAATGGATGGACTGGCTGTTGGACCATCAACAGCCGGATGGTTACCTCGGCCCGGCCGCAAACAGCGACTGGTGGCCGCGCATTATCGCCACCGATACGCTCAAGGATTATTACGAAGCCACCGCCGATCCACGCGTGCCGACGGTGTTAAGCAATTACTTTCACTACATGCTCCGCCATTTGCCCGAGCGGCCCTTGAAGGATTGGGCCAAAGCGCGTGCCGGTGATGAAATGGCCGCGGCGCTTTGGCTTTACAACCGCAACGGCGATACCAACCTGCTGGCGCTGGTCCGTCTGCTGCGCCGGCAGGCGTACGACTGGCCCGGTATTTTCACCAGCAACAACTTTGTTTGCTACGGCACCGATTTTCATCCCAAACACAATGTCAACATCGAAGAAGCTCTCAAAATGCCGGCGGTGTATTATTTGCTTTCGCACCGGGCGAGCGACCGGGACGCCGTCGCGCTCGGCCTGGACAACCTCATGCGGGAAAACGCGCTGCCCTTCGACATCAACAGCGGCACGGAATTTCTATCCGGCGATTCGAGCATTCAGGGCGTTGAATTCTGTGCCATCGTCGAGGCCATGTTGAGTCTGGAAACGGTCGTGCGCATCACCGGCGATCCGGCGTTTGCCGACCGGCTGGAAACGATTGCCTTTAACGCCATGCCCGCCGCCACGGCCAACAACCTCAGGGGACTCCAGTATTATACCGTGCCCAACAACGTCATCGCCATTTACGGCAGCCACGGTTTCAACCAGGATTACCCCAATGGCACACTGCCCGGTCCTGACTCCGGCTATCCCTGTTGCCGCTACAATTTTCAGATGGGCTGGCCAAGATTCGTGCAGAACTCGTGGGCCGCCACCGCGGACGGCGGACTGGCAGTGATCGCCTACGCCCCCACCGTCGTCACCGCCCTCGCCGGCGGAAAACCCGTGCGCGTGATCGAAGACACCCGTTACCCCTTTGAAGAAGAAATCCGGCTGCACGTGGCTGTGGACGGGCCGGCAAACTTTCCGCTGGTGCTGCGCATTCCCGGCTGGTGCCGTCACCCCGCCGTGACCGTCAACGGCCGGCCGCAAACCGCGGTGCGAACGAATTCGTTTTACCGCCTGGAACGAACCTGGCACAACGGCGATGCCGTTACGGTGCGTTTGCCGATGCCCATTCAAACGCAAACCGGACCCACCCGTGCCGTAGCCATCCACCGCGGACCGTTGGTGTATTCGTTGAAAATCGGCGAGCAGTGGACAGTACGCACGCCTGGCCCGCCGGGTCTGCGCCAGTTTGCGGAGTTTGAAATTCATCCGACGACACCGTGGAATTACGCGCTGCAATTGAATCCCACGAATCCCGCCGCCGGACTGACCTTCACCAACCTGGGAACGCCCGCTAATCCCTTCGACCCGGCCGAACCGTCCGTGGCCTTGATCGCCCACGCCCGACGAGTGCCGGATTGGACGATCGGCTGGCGCGGCACCCACGCCTTTGAGCCGCCGCTCAGCCCGGTGGCCTCAACTCATTCGCTGGAGCGCGTCCTGCTGGTGCCGTTCGGCGCGCAACATTTGCGAATCAGTTGGTTTCCCTACCTCGGCACACCGTCCCCCACACGAAACAGTTTTACGGAGGATTTTGATCCAACCTGGTGCCGGCGCTGGACAACTTTTGGCGGCAACTGGCTGGCGCGACACGGCGTTTTAAGCACAGCGCCCGCCTCGGCCAACGGCGCCAAAGCCGTGGCCATGACCACGGCCTTTACGAATTTCATTTACGCAGGCGATGTGTCCGTGGGGCCGGTCGGCAACGCCGGCTTGATTTTCCGCGTCAGCCGGCCGGACATCGGCGCCGATGCCTACTGCGGTTACTATGTCGGTATCAATGCGCAGGAGTCCCGCCTGGAATTCGGCTGCGCCAGCAATGCCTGGCGCTCGATTACCAATGTGCCGATGGCTTTTGCGGCGAATACTTTCTACCATCTCAAAGTGCAGGCCGTCGGCCCGCGCATCCGCGTCTTTGTCAACGATGCCGACCGGCCCGTTTTGGATGTGCACGACGGCACCTTTGACGGCGGCATGGTGGGCGTGCGGGATTACTGCCCCGATGCCGAGCGCTCGCTCTCCAGTTTTTCCCACTTGACAGTTCAGCGTCTCTGATTCGCTCCGGGAACCGGCGGCAACGATTCAATGGAACGGCTTCCGTCCGGGTCGAAAACGAAACTGCAGCCGGAGTAAACTACCGTTCCTGCAACGCGGTTTTCAAATCGCTGACGAGCGTATCCACATCTTCCTCGGTGGTATCCCAGGCGCACATGAAGCGGCAGCCGCCGGCGGCGATGAAGGTGTAAAATTGCCAGCCGCGTTGCCACAACGCCTCGGCCACTCCCGCTGGCAAGGCGGCAAATACGGCGTTGGCCTGGCGCGGAAAAAGAATTTTCACCTCGGGCAACTGGCGCAACCGGGCTTCGAGCCGGGCGGCCATCGCGTTGGCATGGGCGGCGTGCCGCAACCATGCGCCGTCCCGCAACATGCCCACCCACGGCGCGGAGAGATAACGCATTTTGGACGCGAGCTGGCCGGCCTGTTTGCAGCGGTAGTCAAATTCCGCCGCCAGTTCCCGATCGAAAAACACCACGGCGTCGCCAATGCCAAGCCCGTTCTTCGTCCCGCCAAAGCACAGCACGTCCACGCCCGCCTGCCAGGTGATTTCCTGCGGTTTGCAGTTCAGGGTGACCACCGCGTTGGCGAAACGTGCGCCGTCCATCTGGATGCGCAATCCCAGCGACTTGGCCACGGCCCAAATGGCCTTGATCTCCTCGGCGGTATAGACCGTGCCCACTTCGGTGGCCTGCGTCAGGCTCACGGCGCGCGGTTTGGGGTAATGAATGTCGCTGCGCCGGTGCACCAGGCGCTCGACAGTTTCCGGCGTGACCTTGCCTTCGGCGCCGGAAACGGTCAGAACTTTTGTGCCGTGCGAGAAGAATTCCGGCGCCCCGCATTCGTCCGTTTCGACGTGTGAAAACTCGTGGCAGATGATGCTGTGATAAGAGCGGCAGAGCGACGCCAGCGCCAGTGAATTAGCGGCGGTGCCGTTGAACACAAAAAACACCTCGCAGGACGTGCCAAAAACTTCGCGGAGCAGGTCAGCAGCTTGTTGCGTCCACGCGTCGTTGCCGTAAGCGGGCGTGTGTCCGGTGTTGGCTTGTTCCCAAGCCGCCCAGGCTTCAGGACAAACGCCCGCGTAATTGTCGCTGGCAAACTGGCGGCGGGACTGGATGCCCGCGGTGAAATGGAAATCACCTTTGCGCATAACCTGGCGCCATTTTGCGTGGAAAACCCCGCCGACAAAAGCGCAAACCACGCGGAAAAAATCTGTAATCGGCCTGCGATTGTTAAACCCGCCGGCGCGCAGGATTCAAAGGGTTACCGACGTTTGGGCACCGGCAGCCATGCAGACTTTCCTGGCCAGACGATTCAAACTGTCTCCGTCCTGCCTGCTTATGGCCGGTAAATCAGCCGGTAAAACACCGAGCCGTTGGTGGCCGCCATCGGCACCGTCACCGAATTCACACGGAATTTCGATTAGATGCAGCGTGTCAATGATGCCGATACCGCGTCCGAAGGAAACGCCCGGAATCGCTTGTGCGAATTGCAGGTTCGGATTCATCCGCGTCTTGAGGTCAAGGAAGAAAACCTTGAGCAACTGCGCCGCCTTGATGACATAACGATCGTCGGCGGTGATTTTGTGGGCGGCGCCGAGCGCGGCCACGGCGTCTTTCAACCGCCAGATGCCCTCGCGATGCTTGTGGAAATTGTTCGGATTGATCTCGCCGTCGCGCTGGACGTAAGGCAGACCGTTGGTGGGGTTCGGATTCGGCCACCACTAATCGCCGTTGGAGTAATAATCATTCGGCCCGCCTTCGCTCAGCTTCGCCCGATAATCGGTGATGGTAATTGGCGCGAGGCCGAGCGCGGCGTTGGTGGCCTTCAGGATGCGGGCCAGGCCAATCGCCGCCGCGTCAATCGAAACGCGTGCGGAATGAACCAGCGCGGGCGTTGCAGCGCCCTCGGCGCGCAATGACGGCAAAGACGCTGAGTCCCGCAATTACAAGCAAAAATCGAATAGATTTTATATTTTCAAACCAATGTACGGTTTCGTCAGACGATGGCCATTTCATCGAAGTTTCAACAGATAAAACGCCTGCGGCCAAGTCGGGTCGGGCGCGTTGGTGAAACGGAAATTGCCGCTGTCGTCAAACGTATTCGTGGCGATCACCGGCCAGTTCGTCAAGGGCAGGCCGAGATTGGTCGAAGCCAAAACGTAATAGGCCCCGTTCGGCATACCCTTGCTGCCGCTGAAAATGAAATTGCCGTCTCTCAACACCGCTCCGGTCAT
>Ga0070740_10005336_pt1 | contig 11968 bp, 9 predicted proteins | sample Coa_R2_FD_67286 | JGI IMG/M metagenome (GOLD analysis project Ga0070740, IMG submission 67286) | Surface soil microbial communities from Centralia Pennsylvania, which are recovering from an underground coalmine fire - Coalmine... | ecosystem: Environmental > Terrestrial > Soil > Unclassified ...
CTGCCCGTCGCGCGCTCGATCTCGGCCAAGGCGTCGCGGATGATCCGCGGCTCCTCCTCGGGCGGCACGCCATTGAGGCGCTTCGTGTTGGTCTGGTTGTGGCCCATCCATTCCCAGCCGCGCTTCTGCCCCTCCTCGATGATCTCGGGATGGCGGGCGCAGAGATTGCTGTTGAGCGCCACGGTGCCGCGGATGCCGTAGCGCTCCATCACCTGCATCAGGCGGAACACGCCGACGCGGTTGCCATAGTCGCGCACCGCCCAGGTCGGCACGTCCGGCGCCTTGACCCCCGAGCCGCCGGCCGCCGCCGGCACCTGCTCGTCGAGGGCGAAGAACTCGATGTTGGGGATGATCCACAGCGCGAGCCGCGCGCCATTGGGCCATTGGAGGCGCGGGCGGCGGATGATCGGCGAATAGGGAAAGGGACCATAGGCGCCGGGCTTCATGGGCGGACCTTTCGCGGGGTTGCGCCGCGATTGTCGCCAGTGTCCGCCCAGCTTTCAACCGCCACGGCGCCGCCTCGCCCTCCGGTCCGTCCTCAGGCGAGCAGCGTCACCTCGCCAGTTTCGAGATCGAAGAATCCCGCGACGACGGCGATCTTGCCGTTCTCGAGAAGGCCCGCCAGGACGGGAGAGGACTCCTTCAGAAGCTGCGCCTGGATCCTCGCATTCGCCTCGATCGCCGCCCGCAGATCGCCGCCTGCCTGATTGACGGCCGGCCGGATGTAGCGATAAAGCGCGCTGATCTGCCCGGGCGCCGCCTTGCCGTCGATCGTCGCCTTGACGGCGCCGCAATTGCCGTGCGCCAGCACCATGATCACCCGGGTACCGAGCACTGCCGCGCCGAATTCGATGCTGGCGATGATCTCCGACGTCACGATATTCCCGGCGATCCGGTTGACGAACACCTGGCCGATGCTCTGATCGAACACGAGCTCTACGGGCACGCGCGAATCGGCGCAGGCGAGCACCGAGGCAAATGGCTCCTGCCTCTCTGCGGTAACCTTCCGCAGGACCGCAAGATCCTGCCGATAAAGGGTCGGCTTCCGCTCGACAAAGCGCCGGTTGCCGTCCAGCAGGCGCTGCAGCGCCTCCTCTGGGGATTCAGCCATGGCCGCTTCCAACCGTCGGGAATGCCGCTCAGTAGCGGTAGTGGTCCGCCTTGAAGGGGCCGGCCGGGTTGAGGCCGAGATATTCCGCCTGCTGCGGCGTGAGCTTCGTCAGATGCACGCCGAGCTTTTCGAGATGCAGCGCCGCCACCTTCTCGTCGAGGTGCTTCGGCAGCACATAGACCTTGCGGTCATAGCTGTCGGCGTTGTTGAAGAGCTCGATCTGCGCCAGCACCTGGTTGGTGAAGGAGGTGCTCATCACGAAGCTCGGGTGGCCGGTGGCACAGCCGAGATTGACGAGCCGTCCCTGCGCCAGGACGATGAGCCGCTTGCCGTCGGGAAAAATCACCTCGTCGACCTGCGGCTTCACCTCTTCCCACTTGAAGTTCCGGAGCGCGCTGATCTGGATCTCGCTGTCGAAGTGGCCGATGTTGCAGACGATGGCGCGGTTCTTCATCTTCCGCATGTGGTCGAGCGTGATCACGTCGACATTGCCGGTGGCGGTGACGAAGATGTCGCCCACGGGCGCCGCCTCCTCCATCGTCACGACCTGATAGCCCTCCATCGCCGCTTGCAGCGCGCAGATCGGATCGATCTCGGTCACCATCACCCGCGCGCCCTGGCCCTTGAGGCTCGCGGCCGAGCCCTTGCCGACCTCGCCGAAGCCCGCGACCACCGCGACCTTGCCGGCGAGCATCACGTCGGTCGCGCGCTTGATGCCGTCGACCAGGCTCTCGCGGCAGCCGTAGAGATTGTCGAACTTCGACTTGGTGACGCTGTCATTGACGTTGATCGCCGGCACCTTGAGCTTGCCGACGCGCGCCATCTCGTAGAGCCGGTGCACGCCCGTCGTGGTCTCCTCGGTGATGCCGCGCACGTTCTCGAGAAGCTCGGGATATTTCTCGTGCATCACCTTGGTGGCGTCGCCGCCATCGTCGAGGATCATGTTCGGCAGCCAGCCGTTCGGACCCTTGAGCGTCTGCTCGATGCACCACTCGTATTCCTCCTCGGTCTCGCCCTTCCAGGCGAAGACCGGGATGCCCTTGGCGGCGATCGCCGCGGCGGCGTGATCCTGGGTCGAGAAGATGTTGCACGAGCTCCAGCGCACCGTGGCGCCGAGCGCGATCAGCGTCTCGATCAGCACCGCTGTCTGGATCGTCATGTGCAGGCAGCCGACGATGCGCGCGCCCTTGAGCGGCTGCTTGCCGGCATATTCCGCGCGCACCGCCATGAGGCCCGGCATCTCGGTCTCGGCGAGCGAGATCTCGCGCCGCCCCCAATCGGCGAGCGAAATGTCCCGGACCTTGTAGTCGTTGCTGGCCATGATTGCTCCTTGAAACTCAGAACGCGCGCTTCAGCTCGGCGACGAGGTCGGTCTTCTCCCAGGAGAAGCCGCCATCGGCGTCGGGCTTGCGGCCGAAATGCCCGTAGGCGGAGGTCCGCGCATAGATCGGGCGGTTGAGCCGAAGGTGCGTGCGGATGCCGCGCGGCGAGAGGTCGAGCAGGTTCTGCAGCACGGCGCTGAGCTTCTCCTCGTCGACCCTGCCGGTCTCGTGCGTGTCGATATAGACGGAGAGCGGCTTCGCCACGCCGATCGCGTAGGAGAGCTGGATGGTGCAGCGGTCGGCGAGGCCCGCCGCCACCACGTTCTTGGCGAGGTAGCGCGCGGCATAGGCGGCGGAGCGGTCGACCTTCGAGGGATCCTTGCCCGAGAAGGCGCCGCCGCCATGCGGTGCCGCGCCGCCATAGGTGTCGACGATGATCTTGCGGCCGGTGACGCCGGCGTCGCCATCGGGACCGCCGATCACGAAGCGCCCGGTCGGGTTCACGTAGAAATGCTCGTCGCCGCACATCCAGCCCTCGGGCAGGGTCTTCTCCACATAGGGACGCACGATCTGGCGCACCTTGTCCTGGTCGATCGAGGGATCGTGCTGCGTCGAGACCACGACCGAGGTGGCGCGGACCGGCTTGCCGTTCACGTACTGCAGGCTGATCTGGCTCTTGGCGTCGGGGCCGAACAGCTTCTCCTTGCCCGAGTGCCGCGCCTCGGAGATCGCGCGCAGGATGTTGTGCGCGTAGTAGATCGGCGCCGGCATCAGGTCCGGCGTCTCGGTGCAGGCATAGCCGAACATGATGCCCTGGTCGCCCGCGCCCTCGTCCTTGTTGCCCGCGGCATCGACGCCCTGGGCGATGTCGGGCGACTGGGTGTGGATGATGCACTCGACGTGGGCGTTCTTCCAGTGGAAGCCCTCCTGCTCGTAGCCGATCTCCCTGATGGCGTTGCGCGCGAGCTCGACCAGCTTCTCATGCGTCACCGATTCGGGGCCGCGCACCTCGCCGGCCATCACCACGCGGTTGGTGGTGCAGAGCGTCTCGACGCCGCAATGCGACATCGGATCGGCGGCGAGGAAAGCGTCCACCACCTCGTCCGAGATACGGTCGCACACCTTGTCCGGATGTCCCTCAGAGACGGATTCGCTGGCAAAGATGAAGTCGCGCTTGCTCACGGGATGGCTCCTCTCCTGCCGGTCACCGGCGTCGTTGCTCAGACCGCGTCCCGCTTGCGCGAGATCACGTAGGACTCGTCGCAGAACCACAAGCCGCCGTGCTTCTGCAGCACCTCGCGCGTCGCGTCGAGATAGCCGGTGCTGCTGATCACCTGCGACAGGCGGTTGTCGTCGATCTGCGCCACGTAGATCGCCGCGTTCCACGCGGCGAACAGGGTGGACGTGCCGATCGACGCGCTGATCTCGCTGGGCAGCGTATGCATGCTGTAGCGGAACAGCGAGCGCGCGTCGGAATAGGCGTTGAAGTTGAGGTCGCGGCCGGCGCTGCCGAGCTCCGACTTGGTGGCGCGCAGGAGCTGGTGCCGGTCCGTGGTGAAGGGGTTCTCGTCCGGCCAGACCTTCTGGATGATCTCGATCCCGGGGTCGTTGCCGTGCGAATGGATGCCGATGAGCCGGCCGCCGGGCGCGAGCCCGCGCGCCAGCGGCGCCAGCACGCGCTTCGCCTTGAACTCGACCGTGGCGCGCGCGCGATAGGGCTGCGAGGCGATGACGAGATCGTAGTCGGCGCGCGTCGCGCCGCGGCGCGGGCGCAGCGAGTCGAGCAGGAACTTGTGGTCGTCGCGATAGAGCACCAGCACCACCGGCTTCTCGTAGAGCGGGTTGCCGCTGGCGCCGGTCTTGGCGCGCCAGTTCTCGTCGAGGAAGGGCTGCAGCGCGGTGATCTGCTGCTCGAAATCATGCGCCGAGCTGCCGAGCAGCGCCACCTCGTGCCAAACGAGGCTCGTCGCCGCGGTCACCGAGTGCGGCGTGAGCCACGGCGCCTCGGCGTAGTACATGTTGGTGATGACGAGCACGGTGGCGGGATGCTCGTAGAACCGGTCCGGCATCTTCTCGAGCGCGAGGCGCACGTCCTCGAGGCTGATCTCCTTGCCCACCACATAGAGCGGGATGGTGGGGAAGCGGTTGTGCGTCGCGCGCATCACCCGCGTCAGCACCGTGCCGTCGCCGATCCCGGCGTCGAAGATGCGGAGCCCCGGCGGGCGCGGATGCAGGCTCGCCAGTTCCATCGCCACGCGCTCGGCGATCACCCATTTCTCGCCGCAGGTGGTGACGAAGAGCAGGTATTTCTGGCGGTTGTCGTAGAAGCGGAAGCTCTTGCCCGTCTCGCCCGCGACGGCGCCGGGCGCCAGGGACGGCACGTGCGTGCGCTCGACCGCCGCCGGCGCCAGCGCCGGGCTGTGCTCGTTCTGCGTCATGAAGGCTTTGACCCGTTCCACGGTCTCGATGGTCACACGGCCGCCGAACCGCAGCCGGCTGACAAGCTTTCCATCATTGACGGCAAGCCGCCCGAAGGTCGACTCGGCCATGCCGATGCGCCGGCAATAGCCCGAGATCTCCCGGAGGAGCGACTGACTGTCCACTGGCGGAATTTCCTCCCGGCCGCGTTATCCTGGCTGCGGCCGCGCCCAAGCTCGATGTAACGGCCGGGAGGGCGGAAGTCAAGAGGCCGGTTGCCCACTCCAATAGTGGGATGAATTGTGGGCAGCTTCAGCCGGCGGATGGGATCGGTCCCATGCCGATCAGGCCGGCGCGCTTTCCTTCTTGCGCTCGAGCGCGCGGGCGATGCGGCGCTGCAACTGCCGCGCCTCGGGCGAGAGCCGCGTCGGCGCCCGCGCCATCAGGAACGAGTCGAGCCCCCCATTGTGCTCGATCGTGCGGATCGCCCGGGTGGTGAGGCGGAGCCGCACCCCGATGCCCAGCGCGTCGGACAGCACCGAGGTCTCCTGCAGGTTCGGCAGGAAGCGGCGCTTCGTCTTGTTGTTGGCGTGGCTGACATTGTGTCCGGTCTGCACGCCCTTGCCGGTGATGCTGCAACGCCTCGCCATGTCCCGCCCCGATGCGCGAAAGGCCGCGTTCTAGGCCGTTTCGCCCTCCCCGGTCAAGCCGCCCCGCGCCGGCGGCCGGCGGCGCAGGAACGGCAGGCGCCGCGCCAGCCCGCGCAAGAGCCCGTGCTCCTCGATCCACAGCGCATAGGCGCGATAGGCGGGGTCGCGGCCCAGATGCCGCTCCTCGGTCCGCGCGCGGAGATAGTAGACGAGGTTCACCAGCCCCAGCAGGGCGCAGTCGCGCAAGCCCTGCGCCCAGCCCTGGCCGCTGATGAACGGCACCGAAATGAGCCACCAGCTCAGGTTCTTCGCGAGATAGGCCGGGTGCTTGGAGAAGCGGTAGGGACCGCCGGTGATGATGCCGCGATGCGTGAGGTTGGAGAAGCGCAGCCCGAACGCCACGGTCGAGAGCGCGTAGATCAGCAGCAGCGCCACGATCGCCGCGCCCCAGACGAACTTCAGCACCGGCCAGGGCGCGAGCCAGTTGTCCCAGTAGATCCTGTCGTCATAGGCGAGGTAGTTGCGGCCGATCACCGAATAGAACGGCTGATAGCAGATGAGCGCGACCATCCAGCCGAAGGCGGTGGGCTCGGTGCTGCGGATGTGCGAATCGAAGAGCCGCAGCGTGAGCGCGTAGCCCACCACGCAGAACAGCACGTCGATCGTGTAGGAAAGCTCGAAGAAGAGCTGGTAGATGCGCATCCCGTCGCCGCTCAGGAGCCGCAGCGCGTGGCCGAGCGCGCGCACGTTGCCGTCGAGATAGACCACCATCAGCGGCAGGAAGAACGCCTTCACCCCCCACCCCATCGCATGCGCGCGGAGCAGCGCCCAGTTGGCTTGGCGCCACCGGCCGGGCCGGATGAGCGCGCCAAGCTCCCAATAGGCGTCCGCGGGGTCGACCAGATGCCGGTCGGCCCACAGGAAGTAGAGCGGCGCCAGCAGCAGCCACAGCGCGCCATGCAGGCTGAGATAGGGCCAGGCGGAAGAGACGCCGAGGAAGCGCCAGAACGGTGCGTAGAAATCACCGTGATACTCGGGGAAGAGCCAATAGAGAACCGCGACCGCGGCGAGCGTCAGCCCGAGCCCGAGCAGCCGCGTCGCGACCCGGCCGAGCCGCGCCGGGCGCAGGCTCTGCCGCGCGAGGCCGCTCGATGGGGCGAAGCCGGTGCCGAGCCACAGCATCTCGCCTGAGACGATGATCGCCGCCACGGCGGCTGAGGCGGCGAGCGGCGCGAACACGCCGCCCGCGTCGATCCTCCCGCCGACATAGAACGCGCCCAGCGCCAGGAGCCCGCCGCACAGCGCCAGCATGTTGAGCCCGAAATGCGCGGCCGAAGGCGGCGGCGCGCGGCCGCTCCCGTCGCGCGCCGCGGCGGAGCGGATCGCGGGACTCTCGATCGCGGCATCGGCGGATACCGCCCGGTCGATGGTCGGCGCCTCGCGCATGCGGGTCTCCCGTCCTGGCAGGGCACGGCTGGGTGCCGCCGAGGGTAGTGCCGATTTATGAGCGATCGGTTGCCGCGGCGCCTACCGCGCGCGCCCGAGGAATTCGGCCAGCGCCGCGCGCGCCGCGGCGGCCGGGGTGAGCTTCAGCGCCGCGACCGCCTCCTCGAGCGCGGGCAGGCGGGCGGAAACCGCGGGGTCCGCCTTCAGCGCGTCGGTCAGGCCCTCGCCCAGCTCGCGCCACAGCGCGGCCCGCGCCTGGCTCGCGCGGCGCCGCCCGAGCGCGCCGCTCCGGGCGAGCGCCGCGCCCCGCGCCTCGATCCGCTCGAGGACCGTATCGACGCCGCGCCCTTCGAGCGCCGAGACCGCCAGCACCTCGGGCCCGTCCGCCGCCGCCGGCCGCAGCAGGCGCAGCGCGTGGCCGTAATCCGCGACCGCCCGCGCGGCCGCCGCGGCGAGATCGCCGTCCGCCTTGGTGACGACCACCAGATCCGCGAGCTCGACGATGCCGCGCTTCATCCCCTGCAGCTCGTCGCCGCCGCCCGGCGCGATCAGCAGCAGGAAGAGATCGACCATCTCCGCGACGTCGGTCTCGGATTGCCCGACTCCCACCGTCTCGACGATCACGCGGTCGAAGCCCGCCGCCTCGGCGAGCCACACCGCTTCGCGCGTGCGCCGCGCCACGCCGCCCAGCATGCCGCCCGCGGGCGAGGGGCGGATGAAGGCGCGCGCGCTCGCGGCGAGCGTCGGCATCCGCGTCTTGTCGCCCAAAATCGAGCCGCCGCCGCGCTTCGAGCTGGGATCGACGGCGAGCACCGCGACGCTATGGCCTTGCGCGATCGCGAGCGGCCCCAGCGCGTCGATGAAGGTCGACTTCCCCACCCCCGGCGCGCCGGAGATGCCGAGCCGCAGCGCCTTGCCGGTCGCAGGGAGCAAGCGCTCGAGCAGCGCCTCGGCCGCCGCGCGGTCGTCGTCCCGCGTCGATTCCGCGAGCGTGATCGCGCGTGCGAGCGCGCGCCGGTCGCCGCGCCCCACCGCGGCGGCGAGTTTTCCCGGATCGGGCAGCGGCGCCAACGCCCCTCACCCTCCCGCCGCGGCGCCGGGCGCGCGCGGGCCGCGGGTCAATCCGCGTCCGCTTCGGCGAGCACGGCGGCGCGCTCGTCGGCTTCCTGCTGGCGCGCCCACATCGCGGCATAGACGCCGCCCTGGGCGAGCAGCGAGGCGTGGTCGCCGCGCTCGACGATACGGCCGCCATCGAGCACGAGGATCTCGTCGGCGCCCACCACCGTCGAGAGGCGGTGCGCGATCATCAGCGTGGTGCGCTGGGCCGCGACCTCCTCCAGGCTCGCCTGGATCGCGCGCTCGGTCTTGGTGTCGAGCGCCGAGGTCGCCTCGTCGAAGATCAGGATGCGCGGCCCCTTCAGGATGACGCGGGCGATCGCCACGCGCTGCTTCTCGCCGCCCGAGAGCTTGAGCCCGCGCTCGCCCACCGGGCTGCGATAGCCGTCGGGAAGCGCCGCCACGAAATCGTGGATGCGCGCGAGCCGCGCCGCCGCCTCGATCTCGGCCTCCGCCGCGCCGGGCCGGCCATAGGCGATGTTGTAGCGGATCGAGTCGTTGAACAGCACGGTGTCCTGCGGCACCACGCCGATCGCGCGGCGCAGGCTCGCCTGCGTCACGTCGCGCAGATCCTGCCCGTCGATGCGGATCGCGCCCTCGTCCACGTCGTAGAAGCGGAAGAGGAGCCGCGCGATCGTCGATTTGCCGGCGCCGCTGGGACCGACGATCGCCACCGCGCCGCCCGGCGGCACGCGGAACGACACGTCCTGCAGGATCGGCCGCCGCCGGTCGTAGCGGAACGAGACATGGTCGAACGCGATCTCGCCGCGGGTGACGACGAGGTCCGGCGCGCCCGGCTTGTCCTTGACCTCGGCCTCGATCTTCAAGAGCCGGAACATCGCCTCGAGGTCGGTGAGCGACTGCTTGATGTTGCGGTACACCATGCCCAACACATTCAAGGGCATGTAGAGCTGCACGAGATAGGAGTTCACCAGCACGAAGTCGCCGACCGTCAGCCGTCCGGCCGCCACCCCCGAGCCCGCGAGCAGCATCACCGCGACGAGCCCCGCCGCCATGATCGTGCCCTGGCCGATATTGAGCACCGACAGCGTCGCCTGGCTCTTCACCGCGGCGCGCTCGTAGGCCTGGAGCGCGGTGTCGAAGCGGCGCGATTCGTGCTCCTCGTTGGCGAAGTATTTGACGGTCTCGTAATTGAGCAGGCTGTCGATCGCGCGGGTGTTGGCCTCGCTGTCGCGCTCGTTCATCTCGCGCCGGTACTTCACCCGCCAGTCGGTGATGAGGAAGGTGAAGGTGACATAGAGCACCACCGTCGCGAGCGTCAGCGCCGCGAAGCTCGCCGCGTAGAACCGCCACAGGATCCCGCACACCAGCAGGATCTCGAACATGGTCGGAACGAAGTTGAACAGCAGGTAGGAGAGCAGAAACTCGGTGCCGCGGATCCCGCGCTCGATCGCGCGCGAGAGCCCGCCGGTCTGCCGCTCGAGATGGTAGCGCAGCGACAGCGCATGGAGGTGCCGGAAGGTCGAGAGCGCGACGCGCCGCACCGCGTTCTGCTCGACCTTGGAGAAAATCGCGTCGCGCAGCTCGGCCGAGACCTGCGCGCCGACCCGCGCCAGGCCGTAGGCCACCACCAGCATCACCGGCACCACGACCGCCGCCGCGTGCCCCGGCGTCAGCGCGTCGACCGCGCGCTTGTAGAGCAACGGGACGCCGACATTGACGCCCTTCGCGGCGACCAGGAAGCCGATCGCGATGACGACGCGCGCCCTGAGCTCGAGCGAATCCCGCGGCCAGAGATAGGGCAGAAGGCCGGAGAGCGCCTTCAGCTCCTGCCAGAACCCGACCTCGGTCGGCTTGTTGGAGAGGCCCCCCGGTCTTCGGCCCCTCATGTGGGCTGCGCCTCGGCGCGCGGCAGCCGCACCGCCATCGCCACCACGCCCGCCATCAGCAGCGCGCCGAGCACGAACGGCGCGTCGCGGCCCCAGAGCGAGAACACCGCGCCCGCCACCGCGGGACCCACGATGCGCGCCAGGCTCGAGGCGGATTGCGACACGCCCATGATGCCGCCGCGCTCCTCGGCGCCGGCCTCGCGCGAAACGAGGCTCGTGACCGAGGGGTTGAGCAGGCCCATGCCGATGGCAAGCATCCCCGTCACCACCAGCACCGCCCAGAGCGAGCCGGCGAAGGCGAGGCCCAGGAGCCCTGCGCCGATGATCGCCGCGCCCGCGACGACGAGCCGCGCCTCGCCGAAGCGCCGCGCCAGCTTGCCGATCGCGCCGCCCTGCAGCGCCGCCAGCACGATGCCGACATAGAAGAAGATCCAGCCCACCTGCTCCGGCCCCCAGCCGAAGCTGCGGTTGGCCCAGAGCGCGAACGTCGTCTCCATGCCGGCGAAGGCGCTCACCGTGACGAAGAGCAGCGTGATGAGGTTGGCGAGCACCGGCCGCGCGAACGCGCCCTTGGCGAGCGCGAGCCGGCTCGGCCGCGCCGCCAGCGCCGAGCCTGCTGCAAGGCTCTCCTTGAGCCGCAGCATGGTGAGCGCGAACGCCACGGCGGAGAGGCACGCGGCGAGAAAGGCGGGCCGCGCGAGGTCCGCGGTCGCGGGATCGGCGCCGGCAACCACGCCGCCGATCGCCGGCCCCACCGTGAAACCCAGCCCGAACGCCGCGCCGATCATGCCCATGCCGTGCGCGCGCTTCTCGGGCGGCGTCACGTCGGCGATATAGGCCTGCGCCGCCGCGATGTTCCCCGCCCCCGCGCCGGCCAGGAGCCGCGCCGCGAACAGCATCCAAAGCGCATCGGCAAGCCCGAGCCACACATAGGACAGGACGGAGCAGGCGAGGCTCGCGAGCAGCACCGTCTTCCGCCCCAGCCGGTCGGAGAGGCGCCCCAGGATCGGCGCGGCGACGAACTGCGCCAGCGAGTAGCTCGCCATCAGCATCGTCACCGCGAACGGCGAGGCGTCATAGCGGAGCGCGTAATAGGGCAGCAGCGGGATCACCACGCCGAAGCCGATGAGGTCGATGAAGACGATGAGAAACAGCACGGCCATGCGGGAAGCATAGATAGGACGGATCGCGGCCGATTGCGAGCCGGCGGGGCTGCCGGCCGTCAACCCTGGCTCATGCCGGGACGCGGCGCTGCTCGATGAGGCGCAGGATCTCGCTCGCGGCCGCGGGGATATTGGTGCCGGGGCCGAAGATCGCGGCGACTCCGGCCGCCTTCAGGAACGCGTAGTCCTGCGGCGGGATCACGCCGCCCACCACCACCAGCACGTCGCCGGCGCCCTGGGCCTTGAGCGCGGCGACGAGCGCCGGCACCAGCGTGCGGTGGCCCGCGGCCTGCGAGGAGACGCCTATCACATGCACGTCGTTCTCCACCGCCTCGCGCGCGGCTTCCTCGGGGGTCTGGAACAGCGGCCCGATATCGACGTCGAAGCCGATGTCGGCGAAGGCGGTGGCGATCACCTTGGCGCCGCGGTCGTGCCCGTCCTGGCCGAGCTTCGCCACCAGCATGCGCGGCCGGCGCCCCTCGGCGCGGGCGAAGGCCTCGACCTCGCGCTGGATGCGGCGGAAGCCCTCGTCGCCGTCGTAGAACGCGCCATAGACGCCGGAGACCGAGCGGATCGTCGCGCGGTGCCGCGTGAACACCTGCTCGAGCGCGTCGGAGATCTCGCCGACGGTGGCGCGGGCGCGCGCGGCCTCGATCGCGAGCGCCAGGAGATTGCCCTCGCCGCTCCGCGCGGCCTGGGTGAGCGCCGCGAGCGCGGCGCGGACGCGCGCGGCGTCGCGCGAGGAGCGCACGCGCTCGAGCCGCGCGATCTGCTGCTGCCGCACGCGGGAATTGTCGATGTCGAGAAGATCGACGCGCTCCGGCGCGCCGATGCGGTACTTGTTGACGCCGACGATCACCTCCTCGCCGCGGTCGATGCGGGCCTGGCGGCG
>Ga0070740_10005338_pt1 | contig 11966 bp, 7 predicted proteins | sample Coa_R2_FD_67286 | JGI IMG/M metagenome (GOLD analysis project Ga0070740, IMG submission 67286) | Surface soil microbial communities from Centralia Pennsylvania, which are recovering from an underground coalmine fire - Coalmine... | ecosystem: Environmental > Terrestrial > Soil > Unclassified ...
CGCGCGAGTCCTTCACAACTTGCCAGGCTCCTGCGACACATTTTTTCGCGCTCCCGCTGAAGATTGCTCGCAGATCCGATCGCCCTTTGTTCCCCAACCCATGGCCTCCTTTTTTCCGTTTTGGTTGGGTTACATCTTAAATGGCGCGACGTTGCCCCCTTCGGTTACATTTTGCATGGCGCGATACGTCCCTGTGCGAAACGCGACGGTTTTTGCTAGAATCCGGCCCGTTTTTTTTCGTAGAAAGCAGGTCGGTTACGAGGACCCTTTTGTGAGCTTCCGCAGGAGTCTGCGCCAAATTCGCGACGGATTTGAATTTTCGTTCTGGGTCGCCAACATCAGCGAGCTATTCGAGCGGCTTGCTTTCTACGGCCCTCAGGCTGTGCTGGCCATCTTTCTTCACGAATATCTGCGGATGTCCGTTCAAGACACCGGCAAGCTCATGGGTTCCTTCGGGTTTGCAGCGTTCTCCCTTCCCATCATCAGCGGCACTCTCGCCGACCGATTCGGTTTTCGCAATTCACTTTTGTTTGCCTATTCGATCCTTACCGGCGGATATTTTCTGACGGCGTCGCTCTCCGCGCCTTGGTTCGCGCCCGTTGTTCGTGTCCTGCCGCTCTACTGGCTGGTGCTGGGCATACTCATCGTTACGGCATTCGGACCGTCGTTTGTCAAGCCATGCGTCGTGGGGACGATACCCCAGACGTCCAAAGAGAACGTGCGCTCCTTGGGCTATTCCATTTATTACACAATTATGAGCGTGGGGTCCTGTTTTGGCCCGGTAGCAGCCTATCTCGTTCGCACGTCCTATGGAGTCAGAAGTGTATTTCGCGCTTCGGCGCTCACTACGCTCTCTATGTTGCTGTTCATCTTTCTGTTTTTTCGCGAGCCGCGCACGTCGGCTCCAACGGCCGTGACGAGTATTGGCGAAGCGCTGCGAAACTTGGCAAAGGCGATGACGGACGGCCCATTCGTCACGCTGTTGGCCATCTATTCGGTGTACTGGATGGTGTTCTGGCAAGTATTCGTGGCTATGCCACTGTATTTGCGTGGATTCGTTGATCCCCGCGCGAAGGTCGACCTAATTCTTGCGGTCGATCCGTTCTTAATCATGTTCTTTCAGGTTGCGGTAAGTACCCTTACGCGCCGTCTTTCCGCCGTTTCAGCCATGGCCTTGGGTTTGGGCGCAAGCGGTTTGTCCATGCTCGTATTTGCTTTGCATCGTTCCGTCTGGATTGCCGTGCTCGCCCTGAGCGTTTTGGCCGTGGGAGAGATGATTCAGGCGCCGCGATACTTTGAGCACATCGCGGGCCTCGCGCCGGAGAACCAGAAAGGATTGTTCATGGGCTGTGCGTTCTTTCCCGTGGGGCTGGGCTATCTGCTTGCCGGCCGACTGGGAGGCGTCCTGGTCCACCGGTACTGCGAAGCGGAGCATCGTCCCCAGGAAATGTGGATGATCCTCGCGGCCGTCGGCCTTCTGAGCGGCGTCGCGATGTTGGCTTTTGGCAAAACGAATCAATGGCGAAGGGCGGTCACCTGGCAGCGAAGCAGCCCGTGAGAGGCGGTTACGTTGTTGTGGCACCATTGGGAAACCGTGTAGTACCATTGGTGCTACAGGGAAAACGGGGTGACTGATGCGCTTGCCGGTGAACCACCATGATTTCTCCTGATGCCAGGGCCGTCCATCTTTCATCGCTCGTGATTGACACGCATGTGGACACGGTTCAGCGATTGATTGCCGAACCGACGGACCTTGGTATTCACGATTCGAGCGGCGCTGTCGACATTCCTAGCCTCAAAGCCGGAGGCTTATCGGCCATTTTCTTTGCGGTGTGGGTGCCCAGCACGGTGAAAGGCGCCACCGTCGTCCACCGGGCCATGGGTCAGATCGATGCCATTCAAGAGCAGGTGCGTTTACATCCGGACTCTTTGCTTCCCGGACTGAAGGCGTCCGACGTTTACGTGGCTCATTCCCGAGGCAAGTGTGCTGTATTCGTCGGCTTGGAAGGAGGACATCTGATTGCTTCGGACCTGGGCGTTCTGCGCCGCTTCGCTGCGTTGGGAGCACGCTACCTGACCTTAACGCATGGAAGCAACACGGACTGGGCAGATTCTTCCACCGATGCGCCCTTGCATAACGGACTAACAAGCTTCGGGAAGGAGGTTATAAGGGAGCTCAATCGCCTAGGCATGTTGGTGGATGTCTCTCACGCATCGGACAAGACCTTTTATGATGCGTTGGAGATTAGCGACGCTCCGGTAATTGCATCACACTCTTCTTGCAGAAGCCTGTGCAATGTTCCGAGAAACCTTAGCGACGAGATGATCAAAGCTCTGGCCGCGCGAGGTGGGGTAGTGCAGATAAACTTTCACACAGGATTCCTCGATGAAAAGGTCGCCAAAAGCGAAAACACGCCCGAGCTCTTCCGCAAGATGAGCGACGTGGAGAAGGTCTTTCCGAATGACGCGCGACGACAGGCTAAAGCCTGCCGGGAAATCGCCAGGCATCACGGAGCGACGTTGCCGCAAATCTCCTGGACCAGGATCGTCGACCACATCGACCACGTCGTCGAAGTGGCTGGTGCGGATCACGTTGGCCTAGGTTCGGATTTTGACGGCGGTTGTATGCCGCGAGGGATGGAGAGTGTCTCACAACTGCCCAGGATTACAGAATCGTTGCTGCAAAAAGGCTATAGCCCGGGCGACATCGGCAAGATTCTTGGGGGAAACATCCTTCGGGTGCTGACTGCGGCCGAAAAGCGGGCCGAAGCGGGAAACGTTCATGATGACTAGGTCACGCTTGCGGTGGTCAATTGCTCCTGCGCTCGTTGCGCTAGCGACATGTTGGCTTGCATCGACTGCATTCGCCCAGTTCAATACGCAGTTTGGAGTGCGGATCCCGATGCGTGACGGCGTGCATCTCACTGCGGATGTCTGGGTTCCGGCCGCCGCTGGACCGTTTCCGGCAATCCTCGTACGCACGCCGTACATGAGAAACTGGGACAATCCCAACCAAAACTTCGGCCGATTGGGAGCCTTCTATACGGCTCACGGTTACGCGTTCGTCGTTCAAGATGTTCGCGGACGCGGTGATTCCGAAGGGGAGTTTGACTTCTTTTTCCAGGAAGCTGCAGATGGGTACGACACCGTGGAGTGGATCGCTCGCCAGCCGTGGTCCAATGGACGGGTCGGCATGATGGGCGGCTCGTATCTTGGCACGGTCCAATGGCTTGCAGCACGGGAGAGGCCTCCGCACTTGGTTTGCATTGTTCCACGGGCTCCCGCAGGCCGCTACTTTGATGAAATACCCTATCATGGCGGAGCATTTGCCCTGGAGTGGGCGCTGACTTGGTTGAATGATACTTCTGGCCACACGGAGCAGCGCGCCAACGTCGTCGGGATGGATCTTGATTCCATCTTTCGGCATCGCCCGTTGATTTCAGCCGACATCGCTATGGGAAGGAAAATGCGGCTGTATCGCGAATTTCTGCAGCACGACACCTTGGATGACTACTGGAAGCGAATCCAGTTCACCGCCAGCGACTTCCAGAAGATCGCGATCCCGACTTTGACCATCACAGGCTGGTTCGACGGCGACCAAGCGGGCGCTCTGTTCTATTGGCGAAATATTCGAGCCCATTCACCCCGCCCGGACGCCCACTATTTGTTGGTCGGTCCATGGACCCACTCGCAAACCGGATCGGGTGGAGTCACAACGCTTGGCCACTTTACCTTTTCAAGCGACGCGACGTACGACCCTCAAATGCTGCATCTCGCGTTCTTCGATCGGTTCCTGAAGCAGACCGCAGACCGATTTGCGTTTCCACGGGCAAGGGTCTATGTGACGGGTTCGAACCGCTGGCTGGAACTTAGCGACTATCCGGGACAAGCAATAGAGCATCGTGCCCTCTATATGCATAGCGGAGGCAGCGCAAACAGTCTCCGTGGAGACGGTCGTTTGAGTTGGAATGCTCCGGATGCGGAATCGGCCGACAGCTACGTTTATGACCCGTCGAACCCGGTCCGGCCCAAAGCCGATGAAGGACCGGGCGCCGATCAGCGCTACATCGAGGGTCGCCAAGATGTGTTAATTTATACGACAGATAATCTTTCGCAGCCGATCACTATTTTGGGAAAAGTCGTCCTGTGCCTGTTTGCCGCGACGGATGCGGCGGATACAGATTTTACGGCTAGGTTGCTCGATGTGGATGAAAACGGTTTGTCCTTACCGCTCGGTCCGGGCATCGGCATCATCCGCGCACGCTATCGGTCCGGTTACGATCATCCTGAGTCTGTTGCGCCCAACAAGATTGCGGAGTATCAAATCGAGCTTTTCGACATAGGGCACACTTTTCTGCCCCATCACCGTATTCGAATCGAGATATCGAGCAGCTATGCCCCGGAATACGACCCCAACTCGAATACCGGAGATACGGTTGCCGTGGACACTGGAAGACGTGTCGCCCACCAGACCATATACCACCAGAGAGCAGCGGCTTCCAAGGTTGTTCTGCCAGTCTTTCCGAACTGACGAGCTTTTCCGATTCTCCGATTCGGCATTCTGGACTTGCAGGTTTCTGGCTTTGCTTGCACTTCCATGCGGGCGCCCAAGAAGCAGGCCGGGGTATACTCTCTCCCCGCACCGGGAATTGCCTTGTCTCCCGGGCGCTCAGCTTGCAGTGGAAAGGATTTTGTGTCGATGAAAGACCGCCATGAACAACCTGCGCAAGAGGCCCTCGAGAAGCTGATCGGTCAGGAAATTCGGCGGCACAGGCTTGCAAACCGAGTCGGTATAGGAATGCTCGCGAAGCGCGCGGGTATTTCGAAGGGGTTTCTTTCCAAAATTGAACGCGGGGCCAAAGCCCCCGCGATTTCCACTTTGATTCGCATTGCGACCGCTCTCAATATCCGGATATCCGCATTGTTGGAACCGAAGCATCGGGACCAGCAGGTCTCTTTGGTGAGAAAGGAAGAACGGCCTCCTGCGCTACACTACGCCAACGCCTTTGGATACAGGTACTGCGCCTTGGCGCGGAACGTCGATTGGAAGCACATGGAACCCTTCACGATCTCATATCCACCGAACCCAAAGCGTCGCGGCAAGGGACTTCAGCACCCCGGCGAGGAGTTTCTGATGGTGCTAAGAGGGAATGTGATATTCACCATTAACGGCAAGGAATATTCTCTGCGTCCCGGGGATTCCTTGTACTTCGATTCGAGTATCCCGCACTGGGGCCGCAGTGCAGGTGGCAAGCAAGCCGAAGTGCTGGACATTTCATTCGTCCACAAGAAATAGAGTTTCCCTCCAGTACCCTTCTAGCCTGTTCTGTATCCCTCAGGTAAATTTCGCTTGACACGGTTTCCCTACGGTGCTAACAGGTTGCCCTCGGGAATATCCTCTTGCGAGGTGCGTATGCGATTTGGATGCCGGGCGGCTTTGCTGGTCTTCGCTTTCTGCATCAGTGCTAGCTCTTCGATTTGCGCAGCCGCGCAAACGGCAACAACAGGCGCCATCGCAGGCGTCATCCTGGATTCCGCTGGGGGCGCGGTATCGGGAGCCGAAGTCACCGTAACGGATCAGAGAAACGGCGCGGCGCTGACCGTCTATTCATCTTCTGTGGGCTCCTATCGTGCAGCCCTGCTTCTGCCAGGCTCGTATCGAGTCGCGGTGCGGAAAGACGGCTTCAAGATCGCGGTTCGTGACGACGTTCAAGTCGCCGTTGCCGAGGTTGCAACTCTGAATATTCAGCTAAGCGTCGGCGTTGTGACCGAGCGCGTAACGGTCGAGGGGCAACCTGAACTCGCCCAGACGGAGTCCAGCGCGCTCGGTCGCGTCGTAGGGGCGCGAGCCGTCGAGAATCTGCCGCTCGTCACACGGAACTACACCCAAATCATCGCTCTCTCCCCCGGCATCATGCAAAGCGTCACCAACGCCGCGGAATTAGGGCGCGGGATCGGCGGGCTGGCTTCCACCAACGGGGGGATCTTTGTCCATGGTTTGCGCTCGTACGACAACAACTTCCAAATCGACGGAACGGATGTCAACGATTTCAATACGAGCAGCAGCCGTTCGACCGCAGGCTTACCCATCCCCAACCCCGACACAATCCAGGAGTTCAAGGTTCAAACTGGGCAGTACGATGCCTCTTTTGGCCGCAACGCGGGAGCCAACGTGAACTTGATCACCAAAAGCGGCGGTGACCAGTTTCATGGGGACGTCTTCGAATTCTTCCGCAACGACGCCCTGAACGCTAACGACTTCTTCTTCAATGAGGCTGGGCGCCCCCGGCCGGAGCTACGGCAGAACCAATTTGGCGGAACCCTTGGAGGGCCCAGTCCACTCCTCAAGCAGAAACTATTTTTCTTCACGTCATTCCAAGGAACCCGGCAGATTAACGGGCTCGGCAGCGGCGTCGCTAAATGTAATGACAGCGTTTTTTCACCACCCCTGACTGACGACCGATCAGCCGCAGCTCTTGGTGCGCTCTTTGCGGGACAGAGCGGCGTCAACGGGGGGGCCGCAGTGCTCCCCGACGGCTCGAACATCAACCCTATTGCTCTCAAGCTTCTGCAACTCAAACTGCCAGACGGCAGTTACTTGCTGCCCACGCCTCAAAAAGTCGACCCCAGTCAACCTTTCAACTTGCAGGGTTTTTCCGTCTTTAGCCAGCCCTGCACCTTTCGCGAAAACCAGTTTACCGTCAATATGGACTATCTTCAGTCCCCAAAGAGCAAGTTTTCAGGCCGCTTCTTTTTCGCGAATAGCCAGCAGAACGTAACCATTCCGGGCAGCAGCTTCGGAGAAGGAAACGTCCCCGGATTCCCAAGGCTCACGGATAATCGTTTTAGAACTCTTTCTCTCTCCCACTTCTACATTTTTAGCACAAGCCTGATCAACGAAGCTCGCCTTGGATTCAATCGTGCTGCGGCCGTCAACGCACAGCAAAGCCCTTTCACTTTCTCCCAAATTGGCGTAACCGTTCCCCCGACCGACGACGATCTGCCAAACATCACAATCGATGGATCGTATGACTTCGGTGGAAAATTTCCGATTACTTTTGGTGAAAACACGCTTAGCTTCCAGGATTCACTGTCCTACTTACGCGGCCGCCACTCGTTTCGAATGGGGACAGGGATGACGCGCTACCAGGACAACATTAGCAATTTCCGTTTCAATTCCTGGCTGTTTTTCCTCAGCTTCCCGGACTTCTTGCTCGGCCTGAGCGGGCCTCAGAACGGCTCCAACTTCAGCAACGTATTTGGATCGTTCTATTTCGCGGGGCTCGCGGACAGGGCGGAGCGTGTCTGGGATGGCTTCTCTTACTTTCAGGATGACTTTAAGGTGTCGCGAAGGCTGACACTGAATCTGGGTGTCCGCTACGACCGCATTGGGCATCTCGGAGATATTCACGGGCGCAACTCAAGCTTCGACCCGTCCAAGGCGGACCCCAATCCTCCAGCCAGCGGAAGCACTGCCGGATACGTTGTCTCGTCGAATACACCCGGAGCGATTCCAGATGGCGTCATCCGCGTCGATAACGAGTTCGGCAATTACGCACAAGGCCAGAACAATCTCGCGCCTCGTCTCGGCTTTGCATGGCAGCTGCTGCCGAACTCCTCGCGGCTCGTCCTGCGCGGCGGATACGGAATCTACTACGCGCGCGCAGTGGGCCAGCCGTTTTTGCAGAACCAGGGAACGCCTCCGTTTGCCAACCCCAGTATCCTCTTCGGCACGTCGACTGCGACCTTCGCAAATCCGTTTCCGAACGGTTTCCCGTCTCTCAGCGATTTCCCGATGTATCCAGCCTACTCGCCCGACACCGAACTCAGTCTCTCCGCCCCAGCGGTCAACTACCGCCCGCCGATCGCACAACAATTCGGCCTAAATGTTCAGACGGCGCTACTGCCGAGCCTTATGCTAGAAGTGGGCTACTTTGGCCTGCGAGGCACACACCAAATTCGGAGTCGGTCAGTCAATCAGGCAGTCCCGGCAACCGTTGCGAACCCCATTCGCGGCGAGACCACGAATACCCTTTCGAACATCTCGGCGCGGGTTCCCATTGAGGGATGGGCGCCTGATGGAATCGCCTTGATCGAATCGGAAGGCAGCTCCTGGTACAACGGGCTGGAAGCGACTCTCACAAAACGATTCAGCAAAGGTCTACTGTTCCTTGTTTCGTACACGTTTTCGAAGACGCTTGACACCGACGGAGCCAACGTCGTAGGCACAGCCGCAAATGGCAGCCTGACGCTGGGTGACCAGAACGACCCGGCTGCGCGTTACGGCCCGAGCTCGTTCGACCGCACGCACCGTCTGGTCGTCAGCTATGTGTATGATTTTCCCGCCCTTAAGAGCGCCACGGGTGCTGTCCGCAGTCTCCTTAATGGATGGTCGCTATCAGGAGTAACGACGATGCAATCGGGCCAGGCGCTTACGATCACAGCGACCAATCCTCGGAATGTGTACGGCATTTCCGAGGACCGAGCGCAATTGGCCGGCTCCTGCGTCAGAGGAAGTCTTGTCAACGGCGGATCAGTCCAAACCAAACTGAGAAACTATTTCAATACTTCGTGCTTTACAACCGCGCCCATCATCGGCGATGACGGCATTGCTACGGGATTCGGGAACAGCGGCGTCGGTATCGCTAGGGGGCCAGCACAGAACAACTTTGACCTCGCCTTGATTAAGAGAACCGCGATCTCGAAGCTTGGTGAAAATTCGAACATCGAGTTTCGCTCGGAATTCTTCAACGCTTTCAACACGCCGCAGTTCTCAAACCCCAACACGAACTTTACGTCGCCGACCTTCGGCGTGATCTCCTCGGCTTCAGTGAATCCGAGGATCATACAATTTGGCCTCAAATTGAATTTCTAGGTCAGACTCACTGCACCTGCTACGAGGGGAACGGTTCGCCACATGAAGATAACCGAGTGCGTCTCCACAATCGTTACTGTGCCGTTCTCCAAGAAGTATCGCTGGCGAGTCGCCGATTCTAGCGGCATTACCGCGGTCATAGTTGAACTTCGCACGGACAACGGATTGGTGGGAATTGGAGAGTCACCCTGCGACTTTCCGCCCGCAGAAGCGTTCAAGGCGCTCATCGACGCGAGCGCCTCGGCAATCGCAGGCGAGGACCCGTTTGATCACGAACGCATATACAAGAAGCTCCTTGGTCACCGCGGACTTTACTATGACAGGGTCTTCGCGGGGCTCGCCCTGTCTGGCTTGGACCTCGCTATCTGGGACTTGATGGGGAAGGCGGTTGGCCTGCCCTTGTACAAGCTGATTGGTGGGGGGTTTTACGCGCTCGTGCCATTTGTGTGCATTGTTCCGGTTCAGGAGCCGGAAGCAACGGCGGAGAGTGCGCGGAAGGCTGTTTCGGAAGGTTGCCGGACGCTCTACCTGAAGTACTGCGACAACGAAGACGACTTGATCGCGCGCCTCGAAGCCATCCGGGGCGCCGTGGGACCCAGAGCAAGTATTCGCGTAGACTTCAATCAAGCTTTGTCGCCGGGGTTCGCGGTTAAATTCATCTCAAAGGAACTGGAACGATTCGACCTTGAGGCAGTTGAACAGCCCTGCGGAGAAGAAGATTTAGACGGGATGCGGCACATTCGAGAGTCCATCAGTATTCCGGTTATCGCCGATGAGAGCGCGAAGACGTTCTACCATGCTTTCAACGCGATTCGGGCTCAGGCTGCCGACATCATTCAGGTCGATCACTACACTTCTGACGGAATCTGGGGAGCCCGCAAGGTGTCCGGCATGGCGGAAGCGGCCGGATTGCCAGTAGTGTTTCATTCGCTCGGGGAGCTCGGTCTCAACCACATGAAAACGGTGCATCTTGCAGCCGCTACCCCAAATGCCACGCTCGATCATCAGACTTTGTATGACTACAATTCCGACGATGTCATCCTTGGCGGACTGCTTAAGTTTGATCGTTGGCGCATGAGTCCGCCGTCGAAGCCAGGCCTCGGCGTTGAGCTGGATAAAAACAAGATTGAACAATACGCGGCCCTCTATCGGGCCCACGGCGGATTGTATGTGACGCAATCTTCATCGCTGGCCGATTCGCGTAGCTCCATTCCATTGATTTCCGCCCGGACGTCCCGATCCTGGACAGGCGACGGGATCCAATCCAGCGTCCGGCTCAATGCGAGTTCTGCGCCAGTTCGCGAAAAATAAAATGCGAAAGGAGATTCCGGCGACAGGTCCGACTATCGGTAGGCAAGCGATGATGGCGTCCCTCACGACTCAGGCCAATCAGGCGGCGGAACAGCGAATAGCACAATGACGTTACCGGACGCGAAATCCCTTGGCGCTGCACTCTCAGCTCGCAGGAGCATTCCTTTCGAGCTGATAGAAGACGCGCGCCGACATGTCTACGAAGCCGCTGTGCGCACCCCTCTTGTCCGTTTGAACTGCGACGACTCGGCGGCGGAGGTGTATCTGAAGTTAGAAAATCTGCAGCCCATTGGCTCATTCAAAATTCGAGGTGCGTACAATGCCGTCCGCCTCCTTCTTCCCGTCAACCAACGCGACCAGGGTGTTTGGACCATTAGTGCCGACAACGCTGCGCAAGGAGTGGCCCTCGCCGCGCGGAAAGCCGGCGTGCCGTGCAGGGTGCTGGTGACGGACACGGCACCGGCTACCAAGATCGAGGCGATTCGGCGCCTTGGTGCGGAAATCGTGAAAGCTTCGTTTGATCAGTGCTGGAAGGCGCTTGAGGAGCGCCGCCATCCTGCGATGGCCGGTATCTTCGTTCATCCTTTCGACGACGATGCCTTTATCGCGGGTAACGCGACGTGCGGCTTGGAAATTCTAGAGGACTTGCCCGATGTGGACGCGGTTGTTGCCGCGTTTGGCGGAGGTGGTCTTTCCTGCGGCATCGCCTGCGTCATGCAGGCGCAGAAGCCGAACACAAAGGTTTTTGCGGCGGAGCCGGAAACAGCGTCCCCGCTTGCGCTCTCATTTGCGCTCGGCTCGGAACAGAGCTTTCCTGGGTGGAAAGCAAGCTGGGTAGACGGCTGTGGAGGCAAGAGTGTTTTTCCGCGGATGTGGGCCCTTGCGCGTGGCGCACTTAGGGGTTCAGTGGTCGTTTCGCTCGAAGAAACTCGCCGAGCAATGCAGCTCGTAGCCGAACGCAATCACGTCATTGCGGAAGGTGCGGGGGCGTGTGCCGTCGCTGCAGCATTGACCGGCAAATGCGGGTCGAAAAGGGTCGTCGCGGTCGTTAGTGGCGGAAACATTGATCTGAGCCAATTCTGTGAACTCATTTCTCCGGCAAAGCGTCACTCCGGCTGAGTACAATTTTCCGATGGACTCACTTCTCGATCCCGGCCACTACGATACGGTTGCAGCACCACCGTCAATGCTTCTCGGGTGTTCCACTGTCGCCAGCGTTGCTCAACTGGGCGCCCGGTCTGCGGTCGCGATACCCTCGCTTCTCATGGGCCACCGCTACGGGGTGTGCGGAGTCCGAGGGAATTCGTGGTCAACGACCGTAGTTGGGGTTGAGGGCCGCCGTGACGGAGCATTGTGGCCAGCGTCTGTTCTCTGCATGGCAGGAGGACTCCCACGCCAATGCCGTTATGGAACGCACTGGTGCTTGCACCGCTCCTTGCCATCCCGGATGCCTGAGCATGCCACACCAATCACGATGCGCTCGGTTAGCAGTCATCGATCTGATGGGGCCCTTCCTGCTTTTGGAAAGCAGGTCAGAAGGAACCCGCAAGATCGGCTCTCCTCGGGGGCGCGATTTTGCGGTAGCATCGAGCGAACCAGCGAACGACGCCGAGCTGGATTGCTGATTCAGCTGAAGCTCGACGGCAACACCGGCGAAGAAATCGCCGAGTCGAACTCGCTCACGGCAAACGCCGTGCGCCAGAGGATGAAGCGCCTCCTCGCGAAACTTCGCCGGCTCGCCGGCAGCGCGCCGGCAGCAGGCTAGCACGCGCGAGTCCTT
>Ga0070740_10005339_pt1 | contig 11966 bp, 10 predicted proteins | sample Coa_R2_FD_67286 | JGI IMG/M metagenome (GOLD analysis project Ga0070740, IMG submission 67286) | Surface soil microbial communities from Centralia Pennsylvania, which are recovering from an underground coalmine fire - Coalmine... | ecosystem: Environmental > Terrestrial > Soil > Unclassified ...
GATCACCGCAGGGTTGAACGTCCCCGCACTCTCCCAACCCGTGCCTTCGGGCGCAACGACGGGTTTCTCGCTCACACGTTCCCACGGGCCGAAAATCCTCGCGCTCTGTCCCGCCGTTCCTTCTCCCGCCGCCGCAAGAACAGCCGCAATGATCCAAATTCGCCGCGTTCGCTTTAGGCTAGCGCCCATGTTCGCACCTTCGCCTGCTTCGTCAGAAATTGCCGTTTGCTAGTATCGCTCGAAAGGGAAGAGAAACAGCGGATTTCCTCTGGGAGCTTTGCTCAGGCGAGTGTCTCCTGAAGCAGCTCGCGCAGCGCCCCCTGCTTCTGCAAGGAGAGCTTCGTTCCGTTCGAGGTCAGGTAAAACACGTCGATTGCCTTGAAGCCTTCGGTATCGATCAGCGCCACTTCGATGTTGCAGCCGAGCCGAGCCAGTGCCGCGCTCATGTCATAGAGAAGTCCGGGCCGGTCTTGCGCCACAACCTCCAGCAGCGTGCTGTGCGCGGAAGCCGTGTCGTCGAAGCTGATTCTCGTCTGCACCGGCACCTTCGGCGGTTTCGCGCGCCCTGCGTTGTCCCGGCTCTCTAGGCGCGGTTCAAGCGCCGCATGGCCGCCGAGCACGTCGCGCAAATTCCGCAGGAACCGCTCCCGCTCGCTGGGATTCAGCTCCAGCGTGCGGTGCAGGTCGGCAAAATGGAACGTATCGAGCACCACGCCGGCCGCGTTTGCGAACGCATCCGCCTTCAAAATGTTCATTCCCCAGCTTGCCAGCACGCCGGCGATTGTTGAAAAGAGCGCCGGCCGGTCCGCCGTCAGCAGCGTCAACGAAAAGCCGTGCCGCTCCGGCTTCAGTTCCGCCTGGATCCCTGCGCCTCCCAGCTTCTGATACAAGCCGAAGTGCGCCGCGATCTCCGCCGCCGAGTGCACCGCCAAATACCGCCGCGGGAATCCTTCGAGGAACCGCACGATCTCTTCCGTCCCCGCTCCCGTCGCGTGCGACCGCACCTGGTCCAGCAGCGAGCGCTCGTCAATCGCGTGCAACCGGTCGCGATCCAGCGTCCGGCTGAAATAGTTGGAAGTGGCCACAAAAAGCTGCCACAACATCTCCGCCTTCCACGGCGTCAGCGCTTCCGGATTCACCGCATGAATATCCGCGTAGGTCAGAAGACACAGCCGCTGCAATCTCTCCAGCGTTCCCACGCCCGCGGCAAACGCGGAAATCGTTGCCGGGTCAAAAATATCCCGCCGCTGCACGGTCGCCGACATGTCCAGATGGCGTTCAATCAGGAAGCGCGTCTCGGCTTCCTCTTCCGCATCGAGCCCCAGCCGCTGCGCCGCGCCCGCCAGCGCCTCCAGACTGCCCTGCACGTGGTTTTGCACTACCATGCCCTTGCCGACGTCGTGCAATAGTAGCGCGAAGATGAGCAACTCCCGCCGCTCCAGCGATTTCCACAGCGGCGCGAACGACGTTCCCCTCGCGTCCGGCGGCTCCGCCAGTTCCTGTAGATGCTCGATGGTGCGCAGCGAATGTTCATCCACCGTGTACCGGTGATAGAAGTCCCTCACAACCAGGGAGTCGATCGCCCGCATCTCAGGCAGGATGTCCGTCAGGATTCCCAGCCGGTGCATCGGCCGCAGCGCCACGCTGGGATAATCTCCCGCGAGAATCTCCTTGAGCATCTCCCAGGAAATCGCAGCGTTTTTTACCGGCAGTTCCGAATGCGACAGAACGTACGCGATGCTCCTCTCCGCGTCGCGGCTCAGCGGCGCTCCCTTCCGCGAGGACTCCACGAACATCGAATAAAGCACCGTCCGGTCGGAGAACGCCGGCAAATCCAGCACTTCCATCTGCCCGCTGCGAATCGCGTACCGCGATCCCGCTGATTCCGGTTCCGGCCGCGCCACGCTTCGCGCCGCACTAAAAAGCCGCTCTTTTAGGGAGAGCGGCGCGGCCATTTTTTGATCGAGGTAGCGCAGCAGTTGCCGGTTCAGCGTGCGAGCGTGGCGGAAATACAGTCGCATCCACTCCGCCGCGTTCCGCGCGACGCCGTCGGTGATTCCGAGCGACTTCTCCGCCGCCTCCGCTTGCTGCTCGTAGGTCAGCGTATTGTCGTTGCGGCCGTTGCTGTAATGCAGGAAACATCGGATCGCGCTGAGAAACTCCACCGCGCTCGCCGCCAGTTCCTCTTCCGCCGCGTTCACCCCGCGAAATTCCGGCCGCTCTCCCAGGATCTGCCGCAGCCAGTAAGCCGCCTGGTAATCCCGCAGCCCTCCCGGCGCTTCCTTCACATTCGGTTCGAGATGGAAAATGGTGTTGCCGTAGCGCGCCAGCCGTTCCTTCGTCAGCCGGTGAAGCTGCGAATACAGGAACGACCGCGCCTGCCTTTCCGAAGGCGGCAGGATGCGCTGATGCAGCTTCTCAAAGAGCTGCTCGTCTCCCGCCAGAAATCGTCGGTCCAGCAGCGCCAGATGAAACTCCGCGTTGTCCTCTTCGATTCTCTTGCACTCGTCCACCGTTCTGCCTGCCGAGCTCACCCGGAAGCCCAGATCCCACATCGTCCGGGCAAATTCCCCGATCGTTACCCGGAACTCTTCCTCGGCCTTTTCGTTCTCGAACAGGAACAGAATATCCAGGTCCGAATACGGGAACAGCATCCTCCTCCCGTATCCTCCGAGCGCCACCAGGCACACCCCTGCCGCTTCCGCCCGGCTCGCGCGCAGCGCTTCCCCGAAAACCCGGCGGAGCTGGCCGTCCGCCAGTTCGCAGAGCGCCTTCAGCGTAGCCCGCGCTCCCGCGCCTGCTTCGAATTCCCTGCGAATCCTCTGCCGCTCCTCCTCGCATTGCTGCCCGAGCAGGGACAGAGGAATTACGCTCCGTTCCACGGCTTGTGATGCTTTCGGATCCAAAATGAGCCCCGTGCGCTGCTCCCGCTGTTTTGCGGGCGCTCGCGCGAAAAGGGCCCTCCTGTTTTGGCGGGTCAAACTCTCAGAGCGCATTTTCTCCGCGCTCTTCGTTGCGGATGCGAACCGCCTCCTCTACCCGCGTTAAGAATATCTTACCGTCGCCAATCTTACCTGTCTTGGCCGACTTCAAAATCGTGTTCACCACCGTGTCCACCAGCCGGTCCGGTATCACCAGTTCCACCTTGATCTTGGGCAGCAGGTCCACCGTGTACTCCCTTCCCCGGTACACTTCCGTGTGCCCCTTCTGCCTCCCGTGCCCGCGCACTTCCGTAACCGTCATGCCCTCCACGCCCGCTTCGCGCAAGGCTTCCTTCACGGATTCGAATCTCGAAGGCTGTATCACCGCTTCCACTTTCATCATGGATGTTCCGCTCCGCCGGTTTCTCTGCTCGCTCCGTGCTTTTGCCCGGATCTAGAAACTCCTCTGCCTGGACGCTAATTCTCCAGGTAATACGCTTCTTCGCCGTGCTGCGTCACGTCCAGCCCTTGCACTTCGTGTTCTTCGCTCACCCGGAAGCCCGTCAGCAGGTCCGTAATCTTCAAGCTTACAATCGTCCCCACCAGCGCGAGTCCCCACGCGATTCCAATGCCCACCAACTGGTTCCCCACTTGGCCCCAATGGCGGTCGAGCGCTCCCACGCCATTCTCCGGCCCAAAAATCGGATTGATCACGCTTTGCGCAAAGACGCCCGTCAGCAGCGCTCCGACGGTTCCGCCTGCGCCATGCACCCCAAATGCGTCCAGCGCGTCATCGTAGGCGAACACGGCCTTCACCTTCGTGACCATCAAGTAGCAGCACACGCCCGCCACCAATCCGATCGCCAGCGCGGGCATCGGGGCCACGAATCCCGCTGCCGGCGTAATCGCCACAAGTCCGGCCACGGCTCCCGAAATCGCGCCCAGCGCGCTCGCTTTGCCGTTTCGAATCCACTCCGCCGCGCTCCAACTGAACGCCGCCCCCGCCGCGCCAAAGTGGGTCGCCACAAATGCGCTCGACGCCAGTCCGCCCGCCGCAAGCGCGCTCCCCGCGTTGAATCCGAACCATCCCACCCACAGCAGGCACGCTCCGATGAAGCTCAGCACCAGGCTGTGCGGCGGCATAGGCTGCTTGGGAAAGCCCAGCCGCTTCCCCATGTAGAGCGCGCACACCAGCGCCGAAACTCCCGAAGTGATGTGCACTACCGTCCCGCCCGCGAAATCCAGGCATGGAATTCTTCCGCCGTTGGCGTTCAGCAGTCCGCCCTTTCCCCATACCATGTGCGCAAGCGGCGCGTACACCAGGAAGAACCACAGCGTCATGAACAGCACCGTTCCGCTGAACTTCATTCGCTCTGCCGTCGCTCCCGTAATCAACGCCGGCGTAATTACCGCGAACATGAGCTGGTAAATCATGAACGTCAATTGCGGAATTGTCGCCGCGTAGTCCGGATTCGGGGCCACGCCCACGCCGCGCAAAAACGCGTGCGCGAAATCCCCGATGACCGGCCCGCTTCCCCCGAAGCACAGGCTGTAGCCCACCGTCGCCCACAGCACCGTAATCAGCCCCATCATGGCGAAGCTTTGCATCATGATCGCCAGCGTGTTCTTCCGCCGCACCAGCCCGCCGTAAAACAGCGCCAGCCCGGGACCCGTCATCAGCAGCACCATCGCCGCGCTCATCAGCATCCAGGCGTTGTCCCCGGAAGATTGCGCCGCCGCAACCTTTTGCTCGAGCGACTCCAGCTTTTCGCTGACTTCTTTGGGAACTTCAGGTTTCGCTGTCGTGAGGGAGGAGCTTGCCGGGGCGGGAGTTGCTGCGGAGACGCTCGGCTGCTGGGCCCAGACTGGTAACGCTCCCAGCGCCGTAATCACCGCAAGACTACACTGCAAAAGCGCGCGACTCATCTTTTCTTACACTCCGCTGTCGCAGATTCTGCTAGCCGAAACCATCCCCGTGGGAAGCCAGGATTATACGCGCCACGGCACTTGCGCATCGCTCGAAATTTTTATCCTCGCTATCCATTTTTCCAATCTCCGGACCTCCTCTACTTCGTTTGCCTGCCAACCAAGCTCTTCTTCACCTCGCTCACATACCGGTCCGCCTCCCGCGTCGGCTTCGGAATCCGCACTCCATCGCAGACCGCCAGCGTCATCCGGATCGCGGTCTCCAGCGTCACGCGGTGCCCCTGCGACACGTACACCGGCTTCACTCCGTCGCGGGTCCGCACCGCCGCGCCAATAGTCTCCCCGCCGTCCGTCAGCGCGCTCCAGCTCTCCGCTTTCTTGTCCAAAGCTCCGTAACTCCCAATCAACACACTCTTCGCGCAACCGATGGTCGGCCGATCCGCCAGCAAACCGAAATGGCAAGCCAGCCCGAATCGCCTCGGATGCGCGTATCCGTGCCCGTCGCAAAACAGCAAATCCGGCATCTTCTTCAATTTCCCCAGCGCCGCTAGCAGCACCGGCACTTCCCGAAAGCTCAGCAACCCGGGAACGTATGGAAACCTCAGCCGCTCGACGGCGTAGGCCCGCTCGACCTCTTCCATCTCCGGATACCGAAAAACCACGACCCCGCCAATCGCGCGGTTTGCCTCCCGCACCCGTTCCCAGCGCGAAATCTTCTTCAGAGCCTGCGAGCCCGTCAGCACAAACGCCGCATCCAGCCCCGCCACTGTCCGAATCTCCCCCAGGCGGTCCGCTCCCTCCCAGCGCTCCCTCAGTTTCTTCTGAATTTCCCGCGCTTCCTTTGGAGTGACCGTCCACCTATGCAGTTGCTGCAATCTCGTTTACTCTCTTCCCGCCTCGTCATCGTATAATGCCTTCCGGCCTTTGTCGCTCTCCGGGTCTTTGCGCTTGCCAGGCTGTGATTCCAAGCGCTGGGAGGCCCGCTTCACCGTGGGGCGCATTTTGCGAGGAGAATCTCTCTTCGCTTTCGGCTTCTCGGGGGCGGCTCCGTCAGACGGGTGGTTTTCGATTGCACATGACCCACTTCGCTCCCATCGAAATCAATCTCCGCGAGGATGCCGGCGTTCATTTCCTCGAACTCCACGGCCGCCTCACCATCGGCGACGCCGCCGACCAGTTGACCGAAGCTCTCCTGTCCGCGCTTAATAACGGCGCCCGCAAGGTCATTGTCAATCTCAACGGCGTCCCCCAGATTGACAGCTCCGGCATCTCGGCTCTTGTCCGCACTTCGGTCGCCCTTGGACGCGTCGGCGGCAAGCTCCATCTCGTGTGCGGTCCGGGCCGCGTCCGCGACGCCCTCACCGTCACTCGCCTCATCGAGGCTATCCCGACCTTCGACACCGAACCCGCCGCGCTCTCCTCCTTCGACTCATGATTGGGAGTTCGTCTGCTTCCGCAGAATCGCAACGTGCACCTTCATAAGGTGTGCTCTCTTCGCGCTGCCCGGTCGCTCGCAGCAGCCGGATTGAACCACAATCATCGGGCCGCTCGCGCAGAAGATTACAGAGTCGCACAAGCACAAAATCGCAGTTTTTTCCTCAGCAACAATTCGGAGAATCTCCCACTCGGCGTCTGGCGGCAAGGTGAATTGGTGCGGCACTTGCCCAGGCAGGCCCCAGCCTGCAGGCACTCGATGTGAGTACAGCCCATATTCCAACTAGCCGGAAGGATCCCAACTGGCATCCTGATTACGATCCGAAGGCATTAAGTCGCATCGCAAAAAACGTAGGAGCTGACATCATCATTACCGGGAGCTTTGCGCCATTTGGTGGCGGTCTGCCTATCTCATGGGCGGCAGAAAAAAGAGGACACAATGAATTTCTTGCCCAGCGTGCTGGAGAGATAGAAATGGTTCCAGAGATGGAAGCTCTACTGGCTAAAGCGCTGGATCTTGCTCCTCCGCGGGGACAGGGCCTACCGATCTGGCTAGGGCGGAATAGGCGCGCCACAATGCCTTTCTTGTCCGGACCCTTAATTTGCGGACGAAGTTCGGCACAAGAGAATCGAAGGAACGGTAGTTCTTTTCGTTGTGGTTGGCACCAACGGTTTGCCAGAAGAAATCGGACTGTTGACGAGTGACGACCCGGCTCTCACCCCGGTGGCTCTCAATGCCGTGAAGCGCTGGAGATTCGAACCTGTGCCTAGCCCAAGTGGGAAGCCCGTTCGCGTTAGTACTCCCATCGAAGTTACGTTCAGAATGTTGTTTTAAGTCGCGTCCCCTAACAGAGTCTTGAAAGTGCGGCTGACAATTAATCTGTGAGCCCTACCCACCCTTCTTCAACTCCGCCAGCACCAGCTTCGCAAGTTCCTTTAGCGTTTCGAACACGCCCACTCCCTGAATCGCCACGCCCTCCAGAATCGGCTCGCCTTTCTTCTGCAAGTGCTTTGCCAGCACGTCCACAGGCAGCGCGTTCGGCAAATCCCTCTTGTTCAGTTGCAGCACGTACGGAATCGTCGCGAAGTTCAGGTTGTGTTCCCTCAAATGTTCCTGCAGGTTTTCGAGCGTTTCGAAGTTCGCGTCCAACCGCTCTTCCTGCGAATCCGCGATGAACGCCACCCCATCCGCCCCCTTCAGGATCAGCTTCCGGCTCGCTTCATAGAACACCTGTCCGGGCACCGTATATAAATGGAAGCGCGTCTTGAACCCGCGCACCGTCCCCAGATCCAGCGGAAGAAAGTCGAAAAACAGCGTCCGGTCCGTCTCCGTCGCCAGAGACACCATCTTCCCCTTCTGGTTCTGCCCCGTATGGTCGTAGATCCACTGCAGGTTCGCGGTCTTTCCACCGAGCCCCGGCCCGTAGTACACGAGCTTGCAGTTAATTTCGCGCGCAGGAAAATTGATGAAAGGCACTTGTCGTCAACCCGAACTTTGGCCTCAAACTTATAGCATACGCGCATCGCGCCGGCCAACTTCGCCCCCACGCGCGTTGCCTGGTGGCCACGCTTTTAGTCTCCGCGAGATTGCCCTCTTCCTGTACCTCTATTTTCGCCCCTGCCGCCGTTCGGTAACGTCCGCCCCAGCTGGCCACTCTCCCTGGTGGCTGATCATCCCATTCCTTAGCCGCCCGCCGGCTGAAAGCTGTTCCTTCGCCCTGCGGTTGGTGAGAAAATGATACTTGGCCCGCAGTTCACGCCCTTACCGGAGGTCTTTCCCATGGCCAAGAACACCAGACTCGCTCGAGCCGCTTCCTCGGTCGGCGCCGCCGCAGGCCGCGCCACTCGCAACGCGAAGAAGGTCGCCAAAGCCGCCAAGGTCGCACGGGAGGAGCTCGAAGTGCTCACCAATCGTTTCGAGGCGCTCGCCCGTGACGTCAAAAAGGCCGGCATTCGTCTCCAGCGCGCCCTCCGCTGAACCCAAGAGCGCCAACACGCCTAATTTCATCGCGCAGGACCACCTGGGCTCCACGAGCGTGGTTTGAGGCCCTTGCGCTTGAGACGAAACACTTCATCAACAAAGGACGCACCATTGTGGTTGAGCAACAGGTCGAAAAAACGCCCCGCGCATTGTTCTTCACCTCAAGACGAATGCCGCGAAGCGAGAAATGGACCTGCATCCCGACATTGCAGAGTACCTGCGCAAAGACACAACCGGTAAGACGGGGTTGCTGTTTCACACGGCAAACAGGACTCCCTATCTCAACAACAAAATGGAAGGCCGCTGGCTCACTCCCAAACTCATAAGCATGGGGCTAGGCAGAAAGGCATGGGCTAGCACGCATTCAAGCAATTCCGAAAAAACATGGCTGCGTGGACAACGCTGTCTGGAGGACATCAGCAATTTCTGGATGGCGCATCGTCCGCAAACCATGTTCGAACTCTACTCACATCTTCAGGAGGAGTTGCAATTACGACTCGATGAAGCTGAGCGAGTGGGCTACGGATTCGCTCTTCCGGTGTCCAAAGATGCTTCTGTTGTACCGATTGTCCAGAAATCGCAGCAGAAAATGGAGCAGAAGTTGCAGCGTAAGTGTCGTAGAATGTTAGTAGTGCCATAGAAGTGGGCGTGTAGCTCAGCTGGGAGAGCACCTGCTTTGCAAGCAGGGGGTCGCCGGTTCGATCCCGGCCACGTCCACCAAATTCTTCCTGATTGCAAAAGACTTAGCGAAAACGTTCTGTCGCGACAGGTCGATTATTCGTGCACACTGTGCACGAACTGTGCACGAATGCGTCCTTGGACCACCTCTGTGCACAATAGCGCGGTCGAAAAAGCATCGGCCTCTCCCACTGGCGCCATTTCGTTGGCTCGACGGTTCAGCTTCTCCAGGGCTTCGCGCTTCATCCTCAGCTTCATTTGCGAATACTTCTTGAAGACTTGCGCGTCGCTCTGGCGAAGCAGTTGCGTCACCCACTCGTCGGCTACGCCTCCCGCGCTCAGCCTTGTGGCATAGGCCGAACGGAGATCGTAAATCCGAAAATAGGGAATCTTCGCCCGTCGCAGAGTTTTCTTCCAAACGGTTTTGAGTTTCTTGAGGTGCCCGGTTGGATTCAGATCGCTCGGAAACAAATACGGCCCCGTGCCTGAAATCGCCATCTGATTCTTCAAAGCCTCGACAGCGATAGGGGTAAGGGGCACGTCGGCGACGCCGTTCGGAGTTTTCGAATCCGGTATCCAGACAACCGCATTTTGCAAATCCACTTGGTCCTTTTTCATCGGAATCAGTTCCTTGTAGATCCGCAATCCCGTCTCCGTGATGATCCGAACGATGTTCCGTAGATACTGCGGAGCATGCGCCTCGATTCTTTGCTGTTCGGACCATGAAACGTAGTGCGGTCTGAACAAGCCTTTCACGGCAACCGGAAACTCAACACCTGAACAGGGATTTGTCGCAAGCAGCTTCTTGCGAACGGCCACGTTGAGCATACGCCGGAGAACTCTGAACTCCTGGTGTACCGTCGTGGACTTGACCGTTCGCAGTTCCTTGTAGCCAAGCTTGGCCTTGACAACGACGGGCGCGCGAAGGCGTTCGCGAAGGTAGCCGTCAATGGAATCGGCGGTGAGGTCCACCAGTCGGGTTTGACCAAATGCAGCCCGGAGGTGTTTGATGGACCGCTCGTTCGCACTGTGCGTGCCTGGGGCGCGCATGGGAGGCTTGGAATAGTTCTCCAAGAAAGAATCCGCCCATTGCGCGTAAGTCAAGGTCTCGCCCTTCTGTACGACTTCCAGGAGATTGGCGTCTCTCGCCAGAAGTCGTTCCCTGAGTTTCTTATTTGCTTCTTCCCAATCGGCGGTTTGGCTGGACTCTCTCCGGGCAATGCCCTTGCGATCCCGATAGCGAATCCACCAGATTTGCGTGCCAGCCCGCCGGTAAACTACACCGTCGTACTTTCGTGCTCTAGGCATTCTCCATCTCCTGTTACACTCCGTGGGTGTTCTGACAAACCCGGCAACAGTCAATAATCCACCCGGCTCAGGCGATGAAGAGATCGGTCTCAGTGATGAGCAGCTTTTGAGAGCGCGGGCCAACGCAACGAATGGTCGTTTTGGAGATTTGGGAAGCGCCTTGCGTTCTGAGCGAGATCGCACAGAAGGGCTGCTGCTTATATATCCGCTAAGCAAACAATCCCGCCCGCGTCAGAATTCAACGCAGCGTCTCCCATTGTTTGAGAATGCTGAACGCGATGGTTGCACGGTGGTGGGAATTGCTCTGGTATTCCCGCAGTCAGAAAGTGCCGCGACAATTGAATACATTGTGGGGTCAGTCGGAGATCGCGGAGAGCCTGAGCAATGATTTCCCCGGACTTGGAACGAGCTTGGTCAGAGCTTCCAAATGCCGAGTTTGGCGCATTGAGCGGTATTCGCGTGCCGGGCCTTCCTCCTCTCCATCCGGTCTACGTGGCGATTGACGCCGCCCGAAGACGCCAGCTGCTGGTGGCATTGCCGGACGGATCGGAACCCCTTAAGTCGACGATTACGCGCGGGCTTGAAGTTAAGACCGATGAACTACGCATCGGCGATTCCCCGGCACGAACTTATGTTCAACTGATATGTCTTCAATCGGCGCAGTATTCAACGTTTACCGCGCTGGGCGCAAACATAGTCGCCGCCGTTTCATCTGATCCCTCGGACCCCAAGGCCGCAGTAGCAAGATGCTTGGAACGGTGGCGGTCGTTTTGGGCCGTTGACCCGTCTGGGTTGACGCGCGAGGAGGCGCTCGGGTTATTCGGCGAACTATGGTTCCTCTTTCGATGGATGGGACCTCTGTCGGTCGCTCGGATTGACCGTTGGCAGGGTCCCCTTGGGGCCCGCCATGATTTTCAATGGCCGGCGTCTTCGGTGGAAGTCAAGGCGACGGCGTCAGCTTCCGGGGCGGCTCCTGTGCACGTCATAGCAAATCTGAACCAGCTGGATACACCGGAAACTGGGAAATTGTACATTTTCAGCTTGCACGTAGCCGATGACGCTCTGGCTTCAAACTCACTGCCAGCGTTAGTTGATCAGATAAACGGCGCGTTGACCGGCGATGTTGACGCCAGCGGCTTGTTCGCAGAGCGGCTGGCGAAGGCTGGATACAATCCAGCAGAAGCGAGTCGCTACGCACGTCCATTGCGAGTGCTTGCGGAAGAACTATATCGCGTAGATGAGTCATTCCCGAAGTTGACGCCAAAGAGCTTCGGTTCTGGCCTGCCCCTAGGCGTGGGCGATGTATCGTACTCACTTTCCATGGGAGCGTGCGTCCCTTGGCGAATAGCGATCTCGCCCACTGACGCAAGGGTGAATGTGCTCCAGATTTAGGTTTCGCGACCGAGCCAAAGGGCTTCGGCCTTGAACCGAAGCCCTCAAATCGAGGTGGGCTAGAACGGAGTATCCCCGGCTTCGCCCATTGCGCGCGGGGCCGTTGCGTTGAAGCTGGAAGCAAGTTGCTCCGGCTCCTTCTCGCCGCGATTTAACCTGCGAATTGAGTCAGCGCGAATCTGCCAAACCGTATGCTTCACGGTCGTGGCCTTCTTGCCCTTGCCGTATTCGCGCTCGTAGCTGCTGCTAACGAGCGTGCCTTCGACAAGAATGTGATCGCCCTGGCGAAGCGATGCGGCAATGCGCTCGCCCAAGCTGTTCCAGGC